>ERZ777306.3687-NODE-3687-length-15519-cov-18.091697_pt1 | contig 15519 bp, 16 predicted proteins | sample MGYA00374966_ERZ777306 | MGnify/ENA primary metagenome ERZ777306 (study PRJEB29329, sample SAMN06343882) | mouse gut metagenome | isolation source: Mouse cecum | place: Austria: Vienna | collected 2014-11-15 ...
TTTATCAACCACCCTTCTTGGAATTCCCTATATTTGAATTATACAGGAAGCTCCTTGTTGGTATTAGCCTATGTGCATTATAGCACAGTCAACAGAGTTTTGGCTCTATTTTATTTTGGGTTGCGGCCGGAGGTCCGCGCTATGAAAGGTAGAAAAGTAGGAACAGCGATGGTATGTGCTGTCTGTGTGTGCCTGATTGTGTCGGCTTTTTTTGCAAAGGATTTTGTCTTGTATGATTATCATATGAATGTTTCGGACTACCATTATGCAAAAACAGAAGAAGAAAAACCATTGTCAGCAGACACTATCCCGCACCACAGAGATTTCTCGCAGAGGAAATTCCCTTTGAGCTGGTGTTTGCAGAACGTAAGTATATCATGGTTTATTACGGAAATGAGATTTTGAAGGATGCGGAGATTTTTGTAACCTCTTATAACGGGGAACGAAAAAAGTACCAGACAGATGAACACGGGTGGATTCAGGGACTTCCAAACAGGGATATACGGGAAGGCTTTACTGCCGTCTATTCTCCTGATGGAGAAGTTGTGTACCGTATGCACTATGCGCTGGAGGAAAATGGAAAACAAAGAAAGCAGGACATTTGAGATTAACCCTAAGATTGAGATGAAAAAAGTACGTTTTACAAACCGTTACGGCATTACACTGGCAGGCGATTTATATTTGCCGGATAACTATGAGGATAAGAAGAATCCGGCAGTCATTGTTGCAGGACCCTTTGGCGCAGTAAAAGAACAGGCTTCCGGTCTTTATGCACAGGAGCTGGCTGCCCGTGGTTTTGTCAGCATCGCTTTTGATCCGTCCTTTGGCGGGGAGAGCGGCGGCGAGGTACGAAACACGGCGTCACCGGATATATTTACGGAAGATTACAGTGCGGCAGTGGATTATATTGGTCTGCTCCCCTATGTTGACAGGGAACGTATCGGAGCAGTCGGTATATGCGGGCTTTCAGGAATGGCGATTACCGCCTCAGGAACGGATACCAGAATTAAGGCGGTAGCTACGTTCTCCATGTACGATATGTCCCGTGATATGAGTAAAGGACACATGGATTATTATACGGAGGAGCAGAGAAACAAGATTAAGAAATATCTTGGTAAGCAGCGTTGGAAAGATGCAGAAAACGGTACATTTGCATTGGGCAATCACGAAATTGCTTTTGATGAAGATAATGAGCCGATTACAGGAATGATGGAAATACCGGAGGAACTGCCGGAGGGCGCTGACCCTGCATTTGCGGCATTTTACAACTATTATGCAGTAAGGGCGAAACACCCTCGTGCTGTGAATTTTGTATCTTCATGGACTGCCACTATGCCTGTGTCATTTTGGAATTTCCCGTTGATGGCAAACATTAAAGAGGTATCTCCACGCCCTATTTTGCTGGTTGTAGGGGAAAAGGCACATTCCCGTTATTATTCGGAAGATGCCTATGCCAGAGCTTTAGAACCGAAAGAACTGTTAATTGTTCCGGGTGCGGATCATGTGGATTTATATGACAATATGGAAAAAATCCCGTTTGATAAGCTGGAACAGTTTTTTAACACAAATTTGAGATAGAGGACAGGAGGATTTTTAGATGAGTACAACAATACCGAAAATTGCATTAGGAGCTTGGTCTTGGGGTGCGGGAGCAGCCGGAGGGGATCAGGTATTCGGAAACCATTTATTCGAGGAAGAATTGAAGCCTGTGTTTGAGAAAGCAATGGAGTGCGGACTGAACCTGTGGGATACGGCGGCGGTTTACGGAGAAGGAACTTCGGAACGGATTCTTGGTAATTTTGTAAAAGATGTGCGCCGGAACAGCGTTATCCTTTCCACGAAATTCACACCGCAGATTGCAGGCAGTTCGCCGGATGCCATGCAGGAAATGATTGACGGCAGCAAAGAACGTTTGCATACCGATGTAATTGATGTTTACTGGATACACAATCCGATGGATATTGAAAAATGGACGCCGGGTTTAATCCCTCTGGCAAAAAGCGGACAGATTAAGACAATCGGCGTTTTTAACCACAACCTTATGGAGATAAGAAGGGCAAATGAAATTCTTGCTGCAGAGGCTTATAATCCGCATCTGAAAGAACTGACAGCATTGATTGATGAACTGAAAATCATTGGAACACGTTTTGATGCCAGTCCTGCACAGGTTGCGACAGCATGGGCGATTGCAAAAGGCACACTGCCGATTATTGGGGTAACGAAAGTGCGTCAGGTTGAGGAAGCGGCAAAGGCAGCGCAGATAGAGCTGACTGTTGACGAAATCAGCCGTTTGGAAAGGCTTGGCGATGAAACAGGTGTCCATACGCTTCGGGAATGGGAAAAGGAGATGTAGACAATGACGGTAAAGGATGTGATAGGAGGATTTCGGGAAGGAACTGAAAAAAATGCCGAGCGTGATGCCTATGCAAATGAACTTTTCCAGGAGGCTGTCCGTATAGGAATGGAACTGAATACGAAGTACCATACACCAGAAGAACTCCAGGAGATTATGGGCAGGTTGATAGGAAAACAGGTAGACCGTTCTTTTCGGATGTTTCCTCCATTTTATACGGATTTTGGAAAAAATATCACAATCGGAAAAGATGTTTTTATCAATTCAGGATGCCACTTTCAGGATCAGGGCGGGATTGAAATCGGGGATGGTGCATTGATCGGTCATAATGTTGTGCTGGCGACAATTAACCATGACCTGAATCCAAAGGAAAACCGGAAAAATCATTATGCAGCCATAAAAATTGGCGCTCATGTATGGATCGGTTCTAACGCAACCATATTGCCGGGAGTGACGATTGGCGATTATGCGGTGGTTGCGGCGGGAGCTGTTGTGACACGGGATGTTCCTGCCATGACGGTAGTAGGAGGTGTTCCCGCAAGAGTTTTAAAGACTATTCAGGAGGAGGAATGCTATGAAACGGCTGTATAATCTGATACTGGCTTGTCTGCTTATGGTTTCGTTATCAGCCTGTGGAAAGCAGGCAGGGGCAGATTCTTCTGCGGATAAAGTAATGGAGCAGCAGGGGCAGACAGAAAGAGCAGGAACAACGGAACAGACTGAACAGGAGCAGCCGGCAGTATCGGAAGCCGAACAGACTGAGGCACAGACAGAAAATATTTTGACTGATAGAGAAGAACAGAAAATAGAGGGAGGTGATAACACGGTGATGGGAGATATTTCTTTTAATTTTGAAACAAAGACAGTTTTATTGAACAGTGGATATGAAATGCCCATATACGGGATTGGAACATACAGCCTGACCGGGGATACCTGTGTAGAATCCGTCACGGCAGCATTAAACAGCGGTGTCCGCCTGATTGATACCGCCTATATGTACCATAATGAGGAAGCTGTGGGGCGTACAGTCAGGCGCAGTGGGATTCCGAGAGAGGAACTGTTCATTACCACAAAACTTTGGGTGCAGGATGCGGGATATGAGAAGACGAAAAAAGCATTTGAAGTATCCCTTTCCAATCTGCAGCTTGATTATCTGGACCTGTATCTGATCCACCGTCCCTTTGGGGATTACTACGGGGCATGGAGGGCAATGGAGGAACTGTATGAGGCAGGAAAAATCCGTGCCATCGGATTATCCAATTTCGGCAGTGACCGTCTGGTGGACCTGGTGATGAACAATAAAGTGGTTCCCGCAGTCAATCAGGTAGAGTGCCATCCGTTTTTCCAGCAGAAAGCGGCATTTGAATTTATGAAGGAGTACCAGATCCAGCTGGAGGCATGGGCTCCTTTTGCAGAAGGGCAGAAAAATCTCTTTTCCAATGAGGTGCTTTCCGGCATCGGCGCGAAATACGGAAAGAGTGCGGCACAGGTGGTACTGCGGTGGAATTATCAGAGGGGTGTGGTAACAATCCCCAAATCTGTCCATAAAGAGCGTATGGAGCAGAACATTTCCATTTTTGATTTCGCTTTGACGGAGGAAGAAATGGAGCGGATCGGTACGCTGGATGAGGGCAGCACTTTATTTGGTTCTAACGAAGATCCAAAGTATGCAAAAATGATCAACAGTGTGAAACTCCATCAGGAATAAGCATGGCAGACACAAAGCAAAAAGAAAAAGATATATTTGAAAATATGCCTGTCCGGAAGGCAGTCCTCACACTGGCAGTGCCAACGGTGATCAGCCAGTTGATTGTACTCATTTATAACCTTGCAGACACATGGTTTATCGGACAGACAGAGGATCCCCTGCAGGTGGCGGCTGTCACGGTTTCGTATCCGATTTTTATGCTGCTTGGCGGTTTGGGAAATCTGTTTGGCATTGGAGGCGGAAGCCTGATTTCACGGCTGCTTGGAAGGGGAGAGCAGAGAAATGCCGGAAAAATAGGAACTTTTGTCATATGGGCATCAGCTGTCGCCACATTGTTCTATTCTCTTTTGATATTCGTCTTTGGCAGACAGGCGCTGCAGGTTCTGGGAACGGGCGGAGAAACCCTTGGATATGCAAGGCAGTATCTGTTTTGGACTGTAGTGTTCGGAGGGATTCCGATGGTACTCAACCAGGTTCTTGCCAATATTGTCCGTGCTCAGGGACGGGCCAGGACAGCGAGTATTGGAATGTCGGTGGGCGGAATCCTCAATGTGGCGCTTGATCCTCTGTTTATATTCGGGCTGCATATGAATGTGGCGGGAGCTTGCAACCTGCATTTCCAATGTAGTTTCCGTGCTGTATCTTTTCGGGCATATCATCCATACCCGGAAAGAAAGCGTGGTAAGGCTTACAGTATTCCCGCAGCGGATCAGGCTTTCCTATGTGGCGGGGGTGTTTTCTGTTGGTACGCCTGCAGCCCTGCAGATTGTGCTGGCATCTGTGTCCAACAGTGTCATGCTGCGGCTGATGTCCGGATATGCGGAGAGCGCTGTTTCCGGGCTTGGGATAGCACAGAAGATTGAGATGATTCCGTTTCAGATTGTGCAGGGGCTTTCTTCCGGCGTACTTCCATTGATTGCATACAATTATGCTTCCGGAAACCGAAAACGGATGGACAGTGCGGTACGGTTTTCGCTGGCAGCTGGATTTGCCATTTCCGTGATCCTGTTTGCAGCGGTGGAATTATCCGCACCGCAGCTGGTCCGGTTTTTTATTTCGGATACGGCTACGGTAGAATATGGTGCGGTCTTTACCAGGCTGCGGTGCATCTCGCTTCCGTTTATCAATATAGAATTTATGCTGATCTCTGTATTTCAGGGGATTGGCGGGGCGAAACAGGCTTTCGTGCTGTCTTTTTTCCGGAAAGGGATTTTTGACCTGCCGCTGATGATGCTTGCAAATATGTTGTGGCCTATGTACGGACTGATGCTGACAGGGCCGGTCATGGAATTTCTGGGAGGTTCCCTTGCGGTGTTTCTGTACCGCCGGCAGAACCTTGCAGACCGGAGGGCGGCGTAACAGACCATCCTCCGCAGGTATGGTTATGGATTATGATATTTCAGTAAAGAAAGGTGGATAAAAATGGAAAAGACAAGAAAACTTGGACAGACAGATATGGAAATTACAGCAATCGGGTACGGATGTATGGGACAGACCCATGCCTACGGGGTTGTGGAGGCAGAGGAAGACATGGTAGCGCTTATGCGGTACGCCCATGAGGTGGGATATACCTTTTTTGACACTGCGCCGATCTATGGAGAGGCAAATGAGCAGTATCTGGGCAAAGCGGTGGCGCCTTTCCGAAAAGCGGCGGTGGTTGCCACAAAGTTCGGCATTGTGGACGACTCTTTCTTTGCGGGAAATGAGGACGCCTTAAACAGCAGCCGTGATTCCATCAGGCAGCAGGTGGACGCTTCCCTGAAACGGCTTGGGACAGATTATATCGATCTGTATTACCAGCACCGCATCGATCCGAAGACAGCGCCGGAGGAAGTGGCGGAAACCATGGCGGAGCTGATAAAAGCGGGAAAGATCCGGGCATGGGGCGTTTCCTTTGCGCCGGAAGAATATATCCGGAGGGCTCATGCGGTATGCAAAATATCCGCCATCGAAAATATGTATTCCTTTGTGGCGAGGCAGGATGAGGGAACGTATTTCCCGCTCTGTGAAGAACTGGGGATCACCTATGTGTCGGCCTGCCCTCTTGCAAAAGGGTATCTCAGTAACCGCTACACTGCCGGGACAACATACCGGGAAGGCGACTGGCGGGCAAGGGTGAACCTGTTCCGGAAAGAGGGAATGGATGCAAACCTGGGCCTGATGGATCTGATCACGGAATTTGCTGAAAGGAAACAGGCAACCCCGGCACAGATCGCTCTTGCGTGGGAGATCACAAAGAAACCGTATCTGGTGCCGATTCCGGGTACAACGAAAAAAGACCGGGTAAAGGAAAACTTTGATGCGGTAAATGTGGAGCTGTCACGGGCGGAAATGCAGGAGATTGAAGAAGCCCTGTCCCATATGGATATTGTGGGCATGGGATGAGGCTGATACCTGAGGAAGACGGAATCCACCGGGCGAGAAAGCATCATGCGCAGCTTGTATGGGATTTTATGAAACAGTTCCGCCGAAATGAACAGGGAATGATAGAACAAGTCAATTACCCCGCAGCAAGCTGCGGGGTATTGACCCTCGCGGCATTCGTCAAATGCTCGTGTAAGCACGGCACTTGACTCATTGCTCGCGGGAATAAAATAGCGGAGGTACATGATATTGAAAAGAATTTTTACAGTTATGCTCGCTCTGGCCCTTTGTTTTTCTGTGAGCGCCTGTGGGCGGGCAGATAACGGCCGGTCGGAAGAACAGACGGAAAGCCTGGCAAATGGGACGCAGCAGGACAGCCAGACAAATGAATCGGAAGGAAGTGCGGAGGAACCGGCGCCGGGGGCAGATGATGACGGAACATAGACGCAGGAGGATACCGCACAGAAGGAACAGCAGGATGGAGAAGATGCCGCGCAGGATGAACAACCGGCGGGCGAGGGTTCCAAAGGGCAGGCATTTGATCTTGAGGCAGGGACTGTCATGCTGAACAGCGGCTATGAAATGCCCATACTCGGCATTGGGACCTTTCGTTTGTCCCAGAGCGAGGCGGAGGATTCCGTGTACTGGGCGCTCCGGGACGGTTACCGCCTGATAGACACGGCAAGGATTTATGGGAATGAGGAAGGTGTTGGCAGGGGAATCCGGAGGGCGATTGAGGAAGGGTTCGTAACAAGAGAAGAAATTTTTGTCACCACCAAGATGTGGACGGATGATTATGGTAATGGCGCCGCGGCCATTGATGCCTCCCTTGAAAGACTGGGGCTGGATTACATTGACCTTATGATCCTGCATCATTCAGCTCCGGGAAGCGATGTATCCGCATATCAGGCCATGGAACAGGCGGTAAGCGAAGGGAAACTCCGTTCGATCGGACTTTCCAATTATTATACACCCGATGATTTTGACCGGCTTGTGGGCGAGACAACCATTACACCTGCCCTGCTCCAGAATGAAACCCATCCATATCATCAAAGCACAGAGATGAAGGAACATCTGCGGCAGTATGGCACGGTCATGGAATCCTGGTATCCCCTTGGAGGACGCGGCAATACGCAGACATTATTCAGCGATGAAACCATTGTTGAAATTGCGGATGCACACAACAAAACTTCTGCTCAGATTATCCTGCGCTGGCATCTGCAGGCGGGGAATATCGCAATCCCCGGTTCCAGCAATGAGGCGCATATTCAGGAGAACTATGAGATTTTTGACTTTGAGTTGACGGAGGATGAGATGTAGAGAATGACCGCGTTAGACCGGAATGAGAGATTTGCCTCTTATTAAAAAACACAGACATGGAAGGTGACAGAATGAAAGTAATGCTTGTGAACGGCAGTCCTCATGAGAAGGGCTGTACCTATACGGCTCTTACAGAACTTGGGGGGTACTTTTGAAAATTTGATACTGTTCCGTGAATAATTCAGGATAAAATATTATATTTTTAGATTTTGCCTGACAAAAGCAGAGGCACTGAACCTTTGGATAGCTGACTTTGATTACTGCCTGGGAGCGGTCACTGTCCGGCATGCAAAAAAACGGCAGGAGCCGGCATGCCGTCGATGGCGAGGCTATTCTATTCTTTAATGGAAGGTCCCCATGTAGAGGAAAAATTTTCCACAATTGCTCTTGACTCCATATTTAAAAAAGTGATAGTATTACTATCAGAAAATAAATTTTACGGAGGATGGCATATATGGGTGAATCCTGGATCCGGAGGCGGCAGATGGAGCAGCGTACACAGCAGATTCTGCACTCGGCGCTGGAGCTTTTCTACGAAAAAGGGATTGATGACACATCAATTGAGGAAGTTGCAAAAGCAGCAAACGTAGGGACGGCAACGATTTACCGTTATTTTGAGACTAAGGCGGAGCTTGCAATATCGGTGGGAATTGTTTACTGGCAGGAGATTGCGGACAAGTATATCGGCATGATGCTGCAGGAAGAGTACAGGGGGTTGTGCGGCAGCAGACAGCTGCAGCAAATTTTTATAATTCTTGAAAAAGTTCTTGAGGAAGAATCTTTTTTTTTGCGGTTTCTTCAGGAATTTGATATTTTTGTCAGAAAATACAAAATTTCAAAGGAAAGACTGAATGATTACGAAGAAAAAATATTGAATCTGAAGCCTTATATGACAGATGCCCTGAAAAAAGGACTTAATGATGGAAGCCTGTATTTTTCCTACAATATTGATGAAGTGTACTTTTCGGTGATGCATACAATGCTGAGCCTGATGCAGAAACTGTCATACAACGGCAGTATGCTTTTATCAGATGAAATTGTTAAGCCTGCGCTACAGTTAAGGATTGCAGGCGGGCTGCTCTTAAAAGGGCTTGGAGCAGAATAAGCACTGGTAAGTTTGTACAGAAACATAAATTCATGGATTATTAGTATTATGGAGGTAAGTTATGGAGTCAAAGGTGAAATCATTATCGACAGGAAAAATGTGGTTATTTGCAGCGGGACAGTTTGGATGGTCATTGCTGTCCGGTTTAATATCAAACTGGCTAGTTTACTTCTACCAGCCCGACGAGGCATCCATCGCGCAGGGGCAGACTTTGTTCATTCCTCAAGGATTGGTTGTTTTTGGCATTTTTACCGTAATTGGGGGTATTACTGCTTTTGGAAGGTTGTTTGACGCATTTACGGATCCATGTATTGCATCTTTGTCAGACCGTTGTACGTCAAAAAAAGGAAGGCGTATCCCCTTTTTAAAATGGGCTTCCCTGCCACTTGCCGTTTCCACCGTCCTTGTATTCTGGTCGCCCGTAAACCGCAACAGTGTGGTAAACGCAGTCTTTTTATTTGTAATGGTGATAATGTATTATTTGTCGATTACGGCTTACTGCACACCGTACAATGCACTGCTTCCGGAGCTGGGACATAACCAGCAGGAACGATTGAACATTTCCACGGTCATTTCATTTACATTTATTGCGGGAACGGCAGTGGCATATCTGGCGCCAGTCATATGGGGGACACTGATTCCGGTGTTTGGGCGTGTCAATGCGATACGCGTGACCTTTGCAGTTATGGCTGCCCTTGCCTTTGTATGTATGCAGGTACCCGTCTGGGCCATCAATGAAAAGGAGTATGTGGATACAATGCCTTCGCAGGACACTGCATTTTCTTCCCTGGCTTCCACATTCAGGAATAAAGAATTTCGTAAGTTTGTCGCTTCGGATATTTTATACTGGATTGCGATTACCATGTTTCAGACAGGCCTTCCATTTTTCGTGACAAGTCTTTTAAAACTTCCTGAAACGATGACTACGATCTATTTTATTGGAATGACAGCGCTTTCGCTGGTGTTCTACATTCCGATTAATAAGCTGACACCCAAATTTGGAAAAAAGAAACTGATACTGGTAGCGTTCTTGATGTTTGCGTTTGCGTACCTGTATACCGGATTTCTGGGCAGGATTTCCGCAATTTCCGCAAATGTACAGGGATATATGCTGATGGCGGTGGCTTCCCTTCCGATGGCGGTATTCGGAATCCTTCCACAGGCTGTTGTCGCCGATATCGCCCAGAGCGATGCCAAACTTACGAGAAGCAACAGGGAAGGGATGTTTTATGCGGCAAGGACGTTCGCATTTAAATTTGGACAGAGTTTGTCCATGCTGCTCTTTACGGCAGTCACCACGATTGGAAGCGCAACCGGGGCGGGATACCGCGTAGCGGCATTTGTGGCGGCAGTTTTTTGTATGCTTGGCGGAATTGTATTTCTGTTTTACAATGAGCGGAAAATTAATCAGAGTATTAATTGAAAAGGGCGCACAGGAGACTGACTATAGGAGAAAATGAGAATGAACAAAAGCGAAATACATGATATGATATTACCTGAAAAAACATACGCAGAGGCAATGGATACGGTTGTCCGTCCATATCTGGCAGAAAGGATGATTACGGAATATTGTTGGCGGGAGAAAGGGAAAAAGATTTTTTGCGCGCGTGCGCGTGCGGATAACCCGAAAGGGGTTGTCATCATATCGCATGGATTTACTGAAACAATAGAAAAGCATCTGGAAACAATATATTATTTCCTCTGTGGGGGCTACCATGTTTATATGCCGGAGCATTGCGGACATGGGCGCAGTTACCGGTTATGCGGTGAGGGGGATTTATCCCTTGTGCATGTAGATGATTACAGGAGGTATGTGGAAGACCTGTTGTTTATCAGCCGCATTGCAGCACGGGAATTTTCCGGGCTTCCTTTATGTGTATACGGACACTCAATGGGGGGTGGAATTGCATCAGCAGCTGCGGCAGAGGCACCGGAATTATTTTCTAGGCTCATACTGACCTCCCCCATGATACGTCCCAAAAGTGACCCTGTTCCGTGGGCGGCGGCGGGTCTTGTGGCAAAGTTTTTCTGCATGACAGGAAAAAGCGGACAGTACCTGATGGGACATCATTCTTACAGCGGATTGGAACAGTTTTCAGACAGCGCTTCAACTTCGGAAGCAAGATTTGACTATTACCAGATAAAACGAAATAAAGAGCCGCTGTTCCAGATGAACGGGGCTTCTTATGGCTGGCTGTGGCAGATCGTGTGTCTGAACCATTATCTCCAGACAAAGGCATGGCGGAAAATAATCTGTCCCGTATTGATTTTTCAGGCGGATAATGATACATATGTATCTCCAGAACAGCAGGAAAAATTTGTTCGGAAATTAAGCAGGCATCAGCAGGGAAATGTGAAACTTGTGAAAATTCCGGGTACAAAGCACGAAATATTCAATTCAGGAGCGGAGGTATTGGCTATTTACTGGACAAAAATACTGCTGGAATGCTGACTTCGTGTTCTAAAAAAGATAAAAGTAGTAGCAATAAGAAAATATAACAGCGCTTCCGTCATCCAACCGCCAGGGGCGGAATGGTATCGTAATTTTACCTGCAAAATAGACAGCATAGGGCAATCTGATCCAGACTGCGGCAGCGGATAATGGGGAACCGGTAGATGCGGAGGATACAGGAGAAAAAGGGTATCATTACCGTTCGGATTATAAAATGAAAGAGTGATACTATTGAAAGAAATAAGACATTAAATGTGGGGACGATAGGATGCCCGCCTACAGATGTAGGCGGGCATCTTTAAGAAAAATGAATGCTTTAGTCCATACTTGACAGAAGAATATCCGATTTGGCACGGGCAAGCCCCTCGTATTATCAGTACATTTTTAGAGAGTTATGATTTTTCCGGGAAAACAATAATTCCGTTCTGTACTTCTCATAGTAGTGGGATTGGTTCCAGTGCAAGCAATCTTCATACTCTCTGTTCGGAGTCTACAGAATGGTTAGATGGAAAGAGGTTTGCAGCAGGAGTTTCAAAAGAAAGCGTTCAGAATTGGATTGGAGAAATTGGGATTGATTAAAACAAGATGGATACAGTGTCCTGTTTGTAACAATAAGACACGCAATATCCCGAAATTCCGTTGCACGAGTCAGACAAGTTTCTGATGGCAGCAACGGAGAGTGGGGGCTTCTCATGATGACGGATGATGAATTGTATTGTTTCTTTTATCCTGATAAATTCAAGCCCAAATAAAGTTATGCGCCCGTTGATTATGCATATGTACTTGGATTGGAGGCGTGTCAACAGACTTTGCGGGCCTGTTATCTCAGAATGCCTGATATGCTGGGGCATTTTCAAAATCACAAAGATAATCTCAGAGGGCAGGTCCGGTATAGAAAAAGATGAGAATTATATCAAAAGCAAGGTGGCTCTCAAGTGTGAGAACGGTGGCTTCCAAGCTTGATAATAATCAAAAGTTGACAGTATTCCTTAAAACCCCTATAATTAAACCATGAGTTCAATTATAAGGAGGCAGACAATGGCACGGAGAAAAAAAGAGCCGAAAAGTGTACACAGGGAAAAAATTGCTTCCGCTGCGTCAGTATTGTTCATGGAGAGAGGCATAGCGGCAACCTCTATGGACGATATAGCCAAAGCGGCCGGATACAGCAAAGCGACTTTATATGTGTATTTTGAGAACAAAGAGGAAATTGTTGGTATCTTAGTGTTGGACAGCATGAAAAAACTTTATCATTACATCGCTTCTGCATTGGAGCAGCAGCAAACTACAAAAGAACGATACAATTTCATTTGTCGCGGATTGGTTCGGTATCAGGAAGAATTTCCGTTCTACTTCAAAATGGTATTGGATAAAATCAATATTGATTTTGAGCGCCACGATCATCTTTCAGAGGAAAAAGAAACTTATCAAATAGGGGAAGAAATAAACGAAAAGATAAAGGAATTTTTAATATCCGGCATAGATAAAGGCGATTTACGCTGCGATCTGAAAATCATGCCTACTATTTTTGTTTTTTGGGGTATGTTGTCCGGGCTTATTCAGCTTGCAGAAAATAAAGAAGAATATATTAAAAAAGCAATGGGATTATCAAAAGTCCAGTTTTTAGAGCATGGTTTTCATATGTTGTATTATTCTATTGCAGACAGTGGGGAGTGATGAAATGAGAATATCCAAAAAGAAAATGGTATTATTTATTAGTATGTTCCTTTTGCTTGTCGGTTTCGTTTGGGGAATCCTCTACCTTAAAAGTGTTGCGGACTATAAAAAGGCAGTAACGGAAACCACCTTTGAAGACATACATATTTCTGATATTCCTGACGGAGTTTATGTTGGTGAATATGACGTGGATTTTATATATGCCAAAGTGGAAGTTACCGTGCAAAATGGAGAAATCACAAATATTAACATTTTGGAGCATAGGAATGAACGTGGAAAGACCGCAGAAGTTATCGCTGACAGTATAGTTGATGAACAGAAAATAGATGTAGACGCAATATCAGGCGCAACAAATTCAAGCACTGTCATAAAAAAAGCGGTTGAGAACGCTCTGAAAAGCAGGAAATTGACCACTTTTTGACTTATTTGTAGTATTATATTCTGGGAGAGGAGGTTACTGTAAAAAATAAATTTTTCACAGACAAATTTTTGCTGACGCCCAAATTTGCAGGTGTCGGCAGCATGGAGGATTACTATGGCATACAAAATACTCATTGTTGATGATGAAAAAATGCTGACAGAGTTATTGTCAAGTCACTTACAGAAGTGTGGATATGAGGCTTTTGTAGCGGAAAATGCACAGCAGACAATATCCATGCTGAATGTCTATCCGGATTTGATTCTGCTTGACATCAATATGCCGGAAATAGACGGATTGGAGTTGTGTAAAATGATCCGCCAGAATGTCGTCTGCCCCATTTTGTTTCTGACAGCCCGGATTACGGAACAGGACAAAATAAACGGCCTGCAGGCTGGCGGTGATGATTACATAACCAAGCCGTTCAGCCTGAAAGAGTTGACTGCAAGAGTGGCGGCTCACCTGCGAAGGGATGAACGAAGCAAGTGTACGCCTAAAATCGTTTCTTCCCAGGGCTTGATCGTAAATCTTGCGGAACGTACTTGTTTTTATGGGGAAAAGCCGTTGAACCTGTCAAACCGTGAGTTTGACATTGTGGAGTTTCTGATGCGTAACGCCAATCAGATATTCGACAGGGAACGGATCTATGAAGCCGTGTGGGGGCTGAATGCCGAAGGAGATAGCGGAGTCATAAAAGAGCATATCCGAAAGATCAGGAATAAACTGAAGGAAGCTACGGGCAGGGAATATATCGAAACAGTCTGGGGGATGGGTTACAGATGGAAAAAATGAGGAAACCCGGATCAATGAAAAGAGCTTTTATCTGTGCGGTAGCCGCTACCATGTTTCTTGTTTTTGCGGCATCTGTCATGACGATTTATGGATGCTACCGTATACAAAAAGTGATACTTCCCGATTCTCAGGAAGTCTGGCTGAATACCCGGACGGTCACAGCGGACGGGAGGGTATTAGAGGGAGGGCAGAGGGTTATCCTTGACGAACCTGCCCAGGTGAATATGCTCGTTCCTACCGGAGTGGATGTAACTTTGGAGAATACGGAATTCATAATAGAGAAAATCGAGACCGGTTTCTCAACGCTTCGCCCAAAGCAAAAGTTAGTATACAGGGTGGCAGGCATTTCTATGGTGCTGTTTCCTTTTGTCTATTCCATTACAGGTATCATGCTGTGCGCATGGTGGTTTTACAGGAAAGAACTGTCACCGCCCATTCAGGTTCTTGCCGATGCAACAAAACATATCCGGGAGCAAGACCTTGATTTTGCGGTTAATTATAACAGGAATGATGAATTAGGAAGGCTCTGCACCGCTTTTGAAGAAATGCGGCAGGCGCTCTATGATAACAACCGTCAGCTATGGAACATGACCAGGCAGCGCAGAATCCTGCAGGCGTCAGTGGCACATGACTTAAGAAACCCCATTGCGATTGTTGAGGGATATGTGGAATATATGCAGCAGTGCCTGGCAGATGGAAATCTGAGTGACGAAGAATTGCGGCATACACTGTCTAACCTTGCGGTAACGGCAAAACGGCTTGAACATTATACAGATTATATCCGTGACCTGAATGCGATTGAAGAAACGGAAACAAAGTATTCCGTAGTTCAGTTACCGGACTTTTTAAGAAGAGCTACGGAAAGTCTTTCGTTTCTTGCAGAACAACATAGCCTGGAGATTGCATACCATTCTGCCATATCCGAATGTCAGGTGAAATTAGACGAGCAGATCTTTTACCGTATTGTCGAGAATATCTTTTCTAATGCCATTCGATATGCCAAAAGCAAGGTGAATTTTGGGTACTCCCTTACCGATGGTATGCTTATGATAACCATATCAGACGATGGCAAAGGTTTTTCAAGGGCAATGCTCCGTAAAAAGAACACCTTTCTTTATTCTGAGGATAAAACGGGAGAGCATATGGGCCTGGGATTGGCTACAAGCCGTGTCCTTAGCCAGAAACACGGCGGAAGTTTAGAACTTTCAAATATTGCTTCTGGTGGAGCTTGTGTAACAATTAAACTTGCAGTCCACAAAATGAATTGATATTTTTATTTACTCAAACTTCCCACACCGATTGGTGTGCTGAACCTTGAAAAATCAATACT
>ERZ777306.3688-NODE-3688-length-15518-cov-5.038932_pt1 | contig 15518 bp, 8 predicted proteins | sample MGYA00374966_ERZ777306 | MGnify/ENA primary metagenome ERZ777306 (study PRJEB29329, sample SAMN06343882) | mouse gut metagenome | isolation source: Mouse cecum | place: Austria: Vienna | collected 2014-11-15 ...
ACGCCGCCCAAGCAGTTGAACGCGCTCATAACGCCGTTGCCTTCGCTCTCTTTGAGCGCGATCTCGAACGCGCGCAAGTACGATTCGCGCAACGCCTGTTCGGTGACCCACGTTTTCCACGTAGTAGGGTTCTGACCTGCCTCGGACACGGCAAAATGCTTGAGATAGCAATATAGGTTGTTCTCTTTGGCAGCCTTTATCGTCTGCGCCGCAAGATGACCGGAAAGTACGGGATCCTCGCTGTAATACTCGTAATTGCGGCTGTTGTAAACCGAACGGTGCAAATTGACGCCCGGACCGTACCAACCGTTGAGACCCATGGACGAAGCGATCCTGCCCTGTCCTTCGCCTACGAGTTTCGCCGTCTCTTTGCTCCAACTGCAGCCCGTGAGCGATTCGCTCGGCCAAATGGTGAAGTGATTGGTGTTGCCGCCGTTGGTAACATTGTTGTTAAAGCCGGCAGGACCGTCCTTATCGGTGCAAAGCGGTTTGCCTATGCTCTCGATCGCGAAAGTCTGGAATCCGCCTCTGCCTATGAGATTTTTTATATCGCTCTCGGTGAGCTGATTGAGCAATTCGTTCCATACGTCGTCGTTGTCGTAGTCCGAAAGCTGTTCTATAAGTTCCTTATTATTCTCGAACGAATAACCTTCGGGGAGTTTCTCTCTACCGGTCAGTTGATCGTCCGTAGGTATCTCTTTAACCACCACGTCGTTGCCTTCGGCATCTTTTTCGGTGTGTACGACATAAGTCAAAACGAGTCTGTCGCTGCCCGTCGCGTTTTCGCCGTACTTGTAGCTCGACACGTCGACGTTGTTGTAGCCTTGATAACGGTAATCTATTTCCACCGAAGTGCTCGGCGCGGCTGCGGGTCGCGTAGGAATATTCGCGAACTTATCCTGTCTCGAAAGATACTGCACGCCGCCGTCGATCGGGCAATCCGCATACGCATTGTCGCCCGTAAAACGGTTTTCTACGGTCTCGCCCGTTTTAGGGTCTTGAGTATATTCGATCTTTTCCGCCGCCGCGAGCAAGAACGAGCTGTCCGCTCCATTCGCCATTTTCGCGGCATGGTGCGCGTCGTCCATGAGCTTTATATCGTAGTCCCCGTCGACTACATAGCAACCCTTGCCGTTGTTGCCGTTCATATCGTACGAAGCGAGATCGTACGCTGAAAACTCGAGCGTAACGTCTACGCTCGCACCCGACTTGATCTCGGGCGTTTTTTCAAACGCTATAAGGTTCATGTACGCTTTTTCTACGCCGCCCTGCTTGTATTGGGGCGTCATATAAAGCTGTACTACGTCTTTGCCGCTGTACGGACCGTTGTTGTGCACCGTTACGGTGATAGAATACTTGCCGTCCTCGGTAATGTCGGTCTTGTCGTTCCACGAACGCGATTTTACCGTCCACTCGAAATCCGAATATGACAGACCGTAACCGAACGGATATTGCACTACTGCGTCGTAACCCGTTTTGTTTCCGCGCTTGGCGCCGGCAAACAAGCCTTCTTTATCGGCTGTCTCGTACCATTTATATCCGAAATAAATGCCTTCTTGATAGATAAGGCTATTGCTCACGTTGGTCGCATTGTACCATACGGGGTTGTATTCGGAATAATCGTAAGCAAGCGTATCGCTCATCTTGCCGGACGGATTGATCTTGCCCGTCAAAATATCGGGGATAACGGCGCAACCGGACTGACCGGGGATACCTATGTAGAGACACGCTTTGATGTTTGAATATTCGTCCAAAAACCCGAGCTCTATATTGTTGCAAACGTTGAGCAACACTATTACGTCGAAATTTTTAGCCGCAAGCTTATCGAAAAGCGCGCGCTCTTCCGACGTAAGCCTCAAAAAGTCGCCGTTAGAATATTTGCCGATATTTTTAAGCTCGCCGGAACCGCCGTTTTCCGCGCCGAATCTGCTTAACGTAACGATAGCCGTGTCCGAAAACGCTTTCGCACCGTCCATGAGCGCGTCGGTATAGAAAGACGCATCGGGATTTATCAAGCTTTCGGCGGCGTTTGCGCCCGTAGTGCCGCCTGAACGCCAATCGCTGTCGTACTTACTGAAATCTTCATACGCAGCTATAACGTCGGTATTATACTCGATCTCCGCCGCTTTGAACGCGTCGGTGATGTCTATCTTTATTCTGTCCTCGCCCTCTTTGGTCTTGTCGAGAATGGTCGTTCCGCCGCTGCCGCCGCCGACGAGCAAAAGCCCGTTATCCGTCGAGCCGTAGCCGAAAAGATTTACTTTTTTAAGATCGGTCTTGGGCAGGAAGCCGTTGTCGTTTTTAAGCAAAACCATGCTGTCCTCCGCAACCCGCTGCACGTAGTTATCGGTTTCTTGCAAAACGACGGTAGCGTCTCCCGACATCTCGCCGGTAGTGCCGCCCGAAAACACACGGTTGATAATAAACGAATATCTTGCTACAACTGCGTTCGCAGCTATCATAATACCTATCAACAATACGGTGACTGCGCCGAGCACCCACTGCTTTACCGAAATGGATTTAGCCGTAATCAAATCAATGTCCTCCGTCAGAATATTTTAAGTTTTGAAAAACACAATTACAGCCGCGCCGCTGTGCAAGCGGCGCGACTGTAACGAGTTATGCCTACAATGTTATGCCTGCGGCGCAGCCCAAGCAACGTTGCTCACGGTTATGGTTGCCGACAAACCGTCGACGATACTGACTTCTATATGCAACTTGTTTGCGGCTGTTCCTTCAACGTTCCACGTTTCGTCTGCAGTCAAGTTCTTTGACGTACCGGTGGGAACGTCTTTTACGGTTACATTCGCAGTAGACGTGAGATCGTAGCTGTAAACTTCGCCTTCGACATAATCGGGATTGACGTACATCAATTGCAAACCGAAAGCGCAAGCGCCCGTTGCCGAGAAAGTAATAGTGACCGTGCCTTTATCGTATTTTGCAGAGGTAATGGTTACATTCGATCCGCACCAGCCTTGATCGTGCCATTCGTACCAAATTCCCGGGTCGGAGACGGCGTTCGGATTATCGTCGTTTCCGCCGTTCGGCAAATCATATTGTTCTTTTGCTACCGTAACGACCTCGTAGCTTTCAAGCACGGTTGTCGACCAATCGGAAGTAATATACGGCGTACCGTCTTTGGCAACCGCTCTTACTTTAACGTTATACGTGCCGGTAGGAACTTTTGAAGTATCGATTTCTTCTCCGTCAGCCACGGCTACCGTTCTGTACGGCGTCGCACCCGATTCGACGGTAAAGAATCCCGCCTCGTATTTCAATACGCGATCCGCCTCATTCGTATCGGTTATCGTAACGATTTTTTCGTCGCTGATCGCTATAGCCGAGGGAGCGGCAAGTTTTTCGGGAGTATACTCGGATACGGCAATATTCGAGAACGTGAACGTCATTTCGTTCTTGGGTTCTTCGATATCTATGCCGCCGACTTGCGCTCCGAACTGAATACCTATAGTCGCGCCGCCGCTGCTTTGCTTCGTGTAAATGTCATAAGTATGCTCGCCTGCTTGCAACGCGATAACTTTGCCGGAAACGGTTATATGGCATGCTACCGGCGCATTTATCGTGAGCGTGATCTTAATATTCGTCTCGGCGTCGAAATAAGAATAGTTCTTAAACAACTGCGTCGAATACCAGTTGCCGCCCCAATCGCGCGATGTGAGCGTTACCGTGCCGGCATTATAAGTACCCGTCGTAATGTTATTGTACTCGTTCCAGCAATGCCACTTGCCGTCGGCAACGGCTGCCTGCTCTGCGGTTTTATCGCCTTCGCCCGCAGTCATTTCGTACGAAATAGGCTTGTTATTGACTGTTACTTTATTGCTTTCGTCGGTAGACCAACCCGAAGACGTAAAGCCGGGTTGAGCCATAGCTCTGACCTTTGCGGTAAACTCGCCGTTGAATTCGCATTCTTCGACGTTAAGCTTGCCGCCCTCTTTGGACGTAAACGTCTGCGCAAATCTTAGAGCGTCGTCTTCGTACAAGCCGATAACATACTTTTTAACGCCGCTTGCGTCGTTGCTATCGGTTATCGTTACGTTTCCGTCGCTGTAAGTCACGGAAGGCGTGGTAAGCGCCGAAACCGTATGCGTCGTCCAAGCTATATCGGAAATTTTTACTTTACCGGTATTTACGCCGCTGAAGTAAATCAAGCATTGATCGTTAATATCCGTTTGATCAAAGTAAACGGTGACATCGTTGACTTGATCTTTTTTGACGTTTACTTCGGTATTATGTATAAGTATCGATCCGTCGAAATCGGTTTCGATCTTTGCGGTCAGCTTTTTCCAACCGTCCGTCGTGTCGTTCGACTTTCTCAATCCGAGCTGAATATCGGTATAGTACCAGTTGCCGTTACCGCTGAAATTGAAAGTGACCTTATCATCGCGGAATTCCGCTCTGCTTACCGTAGTATCTCTTCCGTCCGCAGTATTGGTAAAATACCACCACATACCGCCCGCAGGCTGATTGGTAATAAGATATTTACCCTCCAAAGTGTCTATAACTTTCACTTTGATAGAGCCGGACGCGCCCGAATCGGTTCTGACGGTAAGCGTGGCTTCGCCGTCGAATACCGCCGTTACGAGACCGGTATCGCTTACCGTTACGGTGTTCTCGTCGCTCGAACGCCACGAAGTGACGCTGCTGCCGTCGGAAGCCGCAACTTCGAGCTGCATCGTTTCTTTGCCGTTTCTGTCGAGTTCGACAGTTTCGATCGTCTCGCCCTCGCTCTTAAACGTGAAGTTGACGATGACTTTGGGTTTGACGGTGACTTTGCACGTAGCGGTCGCCTTGCCGCTCGTCGCGGTTATGGTGGCTTCGCCCGCTTTTTGTCCGGTCACGACGCCGCGCGAACTTACCGTAGCTATGCTATCGTTGCTCGACGACCAGCTTACGTCCGAATCGTCGGAAGTGGTAGCGATCAGCCGCTCGTCCTCGCCTTCGGAAATGGTTATTTCCGTTTTGTTCAGCTCGATCTTGGTCTTGCCTTTGCAAGCCGCGAGCGCGCCGACGAGCGCGAGGCACAATGCCGCGATCACTACGATCCATAATTTCTTTTTCATACATTCCTCCTGAATATATTTGAATTACCTAATTAAAAAAATATATATGTAAGCGACTTAACGTCGGAGTTTTCTATATCTATTCGTATACTCTGACGTAGTCGACGTACATCGTTGCTTGCATAAAGTCCGACGTCGGTTCTACGTAGTTGTCGTACTTTCCGCCTACGGCGAGATTCAACAAAATGTAAAACGGTTTATCGAACGGTGCGCTCGGATTGTTCGGATCGGATTCGGAATAATATTTATCGTTGGTCAGTCTGTAAACTTCCGTGCCGTCCACATACCACGCTATATACCCCGCCCGCCAATCGACCGCATACGTATGCCAACTTTCGGTGCTCGACGACATCGTATATTCGTAAGTAGCGTACTGATTGTTGGGCCACGATCCGCCGTAATGTATAGTCGTGTCTACTTTATTATTCAGTCTGCCCTTGGCTTCCATTATGTCTATCTCGCCGTTTGCCGCCCAACCGCCGTACGGATTGTTTTGCGTCTGCGGCAACATCCAAAACGCAGGCCACATTCCCTCTTTTGCCGGCGTTTTCATGCGCGCTTCGATGTATCCGAACGTCCAATTCGCCTTGTCGCGCGTAACTATTCGCGACGAGGTATACGGTCTGTCGCCGCGCTGCTCGCGCTTAGCGACGATCTGAAGGCTTCCGCCGGATACTTTTATATTATCGCCTTCGGTATAATATTGAAGCTCGCCGTTGCCCCAATACTGCGGACCTAAGTTGCCGTTGTAATTATCCTGAGTGCCGACTTGATAGCTCCATTTATACGTATTGAGCGAACTGCCGTTGAACTCGTCGCTCCACACGAGCTTTCTCGAACCCGCAGTCGGGCTGTCGGGATCGACAGGCGCACTCGGGTTCGGATCGTCGGGTTTTTCGACCGTACCGCCGGACGGCAGCGCTTTTACTTTTATCGCGCAACTCGCCGAATAAACGCCCGAACTCGCGCGCACGGTCGCTTCGCCCGCCGCAACGGCGGTAACTAAACCGTCGTCCGTGACGGTTGCCACCGATTCTTTGGTGGAATAGTATTCGATCTCTCCGTTCGCGCCCGTAAAGCGCGCGTCGAGAGCGAGCGTATCGCCTACGTACAGCGACGCGCTCGAGACCGTCAACATCATTTCGGGATCGTCCGCTTGCGCTGCGGTCACCGTAACGTCGCATTGCGCCATAGCGCCTTTTACCGACGCGACTATTTGAGCCGTTCCTTCCGACACGCCCGTTATGTATCCGTCGTCGTCTATAACGACCACGCTCTCTTTGGTGGATTCGAGCAAAACATCGTCGTCGGTGTTAGATATAGCGCCTAATTTTACGGTCTGCCCGACGCATAGAGTAATGCTCTCGTCGGTTATGTAAACTTTTGCCTTAACGTTCGGTTGACCGAAAAGCCCCGAACAAGCGGTCATCATGGTACAAGTCAAGATCAAGCTCAATATTAAACTAATTCTCGAATACCACTTTTTCATCAATGTCCTCCGAAATACTTACGGCAGAGCGTTTCGCTGCCGCAGCAAATTACCGAATATTTATCGTTAGCATTATAGCAACAATTTGTTTGCTTGTTAATAGGCACGGCGCAATACGGCAGTATTTTTTCAAAAAATTGCAGAATTTTATACATCGCATCGACGAGCTTTTTATAGCTCGAAATTTACGTAAACCAAACACTGTAAAAGTATATTTTTATTCTATTTTTCTGAAAAGTCGATTGCAATATATTATAATGTAAAGTAAAATCATAATGACGGTCGCGAACGACCGATAATAAAGCGAGGGATAAAGATGAAAGCCAAAAATTTCAAGATCATGAGTTTTACGATAGCCGGCGCGCTTGTTGCCGTGATGATCGCGGTAACCGTTGCATGCGGATTGCTGTCGAGCTTGATCACGTCGATGCTCAGCCTGACCAAACTCGATTCGGCTGCGCGCGAGCGCGGCGAAAAGCTTGCCGAGCAGATAGTGGAGGAAGGCGTAACGCTTACGCGCAACGAGAACAATGTTCTGCCGCTCGACCCGCAAGCAGATAACAAAGTCAACGTATTCGGTTGGGCGGGCGCGCATTGGCTTGCGGGCGGTTCGGGTTCGGGACGCAACGTTTCGGGTTCGGGCGGAATTTCGGATAAGTTCTTCCCCGAAACGGATTTGCTCAAAGGCTTAAAGAATTTCGGGGTAGATTACAACACCGAACTTATCGATATGTATAAGGCGTTTCAAGACGGGTATCCCAACACGGGTTCGGACGAACAAAAACCGAACAACCCGATGCTGACAGACACTCTGCACACTCACGATTACGAGTCGTGCAGGCTGTTTGAACCGCGCCTTTCGGATACAGCCTATTACACCGACGCGCTGTTGAATAATGCCGAAAACTACTCGTCTACGGCGTTTGTCGTTATAAGCCGTCTTTCGGGCGAAAGCAACGACGCGCCGCCGGTACAGTACAAAAACTACACGAAACGCGGTTTGGTTCCTGCGGCGAACACCGATGAAACACGCACTTATCTCGACATATCGACAGAGGAAGAAGAACTGTTGACGTATGTAGGCGAAACTTACGACAAGGTGATCGTGCTCATCAACTCGACCAACGCGATGAACCTCGGCTTTACGGAGCGCATATCCGGCATAGACGCGTGCATAGTTGCCGGCGGCACGGGGCTAAACGCCGTATCGGGATTGATCAACGTGATATACGGAAAAACAAGCCCGAGCGGACGACTTACCGATACGTACGTATACGACTTTTCCACTGCCGCCGTACACGCCAATTCGGGCAAGACGGGCGTCGGCATTTACACCAATTCGTCCGACGTCTACCCTACCACCACGACAAATCCCAATGTCGGAAGCGAAAACAATCGATATTCGGGCGCGAGCTATCTCGACTACGCCGAAGGGATTTACGTCGGCTATCGCTGGTACGAAACCGCCGATGCGGAGAAGTTCTGGGACGGAAGCTTTGCCGAGTCGCGATGGAACATACGCAACGGGTATTCCGACGTTGTGCAATATCCGTTCGGCTACGGACTTTCGTACACCGATTTTGAATGTAACATCACCGACGTTTCGCCCAAGGCGAGCAGCACGCTAAAGCGCGACGACAAGATAACGATCACGGTGCGCGTGCACAATACAGGCGACACGGCGGGCAAACACGTAGTTCAATTGTACGCCGCCGCACCGTACACGGGCAAAATAGAAAAATCCGCCGTATCGCTCGCGGCGTTCGCCAAAACGCCCGTAGACGTCGAACCCGACGGATATCAAGACTTGACGCTCGAGCTTGACGCTTTCGATCTCGCATCTTACGACTATGACGGCGCGTTCCTCGACGACGGCGGATACGTGCTCGAAAAAGGCGCGTATCAACTTCGGCTCATGAAAAACTCGCACGAGACGGAGGATATGCCCGTCGGCGCAAACGCGATCGTTACATACAACGTAGACCGCGATCTTACGTTTACCGTAGACGCGGAGAGCGAAAAAGACATACACAATATTTTTACGGGCAACAAGGCGATCGACGGATTTTCGGTAGACGGCAAAACGAGCGGCGAAGGTATAAAGTACATGACCCGCGCGGACTTTGAAGGTACGTTCCCCGAACGCACGCCCGATCGCGAAATGAGCGCCGCGCTCAAAGCCGCGGTAATGTATCTTCCCGCAGACGCGCGCGATTGGGAAGCGCGCCATGCCGACGTTGCCGCACCCGAGCAAGGAGTAAAGGGCGATCTGCGCGCGTTCGACGGCGGCAGAACAGCGACCGAACTCGGCTTGAAACTCGGCGAAGACTACGAACATCCGCAATGGAAAGATCTTCTCGATCAGATAACCGAACGCGAACTCGACAGTCTCGTCCTGCACGGGTTCTTACACGAGGAAGCTATATCGTCCATAGGCAAAGATCGCACTTCGTCGGTAGACGGTCCGACGCAGGTAGGCTCGTTCAATGTGAACGAACACGGCACCGGTTTCCCCAACACTACCGTACTTGCCCAAACGTTCAACCCCGAGCTTGCGCGGAGTTTCGGGCTTGCGCTCGGCGCGGAAGCGCAGGGTATGAGCGTGAGCGGATTGTATGCGCCGGGGATGAATCTGCATCGCAGCGCGTTCGGCGGGCGCAATTACGAATATTTTTCGGAAGACCCCGTGCTCACGGGCATAATGGCGGCTAACGTTGCGCGCGGCTCGCTGCAAACGGGAACATACATGTATGCCAAACACATCATAGGCTATGATCAAGAAAGCTACCGCGACGGTATGTATTGCTGGATGACCGAGCAAACGCTGCGCGAAATATATTTGAGACCGTTCAAGATAGCGATCGATAAAGGCGGACTTTCGGGGCTTATGACGTCCTACGGCAGGATCGGCGCGGTTTGGTCGGGCGGCAGCGAAGCTCTGCTTACCGAACTGTTGCGCGACGAATGGAATTTCAAAGGCGCGGTCATCACCGACTACTCCGACCACCAAGACTTCATGAACGGCGATCAAATGATACGAGCCGGCGGAGATCTGTGGATGGACGGGTATAAAAACAACGGCAGTTTCAGAAAAGACTATACTTCCGATTCGGGCGCATTCCTCGCGCAACAGCGCAAAGCCGCAAAGCACATACTTTACATGATGCTCAACGCTCAATACGTAAACAGCACGTACGACGCAACGGCGGACGGCATAAACATCGTGCGCGCCGAGGGCAACGGTTCGTGGTGGATAGCGCTACTCGCAGTCGGCGATATTCTTCTCGTCGGCGGAGCGGCAACGCTCGTTGTATTCGGGATACGCAAAAAAGACAAACCCGTCGCAACCGAACAATGCTGAAAAATCATTAAAAAGCAAACCGAGCAAGTCATTTTAACGAGCTTGCTCGGTTTTGTTTTTAGACTTTTCGATCGATATTATACGGAACTCTCTTGAGATTGTTTTATAAATTCGCCCGGAGAAATGCCCGTTTCTCCTTTGAACACCATACCGAAATACCGCGCGTCCGAAAATCCCACGGCGCGCGCCACCTCGTTGACGCGGTAATTGCCCGAACTCAACAACTCCTTTGCGCGCATGATGCGGTATTTTTTAAGACAGTCGTTAAACGTGGAGCCGAGCGATTTTTTGAATTCGTGCATCAGATGACTTGACGACACAATCGGCTGCCTCGCCGCCCATTCCGCCGAGATTTTCTCCGAATAGTGCTCGCCTATCAGCTTGAGCGCGTCGCCGACGAGCCGTCGGCATTTGCCGGAGTGAACTACGGCGTTTTCGCTGTCCGTATATACGCCGCAAGACGACATGAAAACATTATCGCCAACGAGTATCTTTGCCGCTTTGACCGCCTCTTTGAGACTGTGTTTTTCGGGCGAAAACTCGCTTATGCCGATTATAAATTCTCCGCCGGCCGCCGCGATCTCGTCCACCGTCGGCTTTATCAAGTTTTTCAACGCATGCTCGTCTTTTTCGGAAGTGACCGTTATAAAGCAGTCGCGCCAAAAATCTCCGAACGAATCGCCGTCGAGCGCTTCGGACAGTTTTGCAAAACATTTTTCGGCATGCTCGGTGTTGAGCGGATTTATAGTTTTGCCGTAGATAACGCAGCCCGCGCTCGGCGGGTTTATGCCCAATACGCCGATCTGAAGCCTCAGATACTCGCTGTCGTCCCCCGCCAAAAGCCGCGAAAAGTACGCCTTGGTTATTTGCGGCGCACCGAGGAATATACTGTCCACGGCGCGGCGCATCCTTTTGTTATGCGCGAGAAATCCGGCGAAATGCTTTATCTTTTCGATCGCGCGATCATCGTCTTCGCTGTGTACGAAAGCACAGCCGCTGCGCGGCAACGCCGAACATACGATCTCAAGCTCCACGCACGTACCGTAAAAAAACAGCATGCCGTCGAACCCGTCGCGCGCGAGTTTTTGCGCAAACTCAAGTCCGCTGCCCGCAGAATCCACTCCGACGATAATCATTTCGGGATCGTAAATATGCAACGCGCCTTCGGCTTGATTCATGCTCTCGCACGCGCCCACTACATGCAATCCCAACCCGTGTTTTTCCGCTTCGACGCAAAGCTTCGATATTTTACGCTCACAGTCGTTTACTATGAGCGTCTTGAACTTTTCGTTCATATATAATTCCTCGTCTTATAGAACGCGCGCGACGGCATTGCCGTATATCGCGTCGTAGACGTACTGCGGCGTCAATGCCCGCACCTTTTCGCACAGCCGCTCGATCGATTCTTCGCAACCGCCGCCAAGCCATTCCGCAACGATACGGCCGCACGAACGCGCAAAAACCGACACGCACATAGCGCACAGGCCGTCGCTGCCGAAAGCGTCGCGCATAGTCGGTAAGCCGCTTACCCGCTCGGCAATCTTATTCTCGAAATGCGCCCGTGCCGAATTGACGTCGGCGGAATCGAACGCGTGGCGCACGACGTTTACGTGCGTTTTGAAAAGCGCAAAACACTCCTCGCAGAATGTGCCGAACGCACAATCGCGGTCAATCCCATCGTAAACAGCGCTGTCGAAACATGAATTGCAAAGATCGAACTTGTCCAAGTAATACTTGTAGAACGTACCTTTACACGAGCCGACGTCTTCTATCAACATGTTCAAAGTTATGTTTTCGATCCCCGTTTTTTCGAGCAGTTTCCATACGCTATGCTCGAACAGCATTTTCATATTCATACATCTTCCCGACTGATTGTTTCAGTACTGCAATATTGTATCAAAAGCATAATAGTTCTGTCTCACTGCGATACATTTAATGCAATATTTTTAACAACAACAGCACAATTTTATACAAAGAAAAATCTCTCGGAGATAAATTCGAGAGATTTTATATATATAGTATAATTATACAATTATTCAGTATACATTGCTAAATATTTAGTTAAAAAGAAGTTCAAATCAAAAAAACTTCTCCGTCATTCAGTATTTTTATATCTCCGCCGATCCCCAACTCCTTTATCATTTCGGGTCTTTCGCTATGAATCGGAATAACGGTTTTTGCACCCGTTATTTCACAAACTTTTTTTATTTCTTCAACGCTCGCATGTCCGCTTGTATGTAAATTTACTATTCGACACCCACAGCTCAACGCACTATTTATGAAATTGTTTTTGTACTCGTCAAATGCGGGGTGAGTTTTATCTAAATATCCACTCCACATCGAATAAATCAAAAGACTGTCGGAAAATGTTTCAATTGCTTTTCGAGTAATACAATTTGCTCTACCCAAAAAGAAAAAGCCTTTTTCATTCATAAAAGCATGCAGATTTTTTGCATATGAATATATTTTTCGTCTATTGAAATTATAAAACCGAGACGCCGTATTTCGTGAAACAATCTTAAGAATTTCCGCTTGAAAATCTTTTTCGCAAACTATGAACGGCTTGTCGGTTTTCAACGCCGCATTATAAAACTCTGCTATCGTATCTATATTTGCAGAACTGCAAAGAGCGAAAACATATTTGTTTTTACGCAAAAGTTCTTCGGCTTTCCGTCCGAGTACGCGTTCGGAAAAAACCCGCTCGTTTGCGCGGGAAAGCATAGTGCCTTCCGTAATCAGTACATCAATATTACTGCAATATTTTTCAAACACAGCGAGCATTTTACCGCCACGTGCGCCGTGCATACGAAAATCGCCGGTATGTAAAATTCGTTTTCCGTCTGCTTCAATCAGCAGCATATACGCATCGTATGCCGAGTGGTCTATCGTATAAGGCGTAACTTTAATATCACCGAAATAAAGCGGTACACCGATAACATATTCGATAAAGTCTTTCACCTTTTGCGGATTGCCTTTATTGAGTTTTGTTTTTAAGGTGTTTTGAACTACCGTGTAAATTTGTTTGGCAACATTACCCATATAAATCGGAATCTGCGGTAATACCTTTTCAAACATGCCGACGTGATCGCCGTGATAGTGGGTAATAAGCACCGCATTGCAATCGGGCTTTCCTCTTGTTACGCCGTCTATCTCAAACGGTTTTTGTTCGGCGTGAACATTCGATGGCAATTCTTCGCCCATATCGATTATTATTCTTGCGGTTGCGGTTTTTATTTCGGTTATACATCCGCCTATTTGATGCGTTCCGCGATATATCTTTATTTGCATAAACTATTCCAAATATCGTCAGTCGAAGGAGTATCGTTTTGCCGCATGAAAACGACGTTATCTATGCCGAGCGCGGAAGTTATTGTGTCAATGCTGTAAGAATTGTTTTCGGTAATATTCAACGGCGTTTCGTAAACAAGCAATTTCGCCTGTCGTACAAGTTTTTGCGGTATAGGGTATTTCGTTCCGAATAAGCGATTTATAATTTCAACGTGATTGGCATATTGGCGAATTACTGTTTGGTGTTGTTCGGCAATAGCCTCCGAATATGTATTAACTTGATCGATCACTTCGGGCATGCTGCCGCGCTTAACATTTACTCGGCTATCGAAAAACACCTTGCCTTCAACAAACATAATTGTGTTAGACGGCACATTATACAGTACTAAATCGCACTTTTTTCCGCCGCCTATATTGCCGTTTAGATTGACTTCGATATCGAGAACAACCGTATCAAACAGGCGTGTTTTATCAAACGTGCAACAGTATAACGAATTCAGCAATCGGCGTTCTTTAACATTACCCATTACATTTGTAAACTTGTTCTCGACTTGCTTTTTTGCAATTTCATAAGCTGATAAATTTTTATTTTCGCAGCCGTATTTTTCAAATGCTTTATCTCTCGCGAATTTACCGTTTGAAAATTTATATAGGCATCCGCCTTCGTAGTAGAAATAAATTTGATTTTTTCTGACAGCGGGAAATACCGTACCCGATAAAACATCTTTTTTCAGTAGATTAAAAAGGTCTATGTTCTTACCGCTTAACAGAGCAGATATTTGTTTCTCGTCTAAACTTCGTATAAAACTCATAATTACACCGCTTGTACACCGATAACTCTATTATAACAAATCAGTTCGATTATGGCAACGATCCAACGCAAAAATAACGATTATTACGATAACACCCTATAAAATCAAGAGAAAAAGCGCGGTTTCATACCGCGCTTAAATTCCGCGTTCGATACCTTCACCGTAATTTTATATGGTAATTGCGGTAAACATACGCTTTTTTAGTTGTGTGTCGGTGTATTACGCTTGCTCGAGCTTTCGCGTTTGATCGGCTATACGCAAAGCTTCCGCCATTTTGTCGAGATCACCGTTCATGAATTCATCGATATTATACAATGTGAAACCGATCCTGTGATCGGTCACTCTGCCTTGCGGAAAGTTGTAGGTGCGGATGCGTTCGCTTCGGTCGCCTGTACCGACTTGACCTTTGCGCAACGACGCATATTCCTCGTCCTTTTGTCCTTGAAAATGATCGTACAATTTTGTTGCAAGCACTTGCATAGCGCGCTCTTTGTTTTTGGTTTGACTGCGCTGGTCTTGACACGTCACGACGATGCCCGTCGGCAAGTGCGTGATGCGTATAGCCGAATCGGTCTTGTTTATGTGCTGTCCGCCAGCGCCGCTCGAGCGATACGTATCTATCTTGAGGTCTTTTTCGTTTATCTCTATGCCCACGGTTTCCGCCTCGGGCAAGACCGCCACGGTAACGGTGGAAGTATGGACGCGCCCCTGCGTTTCGGTGACGGGCACGCGCTGGACACGGTGCACGCCGCTCTCGAACTTCAAAAACGAGAATACGTCCTTGCCGCTTATGCCGAACACGGCTTCTTTGATACCGCCGAGTTCGGTCTCCGAGAGCGAGATATCCTCAACCTTCCAACGCTTGCGTTCGGCGAACATTCTGTACATACGGCAAAGCTCCGCGGCAAACAGCGCAGCTTCCTCGCCGCCCGCAGCGGGACGGATCTCGAGCACTGCGTTTTTACCGTCGTTCGGGTCTTTCGGTAAAAGCATTATTTTAAGCTCGTCGTTCAACTCGGTCAAACGCGATTCGAGCGCAGTTATTTCCTCTTTGGCGAGCGCGGCAAGCTCGGCGTCGTCCGATCTCGACATTTCCGACGCATCGGCAAACTCGGCTTGCGCTTTTTTAAGCTCGCCGTACTTTTGCACAAGCGGCTCGAGTTCGGCGCGCTCGCGGCACAGTTCGACCCAAGCCTTGTTATCGGCTGTGACGGTCGGGTCTTGCAATCGCTTTTCTATTTGGTTGTACCGCTCGACTATCCCGTCGAGCCTATCGGTTTTTATTTCCATTTCAGTCTCCGATATGCTTTGTTTTGCAAACGACTATCCTATCCACGCCGTCGAGATCCTTTATTATATCGCACGCGCCGAGCGGCTCGAAAAGCTTTTTCACAGCGTCCGCTTGGTCGTACCCGACCTCGACGATCACAGCGCCGCCGTCGTTGAGGAACTTCGGCGCATTATCCGCTATGATCCTATAAAAATGCAAG
>ERZ777306.3691-NODE-3691-length-15497-cov-9.369123_pt1 | contig 15497 bp, 9 predicted proteins | sample MGYA00374966_ERZ777306 | MGnify/ENA primary metagenome ERZ777306 (study PRJEB29329, sample SAMN06343882) | mouse gut metagenome | isolation source: Mouse cecum | place: Austria: Vienna | collected 2014-11-15 ...
TTATGGGAATTTGTTCCCACAAAATGAGGGAATCTTTTCCCAGTTAGTAGGGAATACTTTCCCACAATATATGGGACAAAAAGAACATGTACTTCCCTGATAATGATTGACTAGTTGTTTTTTTATTCTTGTTATAGGTTGACTGGAAAGACACTATGAGAAATGAACATTTGTGTATTCAGAATAATTATATCAAGCAGAGCTTCTATATGACTTCTTCCATCCGTTCCAACTCCCATCCGCGAAACTGCATGACGATGCAATGCAATTCGGTGTTGTATATCATCCTGCGTACCTTGGGACCGGCAGCATAACCTTTTATCTGCTCTACAGCTTCTTTCCATTGGGCTTCGGCTTTCGCTTCCGAGTCTTTGACAGAGAGATATTTTAGTTCGATGATATAACTGTGCTTCACGTCATAGCGTATCAGGTCGGGCATCAGGAACAGATCACAATAACCGTGGTTCAATTCTACTTCCGGGGCTATCAGGTAATATGCATTCGTACTTAGGTAAGCAGTAAAGAAGCCTTGCAGGTTGCGCTCTCCCTCAATAGCACTGCGCACGGAAGAGTTTTCCTTGTAGGCATGGGCGATAAATTCCAGCGTTTCACGCCAATGGCCGTCGTAAGCCATTTCGTAATACATCAGGCCAAGGTCGTTCAGATTAATATGTCGATTGTCCTGATATTCTTCCAACAAGAATTCGTAATACTGTTTACGCACGTTATTATTGGGAATACTTAACACCAGATAGTTGCCGCGAGTGGCAGTAATGGTAAGCATACCATAATAAAAAAGCAGACTGGGGAAAATCTCAGGTTTGGTAATATCGGTAGCGGGAAAGGTAGTTGTTAACGTGGTGACAATCTGCCCATCTTCGGTGATTTTACGTAACACTCCTTTGCGGTTACCGTCCAACTTGTCCAGCCGGATAAGTTTTTTCATCTTATTATAGTCCGTGCGGGTATTAGGGTCTATCATTTCTTTGGGGGATTTGCCCAAATCCATATAGTTGCGTAGATAATAGAGTACCATGTCACAGTTGAACATCTTCGGGTCACGCTCCAAACTTTCTTCGGCAAAGCAATAATTGTCATACCACGGTCGCATTTCCTCTATCATCGCATCTATATTCGTATTGCCCGGCAACTGCCCGGCATCCTTATAGTATTGGAGCATTTCGCGTACATCGGTCTCGCTGAATCCCAACATCATGTTAAACTGGTGTTTGGTGCTGATATTCCAGCCGATATTGAATCCGCTAGTCAGGTCGTCCAGCGTTACGGGGCTGACACCGGTCATGAAGATGCGTTCGAACATGCCTTTGAACTTCTTGAAGATTTCGCGGTAGAAGCCACTGGCATGGGTTAGGGCGTGATAGACTTTGTCGCCTTGCTCGTTTAGCACCACATTCGTGAAATTATCATATTCATCCACTATCAGATAAAGCTTGGAGCCGTTGTTGCGTGCCTTGCGATCGAGGAAATTCAGTTTGTTGGTAGTGCCGTATTGGGCTTTCATTTCCTCTTCAAAGCCGGGATAATAATAGGGTTCATAGATAGAAGCGAAATCATCCAGTCCGCCGCAACAGTAATCATCAAAGTTCTCGGCAAGCGTTCTGTCGAGCCCTCCCACTCTGGAGAAATCAAGAAAGAGTATTTGGAAAGTCCCTTGCAACTGTGTAGGACGACTGCCTATCCATAAATTGCTGAAACGTTTTTCGAACTTTTCTTTTTGAGCGATGTCATAATAAGTTCGGAGCATACTCAGAAAGATGCTCTTGCCGAAACGGCGGGGGCGGATAAAGAACAAATTACTAGGTTGTTTTTCCAACAACGGCAGATACATAGTCTTATCCACGTAATATTGATTCTGTTCCACCACTTCCACAAAGTTGGAAACTCCGTAAGGGATTCTTTTTACTTCTTCCATAATTTGTTCCTTTCTTTAGTTCTCAATATTTATGAGATAATGCAAAAGTAGCATATTCCCGCAGAAAGAACAAAGAAAGGGAAAGAAAGTTGGGGATGTTGCCGCACCAGAGTGATGAATATAAGCCCTCTTGAAGAATAAGATTATTCATTCCGTCTGCAATAATTTTCTCCTGAAAGCCGGAAGTTTCTGAAAGACTTTTATCTTTGCATTGATAATACATACGGCATTATGAAAAAAGTGATTCTGATTTTTGTGACAATCGTCCTTTCCGGTCTGCTTTATGCAAAAGATAATAAGAGTACCGATGCGTTACTTCGTGAGATTGATGGTATCATTAAAAACCATCAGACCTATGGAGCGGAAAAGGAGGCGCGTATCGCTGACCTGAAGAAATTGCTGGCGGAGGCTACTTCCGATGAACAACGATATGGTTTTTGCGGACGTCTTTTCGATGAATACCGGGCTTATAATCTGGACTCTTCTTTTGTCTACGCCCAACGGAAAGAGGAACTGGCGCATCGCATGGATAAACTGGATTATCTGGATGATGCTGCCATGAATATGGCGGAAGTGATGGGAACTACCGGAATGTATAAAGAAGCGTTGGAACTATTGGGGCAGATTGATAAGAAAACGCTGCCCGATTATCTCTATGGTTACTATTACCATTTGTATCGCACTATTTACGGATTGATGGGAGACTATGCCGTTACGGAGAAAGCCAAGAAAGAGTATTATCGGATGACGGATCTGTATCGTGACTCTCTGCTGCAGGTCAACGCTTCCGACTCTTTGGGGCACGTATTGGTGATGGCGGATAAGTGTATCGTACATGCTCAATACGATGAAGCCATCCGTATGCTGATGGAATATTACAACAAACCTTCTTTGGATGACCATTCAAAAGCAATGCTTACTTATACTCTCTCCGAAGGTTACCGGTTGAAAGGCGACAAGCAGGGGCAAAAACATTACCTGGCCCTTTCGGCCATTGCCGACCTGAAATCGGCAGTAAAGGAATATGTATCTTTGCGCAAACTCGCTTCCCTTGTCTACGATGAAGGGGATATTGACCGTGCCTACAATTACCTGAAATGCTCCTTAGAGGATGCCACTCTTTGTAATGCCCGCCTTCGTACGTTAGAAATCTCGCAGGTCTTTCCTATCATTGACCAGGCTTACCAATTGAAAACCAAACGGCAGCAACAGGAGATGAAAGTCTCATTGATTTGTATCAGTTTGCTTTCCGTATTTTTGTTGGTTGCCATTTTCTTCGTTTACAAGCAGATGAAAAAGGTTGCTGCCGCACGTCGCGAAGTGGTCGATACCAATACGTTGTTGCAAGAACTGAACGAAGAACTTCACGACTCCAACTCGCAACTGAAAGAGATGAACCATACGCTTTCGGAAGCCAACTATATCAAGGAGGAATATATCGGCCGATATATGGACCAATGCTCCACTTATCTCGACAAGATGGATTTATACCGTCGTTCCCTGAATAAAATTGCTGCTGCCGGAAGAGTGGAAGAACTATATAAAGCCATTAAATCTTCTCAATTCCTTGACGAAGAACTGAAAGAGTTTTATGCGAACTTCGACATGACTTTCTTGCAACTCTTCCCCAATTTTGTGGAGGAATTTAATGCGCTGCTCACAGAACCCATGCAACCCAAACCGGGAGAACTGTTGAACACCGAACTCCGTATCTTTGCCCTTATCCGGCTGGGGATTACGGACAGTACCAAGATAGCGCAATTCCTCCGTTATTCCGTGACTACCATTTATAATTACCGGACCCGTGTCCGTAACAAAGCTTTGGGAGAAAGAGATGAATTTGAGACTAACGTAATGCAAATAGGGAAGGTGGAAGAATAAGAAAACCACTACTTTTTTAGTCTGACTTCTATTTTATAAAGTTCTTATATTTAGTGGTTTATGCTGTGAGATACTGTGTAAGTCACTATATTTTTGCTATCTGCTCAAAGAAGCAGTATGAAATGTGGATACTTTTGTTTCACGGTCATTTCAGCAATGACACAGAGAACGAAAACAAAAGTAACTCTAATATTAACTTTAAATTAATGTACATGAAACAGAGTATGAAGTCGAAAGGCTTTGAACGCCGCCTCTTATTAATAATGTGGGGCTTGTTCCTATCTCTTAGTGCATTCGCACAACAGATTTCAATAAAAGGACATGTAGTAGATGCCACGGGTGAACCGGTGATCGGTGCCAGTGTGGTGGAAGGACGTACAACGAATGGTACGATAACCGATGTAGATGGTAATTTCTCATTAAGCGTTCCGGCTAACAGCACGCTGACTATCTCTTTTGTCGGCTATAAAACGCAGACTGTTCCGGTGAACGGGAAAAACTCGTTGAAAGTAACCTTGCAGGAAGATACGGAAGTATTGGACGAAGTTGTAGTGGTAGGTTACGGAACGATGAAAAAGAGCGATCTGACTGGTGCCGTATCTTCTGTCGGAGTGAAGGACATCAAAGACTCTCCGGTAGCTAATATCGGTCAGGCAATGCAGGGAAAAGTATCCGGTGTGCAGATTATCGATGCCGGTAAGCCGGGTGATAATGTCACCATTAAAATCCGCGGTTTGGGTACGATCAACAACAGTAACCCGCTGATTGTCATTGACGGAATTCCTACCGACTTGGGATTGTCTTCCTTGAATATGGCTGATGTGGAACGGGTAGACGTATTGAAGGATGCTTCGGCAACAGCTATCTATGGTTCGCGTGGTGCAAATGGTGTGGTGATGATTACCAGCAAACGTGGTGCCGAAGGTGCCGGAAAAGTAACGGTAAACGCAAACTGGGCTATTCAGAACGCTACTAAAGTGCCCGATATGCTGAATGCTGCGCAATATGCCGCCTTGAGCAATGATATGCTGTCTAATAATGATGATAATACAAACCCTTATTGGGCAGACCCTTCTTTATTGGGAACAGGAACGAACTGGCTGGATGAGATGCTACGTACGGGAGTGAAACAAAGCTATTCGGTTAGCTATTCCGGCGGTACGGAAAAGGCACATTACTATGTATCCGGCGGTTTCCTCGACCAGTCCGGTATCGTGGAAAGCGTTAATTACCGTCGTTTCAACTTTCAGGCAAATAGTGATGCCCAGGTCAATAAATGGTTGAAGTTCACTACTAACCTGACATTTAGTACGGATGTGAAAGAAGGAGGAAGCTATAGCATCGGAGATGCGATGAAAGCACTCCCCACCCAGCCGGTGAAGAATGAAGACGGTAGCTGGAGCGGTCCCGGACAAGAAGCGCAATGGTATGGAAGTGTCCGCAATCCGATCGGTACGTTGTATATGATGACGAACGAGACAAAAGGATATAACTTTTTGGCAAATATCACCGGAGAGATTGCCTTTACCAAATGGTTGAAGTTGAAAAGCACCTTCGGTTATGACGCCAAATTCTGGTTTGTCGACAACTTTACTCCGGCTTACGACTGGAAACCGAATCCGGTAGAAGAATCTTCCCGCTATAAGAGTGACAACAAATCATTTACCTACCTATGGGATAATTATTTTGTATTCGACCATACTTTCGCCCAAAAACATCGTGTAGGGGTGATGGCAGGTTCTTCCGCCCAGTGGAACAACTATGATTACCTGAATGCTCAAAAGAATATCTTCATGTTTGATAATATCCATGAAATGGACAACGGCGAGAAGATGTACAGCATCGGTGGCAGCCAGAGCGATTGGGCACTGCTCTCTCTGATGGCACGTCTCAACTATTCTTACGAAGATAAATACCTGCTTACAGCCACTGTGCGCCGTGACGGTTCTTCCCGCTTTGGTAAGAACAACCGTTGGGGAACATTCCCTTCCGTTTCTCTGGCATGGCGTATTTCGCAGGAAGAATGGTTCCCGAAAGACAACTCTCCGGTGAATGACCTCAAACTGCGTATCGGATACGGTGTGACCGGTAATCAGGAAATCGGTAACTACGGCTTTGTGGCTTCCTACAATACAGGAGTCTATCCTTTCGGCAACAACAACTCCACCGCTTTGGTATCTACCACCCTTTCCAATCCGAGTATTCATTGGGAAGAGGTACGCCAAACCAACTTCGGTGTGGATATGAGCCTGTTCAATTCACGTGTCAACCTTTCGCTGGATGCCTATATCAAGAAGACGGCAGACATGTTGGTGAAAGCTTCCATCCCTATCACCTCCGGTTTTGAAGATACTACTGAAACCTTTATCAATGCCGGCAAGATGCGCAACAAAGGGGTGGAAATGACCCTGCGCACCATCAATCTGAAAGGTCTTTTCTCTTGGGAATCTGCTTTAACGGCTACCTATAACAAGAATGAAATTCTGGACCTGAACAGCGAAACCCCGATGTTTATCAATCAGCTGGGTAACTCATACGTGACTATGCTTAGAGCCGGTTATCCGATCAATGTATTCTACGGATACGTGACCGACGGACTTTTCCAAAACTGGGAGGAAGTAAACCGCCATGCCACCCAACCGGGAGCAGCTCCGGGGGATATCCGTTTCCGGGATTTGAATAACGATGGAGTCATCAACGATGAAGACCGTACCGTTATCGGTAACCCGAATCCGAACTGGTTCTTCTCTTTAAGCAATAATTTCTCTTATAAGGGATGGGAACTCTCCGTTTTCCTGCAAGGCGTATCGGGAAACAAGATTTATAACGCCAACAATGTTGACAACGAAGGAATGGCAGCCGCTTACAACCAGACCACAGCCGTATTGAACCGCTGGACGGGTGAAGGAACCAGCAACTCTATGCCCCGCGCCATTTGGGGAGACCCGAACCAGAACTGCCGTGTATCCGACAGGTTTGTGGAAAACGGTTCCTATCTCCGTCTGAAGAATATCACGCTTTCGTATACACTGCCCAAAAAGTGGATGCAAAAGATTCAACTGGAAAATGCCCGCATCTCTTTCTCTTGCGAGAATGTGGCAACTATCACCGGATATTCCGGCTTCGACCCGGAAGTGGATATTAATGGTATCGACAGCAGCCGTTACCCGATTTCACGTACCTTCAGTATGGGCTTGAACTTTAACTTTTAAATCAGGAGAAAGAATATGAAAAAGATAATAACTTTGGTATTTATGTCTGCCGTGCTGGCATTGACATCGTGCAACGATTTCTTGGATAAATATCCCAAATATGGCGTCGATCCCGAGTCGGAAGTGACGAACGAGATTGCTGTGGCACTGACTACTGCCTGCTACAAGACTCTTCAGTCATCTAATATGTATAACCAACGTATTTGGAGCCTCGATATCATCGCAGGCAACAGTGAAGTAGGCGCCGGAGGAGGTACTGACGGTTTGGAGACTGTTCAGGCTTCCAATTTCATTGCCCAGAGCGATAACGGCTTTGCCTTGTATGTATGGCGTTCTCCGTGGGTTGGGATCGGACGTTGCAACATCGTGCTTTCCAATTTGCCTTCAGCATCTATCTCCAATGAGATAAAGACCCGTTGCATGGGTGAGGCTTATTTCTTGCGTGCACATTATTATTATATTCTGGTTCGTTTGTACGGAGGGGTGCCTTTGCGCTTGGAGCCGTTTGAACCGGGAGAATCTGCGGATATTGCCCGTAATACGGTAGATGAGGTATATGCTCAAATTCTTTCCGACTGCAAAAATGCGGTGAATATGCTTCCTCCGAAAAGCAGTTATGGAGATGCTGACAGGGGACGTGCCTGCAAAGAGGCTGCAATGGCGATGCTGGCGGATATTTACCTGACACTGGCTCCCAACCATCGCGACTATTATAGTGAAGTAGTGACCTTGTGCAATAACATTGCTGCAATGGGATATGATTTGACTCAATGCAATTATGCCGATAACTTTAATGCGACGATCAATAATGGTGCGGAATCTCTCTTCGAAGTGCAATACTCTGGTAGTACGGAATATGACTTTTGGGGCGGCGATAATCAAGCGTCCTGGTTGTCTACTTTCATGGGACCACGTAATTCGGGTATGGTAGCCGGTGCTTATGGATGGAACTTGCCTACGGAAGAGTTTGTCAAGCAATACGAGGACGGTGATTTGCGGAAAGACATCACTGTATTATATCAGGGTTGTCCTGCTTTTGACGGTATGGAATACAGACGTTCCTGGTCGAATACGGGTTATAACGTACGTAAGTTCCTTGTGTCGAAAACCGTCTCTCCGGAGTATAATACCAACCCCAACAACTTTGTAGTATACCGTTATGCGGATGTCTTACTGAAGAAAGCGGAAGCATTGAATGAGCAGGGACATCCGGATCAGGCTGCCGAACCATTGAATATCGTTCGTAAGCGTGCCGGACTGGGAGATGTGCCGACTACTCTGACGCAGACCGAAATGAGAGAAAAGATTATTCACGAACGTCGGATGGAACTTGCTTTTGAGGGACATCGCTGGTTCGATATGATCCGGGTTGATAATGGAAATTATGCATTGACATTCCTGAAATCTATCGGTAAGAATAATGTGACCAAAGAACGGCTCCTGTTGCCTATTCCGCAGACGGAGATGGACTCCAATCACCTGATGACTCAAAATCCTGGTTATTAATCCGTTTTATAATCATTCATTTAGACAAATAATATGATGAAGAAATATATATATCAATTGTTATGCTCTCTTTTCATCGGTGGAACGATGGTTGCTTGTACCGAGGATTATATGGAGACAGATAAAGGACATGATACCCTCACCCTTTCGGTGAATCAGCAGGAGTTGGTGTTGAACGAAAAGAACCATAGTCAGGAGGCGCTGGCGCTTTCATGGACTACCGGAACGAATTATGGAAGCGGTAACCGTATCTCTTATACGCTGGAACTGGCGAAAGCCGGAACGGACTTTGCGAATCCTTATTCGGTAGATTTGGGTACGGGAACGTACCAATGGACTAAGAAAGTGGAGGAACTCAACCAATTTCTGCATACGCAGTTCGGTATCGGTTATGCCGTGAAAGCGGAGTTAGAAGCACGTATCACAGCGGTTGTTGCCGGAATGGAAGATCAGAAACAAAGTGCGACGACTGCCTTTACAGTGACTACCTACCAGCCGGTTACTACCACGCTTTACCTGATTGGTGATGCTACTCCGAACGGAGGGAGTGCCGATAACGCAACGGCAATGGAACGTACGGATAACGGACAATTTACATGGACAGGAAAGCTGAATACCGGATCGTTTAAGTTTATAACGACCTTAGGAGAATTCTTGCCGTCGTACAACCGCGATGCTACAGCCGAAGAAGGATTCAAACTGACCTACCGTACATCGGATGACCAACCGGACGAACAGTTCACAATCAGTAAAGAAGCAACTTATATCGTAAAAGCAAACCTGCTCGACTTGACGTTGACGCTTACTGAAACAGAAGATATCGGCTGGAGATTTGAAGAGTTTTTCATTGTCGGTTCGTTTACGGGTAACAATGGTTGGGGATTTGAAGCACTATCTAAAGATGCTGTTCAAATGAATCTGTTCCATTATGGAGCTGTGATTCCCTGGAAGGCGGACGGAGATTTTAAATTCGCTTCTGTGACAGATTTCGGTCAGTCGGATGCTTTCTTCCATCCTACCATGGCTAATGCTCCGTACACTTCGACATCCGTAGTGCTTGGAGGTGCCGATAATAAATGGCAGATGAAGGAAGCCGAATGTGGCAAGCCTTATAAAGTCTGGTTCTACACAGGTAAAGGAAAAGAAAAGATGCTGATGCGTCCGTTCACTCCTTACGAAGGGCTGTATCTGGTGGGTGAGGCAACTCCGAACGGATGGGATTTAGGCAATGCTACTCCGATGACGAAGAGTGCCGACAGTCCTTACATCTTTACCTGGAGCGGTACGCTGAAAACAGGTGAGATGAAGATATCCTGCGATAAGCAGTCAGACTGGAACGGGGATTGGTTTATGGCGGATAAGAGCAACAAGGCTCCGACGGGGGAAGTAGAGACGGCATTGTTTGTTGCTAAGTCGGATGCGAAGTTGAGCAGTATGTATCCGGATGCAGATCTGGGTAGTTTGGATAATAAGTGGAATATTCAGGAAGCCGGTTCTTATCGGATTACGATTGACCAGTTGAAAGAGACGATTTCGATTGTGAAACAATAAAACAAGAATTCAAGATGAAGAAAATAATATATTGGGTGGCTGCTTTCCTGTGTATGGCTTGCAGTGACGATCATGGGTCGAACCAAGAGAATGGAGGAGCTTCGGGCAGTGTTACCGAAGTGACTCCGGTAACATCGGATTTAAGTGTGGACCTGTCTACGGATAAGGCTTTCTATAAACCGGGGGAGAAAGTGGTATTTACAGCAGAAGATGCGTTGCCTGCCGGAACTAAAGTTCGTTATCGTCTTTTAGGGGAGGTTGTCGGAGAAGAATCGGTAAATGGTACCAGTTGGACATGGCAACCGCCTACTACTGATTTCAAAGGATATATGGCGGAACTGTACCGTCAGGAGAATGGTACAGATGTGATTGTCGGTACGATTGCGGTAGATGTATCCAGTGATCCGGCACGTTTTCCACGTTATGGTTTTGTCGCTGATTTCAGTCGGGAGAAGACAGCCGAAAAGACACAGGAAGAGATGGCGTATCTGAATCGTCATCACATCAATTGGGTACAGTTTCAGGACTGGCATAATAAGCATCACTGGCCGTTGGGCGGTACACGCACACAGTTGGACGAAGTATATATGGACATCGCTAACCGGGAGGTTTATACAAGTTCGGTGAAAAATTACATTGAAGCGCAGCATCGTTTCGGCATGAAGTCTATGTTTTACAATCTTTGTTTCGGAGCGTTGAAGGATGCCGCTGCGGACGGGGTGAAGGAGGAATGGTATTTGTTTAAGGATGCTTTTCACACTACTAAAGATAGTCACGATTTGCCGGGCGGATGGAAAAGTAATATTTATCTGGTAGATCCTTCTAATAAGGAATGGCAGAAATATTTGAATGAGAGGAATGATGATGTATATGCGAACTTTGCCTTCGACGGCTATCAGATAGACCAGTTGGGACGACGCGGCACGCTTTACAATTACAACGGTATTCCGGTCAATCTGCGTGAGGGATATGCTTCTTTTATTGAAGCGACGAAGCAGGCTCATCCGGACAAGAGTTTGGTGATGAATGCGGTCAGCCGTTACGGTGCCCGTCAGATAGGAGAGACAGGTAAAGTTGATTTCTTCTATAATGAAGTGTGGGCGGATGAGGCTGATTTTACCAATCTGAAAGCCATTCTTTATGAAAATGGAGTCTATGGCAATTATCAGTTGAATACGGTTTTTGCAGCTTATATGAATTATAATAAAGCGGATAACCGGGGGGAATTTAATACGCCGGGTGTCTTATTGACAGATGCTGTCATGTTTGCTTTGGGTGGTTCGCACCTGGAGTTGGGAGGCGATCACATGTTGTGCAAAGAGTACTTTCCGAATGAAAACCTGACAATGAGCGAAGAACTGAAAACAGCGATGGTTCGTTATTATGATTTCCTGACTTCTTATCAGAACCTGCTTCGTGACGGTGGTACAGAGAATAGTGTTTCCATGAATTGTACCAATGGCGAAATGAGATTGAATAGTTGGCCTCCTCAACAGGGATCAGTTACTACTTATGCCAAGCAGGTAGGTGGCAAGCAAGTGATACATCTTCTTAATTTCTCGCAAGCGAACAGTCTTAGCTGGAGAGATGTGGACGGTACGATGCCGGAACCGGCTCTGATTACGAAAGCGGCTTTGCAAATGAATCTGTCGGCAAAGGTGAATAAGTTATGGGTAGCGTCGCCGGATGCACACGGAGGAGCCTTGCAGGAATTGGCCTTTACACAGGAGAACGGAATTGTCTCTTTTACATTGCCTTCCTTGAAATATTGGACAATGATTGTGGCTGAATAAAAGAGATTGCAGCTGAATAAAATGAGTATAGTCCAATAACGCGGCTGTAGCAGAATGACTTAAAATGATAGGTATGATGATTAGATATAGATTATGGGTATGGGTGTTGTGCTTGGTGTTTCCAACATGGGTTTGGGCGGAAAAAACGACACGTACATGCTCCTCTTTTACACAGCAGGGACGTCAGGTGACTTTTCACCTGACGGACAGTGCCGCGTTGCAATTGCAACTTTGTAGCTCTTCCGTCGTGAAAATCTGGTTCTCACCCGACGGGCAATTGCAGCGAAGAAATGCTTCGTTTGCAGTGATTAATGAAGAGCTGGAAGAGGTAGGAACTATTCATGTGGATGAACAGGCGGCCTGTTACGAGATATTTACTCCGAAGTTGCGTATCCGGGTGAATAAATCTCCGATGAGTCTTCAGATATTCGATAAATATCAGAAACTTCTGTTTAGCGATTATGCCGATAAAGGCCATGTCAGTGAAGGAACGAAGAAGGTGGAATATAAAGTGCTTCGTCGTGACGAGCACTTCTTCGGACTTGGTGAGAAAGCGGGAAAGATGGACCGTCGTGGCGAGTCTTATAAGATGTGGAATAGTGACAAACCTTGTTATAGCGTGGTAGAAGATCCTCTTTACAAGAGTATTCCTTTCTTTATGAGCAATTACCGGTATGGTATTTTCCTTGATAACACCTATAAGACGGAATTCAAATTCGGAACGGAAAGCCGTGATTATTACAGCTTTGAAGCGCCGAACGGGGAAATGGTATATTACTTTATCTTCGGTAAAGACTATAAAGAAATCATCAGCCAATACGTCGGACTGACGGGAAAACCTATCATGCCACCGAAATGGGCGTTGGGTTTTGCTCAATGCCGCGGTCTGTTGACAAGTGAAAAGCTAAGTCGTGAGATAGCCGAAGGCTACCGGAAACGGGGAATCCCTTGTGATATTATCTATCAGGATATCGGCTGGACAGAATACTTGCAGGATTTCGAATGGCGCAAAGGAAATTATGAAAACCCTAGGAAGATGCTTTCGGATTTGAAAGAGATGGGTTTTAAGGTAGTCGTATCTCAAGACCCGGTAATTGCACAAGCCAACAAAAAACAATGGGAAGAAGCAGACCGCTTGGGCTATTTTGTAAAGGACAATACGAACGGCAAAAGCTACGATATGCCCTGGCCGTGGGGTGGAAACTGCGGAGTGGTGGACTTCACTTTGCCTGCCGTAGCCGACTGGTGGGGAACTTATCAGCAGAAACCTATTGACGATGGTATCTCCGGTTTCTGGACAGACATGGGCGAACCTGCCTGGAGTAACGAAGAGCAGACGGAGCGCCTGGTGATGAAGCACCATCTTGGTATGCACGATGAAATCCATAACGTCTATGGTCTGACCTGGGACAAAGTGGTGAAGGAGCAATTTGAAAAGAGGAATCCGGACCGTCGTGTTTTCCAGATGACTCGTGCTGCTTATGCCGGATTGCAACGTTATACGTTTGGCTGGACGGGTGATAGCGGAAACGGAGACGACGTACTGCAAGGTTGGGGACAATTAGCCAATCAGATTCCTGTAATGCTTTCCGCCGGATTGGGATTAATCCCATTTTCTTCCTGTGATATCACCGGTTACTGTGGGGATATTGAGGATTATCCGGCTATGGCGGAACTCTATACCCGTTGGATTCAATTCGGTGCATTCAATCCTTTGAGTCGTATCCACCATGAGGGAGATAACCCGGTGGAACCGTGGCTTTTCGGACCGGAAGCGGAAAAGAACGCGAAAGCGGCTATCGAACTGAAATATCGTTTGTTACCGTATATCTACACTTACGCTCGCGAAGCGTATGATACAGGATTGCCTATCATGCGACCTCTGTTTCTGGAATATCCAATGGATATGGAAACTTTCTCCACGGATGCCCAATTCCTGTTCGGTCGTGAATTGTTGGTGGCTCCCGTGGTGAAGAAAGGTGCCCGCACAAAGAACGTGTATCTTCCCGAAGGTACATGGATAGACTACAACAACAAGCAGACGGTCTACACCGGAGAGCAATGGACTACCGTTGACGCTCCCTTGTCCTCTGTTCCCATGTTTGTGAAGCAAGGTTCCATCATCCCTACGATGCCGGTGATGAACTACACCCATGAGAAACCGGTATATCCACTTACTTTTGAAATCTTCCCCGCACAGGAAGGTGCACAGGCTGCCTTTACTCTTTACGAAGATGAAGGAGAAGACTTAGGGTACCAGCGTCATGAATTTGTCAAAACACCGATTATTTGCAGCACTCTGGCAAATGGATATGAACTGACCGTCTCTGCCCGTGAAGGAAAAGGCTACACCGTTCCCGGTCCGAGAAATCTGTTGTTCCGTATTTATTCTGCGAAAGCTCCGAAAGAGGTAACTGTCAAAGGAAAGAAGATAAAGAAAACTAAACCGGAACGTTTGGAAGAAAATCTGGAGAATGACACTGAAACTGTAGCGTGGAGTTGGGATAAGGAGGCAGGTATCTGTAGTGTGAGAATACCTGATAAAGGTGTTGATGAACAGTTGATGATTACTTTTAAATAAACAGGGAGCTGTTGGCAAGCTAATATTCAGAGTTTTTCTTTCGTTTTATATGGATAATGTGTAGATTCGCACGAAACTCATATCAGAAATGTGTAAGTTATCACATTTCTGATATCAAAAGTGTGATTCATTATGAGAAGCTTTTCCAACCCGCTTACCTGATTCGCTATTCAATGCTGAATTTGAAACAAGATGGTAATTTGATTAATATCCCCCTGTTTTTGGCGGATAAGACAAAAGAGCTATTGAAGGATAAAAGTCGAAAGAGCCTTCTGAAGGAATCAGTAGCCTCCTTAAAAAACGATGATTCTTAAAAAAGGAATATTTAATCATTGGAAGAAGGACGTGAATTGCAGTTTGGTAAAGAAAAGCAGGAAAATGTCCTGCATTTGTGATTACGTGATTCTCCCTTTCTGCTGTTTCAAAAATATGCCAATCAAGCTGCGATAGATTTTTAATTATTTTTGTTATTTGGAGAACAGATGCCCGAATAACTAATCATTTTATTGTTTTTTCCTTTCCGATATATTATGGTAAACCAGAGAAAAAAATGTTTCTTAATAGTCCATTTTTATCTTCTTCACTGGGGAGCGATAGCTTCCCCGGTGAGGAACAAGTCGATGCACACCGAGGAACACTTCGTTGGTTTTAAAGTAATGAGCGGTTTCTGAATAGAGAAAGATGCATATCCTGTTTGCTTTTATGCAATATTAGGCATCTTTTTGTATGCTCATGCATTTATTTATGCAGTTTATTTTCCGGTTCGTTATTTTCTAATTGGCCATTTCCTTGTATAATATTAAAAATAGAACATTGAAAGTATATATTATCAAGTGTATAATTATTTAAAAGACGCTTATTGATGGAAGGGCGTTCGGTGCTGAATGTTCGGCTAAAGACGGTGGGTGCTTATAATGTAGTATGGATGAAATGCAATTATATAAACAATATCAATAAGTGATTTTTCATTTTGAAGTGGCAGATTGAGAGCCTGTTTAAATTTTCCTGAGATTATGTTAGATAGGCTTTACCGACCAGTT
>ERZ777306.3699-NODE-3699-length-15469-cov-5.067017_pt1 | contig 15469 bp, 16 predicted proteins | sample MGYA00374966_ERZ777306 | MGnify/ENA primary metagenome ERZ777306 (study PRJEB29329, sample SAMN06343882) | mouse gut metagenome | isolation source: Mouse cecum | place: Austria: Vienna | collected 2014-11-15 ...
GAAACACGTGCATAGACTGAAATCTCTCGAACTCTTTTGGTCAGTTCTTCGTCTGTCATTTCTTCTACTTCGGCTCCTGTTACGGCTTCTGTTTCTTTTTCTAAAATGCCTAATTGTTTTGCTATTGCGGTTGCTGTAATTTTGTGATCTCCGGTAATCATAACAGTTTTTATACCTGCTCTTTTACATTTTGCTACCGCTACTTTTGCTTCTTCTCTTGGTGGGTCTATCATTCCTACCATACCTAAGAAGATTAAATCTTTTTCAATTCCTAAAATTTCTTCACTGCTCGGCTTATGGTCGATTTCTTTGTAGCCCATCGCAAGAACTCTTAAGGCATTTTTCGCCATTTCGTCATTGATTTCTTCAATGCGTTTGCGATAGTTATTTAAGTCGCTTTTGATTTCATTTTCTTGTTGGTAACCTTTACATTTTGCTAGTAGCTCATCGACTCCACCTTTGGTATATACAATGTATTTGCCATCGATTTCGTGAACGGTTGTCATCAATTTTCGCTCGGAGTCAAATGGGATTTCTCCCACTCTCGGGCTTCTACCATAAATGGTTGGGTCAAAGTCTAGGCGGAATGCCATATCGACAAGAGCTGTTTCGGTTGGATCTCCTGTTAAGGACTGGTCTGCATTTACTTTGGCATCATTACATAGCATACTGGTATATACCAGTTGTTTTAGTTGCTCGTCATGTTCCTTAATCTCTTTCATTTCTTGTAATTGGTCATTCCAGAAGATTTTTTCAACGGTCATTCGGTTCTGTGTTAAAGTTCCTGTTTTATCTGAGCAAATAACTGTTGCACTTCCTAATGTTTCAACTGCTGGTAATTTTTTAATAATCGCATTTTTCTTGACCATTCTTTGAACACCAATGGCAAGAACAATGGTCGATACAGCTGCTAATCCTTCTGGAATAGCGGCTACTGCTAGGCTAACGGCTGTCATAAACATATCTAATGGCTCTTTTCCATACAATAGTCCAATGCCAAAGATAGCAATGCAGATACAAACAGCGGCAATTCCAAGTGTTTTTCCTAAACGGTTTAGTTTATTTTGCAATGGCGTTTCTGTTTTTTCGGTTTGACTAATAATGCCTGCAATCTTTCCTACTTCTGTTGTCATACCAGTTTCAACAACAATTCCTTTTCCTCTACCATAGGTAATGAGGCTAGAAGAGAATAGCATATTATCTCGATCGCCAATCCCTATTTTTTCATCATCAATTTTGGCTGCGTGTTTTTCGACTGGAACAGACTCTCCTGTTAGGGAAGACTCTTGGGATTTTAAGTTAACTGCTTCGACAATTCTTAGATCGGCTGGTACAAAGTCTCCTGTTTCTAAGATAACCACATCTCCTGGCACTAATTCCTTTGAAGCAACTACAGTTAACGTACCATCCCTTACAACCTTTGCAGAATGGCTACTTAATTTTTGCAAGGCTTCTAGCGATTTTTCCGCTTTGCTTTCTTGTGCTACTCCAATAATGGCATTGACAATAACAACAATTAAGATAATAGCTGCATCTGTAATTTCTTGCCCCATCACAGCTGAAATGATAGCAGCAATAATGAGAATAATAATCATAAAGTCTTTGAATTGTTCTAAAAACTTAATGAATAACGATTTTTTCTTTCCTTCTTGCAACTCATTTTTTCCATACTTTTTTACATTTTCTTCTACTTGTGCAGATGTAAGTCCTTTTTCAAAATCTGTTTGAAAAAAGTCTCTTGTTTCATTTGCGGTTTGATTAAACCAATTTTTCTTTTCCACTTTATCTCTCCTTTTCCTTTAGTATGAACAAAAAAAGACTTTTCATGAAAAAAAAACTTTTTTGTTCTTTTTCATAAAAGTCTTGCTCACCAATATGGTTACTAGCCATGCTTTATAGCCGAGATGTTGACCAGTAGTTTACGAGCTACTCCCTTTTAATCAAGAACGATTTTTTACTCGTATCAATCATTCTTGCTTTTTTCGTATTATATCGTAGTTTTTTTGGAATTGCAATGTGCAATCGATATTTTTATTGTATGTTCTTTTTATTCTTTTTGTTCAATCACAGCTTTTACTTCTGGTGGGAGATATTTCGAAACGTCTTTATCATTATTTAATAATTCCATGACCATACTAGAACTTAAGTTGCCAAGGCTTCCTGCTCTGACATATACCGTGTCTAATCCTGAAATTTCTTCATTGATGGCTGCTATTTTTTCTTCTTCTTGATAATCAATCCCATTTCGGATGCCTCGAATTAAGAAAGTGGCTTGGTATTCTCTTGCCACATCAACCGAAAGATTATTGTATGCGATAACGGTTACATTATCTAATTTTTCACGTATTAAGACTTTCTCGATGGCTTCCTTCATTTTGGCTTTATCAAAGCGTCGTGTTTTCATAGAGTGTACACCAATTCCGACTACAACTTTATCAAAAAGCTCTGCTGATTTTTGGATAACTTGCAAATGCCCATTGGTAAATGGATCAAAACTTCCTGCGTAAAATCCTATTTTCATTTTTCTTATCTCCTTTTCTTCTTATTCTTATCTGGCTTTTCTAAATTATCTCCCAAACAAAAGAAACCAATCATTAGTGGGAAGAAACCCACACATGCTACTGCATACCAACCAGAGTTTGGATTGCCAGAAGCAGACCCTAATAAAAAGCCAATCGTTATCATCATAATTCCAAGGAGTCCTAATACAATCGATATGATTATTCGTGTTTTCAAAATTTTCATTTGCTCTTCTTCTTCTTTTCTTTTATATTCTAGTTCGAGTTCCTTTGTCCTTCTTTTTTCCTCCTGCATTTTTTGAAACCAATTTTTCTTTTCTTGATTTTTTCCTTCACGTTCCATTTTTTGTTGATGTTTTATTTCCAATATTTCTTTGTTTGCATTATGCTTCGTATTAAATTTATCTTTCCAATCCTTTTCTTTCTGGTCCATTCCTTTTTCAACAATTTTCTCAACATCTGCTTCTAATCCTACTTTTTTATTTTTCATATCGAAATTAAACTTCATTTACTTTATCCCCCTATTATAGTCCATGTAGTTTTCGCGACTAATCATTTTCTAATCTACTTATACCACAAAATCCACCTTTTCTTCAAGTGAACATAAAAAAATGTTCCACCACATAGTGAAACATTTTAATTTTTCGACGTCTAATCTACTACATTATCTAATATTTTTTGTAAATTATCTCTTAAACTTATAATATCTTCTGTTATAATGTCCCAGATAAAATTCAACTTAATGCCTTCGTAATCATGTACGATTTTGTTTCTTAAGTTTTTTAGAATAATCCATTCAATTTGTGGATATTCTTCCATTGTTTCTTTACTAATATTTTTTACAAGTTCTCCAATTTGGCTGATGGCAAAAACGGTTGCATCTACTTTTTCTTCATTTTCCGAAAAACTTTCAAAATCACAACCTTCTGTATATCTTAAGGCTTTGTCGATATATTCTACCATCTTTTTGATTGACATATATTCTTTATTTTTCATAGACAATTACTCCTGTTTCCTTTATTTCTTTATCAATTAGAGAGTTTTCTAATATTTCATATTTCTCAAATCCATCTACTTCTTTTTGTAATCTTTCTTCTAATTCACAAATCAATTTCAATAAAGCAAATCCCCTTAATTCAGCCCTTGTATCAATAACAATATCGATATCACTTTGCTTCGTTGCTTCTTTTTTTGCATAAGAGCCAAATAAGATTACTTGATAAACTGGTTTATCTTTTAGTATATCTTGTAATATTGTTCTAATTTCTTCTATTGTATAAACTTTTTCACTCATATTTTTTCTCCCTTTTTGACTAAGACCAGTATATCATATAAAATTTGAATTGCCTATACTCCAACTAAAAATTTACAAATACTTTCTAAAATCCCTCTTCAATTTCTAACAATCGGTTATATTTTGCAACGCGGTCTGTTCTGGTTGGAGCACCAGATTTAATGAATTCTGCTCCAGTTGCAACTGCTAAATCTGCAATGGTTGTATCTTCTGTTTCGCCAGAACGATGGGAGATAACATATGTGTATCCATTTCGTTTGGCAAGTTCAATCGTATCTAGTGTTTCGGTTAAGGTTCCAATTTGGTTTGGCTTAATTAAAATGCTATTGGCAACTCCCATCTGAATTCCTTTTTGCAATCTTTCTTGATTGGTTACAAATAGATCATCTCCAATGAGTTTTACTTTATCTCCAATCTGCTTTTCTAAACGTTTCCATGAATTCCAATCTTCTTCGTCCAATCCATCTTCAATGGATAAGATTGGATATTTCTCGGTTAATTCCACAAGATACGCTATCATTTCGTCTTTGTTTTTCAACTCATTTTGTTTCCAGAAAAAGTAGCCTGTTTTCCCTTGCATTTTCGTTGCTGCACTATACATTTCACTAGCCGCTACATCCAAAGAAATCCAAATATCTTTTCCTGGTACATAGCCCGCTTCTTCAATGGCTCGCATTAGATAGATAATGGCTTGCTCTTCATTTTCTAGATCTGGAGCAAATCCACCTTCATCTCCAACTGCTGTTGCGTGTTTGGACTCTTTAAGCAATTCTTTTAGTTTGTAATAAGTATTTGAGCCCATTTCCATTTTTTCACGAAACGTTTTCCCTCCGGTTGGCACTATCATAAACTCTTGCACACTTAGGTTATTATCTGCGTGTTTCCCGCCATTTAGTACGTTCATCATGGGACATGGCAATTTTTCTGGGTTCATACCTCCAATATAGCGGTAAAGTGGCATTCCTAGCGAACTTGCTGCAGCCTTGCTAATGGCAAGAGAACACGCTAAAATGCTATTGGCTCCTAGTTTCTCTTTGTTCTCTGTTCCATCGAGTTCAATCATTGCTTGGTCTAATTTTCTTTGTTCATATACATTTTCTCCTTCGAGTTCTTTCGCAATCTTTTTTTCCACATTCTCAACTGCTTTTTTCACACCTTTTCCACGAAGCCTGTCTCTGTCTTTATCACGTAGTTCAATGGCTTCAAAACTCCCTGTTGATGCGCCAGACGGTACCATTGCTTTTCCGTGAAAATCCGCCTTCTGTAACAACTTCTACTTCCACTGTTGGAATTCCCCTCGAGTCAAAAACTTCTATCGCATGAATAGACTCAATTCCTAAATAATCTTTCATTCTTTCTCCTCGCTTTCTTCTGGTATTGTTTCCATTTATTGTATTTTTTACTCCTTTCTTTTCAATTTTGTTGACAGAATTTCTGGATAAAATATATAATAAAGGAGTAATATAAATAGAAGGAGAAAAACTTGCAAAATGATTTATCAAATTCTTGTTTTAGTTATTTTAATTTTAATAAATGCCTACTTTGCTGCGTCTGAAATTGCCTTTATTTCACTCAATGATGCAAAAGTCGAAAAGATGGCAAAGGCTGGCGATAAAAAGTATAAGCAAATTTTGAAAATGTTGCAAAACCCAAGTAAGTTCTTGGCTACCATTCAAATTGGAATTACCTTAGCCGGATTTCTTTCTTCAGCTTTTGCATCTGAAACTTTTGCTGACCACTTAGCACCAATTTTGAACCAAACTTTCCCTGCCCTTAGTATTAGTGTCTGGAAATCCATTTCGATTGTTCTTATTACTCTAATCCTTTCTTACTTTACTTTGGTGTTTGGCGAATTGGTTCCCAAAAGACTTGCCATGAAGCATTATGAAAAAATATCTTATCATACGATTGGTGTTATTCGCGTTCTATCCTTCCTTACCGCACCATTTGTTAAACTATTAACTTTTTCTACCACAATTGTTTCTAAACTTTTTGGCGTAACGGAAGAAGACGAAGAAATTGTAACCGAAGAAGAAATTCGTATGATGATTGACCAAGGCGAGGAAAAAGGCACCATTGAGGAAGACGAAAAAGAATTACTCAATAACATTTTTGAATTTAATGATAAAATTTGTTCGGAAATTATGATACCTCGAACTGATATCTTTGCATTGGAAATGAACTCCAAAATTGAGGAAGTAATTAACGAGATTGACTCTTTCAAATATAGTCGTATCCCCGTTTATAGCGAAACCATTGATAATATCGAAGGGGTTTTGTATGTCAAAGACTTACTCAAAAAATTTGCTAAAGGCGAAAAAATTGTCTTGAAGAAACTCATTCATAAAGCATATTTTGTTTTAGAGTCTAAACCAATTGACGAACTTTTTAAGGAACTACAACGCAACAAAATGCAAATGGCTATTGTATTAGACGAATATGGCGGAACCGCTGGTCTTATTACAATGGAAGATATTTTAGAAGAAATTGTAGGAAATATTTTTGACGAGTATGACGATTATGAGAAAGATTATGAAAAAATAGATGAGAATACTTATTTAATCAATGGTAGTGTTTCCATTTTTGACTTAAAGAAAATTTTAGAAGTGGAAATTCCAGAAGGCGAATATGATACCCTTTCTGGTTATCTGTTAGAAGAACTAGGCAGAATTCCTTTGGATAATGAAAAGCCAATCATTGAAACCCCTACCGTTACTTACAAAGTAGAAGAATATGCAGAAAAACGAATTCTTTGGGTAAAAGCGTGTAAAACCAATCCTGTTCCACAAGAGGAACAAGAAAACACAGAAAATGAGAAAGAGGAAGAAATTTAATTCTTCCTCTTTTCCATAAACTCTTCTATTTTTTGTATCATATCTTGTTCGTTTTGATAGACAATAAAGTTTTCTGTTATATGCTTTAGCGCACTGCTCACGTGGTAACCTTCCCTCGAAATACACAAGATTGGCACATTTCGATCTTCTGCCCAACCAAGTTCTACACCCATACCAGTTGCAGGTAACGATACTTCTGCAATGACTAAATCGCTACTACTAATCGTTTCTTTAGAATGTTGATTTTTATGTACTTCATCGTGTGGATAATAGATTTCATGTTCTTTTTCCAACCTACTTTGTTTCAACGGTTGATATAACTTTTGGACATACTCCCACTGGTTTGAGTGTGTTACATAGATTTTCATTTCCGTTTCCTTTCTAATTTTCAAAGGTTATGCCATCAATACAGTTTTCATAAATAAATTCCTTTATTTTTTCTGTATCATTGGTCGTATAGAATTCAGATAATAATCTGTTAAATTCCTCTAATTTGCTGTCTGGTACTTTTATAATTCCCGCTCCATTTTCAATCATAATTTTATTCGCACAAATAGTGCTAGTTCGTTTATTGCCATCCCAAAATAGTTGTGCTCTCATTCCATATAGCATATATTCGATTGCTCTTTGCGTTGTATTTGAAATTTCCAAAATCTCTTGTAATTTTTCTTCTACTTTTTCTTGTTTTGGAATTTCTGGTATGTAATTTGTTCCAGTTATCTGTACATTTCCGGTTACGCAAATTCCCCCACGCAAGACTTTCATTACGTGCAACAAATTCATTTACTTTGCAGATAAATTCTAAATTAAATGGCTCTTTGATATGGGTTATGGTATAGTTCCACGCATCTCGTAAGTTTAAGATACATTGTATTTCATCTACTTTTAATTGAGGAACATTCACTCCTTCTAATATGGTTTTTGTTTGTGGAAAGGTTACATTAAGACCTTCCATTCTTGCATTGGCATAAATATTATCTACCAAATTTCTTTTGGCTAAAAACAGATTTTGTTCTAATGTTAATTGGTATCTATTTTCCATGAGTTTTATTCCTCCTTTTTTCGCTATTATATGCTAAATCTTATTACAATGCAAGAAAAAAAGACCCTACGGTCTTTTTTCTTCTTTATTTCATTGCTTCTTCGCAAGCAACTGCTACAGCCACTGTAGCCCCTACCATTGGGTTGTTTCCCATACCAATTAACCCCATCATTTCAACGTGAGCTGGTACAGAAGATGACCCTGCAAATTGTGCATCTGAGTGCATTCTTCCCATTGTATCGGTCATACCATAAGAAGCAGGTCCTGCTGCCATATTATCTGGGTGTAGGGTTCTTCCTGTTCCACCACCAGAAGCAACAGAAAAATATTTTTTACCAAGTTCAATACATTCTTTCTTGTATGTACCTGCAACTGGATGTTGAAATCTTGTTGGGTTGGTTGAGTTACCAGTAATCGATACATCAACACCCTCTAAGTGCATAATTGCAACACCTTCACGAACATCATTTGCACCATAGCATCTTACTTTGCTTCTTTCTCCGTCCGAGTATGCAATTTCTTCTACAACCTTTACTTTTCCCGTAAAGAAATCAAAATCTGTTTTTACATAAGTAAATCCGTTAATTCTTGAAATCACTTGTGCTGCGTCTTTTCCAAGTCCATTTAAGATAACTCTTAATGGCTCTTTACGAACTTTATTCGCAGATTTCGCAATTCCAATTGCACCTTCTGCTGCTGCAAAACTCTCGTGTCCTGCTAAGAAAGCAAAACATTTTGTTTCTTCACTAAGTAGCATTGATGCTAAATTTCCATGTCCTAATCCAACTTTACGGTCATCTGCAACAGAACCTGGAATACAAAATGCTTGTAAGCCTTCTCCGATTGCTTTTGCTGCATCTGCTGCTTTGGTACAACCTTTTTTAATTGCAATTGCTGCTCCTAGGGTATATGCCCAACAAGCATTTTCAAAACAAATGGTTTGAACTCCTTTTACAATATCATAAGGATTGAAGCCTTTTGCTTTACAAATTTCTAATGCATCTTCAAAACTGTTTATTCCATATTTCTCCATTACTGGTTTAATTTGATCAATTCTTCTTTCATAACTTTCAAATGTTACTGCCATATTTTTTCCCTCCTCTTTCTTACTCTTTACGTGGATCAATTTTCTTAACGGCTTCGTCAAAGCGTCCATATTTTCCACTTGCTTTTTCAATTGCCTCAAGAGGCTCAATTCCTGCTTTGATATTTTCCATCATTTTGCCTAAATTAACATATTTGTAACCAATAATTTGGTTGTCTTTGTCTAAACCAAGTTCTACTATGTATCCTTCTGCAAGTTCTAGATAACGAGGTCCTTTTACCTTGGTAGAATAAATGGTTCCCACTTGACTTCTATGTCCTTTTCCTAAATCTTCTAGTCCTGCCCCCACTGGAAGTCCCCCTTCTGAAAATGCAGATTGGCTTCTACCATAAACAATTTGTAAGAATAGTTCACGCATAGCTGTATTGATGGCATCACAAACTAAGTCTGTATTCAATGCTTCTAGAATGGTTTTTCCGACTAAAATTTCACCTGCCATTGCTGCAGAGTGTGTCATTCCAGAACAGCCAATCGTTTCCACTAAGGCTTCTTCAATAATCCCTTCTTTGATATTTAGGGTTAATTTGCATGCTCCTTGTTGTGGTGCACACCATCCAATTCCGTGTGTTAAGCCTGAAATATCTTTAATTTCTTTTGCTTTTACCCATTTTCCTTCTTCTGGAATTGGTGCTGGTCCATGGTCTACTCCTTTTGCTACTGGACACATTTCTTCTACTTCTTTTGAATAAATCATATGTATTCTCCTTTCAATTTAGTATTTGATTTCTTTTTCGTGGTTTATTTTCTAATTCCTCTAATTCTTGCTGGAGTTCTTGATTTCTCTGTTCCCTCAGTTTCCAATTTTCTTCTTTTTCAAATGCTTCGTATCCATAACTGATGACATTATGGGTATTCTTTTGATTTTCATAAATGCCTTCTACATAATGACTCACATCTTTTGGATAGTGCCTACGATAGGCTACATATTCTTCCAGAATTGCTTTTTCTTCTCGATTAAATTTTTCCAGTGGAAATCCCAAATTCTCATAGAGCCAAATGATACGCCTTTTTTGGTTTTCTTTTTCATTGCTTACAATCGGTTCATAATCAAATTCCACATAGAACCTTGCATTTTCAATGCGAATGGTCAAATTCGTCCACAGTTTTTCTTGCGGATATTGTTTCCATTCTAAATATAACTGCTTGATGGTTCCATAGAGTTTCGCCGCAAGTTTTAGGTAGGACTCTTCTTCAATATTGAATTTGGCTGGAACTTCGTAAACATTAACTGGATTTTTTCGCAGTAAACCCTTGGGGAAATAGTAGAAAAACATTTCCCCAACTGGGTCATCTTTTACAATTTCAATGACAGAAGCATACAAGTCAATGCGGTCCCATTTTTCTGGTATCATAAAGAATAATTGTTTTCGGATTTGTTCAAATAATTCTCGTATTCTCGCGGTTGCTTGCATAAAACATTCCCCCTGGTTTCTATTCTGCTCTTTCAAGCAAAGATGCACCAGTCATTTCTTCTGGTTTTTCAAGTCCCATCATTTCTAGCATAGTAGGTGCTAAGTCAGCAAGTTTTCCTTCTTTTAAGCGAACTTTATTCATTCCTACTAAGATAAGTGGTACTGGATTGGTTGTATGGGCTGTATGTGGTTCGCCTGTTTTGTAGTCAATCATTTGCTCTGCGTTTCCATGGTCTGCTGTGATGAGCACCGCACCGTTTACTTTTTGTACAGCTTCTAGCACTCTACCTACACATTCGTCAATTTTTTCAATAGCTGCTACTGCTGCTTCAAATACACCAGTGTGCCCAACCATATCTGGGTTTGCATAGTTTAAGATAATCGCGTCATAGGTTTCACTTTCAATCGCACCAATTACTTTGTTTGTTACTTCTTCTGCACTCATTTCTGGTTGCATATCGTAGGTTTCTACTTTTGGAGAAGGAACTAGAATACGGTCCTCTCCTTGGTATTGTTTTTCCTCTCCTCCATTAAAGAAGAAAGTAACATGTGCATATTTTTCGGTTTCTGCAATTCTTAATTGTTTGCAACCTTGCTTACTAATATATTCACCAAAGGTGTTGACTAGCACTTCTGGTTTGAAAGCAATCGATACATTTGGCATACTTTCGTCATAACTCGTCATACACACAAAGGTAACATCCATTTTCTTGGTTGGAAATTCGTTAAAGTCTTTATCTACAATGGCTCTTGTAATTTCCCTTGCACGGTCTGGGCGGAAATTATAGAAGATAACAGAGTCTTTATCCTCAATGGTTGCGATTGGTTTATCTCCATTGCATAGAACGGTTGGCACAAAGAATTCATCAAAAATGTCTTGTTGATAAGATTGCTCGATTGCAGTTGTTGCCGCTGTAAATTTCTCGCCTTCGCCATTGACTAAAGCATCGTAGGCTTTCCCAATTCTTTCCCATCTCTTATCTCGATCCATAGCATAAAATCTTCCAGAAATCGAAGCGATTTTTCCCACACCTTTTTCTTTCATTTTTTCTTCTAAGGCTGTAATGTAGCCTTCGGCTGATGTTGGTGGTGTATCTCTTCCGTCTAAGAAACAATGCACATAAACATCTTCAAAATCTTTTCTTTTGCATAATTCTAGTAAAGCATATAAATGGCGGATATGGCTATGCACGCCTCCATCGGATAATAGCCCCATAATGTGTAATTTGGAATGATTTTTTTGGCAATTTTCGATGGCTCCTGTTAATTCTGGATTACTAAAGAAATCTCCGTCTTCAATGGATTTTGTAATTCTTGTTAATCCTTGATACACAACTCTTCCAGCTCCAATGTTGGTATGCCCAACTTCTGAATTTCCCATTTGACCATCTGGCAGACCGACTTGTAGTCCGCTGGTATAAATCTTTGTGGTTGGACAAGTTTTCATTAGTTTGTCTAAGTTTGGTGTTTTGGCTTCTGCGATTGCGTTTCCTTTTTCATTTTCATTGATACCAAAACCGTCCAGTATCATTAGCATAGTAAGTTTTTTACTCATAACTCTCCCTCTTTCTTCTCGCTTGCTCTCTTAACCGTCTTTACGAAAAGTTTACGATCTTTTCAAATTCGTCGACCTTTAGGCTCGCTCCTCCCACAAGGCCCCCGTCAATGTCGGAAGTGGTAAATAGTTCGTGTGCATTGGATGCTTTTACACTTCCGCCATATTGTATTATAACACTAGAACCTGCCATATTTCCATACATTTCTACAACTTTTTTGCGGATTGTTTGAATGGTTGCATTTGCTTGCTCTGCTGTTGCTGTTTTACCCGTTCCAATTGCCCAAATCGGTTCATAGGCAATGATTAAAGTTTCAAAATCTTTTTCTGTTAGTCCTTGCAAGCCGACTTCAACCTGCTGATTGATTACTTCTTCGGTCTTTCCCGCTTCTCTTTGTTCTAATGTTTCTCCTACACATACGATTGGCTTTAAGCCTTCTTGTAAGGCTTTTTTCACTTTCTTATTCACGGTTTCGTCTGTTTCGGCAAAATATTGTCTTCTTTCCGAGTGCCCAATAATAACATATTCGACACCAATACATTTTAGCATTTTAGCAGAAATTTCTCCTGTGTAGGCTCCATTCTCCTCCCAGTGCATATTTTGTGCTCCAATTTTAATATTGGTGCCTTGTGCATTTAAGAGTGCGTAAAATAAGTCTGTATATGGCACGCATAAAATCACTTCATTTGGCGTGTCTTTTACCATTGGTGCCAATCCTTCGATAAAAGCGATTGCTTCATTTGGAAGCATATTCATCTTCCAGTTTCCTGCGATTACTTTTCTTCTCATCTTTTTTCCTCCTATTTATTGGCTAAACAATCTATTCCTGGTAACACTTTTCCTTCTAGGTATTCTAAAGATGCTCCTCCACCAGTTGAAATGTGTGTCATTTTATCTGCTACTTTCATTTTTTCCACTGCTGCAGCAGAGTCGCCTCCTCCGATAACGGTTACTGCTTCTAATTCAGCTAGTTTTACCGCTATTTCTTTGGTTCCAATCGCAAATTGGTCAAATTCAAACACGCCCATTGGTCCATTCCATACAACTGTTTTGGCACTATCTAATATCCCTTTGTATTGGTCAATGGTTTGTGTTCCGATATCAAAAACTTGCCAATCGGCTGGTATTTCTGTTACTTTTACAATTTTGCTTTCGGTATTGGCATCAAATTCTTTTCCAATTTTCACATCCACTGGAAGCATTAAGCGAACACCTTTTGACTTTGCTTGTTCCATGAGTTCTTTCGCAAGGTCAATCTTATCTTCTTCGACAACAGATTTTCCCACATCATGTCCTAAGGCTTTTTGGAAGGTATTTGCCATTGCTCCTCCAATGATTAGGACATCTACTTTTTCGAGTAAGTTTTGAATAACGCCAATTTTATCGGAAACTTTTTTCCCTCCTAGGATCGCAACAAAAGGTCTTGCTGGGTTGCTCACTGCTTCTCCTAAAAACTTCAATTCTTTCTCAATCAAAAATCCGCTAACAGCTGGTAAATAGTCTGCTACACCAGCTGTTGAAGCATGAGCACGATGTGCTGTTCCGAATGCATCATTGACATAGATTTCTGCAAGAGATGCTAATTCTTTTGCAAATTCTGGGTCATTTTTTTCTTCTCTTGCATCAAAACGGATATTTTCTAATAGGACAATATCCCCTGCGTTCATATTGGCAGTTAATGCTTTTGCACTTTCACCAATGATATCTTCTGCTAATTTCACTTCTTTTCCTAATAACTTTTCTAATTCTTTTTGCACGGGTGCTAGTGAAAATTCCTTTTTGAATTCTCCTTTTGGTCTTCCTAAATGAGAGCATAAAATTACCTTTGCTCCATGATCTACTAAATAACGAATGGTATCTAAGGCTCCTACTACTCTTCTGTTATCTGTAATATTTCCATTTTCATCTTGTGGGACATTGAAATCACAACGAACTAATACTTTCTTTCCACTTACCTCAATATCTCGAACTGTTTTTTTCTCCATTTTTTCTCTTCTCCTTTTCACGAGAAAAGTGGCATCGGCGCTATGGATAATGTCCTAGAGGAGTATACCAATACTCCTCTTCCTCTTTTTCATAGCATGATGTCACTTTCTTCTTATTTATGATCTACACTTGCCATATAAATTGCAAGGTCTACTAGTTTGTTTGAATAACCCCATTCATTATCATACCAAGCAACCAATTTTACAAATGTATCAGTTAAAGCAATACCTGCTTGTGCATCAAAGATTGATGTATGTGCATCATGGATGAAATCTGAGGAAACAACTGCTTCGTCTGTGTATCCCATAATTCCTTTTAATTCGTTTTCTGATGCTTTCTTAACAGCTGAACAAATCTCATCATAACTTGCTGGTCTTGCTAGATTACAAGTTAAATCTACAACAGATACATCAACGGTTGGTACGCGGAAGGACATTCCTGTTAATTTTCCATTTAACTCTGGGATAACTTTACCAACTGCTTTTGCTGCTCCTGTTGAAGATGGTATAATATTCGCTGCTGCTGCTCTTCCACCTCTCCAATCTTTTTTCGATGCACCATCTACTGTTTTTTGCGTAGCGGTGGTAGAGTGTACTGTGGTCATAAGACCGTCTTTGATACCAAAGTTATCATTGATTACTTTTGCAAGAGGTGCTAGACAGTTTGTAGTACAAGATGCATTGGATACAATGTTCATTGTTGAATCATAGTTTTTGTTATTTACTCCCATAACAAACATCGGAGCATCTTTTGAAGGTGCACTAATGATTACTTTCTTTGCTCCTCCTTCTAAGTGTGCATTTGCTTTTTCAATGGTTGTAAATACGCCCGAACATTCGAGTACATATTCTACTCCTAATTCTCCCCAAGGAATGTTCTTTGGTTCCATTTCATTGTATACTTTTATTTCTTTTCCATTCACGATTAGTTTTCCGTCTTCTGATTTTACAGTTCCAGGATATCTTCCATGTACGGTATCATATTTTACCATATATGCCATATAATCTGCCGTAATAAATGGATCGTTGATTGCAACAACCTCGATTTCTTCCTTTCCCATCGCTGCTTGGAAAGATAAATTTCCGATTCTTCCAAATCCGTTAATTCCGATTTTGATTGCCATAATTTTTTTCCTCCATTCTGATGCCAAATTAGCATCTATGCTTATATTATTTACAAGCAGTTTCATTTTATATCAAAAAAGAATACTTTTCAAGTATTCTTTTCTAAAATTTATATGCTTTATTTGATTTCTATTTCTTGGAATAAGAAATTACGAATATCTTTTCCGCTAATTGGTTGGAATAGAAAATTGCGTACATCTTGCCCTGTGATTTCTTGGTGCCAAAAGTCGCTTACTTCTTTGAAAACTTTTTCTTGTTTTGGTGTTAACTCTACTGTGATTTCTTGTAACAAAAAGTTCTTTACTTTTGTCCAAGTTGTAATCTCAGCAGGTACGGCACTTTGATTTATATTTCTCTCCTCCATTTTCTTTCCTCCTTTGTAACAATAATCGATTATTAATTATATTTATACTATAACTTTTTTCAATTAGCAAGTATTTTTCCATGATTTTCTAAAATGTCTTTTTCTTGTAATATTTCTACCATAAAAAAGAGGAAATGAAAACTTAATGTGCAATCATTTCCTTCTTTCTTTATATCTCCATTTGACTTCCTAAAAAGTTAGCAGCAGATTGTGCTACTTTTTGTTCCACTTCT
>ERZ777306.3701-NODE-3701-length-15461-cov-4.681682_pt1 | contig 15461 bp, 12 predicted proteins | sample MGYA00374966_ERZ777306 | MGnify/ENA primary metagenome ERZ777306 (study PRJEB29329, sample SAMN06343882) | mouse gut metagenome | isolation source: Mouse cecum | place: Austria: Vienna | collected 2014-11-15 ...
GCAAAGCAGGCGGATGTGGTGCTGGAAATCAAACGGGGACATTTGAAAGAGAGGGGCGGGAGACTGGAAAACCACATCAAGTACCATTTTTGACTCTTTGCCTGCGCATACAAACAAAAAGACCGCCGAAACCCTTGCAAAACCAAGGCATTCGGCGGTTTTTAGCTGGCAGCGGGAGAAGGATTCGAACCCTCACAAACAGAGTCAGAGTCTGTCGTGCTACCCTTACACAATCCCGCTGTTTCTGTGCTCATGTCCTGAACACGAACGTTATTATAGCGGAGCTTTCCAAAAATGTCAATACCTAATTTTGCGAAAAATGAAGAAAAATAAAAATCATGTTTTTCTGGGAAATTCCATACTGTTACCAGGAGGGGGGAGCGCTATGGCCGGAAAACCGAGACGGGAGGGACTGCTGGAGCGGGCTGCGGGGATGTTTGACCTGCCGGTAGACGCGGTGGCGGGGCTGCCGAAGATCGAGCTGGTGGGGGACAAGGAATTACGCGTGGAAAACCACCGGGGAATTTTGGCCTATGGCAGAGAGGAAATTCATGTCAGCGGGGGCCCCTTTGTCATTCGCGTCCAGGGAGAGGGATTGGAGCTGCGGGCTATGACCGGGCTGGAGCTGCTGATTACGGGCCAAATCTTTGGCATACAGCTGGCCTAGGGGAAGGGGGAGCCGATGAATCGAGTCATGCACTTGCTGCGGGGAACCGTGGCCCTCCAGGCCAGCGGACCCTTTCCGGAACGGCTGATGAACCTGTGCGCCCTGCACCGGGTGGACTTCTGGGGAGTGGAGTGGAAAGACGAAAACACGCTGCGATTTACCATTTTCCGCCGGGACAGGGCCCAGGTGGAGGAGCTGGGCGGGCGGGTGAACTGTGTTCTGGAGGAGGAGAACCGGGCGGGCCTGCCCTTCTTTCTGGGCCGGTTCCGCACCCGCTACGGCTTTCTGGCGGGGCTGGCCGGGTCCTTACTGGCCCTGTGCGTGCTGTCCAACGTGGTGCTCACCATCCAGATCAGCGGCAACGAGACCATCCCCAACGGGGTGATTCTGGGGGAGCTCAACCGGCTGGGCATCCGGCCGGGGGTATTCGGCCCGGGACTGAACACGGCGGACGTCGCCCAGGAGGCCGCGCTGGGGCTGGAGGGGGTGGCCTGGATGGCCATCAATCTGCACGGCACCCGGGCGGAGGTGATCGTCCGGGAGGCGGTGGCCGCCCCGGAGGTGGCCAAGGAGGAGGGCTTTTGCGATATTCTCTCGGAGGCGGACGGAATGATCGAAAAGGTGGACGCCCTGGAGGGGGAGGCATTGGTAAAGCCGGGGGACCTGGTCCTCCGGGGGGAGACGCTGATCTCCGGGGTGGTGTCCATGGAGCCGCCCCAGTACAGCGGCCTGCCGGTGCGCTACTATCAGACCAGGGCCCGGGGGCGGGTGTACGCCCGGACGTGGCGGACCCTGACCGCCCGGATTCCCCTCCAGACCGCCGTGAAAACCTACACCGGAGAGGAAAAAACCTGCTGGTCCCTGACGATTTTGAACCACCGCACGGATTTTTATAAAAACAGTAGCATTTCATGGTCTACTTATGATAAAATAAAGACGGAACATCTGCTTCAGCTGCCCCAGGTGGGGCTGCTGCCGGTGCGGCTGACGGCGGAGAAGCTCCGGGCCTATGAAATTTCCGCCGTGAGCGTGGACCAGGACGCCGCCCGGGCGCTGCTGGAGGACCGGCTGCTCTTGCAGCTGGAGCAGCAGATCGGGGCGGACGGCGAAATTATCTCCACTCAGTTCAGCGCCCGGGAGGACGGGGAAGTGCTGGAGGTCACCCTGCGGGCAGAGTGCCGGGAGGAGATCGGCCGGGAGCAGGAGACCGGGCCCGACCCGCGAGTACAACAAGAGGAGAACGATACCAATGACAGAGCAGAGCATCAGTTTTGAACGGCTGGAGGATACCATCAACGTATTTGGGTCTTTTGATGAAAATATCCGCATCATTGAGCGGGATATGGGGGTCACGGTGGTCAACCGGGATGCCCAGCTGAAAATCGCCGGGGAGGACCCGGAGGGCGTGATGCTGGCGGGAAAGGCCATCGAGGGGCTGATGTCCCTGGCCGCCCGGGGGGAGAACATCAACGAGCAGAACGTGCGCTATATTATCCAGCTGGTCCGGGCGGGCAACGAGAGCCAAATCAGCCAGCTGGCGGCGGGGGTTTTATGCGTGACGGCCAAGGGCCGGCCCATCAAGCCCAAAACCCTGGGACAGAAAAAATATGTGGAGGCCATTCAGAAAAACGTGGTGACCCTGGGCATTGGTCCCGCCGGAACGGGTAAAACCTATCTGGCGGTGGCTGCCGCCGTAGCGGCCTTTCGGGAGAAGAGCATCAACCGGATTATCCTGACCCGTCCGGCGGTGGAGGCCGGGGAGCGGTTGGGTTTTCTTCCGGGGGACCTGCAATCCAAGGTGGACCCCTACCTGCGGCCCCTGTACGATGCCCTGTTTGATATGCTGGGGCCGGACACCTACAACAAATATCTGGAGCGGGGAAACATTGAGGTGGCCCCCCTGGCCTATATGCGGGGCCGGACCCTGGACGACAGCTTTATTATTCTGGACGAAGCCCAGAACACCAGTCGGGAGCAGATGAAAATGTTCCTGACCCGTCTGGGCTTTGGGTCGAAAATCGTCATTACCGGAGATATCACCCAAATCGACCTGCCGGCGGACAAGGTCTCCGGTCTGCGGGAGGCCATGCGGGTGCTGAAGGGCGTGGAGGACATTGAGATCTGCCGGCTGACGGAGAGCGACGTGGTGCGCCATGTACTGGTGCAGCGGATCATCAAGGCATACGAGATTGACGAGGAGCGGCGCAGCAAGAAAAAGTAGGGGCCGCCCCGGCAAAAGAGAACTCAACAAATGAATTTGGAGGACCCCATGAAACACAAAATCATCTATCAGGCCGGGCCCGAGGCCCAGGCCCCCGAACACCTGAAATCCCAAATCAAAACCGCCGTCCGCACCGCTCTCCGGGCCGAGGGCGTGGACCTCCCCTGCGAAATCAACGTCCTGATTACCGACGACGAGGGCATCCGCAGAATCAACGATGCCATGCGGGACTTGGACCAGCCCACCGATGTGCTGTCCTTTCCCATGTTCCAGCTCGCCCCCGGGGACAAGCCCTCCCCGGAGGACGCAGACCCGGAGACCGGCCTGGTGCCCCTGGGGGACATGGTCCTCTCCCTGGAGCGGGCCCGCAGCCAGGCGGAGGAGTACGGCCACAGCCTGGAGCGGGAGGTATGCTATTTGACCGTCCATTCCGTGCTCCACCTGCTGGGCTACGACCACCTGGACGAAGGCCCACAAAAGGCCCGGATGCGGGACCGGGAGGAGAAAATTTTAACGCAGATTGGCAGTTCCAGAGAAGAAAAAGAAGGAGAATCCACCATGGAAAAGACGCATAAAAAAGTTGTGCTCACCAAAATCGAGCCCGAATACGAGGCCGCCCCGGAGGAGAACGGGTCCTTTATGCCCCTGGTCGTGGCCGGGGCGGTGTTCGCCGCCACCTTTGCCCTGTGCCGGGGGGTGATGAAGCAGGTCCCCTTCCGAAAGGGTAAATAAGTATGACAGAGATGCAGAAATCCGGCATTATTACCATCTGCGGCCGGCCCAATGTAGGAAAATCCACCTTGACCAACGCCTTTGTGGGGGAAAAGGTCGCCATCGTCACCAATAAGCCCCAGACCACCCGCAATCGCATCAGCGCCATCCTGAACCGGGGGAACTGCCAGTTTGTCTTTGTGGACACCCCCGGCCTCCACCGTCCCCGGACCCGTCTGGGGGACTACATGGTGGACGTGGTGAAACAGAGCGTATCCGGGGTGGACGGCATCCTGCTGCTGGTGGAGCCCATCCCCCACATCGGCGGACCGGAGGAGCAACTCATTGCCCGCATCCGGGAGGAGCGCTGTCCCGCCGCGCTGGTCATCAACAAAATCGACGCTCTGGAGCGGAAGGAGGACCTGCTGGCCGTCATCGAGACCTACAGCAAGGCCCATGAGTTCCAGGCGGTGGTCCCCCTGTCCGCCAAAACCGGCGAGGGAGTGGAGGACCTGCTGGAGCTTCTGGAGGGCTGGCTTCCGGAGGGACCCCGGCTCTTTCCGGAGGGAGTGGTCTCCGACCAGCCGGAGCGTCAAATGATGGCAGAGATTTTGCGGGAAAAGCTGCTGTTGTGCCTGGAGGAAGAAATCCCCCACGGGGCGGCGGTGGAAATTACCCGCTTCATCGAGCGGGAGGACGAGGTCATCGAGTGCGACGCGACGATTTATTGCGAAAAAAACAGCCATAAGGGCATCATCATCGGCAAGGGCGGCAAAATGCTGAAAAAAATTTCCAGCCTGGCCCGGGGCGATATGGAGCGCTTTATGGGTACGAAAATCTACTTGCAGACCTGGGTGAAGGTGAAGGAGCGCTGGCGGGACAACGTGAACCTGATCCGCGATTTTGGCTATCGGGAGGAGTAACTATGTCCTTTGTCCATCTGCACCTGCACACGGAATTCTCTCTGCTGGATGGGGCCTGCCGCATCCAGGAGCTGGTCCGCCGGGTGAAGGAGCTGGGCCAGACGGCGGTGGCCATCACGGACCACGGGGTTATGTACGGGGCCGTGGATTTTTACCGGGCCTGTAAGGCGGAGGGAGTCCATCCGGTCATCGGCTGCGAGGTGTATGTGGCCCCCCGGACCCGGCAGGACAAGGTACACGAGCTGGACGCGGAGGCCCGGCACCTGGTGCTGCTGTGCCGGAATGAGGAGGGCTATCGGAACCTGTCGTACATGGTCTCCTGCGCCTTCACCGAGGGGTTTTATATCAAGCCGCGGATTGACCTGGACCTGCTCCGGGCCCACGCGGGGGGGCTCATCGCCCTGTCCGCCTGCCTGGGGGGAGAAATCCCCCGGCGGCTCCGGGCCAGCGACTACGAGGGGGCCAAGGCCCATGCCCTGGAGATGCGGGAGCTCTTCGGAGAGGACGGCTATTATCTGGAGCTCCAGGACCACAACATTCCGGAACAAAAGGCTGTCAACGCGGGGATCTTACGGCTGCACCGGGAGACGGGCATCCCCCTGGTGGTCACCAACGATGCCCACTACCTGCGCCGGGAGGACGCGGAGACCCAGGACATTCTGATGTGCATCCAGACGGGCAAGACGCTGGACGACCCCAACCGGATGCGCTTCGCCACCCGGGAGTTTTACGTCAAGAGCGAGGAGGAGATGGCCGCCCTGTTCCCCGAATATCCCGAGGCCATTGAGAACACCGCTCAAATTGCAGAATTATGTCAACTTGATTTCCACTTCGGGACGTACCACCTGCCGGAATTCCAGCTGCCGGCGGACTGGCCGGGGGACAGCCAGGGCTATTTGGAAAAGCTGTGCCAGGAGGGGTTTGTCCGGCGCTACCCCAACGGAGGCCAGGACTATAAAGACCGGCTGCGGATGGAGCTGGATATGATTATCCGCATGGGTTTTGTGGACTATTTTCTCATTGTGGCGGATTTTATCGGCTACGCCAAGGGCCAGGATATACCGGTGGGACCGGGCCGGGGTTCGGCGGCGGGTTCTATGGTCTCCTACTGCCTGGGCATCACCGATCTGGACCCCATCCAGTATTCCCTCTATTTCGAGCGCTTTCTCAACCCGGAGCGGGTGTCGATGCCGGATATCGACATTGATTTCTGCTATCAGCGCCGGGGAGAAGTGATTGATTATGTAAATCGAAAATACGGCTCCGACCACGTGGCCCAGATCATCACCTTCGGCACCATGGCCGCCCGGGGAGCCCTCCGGGACGTAGGGCGTGTGCTGGGAATGCCCTACGGCGAGGTGGACGCCCTGGCCAAGCAGATCCCCAGCGGCCCCAACAATCTGCACATCACCCTGGAAGAGTCCCTGAAGCTGTCCAAGCCTCTGCGGGAGGCCTATGAGGGGAATCCCCAGGTGAAAAAGCTGATTGACACCGCCAAGGCCATCGAGGGAATGCCCCGGAACGCCTCCACCCACGCCGCCGGGGTGGTGATTACCAAGCGGCCGGTATATGAATATGTCCCCCTGGCGAAAAATGACGATATGGTGGTCACCCAGTACGTCATGACCACACTGGAAGAGCTGGGCCTGCTGAAGATGGACTTTCTGGCCCTGCGGAACCTGACCATTTTGAACGACGCGCTGAAAATGGTCCGGAAAACCCAGCCGGATTTTTCTCTGAGCGACATTCCGGAGGACGATCCGGCCACCTACGAGATGCTGTCCAAGGGCCAGACCTCCGGGGTGTTTCAGATGGAGTCGGCGGGGATGACCGGGGTGTGCATCGGCCTGAAGCCCCAGAGCATCGAGGACATTACGGCGATCATCGCCCTGTACCGGCCGGGGCCTATGGACTCCATCCCGCGGTTTATCGCCTGCAAGCATAACCCGGATAAAATCACCTACAAGCACCCCTCCCTGGTCCCCATCTTGTCCATGACCTATGGCTGTATTGTCTACCAGGAGCAGGTGATTCAGATTTTCCAGCAGCTGGCGGGGTACTCCCTGGGGCAGGCGGACATGGTCCGCCGGGCCATGTCCAAGAAGAAGGTCAAGGAGATCGAAAAGGAGCGGGGAGCGTTTCTCCACGGGGATCCGGAGCGGGGGATCACCGGCTGTGTGCAAAACGGCGTTCCGGAGGACGTGGCCCAGTCCATCTACAATGAAATTTACGATTTCGCCAACTATGCATTCAATAAAGCCCATGCCGTGTGCTACGCGGTGGTGGCCTATCAGACCGCCTGGTTCAAGCGCCACCACCCCAAGGAGTATATGGCGGCGCTGCTGACATCCGTGCTGGACTCCAGCGATAAGGTGGCGGAGTACACCGGGGAATGCCGGGCTATGGGAATCCAACTGCTGCCCCCGGACGTGAACGAGTCGGACGCGGACTTCACCGTGGTAGGGGATGGGCTCCGATTTGGCCTGGTGGCGGTAAAGGGCGTGGGCCGGGGCTTGATACAAAATTTGCTGGAGGAGAGGAACCGGGGCGGTCCCTTTCCGGATTTTGTCCAGTTCTGCGACCGGATGTTCGGCCTGGAGCTCAACCGCCGGGCGCTGGAAAATCTGATCAAATGCGGGGCCTTCGACCACATGGGCTGCCGCCGTTCCCAGCTGCTGGAGGTCTTTGGACAGGTGCTGGACGGGGTGGCAGCCAGCCGCAAGCGCAATGTGGAGGGGCAGATGGACCTGTTCGGGGGCCTTGGAGGGGATGAGCCGGAGAGTCTGCCCGCCCTGCATCTGCCGGACATCCCGGAGGTGACCCCCAAGGCCCGGATGGCCCTGGAGAAGGAGACCACGGGGCTGTATCTGTCCGGCCATCCCATGGATGCCTACCGGGAGACGGCCCGAGAGCAGGGGGCGGCGCCCATCGGGTCTATTTTAGGGGACTTTGGCCGGGAGGACGGCCCAAAGCAGTATTATGACAACCAACGCCTCAATATCGCGGGGGTAATTGCCAAATACCGCACCCGCACCACCCGAAACAACACCCTGATGGGCTACGTGACCCTGGAGGACAGCACCGGGGAGATGGAGCTGCTGTGCTTCGCCCGGGTGCTGGAGCAGAACGGGAGCCTGATCCGGGAGAATAACCCGGTGCTGGCGGTGGGGCGGATTTCGGTCCGGGACGAAAAAGAACCCCAACTCGTGGTGGACGAGCTGAAACCCTTGGGGGAGGACGGGGTGGAACCGAAAGCCCCGGCCCAGCGGCTCTACCTGCGCCTGCCCAGCCGGGAGGGCCCCCTGGCGGAGAAGGTGAAGCTGGTGCTGTCCTTCTTCCCGGGGGAGGACGGAGTGGTCATCTACTACACAGACATCAAAAAGCAGGCCCGGGGCCGCTGTCTGATCCACCCGGCGCTGCTGGAGGATTTACGGGAGCGCTTGGGAGAAGAAAACGTAGTGATGAAATGAAGAAAACCCTCTCCCGTCAGAGACGGGAGAGGGCTTTGCTCCGGTCCAGAGCCGCAGTCAGGACCAGCGCCGCCGCCAGACTGAACACGCCCTGGACCATATTCCCGGGGATGGAGGCCGCCGCCCCCAGACCCTTGCCCAGCAGCAGGGAGGCGTAGCCGAAATAACCGGCCACCATGACGCACTCCGCGCCCAGACCGCCCAAAAGCTTTGCAGTCGGTTTGTGGGGCAGCTTTTGATGGGCCAGCCCGGCCAGGACCGCCATGGACAGCTTGATGGCCAGTGTGCCGGGGGCGTAGTGGGCGTAGCCGGAGAAAATGTCGGCCAGCATGGAGCCGATCCCTGCCGCCGCGCCGCCGTACCAGGGCCCCAGAATCCAGGCGGAGAGGAGCACGCCGCAGTCCCCCAGGTTGACATAACCATTCATTGGGGAGGGGACCTGAATGACCAGGGTCATTACGGTACAAAGGGCGGTAAACAGGGCGGTAAGCACCAGTTTCCGCAGGTTTTCATGGGACATTTGGCATCACTCCTGTATGTTGATGCTTTTATTATAGTCATATCTGACCTGTTAAAAAGAGCCAAAACAGAAGTTTTTTATAAGACCAGATGGAGGGAGGAGACAGAATGCTCACCTATGATTTAGAGGGCCGGGGACAGTCGGCCCTGTATGAATATCTCTACCGGTGCATCCGGGAGGACGTGCTGGCGGGCCGGCTGGCGGCAGGGGAAAAAATGCCCTCCAAGCGCTCTCTGGCCCGGCATTTGCAGGTGGGGGTGGTCACGGTGGAAAATGCCTACGCCCAGCTGGTGGCGGAGGGATACTTATACGCCCGGGAGAAGCGGGGGTATTATGTAAATCGGATTGAACCCCGGCTGCCTGTGCCTCCGGCCCCGCCCCGGCGGGAGGCGCCGCCCCCGGAGCAAAGCTGGCTGCTGGACCTGAAGAGCGGCGGCGGGGGGACGGAGGGCTTTCCCTTCTCTGTGTGGGCCAGGCTGCTGCGGGGGGTGCTGTCCGACGGGGGAGCGGATCTGATGCGGGCCACCCCCCACAACGGGGCCCCGGAGCTGCGCCGGGCCATTGCCGGCCACCTGTACCGGTTCCGGGGGCTGTCCGTCTCGCCGGAGCAGATTGTGGTGGGAGCGGGGAGCGAATACCTGTATAACATGGCGGTGCAGCTGCTGGGCCAGGACCGGGTATACGGGGTAGAGGACCCGGGCTACCCCAAGGCGGCAAAAATTTACCGGCTGAACGGGGCCCGGTGCCGGGCCGTGCCCATTGACGGCCGGGGGCTGCCGCCGGAGGCCCTGGCGCACAGCGACGTGCAGGTGATGCACCTGTCCCCCTCCCACCAGTTTCCCACCGGGGCGGTGCTGCCCATCGCCCGGCGGCAGGCCCTGCTGCGATGGGCCCGGGAGGGGGAGGGTCGGTATTTGATTGAGGACGACTACGACAGCGAGTTCCGCTTTGCCGGCCGGCCCATTCCAAGCCTGCAAAGCATCGACACGGCGGGCCGGGTGCTCTATATGAATACCTTTTCCCGCAGTCTGGCCCCATCCCTGCGGTTGAGCTACATGGTCCTGCCCGAAGCTCTGCTGGAGACCTTCCGCCGCCGGCTGGGGTTTTACGCCTGTCCCTCCCCGGCCATCGAGCAGTACGCCCTGGCCCGGTTTTTGTCCCAGGGCTATTTTGAGCAGCACATCAACCGGATGCGGGGATTTTATCGAAACCGCCGGGATCAGGTGATTTCCGCCATCCAACAGAGCCCCCTGGCGGGGCGGTGCCGGATCTGGGGACAGGAGGGAGGGCTGCACTTCCTGCTGCGGCTGGAGACGGAGCGCTCGGATTGGGACCTGGCCCAGGCGGCAGAAGCGCAGGGGCTCCGGCTGGCGTTTTTGTCGGACTACGCCCAGAGGACCGGCCAGCCCCATGTGCTGGTGGTGCGCTACCCCGGCGTGGACCCGGAGACCCTGCCCCTGGCGCTGGAGCGGCTGGCGGCGCTTCTTGGGGAGCGATGAGGCCGCGGGAGACAAAATACGGTTGCAAAACCGCAGTATTTGGGGTACAATGAGTAATATCCCGTGAAAGGGACATTTAAAAAACAGGAGGGACCAAACTATGGACCAGAAATTCTATATTTGCGAGCACTGCGGCAATATTGCCGTCAAAGTCAAGGACGCGGGAGTTCCCATGATGTGCTGCGGGCAGAAGATGAAGGAACTCGTTCCCGGCACCGTGGACGCCGCGGTGGAGAAGCACGTCCCCGTGTATCAGGTGGAGGGCAGCCGCGTGTCTGTCCGGGTGGGTGCGGCGGAGCATCCCATGCTGCCGGAGCACTTTATTGAGTGGATCTGCCTGGCAACCAAGCAGGGCAGTCAGTTCAAGGCCCTGAAGCCCGGAGAGGAGCCGGCGGCCTGCTTCGCCCTGTGCGAAGGGGACTCGGTGGAGGCCGTCTACGCCTACTGCAACCTGCACGGGCTCTGGAAAGCGTAATGTAACCAACCGAAGATTCCCGCCCTGGAAGCAAGGCGGGAATCTTCGGTTTTCATTGACAAGGACCCCGTCACGCCTTTATAATAAGAGATAATGAATAGAGGTGTACTGAGATGAAAAGTATTCGCAGGAAAATCACGGTATGTCTGATGGCTACGGTGCTCATTGCTCTGATCGCCGTAGGCTCCGCCAGCATTACCCTCAATTACCGCAGCACCATCGCAACAGTGGACCAAATGATGTGCCAGACCGCAGTACTGGCCTCAGAACGGATTGAGCAGGAGTTGTCCGCCTACCGGAACGTGGCCATGGATACCGGCTGTGTTCCCCAGTTGTCCGCCTCCTCTGTCTCCGTGGAGGAAAAACGCACCATTATCCAGGAGCGGGTGGAAATGCACAATTTCCAGCGGGGAAACATCATCGGTCTGAACGGCCACAGCATCTTTGACGGCCAGGACTACTCCGACCGGGAATATGTGATCCAGGCGATGCAGGGTAACGTATATGTGTCCGAGCCTCTGGTCAGCAAAATTACGGGAGAGCTGTCCATTATCGTGGCCGCCCCCATCTACGCCGGCGGAATCCATGGGGGCCGGATTACCGGCGTGGTCTATTTCGTCCCGCCGGAGACCTTCTTAAACGATATTGTCTCCTCCATCCAGATCAGCCCCAACAGCCGGGCCTACATGATTAACAAATCCGGCGATACCATCGCCGACGTAACACTGGACACGATCACCACACAGAACATTGAGCGGGAGGCCCAGAGCGATTCCTCTCTGAAGGAGTTGGCCGCTCTCCACGCGGATATGCGCCAGGGCAGCAACGGCTTTGGCAGCTACCGCAGCGCGGAAGGCCGCCAGTTTATGGCCTACGCCCCGGTGGAGGGAACCGACGGCTGGAGCGTCGCTGTCACCGCCCCCGGGATGGACTACCTGGCCGACACCTATTTCGGTATCTTTTTGAACATCGCGGTTATTATCATTTCCATTCTGGCCTCCATTGTGGTGGCGCTGAAGCTGTCCAGCAATATCAGCATCCCCATGCGTGCCTGCGCCCAGCGGATGAAGCAGCTGGTAGAGGGGGATCTCCAGTCCCCCGTGCCCCAGGCTCGGGGCCAGGACGAGACAGCGGATTTGACCCGCTCCACGGCGGAGCTGGTGGAAGGGCTGAACACCATCCTGGGCGATATTGGCTGCCTGCTCACGGAGATGGCCAATCAGAATTTCGACATTCAGTCCGCCCACCGGGAGGCCTATGTGGGCGAATTCCAGGGCATTCTGCAATCTATGCACACTTTGAAGGTCCAGCTAAACGGCACTATGCGCCAGATTAATGCCTCCGCCGGACAGGTTTCCTCTGCCAGCGGACAGGTGTCCACCGGCGCGCAGAGCCTGAGCCAGGGCTCCATTCATCAGGCCAGCTCCGTGGAAGAGCTGGCGGCCACCATTACCGACATCTCTGCCAGCGCTCAGCGCACCTCCTCCGCCGCCGCGGAGGCGGGCCAGTACGTCAATCAGGCCGCCGCGCAGCTGGGAATCAGCATAGAGTATGTCCAGGATTTGAACACCGCCATGAGCCGGATCTCCAATTCCTCCCAGGAAATTTCCAAAATTATCAGCACCATTGAAAATATTGCGTTCCAGACCAATATTCTGGCCCTGAACGCCGCTGTGGAGGCCGCCCGGGCCGGAGTGGCCGGGAAGGGCTTCGCCGTGGTGGCCGACGAGGTGCGCAACCTGGCCTCCAAGTCCGATGAGGCGGCCAAGGCCACCAAGGAGCTGATCGAGGGCTCCATGGCCGCTGTCACGGAGGGCAGCGAGGTGGTGAATAAGGTCACCGACTCCCTGAACCGCACCGGCGTTCTGGCCGGAAACGTCACCACCCAAATGAATATTGTGGTGGAGGCGGTGGAAAACCAGACTGCCGCCATCGCCCAGGTGACCCAGGGAGTGGACCAGATTTCCTCCGTGGTCCAGACCAACAGCGCGACCGCCCAGGAGAGCGCCGCCGCCAGCGAAGAGTTGTCCGCCGAGGCCTCCGCGCTGAAGCAGCTGGTGGAGCAGTTCACCTTGGCTGCGGATTGATGGATTTTTTACAACAGACGGCGCAGCGTAAGCTGCGCCGTCTGCTTTGCTGTGGTACAATGCTGGGGAAGTCCCGGAACATCGAACCATAACGCAAAAAGGGACCGGGCATACGCCCAGTCCCTGCCTGTTATTTGCCCCAGAATTCCCGGATCTCCTCCATGCGCTGGACCGCCATCTGGTAGCCCTCACCCCACAGAAGCTGGAGCTTCTCCGTGTCCCGCTCAATGCGCTTCACCCCCAGCGTATTGTTTGGGGCAATCACCAGAACCTTTCCCTCTCGTTCCAACTGGAAGAGCTCTTCCCGGCATTGGTTGTACTGCTCCGCCCGGCGCTCCATGCAGGCCAGAAACTTGGGGTACTGCTTGTATTTTTTCCGCAGAATGGGCATCAGCTTCTCCTTTTTGCGGACGTACTGCCGGGTTTTGGTCAATACGACCACCACCCTGTCGCACCCCATTGCGAAGGCCCGCCGATAGGGGATGGAGTCGGCGGCCCCGCCGTCCATACAGGGCTTTCCGTCCAGATCGAAGATGGGGAACAGCAATGGCAGCGCACAGGTGGCCTGGAGCAGAATGAACTTATCGTCCCGCCGGGGCACGGGCAGATACTCCGCCTCACCGGTTTCCAGATTGGTCACCACTGCCTCTACCTGCCCCCGGTAGGCGGCGAAAGCCTCATAGTCAAAGGGAATCAGTTCGTTGGGGATGGTCTCATAGGTGAATTCCAGACCAAAATAGCTCTGATTGTCCTTTTTCAGCAGATTGCTGACCCCCATATAGCGCTTGTCGTTGACATACTGGGTTAAAATCTTTAAATTACGCCGAGGCTGGCCGGATACATAGCTCACCCCGTAGGCAATGCCCGCCGAGACGCCAATAACATAGTCCGGCAGCAGCCCGCCCTCCAGCAGCGCGTCGCACACCCCGCTGGAAAAAATGGTCCGCAGAGCACCGCCCTCCAACACAATTCCGGTTTTCATGGGAAATTCGTCCATCTCCTGTTTTATACAAAATCTGTTAGTTATTATAGCACAGTGCTCCGCTTTGTCAAGCGGCCCGTTTTGAAGGGTCCGAAGCCGGAAAAAAATACTGCCTGGGAAGCTCCCAGGCAGTATTTTTTACACTTGTGTGCTCTGGCCGTCCTCGGAAAAGGCTTGCAGCGCTTTCTTGTTGGCTTCGCGCTTCTCCTCCAGGGCTTCTTTCAGGATAATATCCTTCACCTTCATCAAACGAATGGTATTGGCCCGTTCGTTCTCATCCAGTTTCATAGAGATATACTTGATGCTCTCCTGCATTTCGGGGATTTTCACGTACTCCAGGGCGTTAACCCGGCGGCGGGTCTTTTCGATCTCCTCCGCCAGCAGCTGGGAGGTCTTTTCAATCTCCGCCAGCTTCAGCAGGTCCTGAAATACCCGGGCCATGGCGTCCACCGCGTCGTCCAGCTCGCCGCTGGTCTGGGCGAAGCCGTAGGGGTAGATCTCCCCCTGGCCGCTGCCCTGGGTCTTGAACTGGTACTGGGGCACGTTTACCGACATCACGTTCTGGAAGCTCATTTCCAGTTCCACGCTCTGCTTGGGGCACATCAGCGCCTGCTCCAGCAGATCCGGAGACATCAGCGCCGCTGCCACCGTGAAGGACGCGTGGGCCCGCATGATTTCTTCTTCCACGGCGGCGCAGGGCGCGGTTCTCCCGGACCACGTCCATGAACTGCTTCATCAGCTCATCCCGCTTGTCCTTGAGCAGCTTGTGCCCCCGCTGGGCGGTGCGCAACTGGCCCTTTAAGCGGGTCAGCTCCATACGGGTGGGATTTATGGTTTTGGAAGGCATTGAAATCCCTCCTTAATCCTGCTTGGGCAGATACTTGTCGATCAGCTCCGGCTTGATTCGCTTCAGCTCGCCCCGGGGCAGGATGGACAGCAGCTCCCAGCCCAGGTCGAGAGTCTCCTGGATGGTGCGGTTCTCGTCCGCCGCCTGGGACACATACCGCTTCTCAAATTCATCGGCGAACTTGGCATACAGCAGGTCCGTGGGGCTCAGGGCAGCTTCGCCCAGAATGGACATCAGCTCCTTGTTTTCCTTGCCGGTGGCGTAGGCGGCAAAGAGCTGGTTCATGGTGCCCGCGTGGTCCTCGCGGGTCTTGCCCGCGCCGGTGCCCTTGTCCTTCAGACGGGACAGAGAGGGCAGCACGTCTACAGGGGGAATCACGCCCCGGCGGTACAGCTCACGGGACAGAATGATCTGGCCCTCGGTGATATAGCCGGTCAGGTCGGGGATGGGGTGGGTTTTGTCGTCCTCCGGCATGGTGAGGATGGGGATCATGGTGATGGACCCCTCCTTGCCCATCTGCCGGCCGGCCCGCTCGTACATGGTCGCCAGGTCGGTATAGAGGTAGCCCGGATAGCCCCGCCGCCCGGGGACCTCCTTCTTGGCGGCGGAAATTTCACGTAGCGCCTCAGCGTAGTTGGTGATGTCCGTCAGAATGACCAGTACGTGCATCCCCTTCTCGAAGGCCAGGTACTCCGCGGCGGTCAGGGCCATACGGGGGGTGGCGATACGCTCCACGGCGGGGTCGTTGGCCAGGTTGGTGAACAGCACGGTGCGGTCGATGGCGCCGGTGCGCTTGAACTCGTTGACGAAGAACTCGGACTCCTCGAAGGTGATGCCGATGGCGGCGAACACCACGGCGAAGTTGCCCGCGTCGTCCCCCAGCACCTTGGCCTGACGGGCGATCTGAGCCGCCAGGTTGGCGTGGGGCAGGCCGGAGCCGGAGAAAATGGGCAGCTTCTGGCCGCGGACCAAGGTGTTCAGTCCGTCAATGGTGGAGATGCCCGTCTGAATAAACTCGTTGGGGTAGTCCCGGGCGGCGGGGTTCATGGCCAGGCCGTT
>ERZ777306.3706-NODE-3706-length-15423-cov-5.327434_pt1 | contig 15423 bp, 11 predicted proteins | sample MGYA00374966_ERZ777306 | MGnify/ENA primary metagenome ERZ777306 (study PRJEB29329, sample SAMN06343882) | mouse gut metagenome | isolation source: Mouse cecum | place: Austria: Vienna | collected 2014-11-15 ...
CGAAGACCAGGAGCCGGATCCGGCGCTTGGAAACGGCGGACTCGGAAGGCTGGCGGCATGCTTCCTGGATTCTCTGGCAACCTTGAATTATCCCGCTTATGGGTGCGGTATCCGTTACCGCTACGGTATGTTCAAGCAGAAGATCCGCGACGGCTACCAGGTAGAGGCGCCGGACAACTGGCTCAAGGAAGGCTATCCATTTGAACTGCGCCGTCCGGAATACGCGAAGGAAGTCCGTTTCGGCGGAACCGTCCGTTTTGAGAAGGATCCCCAGACCGGAAGGGACAAATTTATCCAGGAGGGATTTGAGTCTGTACGCGCCGTGCCTTATGATATGCCCATCGTCGGTTATGGCAACCACGTAGTCAATACCCTGCGCATCTGGGATGCGGAGGCGATCACAGATTTCCAGCTTGCTTCCTTTGACCGGGGCGATTATCACAAGGCGGTAGAGCAGGAGAACCTGGCAAAGAATATCGTGGAGGTCCTGTACCCCAACGACAACCATTATGCGGGAAAAGAACTGCGTCTGAAACAGCAGTATTTCTTCATTTCCGCAAGTCTGCAGGCTTTGATCGCGAAGTTCAAGAGAGAGCACGGCGACGACCTGAGCAAGCTTCCGGAGAAGGTGGTCATCCAGATGAACGATACCCATCCGACCATCGCGGTTCCGGAGCTGATGCACCTTTTGATCGACGAGGAGCACCTGAACTGGGAAGAGGCATGGGAGATCACAAGCAAGACCTGTGCGTATACCAACCACACGATCATGGCAGAAGCGTTGGAAAAATGGCCCATTGACCTGTTTTCCAGACTGCTTCCGCGTATTTACCAGATCATCCAGGAGATCGACCGCCGCTTCGTAGAGGAAGTACGCGCAAAATATCCGGGAAATGATGAGAAATTGAAAAAGATGGCGATTCTCTGGGACGGCCAGGTACGCATGGCGAACATGGCTATTATTTCCGGATTCTCTGTAAATGGTGTGGCAGAGCTCCATACCGATATCCTGAAGAACCAGGAGCTGAAGGATTTTTACGAGATGATGCCGGAGAAGTTCAACAACAAGACCAACGGAATCACCCAGAGACGTTTCCTGGCTCACGGCAATCCGCTCCTTGCGGACTGGATCACCGGCCGGATCGGGGACAGCTGGATTACGGATCTGTCTCAGATCGCAAGGCTGAAGCCATTGATCAACGACGAACAGGCAAGACGGGAATTTATGAATATCAAGTACCAGAACAAGGTCCGTCTGGCAAAATATATCAAAGAGCACAACGGGATCGACGTGGATCCGCACTCCATCTTCGACGTGCAGGTGAAGCGGCTGCATGAGTATAAGCGCCAGCTTCTGAACATCCTCCATGTGATGTACCTGTATAACCAGATCAAGGAGCATCCGGAGATGTCTTTCTATCCAAGGACATTTATCTTCGGCGCAAAGGCGGCGGCAGGATATGAGCGCGCAAAGGAAACGATCAAACTGATCAACTCCGTGGCAGAGGTCATCAACAATGACCGGAGCATCAACGGCAAGATCAAGGTGGTATTCATTGAGGATTACCGGGTATCCAATGCGGAGATGATCTTCGCGGCAGCGGATGTCAGCGAACAGATCTCCACTGCATCCAAGGAAGCGTCCGGTACCGGAAACATGAAGTTCATGCTCAACGGCGCTCCGACTCTGGGAACCATGGACGGCGCCAACGTAGAGATCGTGGAAGAGGTGGGCATCGAGAATGCGTTTATCTTCGGTATGCGGTCCGAAGAGGTCATCCGTTACGAGAACCACGGCGGCTACAACCCGATCGATATCTATTTCAGTGATTGGGAATTAAAGCGCGTGATCGACCAGCTCATGGACGGCACCTACGCTCACGGCGACCACAACATGTACAAGAACCTGTACAACTCACTGCTCAATACGCAGTGCACACCGCGGGCGGATATGTACTTCATTCTGAAGGATTTCCGGGCATATGCGGAAGCGCAGAAGCGTGTGGAGGAAGCATACCGCGACGAGCACAGATGGTCACGCATGGCCATGATGAACACTGCGTGCTGCGGCAAGTTTACATCCGACAGGACGATCGAAGAGTATGTGAAGGATATCTGGAAGCTGAAAAAGGTAAAAGTGACAGTGGAAGAATAAGGAATAAAGGATATAGGGGAAAAAAGCTGCCGAGAGGCAGCTTTTTTCCTTTAAGATTCTACCGGAGATACCAGAAGGCTCAGTACATTTCCAGCCTTATCAGGAATGGAAACGGTGATGGGATCCTTTGGGATCGTGTAGGAAATGATCCCCTCCTTCTCATCCGCCGACTCCGTCTCGATTTCCTTCCCATCGGAACCGACCGCGGTGATTCCTTCATAATCAATCCCCGAATAAGGATCTCTCAGCACCAGATACACGATGCCGTTCTCACTGTAAGAGCGCACAAGTGCGGGCTTTTCCGTATCAATGTAAGCCACCTCATATTCCTTCGAGACGATCTGCCCATTTACGGAAGTCACTTCCACGGTCAGGGTTCCGTTTTCCGATACATGCAGCAGATAACCTCCCGTCTCCGATCGGCTCATGGGAATCGAATTTCCGTTGATCCGGGCGGAAATATCTCTTGTAGGAAGGAAGCCTTTGACGTCCACCTGATAGGAGGCGCTTGCGGTATAATCTACATCGGTTCTCTCAACAGAAACAGCCGGCTGAAAGAACATGACCGGGAGCAGGATCAATATCACCAGGATCACATAGGTGATCATGCGGACGATCCGGAACTTTGACTTTTTATAATTGGACCACCCTTCCAGCACTTCCACAGGAACCGTACTGGGCGACAGATCACATGCTGCATAGATGTTGTTGAGCAGTCCGTTTGCGGCATGATGGTCGAGTGTATGCATCGGATCAGGACTTGTATTCCTCTTTTTCATTGATGAACACCTCCTTCCTCAAAATCTCCAAGAAATCTGCGGAGCTTTTCATAGCCCTTGGTGAGATAGCGCTTGACGGAGCTTTTGCTGCAGTCCATGGCAAATGCGATCTCGTCAAGGCTCATGCTGTGATAATATTTCATCAAAATAGCCTGCGATTCCCGCTTCGGCAGGGCCTTGATCTGTTCAAAGAGCTCCAGGTTCTGGCTGTAAGTATCCAGAGGGCTTTCTGATTCTGACGAAGAGCCCGAAAGCGCCTGGGAAACCTCATCCAGACACAGCTCATTTCGATTGCGGCTGTTCTTCTCGTTCATGTCAAAGCACAGGCGGAAATTGATCTGGTTTAGCCAGGAGGTAAAAAGCTCCGGATTCTTAAGTAGCTTAATGTGCTTCAATACAAGGATATAAAGTTCCTGCAGGATGTCCTGGGCCAGGTATTGGTCCTTTACAAACCGGCAGGCAAACCAGTACTGCTTCTGGTATGTAGCTGTATAAAGCTCCGCAAACGCATCGGTATCTCCATCCTGGATCCTCTTGACCAGGGAGGAGAGGTAATCATAATCTAACTCAGCCATAAAATGTTCCTCCTACCGGCGATCCGTATTCTGATAAATCCGTTGGTTGGCAAGCGAGATCAGATCCGTGATACTGTCCAGATGTTCCTCGCTGTTCAGGGCGGATCCGGCACGGAACTTCAAAGGGGCGGCGTTCAGCCTGCAGTTATGCTCTTCTACCTTTCTGGTGACATCATCCAGGAAATGATTTAGTTTCTCGGGGCCGCATTCCTCAAACAAAGCAAGAAATTTATTTCCTCCGTTCCTGCCGACAAATCCGGTCGAATGTGCGGAGGAAGTCAGGATAATGGAAAACTGCTTTAAAAGTTCATTTCCCTGGGCGTGGCCGTAGCTGGAGTTGACGTCCGACAGGTTTGTCAGGTCAATCATCATGCATCCGATGTGTTCCGGCAGCTTGGAATCTACATATTTTTCAATCAGAACATCACAGCTGAAACGGTTGGGGAGACCAGATACGGAGTCGGCGTAAGCAGCTTCATAAAGCCCGTGGTAGCTTTGCTTGCTGGACTTGAGATAGTCGAAATCCAGCAGCAGGAACAGGTAGACCAGAACCAGCAGGACCCAGATCAGAGCAAACAGGACCGTAGCCGGGCCGGAGGAAAATACGAATTGCTTCACTTCATCCTGCGTCAAAAAGTAAATGCACGCCAGCGTAAGTACCGTAAACACTGACAGTTGAACGATTTTCAGGCTGCTCAATTTTTTCATGGTAAAGAAACCTCCCTGATATCACTTTTACTTAGTGCAAAAGTATAACACAGAATTGTCGGATAGTAAAAAAATTTTTTCAAAAAATTTCCAAATGTACGGTTGGATGCTCTTTGAGCATCCAACCCACCTCATTCATTCGTAAAATCCGTGCTTCGCACTTTTGTGCCTGCTAACGCAGTCACATATTTGCTGTATCTTCCACTTCCTGGAAATGTTCCTGGCGGGCATTCTGATGATCTGCTACACGAATACAATACTTGGCTTTTTCTGATGGGATCTCCCAGCGCTGCTTGTATTAGCCGGCGTTGCAGTTTATTTCTTCATGAAAAACCGTAAACGGAAGGAAGAAGAAAAGGATCTGGAAGACCAGCTGTCCGACCTGTATGCAGACGCGGCGGTAGAAGCGGAGAGAAATGGATGATCCTTCAGAACATTTTCACCTCTGTTCGAAACAGCAGGCTGTCCGCCGACAGACAGGAGGACGGGATCTTTATCAAGCGTGTGGCTGCGGTCACTACGCTGATTGGTCAGGAGGATGCACATAAAAGCTGGGATTCAGGCCGTCCATTGCCGTAGGCAATTTTAAATGACGGCCTGAGTTACAGGGCACGCCTGGTCAAGGTGTGACCTGTAACGTAAAAATAAAAAAGGCCCTTAAAATCCGGGCAGTGTATTGACAAAGCGGCGAAAGAGTGTTAGTGTAAAAACCATAATTAGTGGCTTCTTTAATGGCATCAGTGGCATCACGCCAAAATCATTTCAATCACGACGGCAAAGATTAATAAGGTGATAGTGGAAGATAAGTTATGGAAATTGGACACTATATAAAGGCGGATGGGCAAGGATGCTGTCCGCCTTGAATAGGATATAACCAGAAGGGTAAACAAAAGATGATGAATCAGGAAGCCGAAAGAGAATTAAGAGAAGAGCTGGAATTATCTGACACAGAGGATGGCCAGAGCGAAAAGAAGTTTGATTTTGGAAAGAATGTGTATTATGTAAAGATTTTACATGATATATACGATTTTTTTGGAAAAAATAAGAATGACAAATTTATACTACTCCATTATCTGCAGCAATTAGGAGACAAGGAATACACGAAGGAAGAGGTATATGCTGTTTTAAATAATATGGCAGATATAGGGGATATATATTTTAAGTATCCAGATGGAAGAACCTGTGATGTAAGGATTAATCCAGAAGGAGACCCGGTAATACAGCAGGATATTCTGTTTTGTCTGGGAGAAAAGCCTTATGGTATACTTTTAGACATAACAGATGTGGTATATACGGAAATACGGGAATTATCGACTTACAAAGACAAAATTGACTGGATTTTTCAGCGGATCGGCATTCAGGAAAACACACTGAAAAAGATAAATGAGAATGCGGAAACAATTAAGCAGGCAGCATCAGATATTGATGATAAGAAAAAACATATAGATGATGTAGCCAGATCTGTTGAAGAGGTTACGAAAAAGGCATCTGCTGATCTCAAAAAAGAGCTTGATATTACAGTAGAAAACCTAGAGAATAAATATAAAGATGAGATTCCGAAGCTTACAGCAGAGTCTGTGAACGACGAACTGAAGCGGGATGGAAAAATCGGTTCGTTCCTCCAGGATATCCAGAGGGATTTTATACAGTATATGGCAATATTTATAGCCGTGTTTGCTCTTGTAAATGTGAACCTCAACGGACTGGAAGGACGTACGATAAAGGATTTTTTAGGAATTAACCTGTTTCTGGTAGCGTCTATGACTACATTGGGCGCATTATTGGACATTGTTTTATGTCGCCCGCAGAATGAATGCGGTTTTCCTAAGAAATCAATGCTGCTATGGTGTGGATCGATAGTGCTGTGGGCGATTTCTATCATTGCGCTGATATGCATTTAGACCAGTGTTTTGAAAATAAAAAAGGAGTGATAATGAAGATGGAGCAAGGAATACTATTCTCAAAGGCTGACAAGACTACACGGGAGTATCGAAAATCTTTTTGTTTTGCTGAAACACCCAAAAGCGCCTTTTGGGATAGGAATGAGCAGACGGAGAGACCCGGCGGAAAAGTAACCCGTGAGGAAGCCAGGAGCTATGACGCAATCATGGAAGAGATAATATTGGCGCAATTTTTTTAGTACGATTCCCCTGTTTTAATACATCAAAGAAAGGGAAGTGAAAAAATGCCGTGGCCAGAAAAGACGGAGCTTCCGAAAGGATATATAGTAAAGCTTTATAAAAGAGTGGCAAATGTTTCGGAGCAGGCGATTATAAAAGAATCTATGTTTATGACATGGATGAATTTTGAATGCATGGATATAGTTGGGATTCATGATTTTCAGGAGTACAATAATTCTGTTGATCTGTCTGCGGTAAGATCCAGAGAAATATACGCAAGCCGTCAAAAGCTTTTTTTATACAGGCTTGAACATAAGGACGAATTTTTGCTGCCTAATAAAGTGCTGGAAAAATTTCCGCTGATCACTTTGACAATGCTTGATATCCAACGAAACACAGAGTTCCAGAATGAGGAGCAATGTGGAAAGCAGCTTCAGGATTTTCTGAACCGCTATGAAACGTATGACGCAGATATCAGGGGAGAGGTATACGGCAGTCTGTCAGCATATGATTACGTGCTGGTTTTGCGGGGAAACGACTATCGAAAGATAGATAAAACACTTGCGAGGTGCAGACAGGAATTGTCTTTAAAAAATATTATCTTTAATAAGATGTATACGATAGCGGGGATAGATTGTGAAAATGTAAGCGCTTGGAATGCAGATGGAATGAAGGCTTCGGTACGTTTGTCGTGCAGAGCGGATGTGACGGCAAAATGGCTGAGGGACAATGTGCAAGTGCGTGATGCATTTGATGATTGTACAGTATTTTCTATCATGGGCAAATATGATTTTGATATCATAGGGGAGATTAAATCGGCAGAGAAGTTCGTGAACCTTTTTAAGGATCACGGTGCATTGTCAGCAAGCTGGGAATATATCCATAAAACGAATACCCGTTTTCTCAATGAAGACAGTGAACCGGCAAGTAACAGCGCATTACTCTGCCCCGTGACAGAAGAAGAGAATCAAAAAAATGAGCCGTTGGAAAAATACCCACTGAAAGGAAGCAATTGCGGTCATGACAGGCTACTGACAGAATTTATTGCTTTGTATTCTAAAATAGATGGTCTTTCGCCAAGTGTCAGGGAAAATTTATCAAGATTGATATTAAGGATTTATCAGGTCATAACGACTAACAACCATTCTGGGATGGTGGAAGATTTAAAGAAGAAACTGAGAGATTTTTTGGATTATATATATATTCAGCAATGCGAATTTCAGGAATCTGATCTTGCGCTGGATATGGTGCAGGATGAATATGCACATATGATCAGCGACTTTAACCTGTTGCTGGATAATCGGGTTTCAGCGGGAATGTCTGATTTCGAAACACCTCAGAATGTCTTGCGGTACTCAGGCTCCAGCATGAAAGTATTGCTGGCATATTCTACGTTTGTAGATCATTTGATTTTGATCTTATCTCAAAATAAGCGGAATGAAGCAGAAGCAGCAGGGAGAAAAAAAACCTTAAAGTATTTGGTGTTTGTGACAGCAGATCCGGCTGCCAAAATTTATGCAACGGTAAGTTTGAGTTTTTCAGAGCAATATCGTTTTATAAAAATCAGTATTCCGGTTGATTTGATGTTTGAGGTGAGAAATGTTCTTCCCTGGATTACTCATGAAGCGGGACATTTTATTCGTGCCGGATGGAGCCGCGCAGATCGGAATGCGGCTTATTTCCAAAGTGTCTGCAGAGGGGTGGCCAGGTGTCTGAAGCCTTATACAAAGCTTAAGTATAGTGATCATTCAACCGGCAGCGGAAATAAAACAATCAGTACATGTAAGCCGGCAGCGGAACACGGAGGAATGAAGTTTGATGACTACCGTGAATATGTTAAACAATATTTTCAGGTAGTGATTTATCAATATAGCATAGATTACAGCCTTGAATTTCAGATCCCATATAACAAGGCACGTGATCTTTTTAGTGATGTAGAACAGATTACCAGCGGAGTGAAGAGGATATATCAAGAAGCGATTGCTGATATGTTTATGCTCCTGGTTTTGGATATTAAAAAGCTGAATGAATATTTAACAATTCAGGCGGCATATTTTCAGCGGCTGAATATGGATATGGAAAGCCTTCCCCAAGAAAATGTTTCCAGGATTATGGCAGTGAGTGTGGCCTTGACACGAATAGACCCTGATAATTACAAGCAGATAGATCATTATTTTCATGGGCTTTATGATATGTGTGACGCGGATAGAATTCTGCCGATTTTGAAGAAACTGAAAGATTATGAAGATTACTATATACTGGAACCACTGGTAGTATTTTTGACAATGCATGTCAAAAGCGGATTGGAAAGACTTCTTGCGGATAAAGCAGTTACAGATATCTGGCAACGGATAAAAGAAAGCTATTCTAACTTGAAAAAAGGTGAGTTTGAGGACTACCTTGAATTTGTGCTGGGGTTTGACAAAATATAAGTTAATACAGTGTCTATGCCACGACTCGGAAGGTTAAGACTCTATATGTGGTTTAGCCAATAACAATAGAAAAAGCAGCCTTTGACAATTCGGCTTGTCCAGGCTGCTTTTTCATCTTTGTACGATTCTGAATTATATATTTATTTCTTTCTTACACGAATCTGTTTTACATATACGGTTCCCATTATTGCGGCAGCAAAGATCATCAAAACCATATACAGCAGGATCGTGCTCTGATCCCCGGTTTTCGGGCTTACATTCGCAGATGTGCCGGTTGCTGCCCTGCTCCATCCAACGGAAATGGGTGACAGCCCATGTACGGTAAAGGAAATACCTGCGGATGATTTCGTGATCACACCGCTTTCCGGGAATGTCTCAATATGTCCTGCGGGGAAGCCGTTCATACTCTTTGTGAACAAATGGCTTGCAACAAAGTTATATGTACTGTCGGTTCCTGACGGATAAGGTACGGTAACCGTAACACCCTCTGCCGGGAAATTCTCCGCGCTTACATCCTGCCATGTGCCATTTGCATAAACCTGCAGAGCAACATCATAAACCCTGATATTGTCATTGGAAATGCCTTTGGCTGTGAGGCTGCTCCGAATCTGACTTTCAATTTTCTGCGGCGTATTCAGCGTATCGTTGCCTGCAAGCTCGGCAGGAACTTCAATCGCGCTGCGCACCTCCAGACGGTAATTGTTCTGGTCGGAGGGGCTTGTCTCAACTGCCCAGATTGTTGTCGGCGTTGTCTGAGTGCTTGTGTTATCTCCAGTCTGATTGCCTGAGGCGCTGCCGGAACTGCTGCTTCCGGGCTTGCTGCTGGGCTTACTCGGCGTGGTTGGTTTGCTCGGCCGATTTGGCTTGTTGGGCTTGTTATCGTCAGGATTGTCCGTACCGGGCTTATCGGTGGGATCATCTACAACCGGGTCCTTGGTGGGATCGTAAGGAGTGGTTGACAGCTTTAAGATGCTTTCACCGTAGTATGAGATCTGACTGGGATCATATACATAGCTGATAGTACGAGACAAAGCAAATGCATATGTTCCATTCCAGGCGCCGCTGGAAGGAATTGCCATGAACAGTTTGTCCGGAGCACCGATCGAACCTTCATCACAGTTGGTCACATCAACCAGATAATTGTTGCTGCCGATGGAAACAATATTCCACATATGTCCACCTGCGCCAGTTCCGCCAGCCATTTGGCCTGTGACAGTATAGCATTTTGCATTCTTAAAAGTAGACAGGTCACAAAGGTACTGGAACGCTTTGGAATAACCTTCGCAGACGACTGGTTTGCCTTCAAATACAGAAACCATCTGCCATGGTTCGTTTGTACCGCTGTAACTGTCTGAGGCGGCATCATGATTATAACTTGTCATTTCGCAGATTGCATTCTTATATGCAAGCAGCTTTTCATAGTCTGACTTGCCGGCATTGGCATCTACAATCGCCTGCGCTTTTGCTAAAGCGGTGTTAGCGGAATTGATTTTTGTAGTATCTAAAGTGTAAAGATTGTCAGCGCTTACTCGATACTCCGGTGAAACTACAAACCTGAAAACCGCAGATCCTGTTACTGCTGTATCAGTTATACTATAGTTACCAGAAAAGGAAAATCCCCCCTGAGTAGTAGCGTCCTTATACGACTTGTCAAACCAGTATAAATCGTTTTGATATGTGATCAACAACGATTGAAACATTTCATTACTTTTGGCTTTTATTTCCTCAAAAAGGAGAGACACATCATCAGCATTGGAACCGGTATAGATAAGATTAAACACATCAATCTCAGTGCTTGTACGAGTTCCTGCGGCAATTTTTTTGATTTCTTCTGCCAGATAATCAGATACAGTATTTACAATAGAAGTTTCTTTATCTGCAACTAACTCTGCTGGCTGTCCATCGTCTTCAATAGGATTTATGCCTGTTTCTGCTAATGTAGTAAAATACTCCTGCAATGTATCTACTGTCTCTCTAGCACTTTCAGGCAAATATTTCTTTTTTGCATTCAAGTCCGCTACTGCTGTAGCGATAATTTCTACTTCGTCCCGAATGGTAATCTGATCTTCGAATGACTTGCCTTTAACCACTTCAAGTGAAGGCAAGCTGTTAACCGCATTCAATACTTCCTGTACTTCAGGATCTATGGGCATAGTATTTTCCTGCGCTGGACCATTCGGGTCATCCGCTAAATCCGTTGCGGACACAGACAACACAGCAAAATTCACATTACTGATAATCATTCCTGCCGCCAGAACGATTCCCAGCTTCTGCCTGAATCCGCATTTTTGTTTCTTCATGGTTCTTTTACTCCTCCTCTATCGTTTTTTGAGATAATATTTCATTTTTAATAGTACCATTTCTGAGGATAATGTCAAGCAGAATCTGAATAATTTTTCCGTATGAAAAAGCCCAATTTACGGTATTAACTGATTTAAAACATATTCCAACCGCACAGCTGGAACATATTTATATATCGTGAATGCAGGTAATATGACATTTATTATAGATTAAAGCCCCAAACTGTGATAAAATAAAAAAGCATTGTTGTTAAACCAGCAGACAGGAGGAAACTATGAAATACTACAATATGAATGATTATTACGATTACAGCAGCCCCTACATGGAGTCAACGCTGATCGGCATTATGATGATTCTTTTCATTATAATGCTCGTATGTGCCATCTTCGCGCTGCTCAGCTACATATTAAAAGGCATTGGGATGTATACGATGGCGAAGCGCCAGGGTATGGACTATGCATGGCTGGCGTTTATTCCATTTGCAAGGACATACCTTCACGGAGAACTGGCCGGAAGCATCCGCCTCAAAAATAAAAGCATCCAGAATCCGGGGATCTGGCTTTTAGCCCTCCCGTTCCTTTACGGAGCAGTATCTTCCTTATTAAATGCGATCCTGTGGTTTGTAGGAGTCGGCTCCATGACCAAAATATTTCAGAGCGCCTTTTTGCCCTACGGACGGGTGAACCTGAGCGGAGGCGCTGTTATGGGAATCGTAGTGCTGGTTCTGATATTCTCAGTAGTCAGCTTAGGATATACCGCGGTTTACAAGACCTTTGGAGTATTAGTGAACCATCAGATTTTGGAGCGCTTTACGACGAAAAATATGTCCATTGTACATGCGGTATTGAGCACAATGATTCCGCTCTACGAATCCATCTGCTTTTTCGTGATGCGCAACCATCCCTTCAACCCGGGAATGGAACCGCCCGCGCCGCGGCCGTTTATGCAGTCTCCACCGCCGGATACATATTACAGGGGACCGGTCCCGCCGCCGGAGCCGCCGGTTTCGCCAGTCCCGCCAGCCCCATCGGTCCCGCCAGTCCCGACGGTTCCGCCAACCCCATCGGTTCCACCAGCCCCGCCGGTATCACCGATGGGAGAAAATTACGGAGACTCTCCCACGGCGCCGCCGATGCAGGAGAATTTTGACTTTGGGATCCATTCGCCGAATATGGAAAGCAATGGAATTGCGGAAAATATATCTGCCCCGAAGGCGGAAGCTTCCGAAGAGACATCCGAAGCCAAACCGGAATCTCCGGTGAATTTTACGTTACCGGAGCAAGAAAATAAGGATTTTTGGAGTTGACCGGTAATCTTTTGCCATATTAAGAAATCTTTTATTCATATAATTGGAATATTTTAGGACAGTCCCTCATATCATATGATATGGAGGACTGTTTTTATGAGACAAAGAGCAACGTGGCAGAAGCTGAAAACATTCGGTTCCTTTTGTCTGATCATGCTTCTGCTTCCCTATATTGTCACGGTATTTGTCCACGGAAAAGATTTTGAATCCCTTGGAAAGAAGGAAGAAGTATACGTAAATGTTAAAAAACCGAAAGCTTCGTCCGGCCTGTCTCAGCTGCAAAACAAGTCCGGCACAATAGAGACAAATGCTGCCGAAAATGTTTCCGGCGCATGGTACGGTCAGGAGGACCGGGAACCAGAAACAGAGATCGTGCAGGTCCCATGGGAAGAATATTTCATCGGTATTATGGGAAAAGAGATTCCCGCAGATGCGGAAATGGAACTCTTAAAAGCACAGGCCGTACTACTCCGTACCAAGCTCTATCAGGAACTGGATGCCCAGGAGACAAACAGCGCCCAGCCGCCGCCAGCCGGAGAGGCCAGCGCCCAGCCGTCCGCCGGAGAGGCCAGCGCCCAGCCGTCACCAGCCGGGGAAGCCAGCATCCAGCCGCCCGCCGCCGGGGAAAATGACGCTCAGCCATCACAGGCGGCTCAGGAAAATGACATTCAGCCGCCGCAGGAAGCCCCAGTCCCGGAGCAAAAGGTTTTGGAAGAGGATTATCTGACCCGCCATGAGCTGGAAGAAAAAGCCGGTACATCCGAGGTGGATTCCTACTATGAAAATCTGGTCCGGGCAATGCGGGAAACCGAAAACCAGGTCCTTTTTTATCAGGACACTTATGCCCTTGCCCCCTTCCATCAGTCGAGCAACGGCCAGACCCGGAGCGCCCAGGAGGTACTGGGGGTGGATAACTGCCCCTACCTTGCCGTGCGGGACTGCCCGTTGGATAAGGAGGCGGACTGCGAGATGCAGATCACGACCTTTGAGTACAAAGATATACAATCAAAATGCAAATCATTTCTCGTAGCAGTGGCAGAGGCGGACGCAAATAAAACCTATCAATTCTCCGATTTCGAGATTATTTCCCATGATTCCGCAGGCTATGTGCTGCAGCTGCGCATTGGGGAGACTGTCTGCACCGGCGATCAGTTCCGGGATGCATTGTCCCTGGCTTCGAGTGCATTTTCCATCAAGGACTCAGACGGAAAACTCCGGATTACGACGATGGGGAAGGGGCACGGGCTCGGCCTGAGCCAATGGACCGCCCAGAAAATGGCAAAGGCAGGAAAAAGCTATGAAGAAATCCTGCAGTTTTTCTTCGAAGGCACCACCCTGAAGGACGGCGGCCCTGTGAAAGAAAAATTAGATTAAGAAATCCGATGAAAATAGAATAAGCCATCACATTTCTGGTAAAAATATAAGCCAGAGGTGATGAAAATGAATAACAATGAAAAGATGTCATTCCTAAAAGGAAAGGGCGCGGCAGTCGCTCTGGTGCTTTGCTTTGCATCTGTGATCGCGATGGTTGGAGCATTTACCTACAACAATTACCAGAAGAGCATGGAACAGCAGTTAGCCGAAGCAGAGGAGCAGACTGAGGATCTCACAAAAGAGGAAAGTGAAGCAACGACGACAAACGACATCGTGCTTCCAGAAGCAGAACGCAATACATCCGATACAGAAGAGGAAGAGGATGAAACAGAAGAGGCTGAGGATGAAACATCTAAGGCGGAAACAGAAGAGAGCAATACAGGGGATGTGACCGCATCCGGCTACACCGCAGATGTCTGGTTTGGAGAGGAGAGTATCTTGAACTGGCCTGCAAGCGGTTCGGTGCTGATCAATTACAGCATGGACCAGACCGTATATTTTTCCACACTGGAACAGTATAAATACAATCCAGCGCTGATCATCGGCGGCGAGGTGGGAGAGACGATCGCGGCCTCAGCGCCCGGAATCGTGACAAATGTGGAGCAGGACGCGCAGACCGGCCTGACCGTTACGCTGGATATGGGAAATGGGTATACTGCCGTATATGGACAGTTGAAAGAAGTGCCGGTGCAGATCGGCGACTATGTTGATACCGGAGCAACCATCGGATATTTAAGCGAGCCGACCAAATATTTTTCCATGGAAGGGCCGAATCTCTATTTTGAGATCCTCAAAGACGAGGTACCGGTCAACCCGCTGGATTTTATAGAAGGGTGATCTGCTGCAGAGATTCAGAATAGCAGGCGGAAGAACCAGACTTTTCAGGATGACCTGTGAAAGCCTGGTTCTTTTTTTACTTTACATCATTTCAGTTTTTCTGCTTCTTTGTACCTGCAAAATGATTTTTGAAAGGATTAAGGTTACTGCCTGCTTTTGACTGGATTGTCTTCTGATTCCAAGAGTTTTAACTTGTCTGCTCTTTTCAGGCGCTTGATGGCGTATTCCCGGCTCATGGCTTCCTGCCTGGTCTCAAATGCTTCAAAATAGGCGAGCGCGACCGGTCTTCTGGATTTTGTATATTTTGCGCCTTTTCCTGCATTGTGCTCCCGAACGCGCCGCTCCAGGTCATTGGTCCAGCCGGTATACAGACTGCTGTCACGGCATTTCACGATATACGTATAATTCATTGGTATTTCTCCTTAGCAAAAACATAGCCGGTAATATTCATTTGAGCTCCAACATCTATAGAGTCAGGCTGTTTCAAAATCAATTCCATGCTTTTTCAAATACAGTTGGCCCTTTTCTTCATCCTATTCAAAATTCAACAGATTACCCCTTTTCTGTATTCAAAAATATACTCCAATTAATTCATATGTTATCATAATTAGCAGAACTTGTCTATTTGCTTTAAAATAACATTCATACGCCTTTCCTGCTCATTACTGTTCACACCCTTTGGGTGTTCCAGTAACCCTATCCACCAGAATGAATGTGCCAAAGCAGACATTAAAGAACCAGAGCGGCGGTAAAGGATTTATCAGAGAAAGTATTATTAAATCTTGTGGATATCTTATCTGCCTACGGCGACCAGATGGAAGATTATCAAAAACATG
>ERZ777306.3713-NODE-3713-length-15414-cov-4.538642_pt1 | contig 15414 bp, 20 predicted proteins | sample MGYA00374966_ERZ777306 | MGnify/ENA primary metagenome ERZ777306 (study PRJEB29329, sample SAMN06343882) | mouse gut metagenome | isolation source: Mouse cecum | place: Austria: Vienna | collected 2014-11-15 ...
GTACGCGGGGTGGCTGGAGCCGGAGGGAGGAGGATGACGGAGAGGCAGCCGCGTGAAGGAGGTGGTATGGGAAGCCGGCGGCACCAGGAATATCCTGGCGTACCGAAATAACCTTGCTCTGTATTCTATGAACAACAGCAACCAACACCATGATTTTGAGGAGGTACAACATGAAAAGCACCATTTACGGCAGCGGCGCGAACAGCACAGTGACCCTTTACCGCATTCATCAGGGCGGCTGCCACTTCAAGAAGGACACATCCACCGAACATGCTCAGATTAAAGCCCTGCAGGCTCAGCTGAACGGCATGGGATACAACTGCGGTACGGCGGACGGCAAGTATGGCGACAAGACCGTCGCCGGCGTCAAGGCGTTTCAAAAGGCATATGGTCTCACGGCGGACGGCTTGTTCGGCAGGGCAAGCCTTGAAGCGCTTGAAGGCGCCATGGGCGGAAGCCACCTGGACAGCAACTGTCAGAACAGCGGCGATACCGGCGCCTATGGCTGCTATGACAAGGTCAATGGCAGCCTTGATGATAGCAGCAAATACAGAGTGTCATCCGCTATGCGGATCCGTCTTCACAGCGACGCTTTGGAGAGGATCTACGCCTTCGCCGGCGAAGGAACACCGCTGACGGTTGAAGCCTTCATGCAGAAGCTTGAAGAATATGCTGCTGACGAAGATGTGTCCTACGCCAAAAAGGACTGCGCGCATTATATCCATGCGGCGCGAAACGCACAGGGCGCAACCGGTGCAAGCACAGAGTTTGGTCTCTATCTCAAATTTTTCGGTTCCATCAAGGACCTCGGCGGATATGATAAGCTGATCCCCGGCATGGAACTGTTCCAGGGCTTCCGCAAGACCGCGGCCGGCAACAAATTCTATGCCAGGCATATCGGTGTCTATGCCGGCAAGCAGACCCTTCAGGGGAGCAAGGTGCACGCCGTCTACCAGTCGTCTGAAGCTTATGGTTCTTTGAAAAGGAAGTATAATAAGGACAGCGGCCCCAACCTGACCAGCATGAATGACGATTGGAATTACTGGGGCTGGTCGAAGTTCATCAGGGTGCGCTGATGGCGTAGCGGCACAGGACGTAAGACGCGCCGTCGGCCCGCACTGCCACCGTGGTGAGGACGCCTGAAGCGCCGTCAGCGTGCATGAAAATGCAGTCCTCATATGCCAGGGCCAGCGGCGTGCGCGTCAGGTCGGCATGGAGAATGTCGGCGCGGTAGAGCATGCACTGCAGCGTTTCATCCATGTGCCAGCCATCCACAGCCAGCAGCACCTCGCCCGCCCGCTGTAGTTTGCCTTCCGCCGCGTGCAGCGTGTAGCTGGCTGTGATGGCTCCCTGGGCCGTGTCGATGATCAGGATCAGGGATTCTTCATTTGTCCGGCGGATCTTCAGCCAGGCCTTCCCGTCCATACAGACCGCGGAGCCAACGTATGGGTCGTTGATCCCGTCAAAGCAGGCCTTATCAAATTCGGTGACGGTCTCTGCCATGCCGTCCGCCGGGTCATATCGGCGCAGCTCCAGATTGTCGTTCTCGTTGCACTGGGCAATGAAAAGGCAGCCCCGGTCATCGGCGAAGGAGCAGAAGGACCAATCGTATAGGAGCAGGCTCACGCTTTGCCCCGTGGGGATATGGATGAGTTCCGTTGTGCGGTACGGTATCGGCGTCGGGTATGGCTCCTCCCCCGCATGCGCCAGTGTCCGCACCATGAAGTCCCCCACGGGCCTGGCATAGGTGGCCAGGCCGAATTTCAGCCTGCGCGTTTTCTCCTTGCCGATGGCCTTTCCGTTGTAGCGGTACGCCGTCTGGCGGTACACCTCCATGGTCGTGATGTCGGGGTAGTACTCGCACAGGAAGCGGTCGCTTTGCAGAATGATTTGCCCATAGGGAAAGGGCCCCGACTCCGATTCGGCCACCTTGGAGCGGCCAAGGTTCTTCGCCAGCAGCCGCGTGCCATCGACGGCAAAGACATCCAGCCGGTATTCCTGCTGGCCCTTCTTCGGCGCTGATGTCAGGTAAAACACGGCCACCCCGCCATCCGGCATAGGCGTGATGCTTTTGATGTTCGTGGGCTGCTTGCTCAAGGTTAGCGCACAGGTATCCAAAAGCCGCGGTCGTATCGCGTCATCCTCCGCCATCGCCGGGAACGCCATCAGCCACGCCACGAGCAGGCACACCAGCCATACCGCAAATTTTTTCATATATAACGCTCCTTGCGCGGGCGCATGCACCCACGCGAAATATGGATGCTTCATTATACCATTGATTCGGCGCCATGGCAATATCAGGGCGATGTGCTGGGCCGCAAGCGCATCATCGTGCCCAGCAGCTACCTGGACGTGGTGGTGGATCGGGAGACGGGGCAGCTCATCCGCCGCTTCGACCCTCACCACTGCGTCTTCGAGGCCCTGAACATCGACCCCGACAGCGGCGACATGCCCACCGACAACACGCAGACCCTGCGCGTCACCGACCACCGGGAGGGCCTGAACATCCTCTTCTCCGTCCTCTGCCTGCAGATGGGCTTCTCCCCCGGCACCTTCACCTTCGACCAGGCCGGGGGCGTCAAGACGGCCACCGAGGTCATCAGCGAGAACAGCAAGACCTACAAGACCATCAAGGGCAACCAGACGCAGCTGAAGACGGCCATCCGGCGGGCCGTTGACGGCATCATCGAGCTGGCGGCGCTCTACGACATGCGCACGGCGGAGGGCGTTCCCGTGGCCGGCCTGGTTCAGGGCGGCTACCATGTGAACGTGGTGTTCGATGACAGCATCCTGCAAGACCGGCAGACCAACCTGAACGAGGGCATCCTGCTGGTGACCAACGGCCTGATGTCCAAGCTGACCTACATGACCAGGATCCTGAGCATGACCCGGGAGGAGGCCCAGGCGGAAATTGCCGCCATCCGTCGGGAGAGCCGCGTTTCCGGCACGGCCCTTGACGAAATGCTCATGGGCGGTGCGGAATAATGCCGAAGGCAGGCATTGATAAGGAGCGGGTGACGCCGCAGTTTATCCTCGCACAGGCGGAGCCCATCGAGGCGGTATACGCCCACTGTGAGGACGAGGTGCTGCTGACCATCGCTCGGTACTTCCGGGAGGGCGGCGGCGCAACGCCGTCAGCCCAGTGGCAGACGGCCACCCTGGCCAGGATGGGCAAGTTCACCCGGGAGAGCGCCGCCATCATCGCCCGGTACGCGGGGTACGCCGAAGGCCTGGCGGACATCGCCGTGGAGCAGACCATGCTGGCCGCCGTCAGGGCCGTGGAGCCCGCCATGGCCAAGGCTTACGCCCAGGGTATGCTGGGGGAAGCGCCCCCGGTGGAAGCCTCCGCCGCCATGCAAAACGCCATGGCCATGTACCGCCGCCAGGCCGCCGACAGCCTGAACCTGGTAAACACGGTCATGCTCAACAGCAGCCTGGAGCAGTACCGGCGCACGGCGGCCAACACCGTGGCCTACGAGGAGCAGCTGTCCGCCGCCCAGGCCGCGCTGAACCGCCGCACCGGGGAGATCGCCACCGGGCAGAGCAGCCTGCAGCAGGCCCGGGGAAAGGCCGTCCGGGACATGGCGCGGGCGGGGCTCACCGGCTTTGTGGACAGGGCGGGGCGGGCGTGGACGCCGGAAGCCTATGTGTCCATGGACATGCGCACCACCCTGGCCAACACGGCCCAAGCGGCGGTGGACGCCCGGATGCGGGACTGGGGCGTGAGCATCTTCCAGGTCAGCGAGCACGCCGGGGCCCGCCCGCTGTGCTACCCCTATCAGGGGAAGTATTACAGCACGGACGGCACCGGCGGAACCGCCCGGGATCTGCACGGCAAAGAAATTCGTTACGAGCCTCTGGGCGTCACCAGCTACGGTCAGGCCGCGGGGCTGTTCGGCATCAACTGCGGGCATCGCAAGATTCCCTTCATCCCCGGGTATTCCGTGGCCCGCAGGCGCGACCCGGAACCCAAGGCGGAGAATGACAGGCAGTACCGGAATAGGCAGCGAATGCGGCAGCTGGAGCGGGCCGTCCGCGCCGCCAAGCGGGAGGCCGCCTGCCTGGACGCCGCCGGGGACAAGGAGGGCTTCCGGGCCGCCGCGATGCTGGTCAAAAGCCGCCAGGCCCGGCTCAATGCCTTTACCCGGGAAAACGGCCTGACCCGACGGGATGACAGAACCCAGGTTTTCGGGTATAATCAGAGCGTCAGCGGGAAGGCGGCGGCGCTCCGTACAGCCAAGACCCCTGACGGAAAACAAACCACCCTGACCGTTCACGTCATGGAACGGATGCAGCAGCGCGGCGTGACCATAGAGGCCGTAAACAACGCGCTGCTTCATCCGTTGAAAATCTCCTCCGCGAAGGTGGATGAGCGCGGGCTTTCCAGTGTGAAATATGTCGGCGCGGCCGCCACGGTGAGCGTTAACCCTGACACCGGCCATATCGTGACGACATACCCCACCTCCAGGAAGATCGCCGCCAAGCTGAAAGGAGCGTCCCCATGAGATACCGCTACACCACCGACGAGGCCACGATGCTGACATCCCTGGCGCTCCCTTTCGACTTTCGCGGCGAATTGACCGATGAGCAGTGCGCCGCGCTGTGGGAGGCCGTGGAGGATCATCTGGCCATGCACGGCATCACGGACGATGAGGAAAACGAGCTTGGCGCGCTTTGCGCCGGGTTGCTTACCTCCATCGCGCACCAGGACGAAGCGGAGTAGCGCCTTGCCATAACGACTAAACCGCCTTCGCAGGCGGTTTTTTCATGCCCGAAAATACAGCGTCAAGGAGGAATCACCATGGACTGCAAGCATGAATTCATCGGGGACAGGCAGGGCGTATGCTGCAGGCGCTGCGGCTTGCGCATGACGCCGGAGGCGTACCGCCTGCATTTGCATCCTCCGGCCCCGCGGGATCAGGAGGAACAGCCCGCGCCCCCTGCCAAGGAACCGAAGCCGAAGAAGGGACAAAGCCAGAAGGAGGCGGAAGCGTGAGCGCCTATCAGCAGCTGTGCGCCTACCTGCACATCTTCACGGCGAACCTTTTGTGCCTGCACCACAACCTCACCGGCGGCAGCTGGTTTGCCGACCATGAGCGCATCGGCGCGTATTACACGAAGGTCAGCGGCATCCTGGATGAGCTCATCGAGCAGGGGCTGTCCCTGGGCGTCAGGCCGCCCACCATTGCCCAGGCCGTGCTGGCCTTCTCCGGCGAGGTGCTTTCCAGCGACGCCCGGGAGGCAAACGAAAGCTATCGCATCATCCAGGAGGGCTTCCGCCGCGTGCCGGGGATGCTGAAAGCGACAGAAAACGACACGCCCCCGGACGTCCAGAACCGTCTTCAGGAATGGCAATACTACTTGAACCTGGAAGCCGACTACAAGCTGGCCCGGCAGCTCCATCAGGTGCGCGGAGCCAGCGGCTATGATGATGACTGAACCGCCGCGACATATCGGGCGGTTTTTTCATGCCAATTCGCCCCGAATGCGGGCGGTAAAAGCATTCACGCGCCCCGCGTCCGGGGCGGTAAGAAAGGACGGTAAACATGGCACTGTTCAAGCGCAACGACCTCAAAGACAAGGGACTCACCGACGAGCAGGTGGACTTCATCCTCAACGAGGGAAACCGCGCCCTGGCCAGCGACTACGTCCTGCGCAGCCGGGTGCAGGGGCAGATCGACCAGGCGCTGCAAAACGCGCCCAAGCCCACGGCGCCCACGGAGAGCGAGGAGTACAAAGCCCTGATGCAACAGCACCAGCAGATCAGCCGGGAGCGGGATATGCTCCGGGCCATCGGCGGGGAGGACTTCGCCCAGGTGAAGCCCAAGTTCCGTGAGCAGGTCTTCGGGATGCTGGATCAGGCCGAGGGCGCCAAGCCCCTGGCCGAGCAGCTGCAGGGCGTCCGGGAAAAGTACGAGGAGTATTTCACCCCGGCGGATTCCGCCCCGCAGGTGAAGCCCAGCTTCGGCGCGGCCACCACCGGCGGTATGCCCACCGGCAAGACCTCCCAACCCCAGGAATTCCTGACCGCCTGGGGCTACGACAAGAAGGAGTGACAGCATCATGCCTTTCACCATGCAGAACATCAACTATGCCGCCGACTACGCCAAGGCCCTGGCCAACATCTACCCCTACCTGAGCTACTTCGGCGAGGTGTGGGCCAGCGCGAATGCCAGCCTGTACCGGTCCATGGGCGGCAAGACGGTCATGGTTCCCTCCATGACGGTTTCCGGCTCCCGCGCGGTGAACCGCGACCGCATTGACGGCGTGTTCACCCGCAACTTCAACAACGAGTGGCAGCCCATGACCATGTCCCAGGATCGTGAGTGGGACACCCTGGTGGATCCCATGGACATCCAGGAGAGCAACGGCGTGGCGACCATCGCCAACATCACCAAGACCTTCAACGAGCAGCAGAAGATCCCCGAGATGGACGCCTACGCGGTGTCCAGGCTGGCGGGCTTCGCGGCGGAATTCGGCGGTGTGGATGCCGCCACGCTGACAGCGGCGAACATCCTGGCCCAGTGGGACGCCTACATCGCCTACATGACCGAGCACCGGGTCAACCGCGACCGGGTCATGGCCTACATGACCCCCGACACCTATAAGCTCCTGAAGGAGGCCGCCGGCATCACCCGCTTCATCGACACGGGCACGGGTATCCGCAACGCTGACCGCAACGTGGGCAAGCTGGACGGCGTGACCATCAAGGAAGTGCCCTCCGATATGATGAAGTCCAGCTACACCCAGGATGAGGGCTGGGCCGTCAGCGCGGACGCCAAGCAGGTGAACATGCTCCTGGTGGATCCTCTGGCCGTGGTGGCGCCCGTGGTCTACGACGTGTCCATGATGTCCGCCCCCACCGCCCAGAGCAAGGGCAAGTACCTGTACTATGAGCGGTACTATTACGACGTGTTCGGCCTGAACAACCGCCTGGCGGGCTTCTTCGCCAACATGAGCGCCCCCGCGCTGGGCGAGCTCACCGTGACCTCCGCCGCGGGCCCGGAGACCGGCGAGACCATCCTGACGGCCCAGGGCGGCAAGGCGGGCATCTACGGCACGAAGCTGATGTACGCCGCCGGGGCCTCCGCCATCACCCTGACCTATGGCAAGGCCCTGCCTGCCGGTACCTGGAAGGAGATGGCCGCCACCCAGGTGGTGCCCGGTCTCACTGCGGGCCAGACCGTCACCGTGGCCCTGGTCAATGCCTTCACGGATAAGGTCATCGCCGGTGGCAGCGCCACCATCGTCACCAAAGCCTAACACCTCGCGCCAGCGAAAACGGGTGTCCAGAGGGGCAAGCGCCCCTCTGGCAGGGGCTTGGGGGCAGCGCCCCCAACGTCACCCTCATAACCCGTAGTCAGGGAGCGAAGCAACCCTGACGATCGGTTCCCAAGCCACATAGGAAAAAGCCCGAACCGCCCACCCACCAGGAAGGAGCCCCACCCTCATAACCCATACGGCTGGAACGTGCCCCCCGTCACCGTGGGGCTGTACGCCGACACGAACAGCGCAACACCGCTGGCCACGGCGCAGCTGGTGCCATCCAATCAGATGGCGGAGCAGGCCGTTTCGCTGTCGCCATCCACGCTGCTGACGACGGGCGCGACCTACTACATCGCCATCTTCGACCCGGCTGATGCCCTCAACAAGTCCCGCGGATTCGTGGTGCTGTCAGGCGTGCTGATCCCCGGGCAGACGGGCGCGGCCACTGAGGGCATGTATGTCCGCTCCAACGGCAAGTGGGTGTCGATGTTGGAGGGCATGAAGATCCGCGCCGGCACGGTGACGGCGGCCTCGTCGGGCACGGCCATCACCTACGAGGGCTTCAGCGATGTGCCCTACATCGCGGCGTGCTACGCCACCACGGCCCGCGCCTGGTCGGGCGACAGCGGAGCCATCAAGATTTACAACAAAACGCGCACGGGCGCGACCATTGAAATCGGCGGCTCCTACGCCTCCCGGGAGGTGGACTGGATCGCCGTCGGACGATAACACAAGACAAGGAGTGAAGTCCATGGATTTTCCCACAAGAACCCTGGCCGGACGCTGCGAAATCGCCACCGGCGCGGTCACCTTTGACGGGCAGCCGCCGGTTTTCACCGGGGAGGTGGCGGCGCTGACGGTGGCCCTCACCTTCACCGACAAGGGCCGGGAGGCCGACGTCACCGGGGCCGCGGCGCAGATGTACCTGTACTGGGACGTGCGGCGGCAGATGTCCGAGGCGGCGAGGATGACGGTCGCCGGGGCCACGGCCACGGGGGTGCTGGACGGCGAGGCCATCGCCCTGGGCGGCTGTCCGCTGCTGGTGGTACAGCTCATTGACCCGGCCTCCGGCGCGGTGCTGGTGGCCTGCGCCATCCCCCTGGACATCCGGCGTGTGAGCGGCTCGGCGGTCATCACCACCCGGCCGCCCACGCCTTCGGAGGTCGTGTACACCGGCCGCGCCCCCCGCATCAACCCCGACAACCTCCACTGGATGCAGTGGGACAACGACAGCGCCCGCTACGTCGATTCCGGGGTGATGGCCACGGGCAATCCCGGCCCAGCCGGGCCTCGGGGGCCTCAGGGCGAGACCGGCCCTCAGGGGCCTCAGGGCGTCCCGGGCGAGACCGGGCTTCGGGGGCCTCAGGGGCTTCAGGGCGAAACCGGGCCCCGTGGCCCCGAAGGCCCCATGGGCCCCGCAGGCCCCCAGGGGCTGCCCGCCAGCGTCAACGGCGCAGCGCCCGTGAACGGCGACATCACCCTCACCGCCGCGGACGTCCCCCTTTCCGCCGCCGACGCCACGACGGTGCAAACGGCACTGGCGCGGCGGGACAGGGTGTACAACCTGCTGGACAACAGCGACTTCCGCCATCCGGTGAACCAGCGGGGGCAGAGCAGCTATACAGGCGCGGTGTATGGGCTTGATCGCTGGCGGGCATATCACGCGGAAACGACCGTCGCCATCACGGATCACGGCGTCGCTGTCAGCGGCAATCGCTTGTGCCAGATCATCCCGCAAGACCGGGTGGACGCGAGCAAGACATACACGCTGGCCGCCATGCGCTCGAACGGTATCATTGATCTATTCATCGGCCAATTTGCTGATGCGGCTCCTGCCCACGGCACAGCGCTGTATACGTCCAATGGCCAACACCTTGCACGGCTTGATACGGGGTACACATGGGTCTGGGCCGCGCTCTACGAGGGCTCCTACACCGCCGACACCCTCCCCGCCTACGTCCCCAAGGGCTTCGCCGCCGAGCTGCTGGAATGCCAGCGGTACTACCTGCGCCTGTCCCAGGGCGCGGGCCAGCCCCTGGCCTTCGGCGGCTCCTACGGCACGGGCAACGGCCGCATGAAAATTCCGACGCCCGTGGAAATGCGCATTGCCCCGACCGTCACCGTGGGCAAGGGCATCGGCAATCTGCGCGTCATCTGCAACGGCACGCAGTATGTGGGCACGGGCATCGGCGGCGTCCAGGCCAAGGCGGACGGCGTGCTGTGCCAGGTGACGGCGGCGGAGCTGCCCAGCGCCCATGCCGCGACGCTGATGTTTGCCACCGAGGACGTGCTGGAATTGTCGGCGGAATTATGAGGGAGGCCGTAAGGCCGACCAAGGGGATGCAGCGCTTGCGCTGCATCCCCTGTACCCGCGACGTGCCGAAGGCACGGGGCGGGCGAAAACAAAGGAGGAATACCCCCATGGATAACATGACACAGACAGCCCCCTATGGCGTCTACGTTTTGACGGATGAGCGCGGCGTGATCCGCGACATCAACAGCGACGCCTTTCTGCCGGATACGGACATGAGGGAGGGCTTTTGCCCGACTGAGACCGAGGACAGCGCGCAAGCGCTCCCGCAGGTTGAGCCGTCTCCGCAGTGCGGAGTTGCCCCAACGGGGCAAAGGCTTCGAAGCGAAGCGGAGGTGGCTACCCGCGACGCGGCTTCAGCCGTGGGGCGGGCGAAATACTGGACGCGCATCGACGAGGGCTACGGCGACCGATACCACCACGCCCAGGGCAACTACCTGGACGGCCCGCTGCTGGACGAACGGGGTATCCCCCGGTACAAACTGGCGGACGGCGAGGCCGTCGAGCGCACCCAGGAGGAAATCGACGCCGACTACACCCCGCCCACGCCGATGCTGACGGCGGAGCAGCGCATGGACGAGATCGAGGCCGCCATGATGGAGCTGGCCGCGATGATGACAACCGACACCCCGGGAGGTGATGCGTAATGGCAGCGATTTACGTTAGATGGATTCAGGCGGGGAAAATCACCCTGGACGACGTGCCTGAGCGCTGGCGGGAGCGGGTTCGGGCGATGATGGAGGATCAATAACCTATCAAATATAAAACCTGCCCCGAAGGGCAGGTTTTACCCAAGCCTGAAACGTGCTTCAGCATGGGAGGGGCCGTTAAATTAGTGGTTAAACAGCTCGGTCAAAGCATCCTGAAGCACCTGGGAGCAATTCACGCCACGGCGTTCAGCCAGGGTGGCCATCCAGGCAGGAAGGGAGACGTTTTTACGAACGGCGCGGGTATCGGTCATACGGCGGTGCAGGTCTGTATCTACTTCAATCAGCGTCTGGATTGCGCCGGGTTCAAGCTGGATGGCCTCCGGGCTGCTGGGCTGGGGGATTGGATCGCCGCAGTCCTCCGCGACGCAGAGCCATTCATGGGCTGCATCCGCTGTCATACGGACGGCATCAGCCAGGTCGCTGCCGCTGGTGATGCAGCCGGGAAGATCGGGAACACGGGTATGATAGCCATGGCCGTTCTCCTTGCGGTACAGGACAGCGGAGTAAATTGCTTTCATGTGGTGGTCATCTCCTTTTGATATGGTTATATGTCATTGCCGGGCGGCTGGGGGTTACTGCCCCCGCCGCCGGACGTTCTGGGTTATTTCCTTAAAGGGAGGGCATGCGCCCGACTGAGGGCGTATAACGCTTGCGTTATAGCCCGATACCCGCGACGGACGCATGTCCGGGGCGGGCGACATTCTGGATGTACCGCAGGTCGTCCTCGTCTATGTCGTGTCGCTTCAGCGGTATGCTGCATCGGAGAGTTGCGTTGCGGTAGATGTCGTGGTTTGCGCCGTGTCGCTGAAGTGTGTAGCCGTTTTCCTCAAGGAGCTTTTCTGCTATCTTCCGTGCGTTCATGTTGTCCCCCTTTCACCATCTATTATACACAATATTTGCGCATCTGTCAAGCAGTTTGTGTAATTTTTACGCAAATTATAGAGCAAGCAAAGGAGGAAGAGAAAAATGCAAACGAAGTCTGATGCCCTTCGCTCCTGGGCCCTTGCCCAGGTGGGCAGTCCCTACGTCATGGGCGGGACGGGGCAAAAGTGCACCCCGTCCTACCGCCAAGCGCGGGCGGAACAGTACCCAGGCAGCGCCGCCGCCATCCGCAGCAACTGCCCGGTGCTGCGGGGTAAAAAGGCGGACTGCGGCAGCTGCAAGTACGACGGCAAGCGCTGCTACGACTGCGCCCAGCTGGTGCGCCGGGGCTGCGCGGCGGCGGGGATTGAGGGCGTCAATATCTCTGGCGCGACCAGCCAATGGCGCAAAGGCGACTGGCTGCGGAAGGGGGGCGTTGAGGACGCGCCAAGCGGCAAGATGTGCATCCTGTTTCGGGAGGACAAGCCGGCGAGGGAGGCCGCGAGGCCGACTAAGCCCGAGGACAGCGCCGATGAGGCGCTCCGCAGGGCTGTACCCAGCACAGGCGAAAGCCTGGGATGGGCGAAGTGCGTGATGGGCCATACCGGCATTGCTCTGGGCGACGGGACGATCGTCCACGCCTCCGGGCATGACACAGGGGTGGTGCGTACCGCCATCAGCGCGGGCCGATGGACGCACTACGCCATCCCCAAAGGGATGGATGCGGTGGTGGACGGCGAGACGGACGCGCCGTCAGAGGGTGCGCCTGGCACAGGCGGCAACAGCAGCGGTACAGAGCAGCGCGACACCATCCGCAAAGGTGCCAAAGGCCCGACCGTTGTCGAGGCCCAGGGGCTGCTCCTGCGGGCCGGGTACAGCCTGCCCAAGCATGGCGCGGACGGCTCCTTCGGCGCGGAAACCGAGGCGGCGGTCAAGGCGTTTCAGCAGGCGCACGGACTGAAAGCGGACGGCATTGTGGGGCCGAAGACCTGGGCGGCGCTGGGTCGGGCGGCGGCTTCCGACAGCACGGCGGCGGACACCTATACCGTGACCATTCCGGGGCTGAGCCGGGAGGAGGCCAAGGCGCTGGCCGGGCTGTATCCGGGGGCGAAGATTAGCGCATAAGAAAGGGAGGAAACAAGCATGTGGGACAAGATGATGAAGGCGCTGGCAGGCATCGGCGGGGCCATCGCGGGGCTGTTTGGTGGCTGGGACATGATGCTGGGGGTGCTCATCGGCGTGATGGCCGTGGACTACGCCACCGGCCTCCTGGTGGCCGCCATGGGCAAGAGCCCCAAGACCGAGACCGGCCATCTGGACAGCAAAGCAGGCTTCCGCGGCCTGCTGCGCAAGGGCGTTATCCTGCTGATGGTGCTTCTGGGCGCACTGCTGGATTTGGCCCTGGGCACCGACGCGGCGATGTTCCGCAATATGGTGATTTGGTTCTACATCGCCAACGAGGGCATTTCCATCCTGGAAAACGTGGCCCTGACGGACGTGCCCTTCCCCGCTTGGCTGAAGGGCGCATTGGAGCAGCTGAGGGACAGGGAACCGAGGAAAAGGGAATAGCTCGGCTGAGGCGAACCGATCTTATGGACTGGCGATAATAGCCGCGACGGACGTTTGTCCGGGAAGAGCGAAAGCGAAGATGGAGGAAAGAGAGGCAGAGCCGGAGCATTCCTTTTTGCTTCGGCCTTGCCTTATTATCAAAATCCCGATTGCGCTCTTTGCATTGCTCTATCATCATCCGATAAAATTTCGAATTCTATGTACGGATTTATATGCAAAATAATTCCTTTATCTTGCGTCGCTTTTATTATTTGTTCTCGATAGGTTGCTTCCGTGTTATCTCTTAGCATTTCCTTTTTATATCGCCTATAGAACAAAAGATGGGTGCTCGCTATTGGCTTTATGGCAACGTACCTTCCGGCGTATTCTGTCTTATCTGCAGTAGAATCATAGTCCTTTATATAAATGGTATCTATTTCACAGTTTTGTGCTACTATATATCCGTCTTTCATTTTTCTTGTAAAAAGGATCTCGATGTTTTCAGGCATTGATTCTGCTTTTCCCTCAATATAAAATACTGCGTAATTGTTTTCAGGATCATCCTTCATGATTCTTTGATATGCCTTAATGCAATAATTTCTATTTATAACATTGACTTTTGTCTCAACCTCGGCATTGATAATGCGAGTAAACTCATTAAAGCTATCTTCTAAGAATGCTTGAATCTTTGGTATGCTTTTCTCCAAACTTTGTGAAGGAAAACTTTTATTTCGCTTTTCAAATGAATTAATCACAGCGTTGAAGCCTGTTCCCCAAAGTGGTATTGATACTTTTATATCAATGGCACATATATGCTTTGTCATATTGCAGTATGAATCGATATATTCATACTCCTCAGACATTTTCATCTTTCTAAGCCATTCACATATTTGAGGAAAACCATTTAGTTTTTTGCCTTTTTCAACTTCTCTGAAGAGCCAGCCTATGTCCACCTGCTCTATATCTTTTGCGTAGAAAGCAAGCAATGATGCATTGATAACTTGAGCAATGCTATCAAAAGAATTACGCGCATATTGAAAATAATCTTTCAAGAGCTTATTTATAAGGAAAACAGACCCTACCTTTTGACCTGCTACATCCACACTGAATCGAGGGAAGTCTTTATTCCGAACAGTAACGATCGATATTTTTCCAGCTTTTGAAGGAGAAAAAAGCTTATTTTCAATCGACATCTGAAACTCTTGCTGCTCTGCAAGGTTCTTTGCTAACAAGGAGTCTATAGTATTTTGGATAAACTTTGCGGTGCCGATATTGAAACAAGCATTTTGAAAATACTGCCACGCATCGTAGACATTGCATTCAAAAAATTTCTGTTGTAAATCTAAATTACCAGGCATAAGTGCGCCTCCCCTCGATATTGTTTAAGTATACGTTGATGCTTCGCCTGTGTCAATATTGGCATACTTTTTGTTGGAAAGGAATAGATTAAGTAGACTGTCATAGAATGAGCCAGAGACATAGACCATGCACTTCATGCCGTGGTTGAATCCCGCTCCCGCAAACAGACCGTCACCAGCATGTCCAGAAATTGAACAACGGTGGGTGGCTGGGTTAGCTGGAACCCGGCCAGACGGGAAAGGTAATCTGGGTTATTGCGCCAGGCGTGATTGATCGCCGTACGGATATTGCGCTCGACGCAGTGCGTGTCGCAGCCTAAGTCCCGGGCAATCGGCTTGTAAAGATGCTCCCGGGCGCAGAGCAGCCGAGCCTCATCTTCAACAGCAAGTTCCACCGCAAAGACAATCATTTTGTATCCCTTCAGGCGATTGCCGATTCCCATGCGCCAAAGATGCTTCTGAATGTTGCTCATGCTTCTCTACCTCCGAAAATTCTTAATTCTTTCAGAGATAGTTTACGCACAAATTGCTTGATTCGATTAAAAATCACATATTTACAAAGAATGCGACGGATTTCGACGATCAGAAACGGGAGACAGACCGCATTCACGTTGATTTCATCCCAATTTTCAGTACACAATCATAAACATTTTTATCAAGCATCCGGCCTTTGGCGCCGCTTATAAGATTCTATGGCTGTTCCAAGAAGGGACGGAACGCGGAAAGAATGATGGCGAAGCATCGGGACAAGAAAAGCCGCCGCAAGGTGGTCGAACATGAGGCGGCAATGCCTCGTCATCGGCAGCAAGGAGGCCCGGAACCGCTCCGTGCGCCAATACTTCCTTTTTACCGGCTTCGGACAGAAAGTTGCGCAGCAGGCCCACCTGCATCCGCGGCTTCACGAGTTCGTTTTGGTGCTTCGCTTCCTCGCCGGCCGGTTCGCGTCCCTTGGGGCGCGGGACATAGCCGTTGGCCGGCATGCGTTGCTCTCCGCGCTGTCGTTCCATCGGTATCTTCTACAATCCTACGCCGCGACTGTGCCGAAGGGCTCCCTGTTGACGTCGCTTTCCTACCATTTCGGCCTGATGCTCCGCTTTTGTGTGATTCCTTGCCATACGCACAGCCTCCTGCCATGGCTTTAATCCACGGCGTGAGGTCTCTTTATTCTTCGGGGTCGCCGCTTGAGAGACAATCCACGGATGCGGGGGGCCCCGCCTTCATCCCAGCGGGGCCGACATACTCGGCGGCGCACACGGCTCGGGCCTTGGCGCACGGCGGCGCGTTTTTTCCGGGCAAGCGCCTGCCTCCCCACTTTCCTCGGGTCGCCTCTTGGGAGGCAGTCCACGGATGCGGGAGGTCT
>ERZ777306.3725-NODE-3725-length-15337-cov-9.044824_pt1 | contig 15337 bp, 20 predicted proteins | sample MGYA00374966_ERZ777306 | MGnify/ENA primary metagenome ERZ777306 (study PRJEB29329, sample SAMN06343882) | mouse gut metagenome | isolation source: Mouse cecum | place: Austria: Vienna | collected 2014-11-15 ...
ACGCTAGCCTGTCACGCTAGAGGTCGACGGTTCGAGCCCGTTCCGGGTCGCCATGTTTGCTGCTGTAGCTCAGTCGGTAGAGCGCATCCTTGGTAAGGATGAGGTCTCCAGTTCAAATCTGGATAGCAGCTCCAACATTAAGCACTCAAACTTAGCGGTTTGGGTGCTTTTTGTTTTGTTCGCACAACTTTTCTGATTGATTTGCGAAATGGGCCAAATTGCAATTTCCCATTAGTCGCAACAAAAGTCGCAACATTGCCCAAAAAGTAAGCCGGACAGGGGACGATCCCTGCCCGGTTTTCTGCTTATTCACCCTGCGCTTTGAGAGCATCCCGGACAGCTTGACCGGCGCGGCGTATACTTTCTGAATTTGCGTGGGCGTACATTCTGAGCGTGACAGCGGTATCGGAGTGGCCCAAGCGTTGAGAAACAGAAACAAGATCGCCGCCGTGGGTGAGGGAGATGCTTGCGCTTGTATGGCGGAGCTTATGCGGATGAAAGTCCTTGATCCCATATCGCTTTTCCAGCTTCTTGAAATATCGGGTTGGAGTCTGAGGATTCATCGGCTCTGGGGAAGACTCCTGAGAGAAAACATACTTGCTGATACATTTGGTGGCTTGCTCTGTGCGGAGCTGCTTCAGCAACTCAATCACATCCGGGCCAATATCAACAGTTCGCGCTTTGCCGTTTTTTGGATTGGTAAGATAGACACCGGCAGACTTGGTATACTGAAGGTTGTGACGGACTGTGATGGTGCTGGACTTCCAGTCAACATCTGCCCATTGGAGGCCGCAAGCCTCTCCACGTCGTAACCCTGTATCTGAAACCAGATGAACGTATGCTTGCCATTTTAGAGGCTCATGTTGCAGGCAATCAAGGATATAGGTAAGCTCTTGGACGGTGAAAGCCTTTTCTGATTCGTCCTGGATATGTTCATCCTTGCGTGCAGCCGGACAGTCTACCAGTTCCATGGGGTTTGAGGAGATTGTACTATCCTTTCGGGCCATTTTGAATATCCCGCCGAGGATCATGTGCATTTTGGCGCAGGAAGAATGAGCGTAGCCTTGTTTTTGGAAGTTGAGAAGTAAACTATCAAGCATAGCCGGGGTAATCTCTCCCATAGGAATATTCCCCAGGACAGGTAATATATGCTTGTCAAGCATTTGGCGATAGTTCGCCTTTGAGTTTTCGGAGAACGATAATTCCTTTCTTGGCATGAAAACGCCATCTGTGTATTGGCGCAAGGTTTTGATTTTTGCAGCCTCTAACGCTGCTTGTCGATCCCGCTCCAACTGCTCCTGTCGAGTAAGGACTTTGCCAGATGCAAGCTCTTTTTCCAAAGTAGCTTTGAATTTATTTAACTCCCGCTCGATGGTGCGGGCGCTCCAGCTTGGCTCTGGCCTCCAGCTTCGAGTTACTTTCCGCCCGCGCCCATTGGATGCCTGGACTTTATAAACAGTGTTGCCTTGGGCGTCAGTCGTCATCTTGTGGCTTGCCATGCTAATCTAACCTCCTTGTCGCTTCTGACACTATAAACTGTTCCAAGTTACAGCCTAAGCGGTGCATATAATCCGAGTATCCATAGAAATGAAGAAACTTTGCAATCATTTCAAGTTGAAGGTCTTTATCTCCTTTTTCGTGGCTGTCATATAGGAGTTGACACCATTGCATGGCTACAGTGTCATCCACACATTGACTAATCAAAGCAAATATCATTTGCTCCAGAGAATCATTATCAGCAATGATTTGCTCGTAGAAGTTTTGCTTGAAATGCTGGAGGTTTTCAATTATATCAGCAAAGAATAGCCGTGTATCTGCCTTTTGACAATTATATGAGAGCAGGGAGAATGGTTTTTCATGCGATTTCTCTGCAAAAGCAGATGAAAAGTAGGCCGTAATCTTCTCCCACAAAGATGTGTTCTCTATCAAATAATTTAGGATAATTAACTTTGACTTATCGGGTTGACATTTTTCGACATTCAGGATGGAAGCCGATTTTTCAGAAATACCCAGTTCTGTAGCTGTAAGAGATGCTATTTTCGCTTTTTGAAAGGTTGACATTCCCAATAAATAGTCAGTAGAGACTCCAAGAAAAGTTGCAATACTCACTATCGTTGCAGGAGTTGGGTTTGCGCTGCCATCCATATAGGCCGACACAGATTGGCGTGTAATTCCAAGATGAGCGGCTAAGTCTGCCTGAGTATAGCCGGAATCGTTCATAAGCGTTCGTAAACGCGCAGGCAAGGGAGCGTTGTAATTTTCTGGTATATTGTTTCTCTTGCGTGGCATACCATTCTCACCTCATAATGCAGTTTTTAGTTGCACTTACCTACAGAAAGCAAAATTTGATTGACGTAGCAGTTAACAACTGATATAATAGTACCATAAGCAGCGATAGATTGCAACGGAAAATTTCAAAAAGGAGAATTATTTTATGGGTAAGAAATACGATCCTACACTCAGATTCCAAACCTTTGCAGACGCAAGCCGCACAACTGGCCTCAGCCAATATTTCCTCCGGCGTGGTTGCAAGGCCGGAACCATCCCGCACGTCAAGAGCGGAAACAAGTTTTTGGTCAATGTACCGCTCCTGATTGAACGAATGGATCAGCTGTCAAAAGCAGTAGCAACGAATTAAGTTCGGGAGTTTGACCATGAAGAACAGAAATATTTTACCAATAGATGTGAGTACCGGCGAGGTAGTTCCTGGGATTACTATGCAAGACGGGGATGACCGCAAAAGAGCAAGGGAGTATTGGGAAGCACAGAGCACCAGAGAAGCACGGCGCAGGAATCACGATCCTTGGAGCCGATTCAATATGACGACTTGCAGAGAGAATCAATTTTCCGGGCTGACACCACAAGATACGGCGCGTTTGATCTATGCAGCAAGTTTTATGGGCTATGACGGCATATTAAGGAAATCTGAGCGGACAACGCTCACCTTTGCCGATTTTGAAAGCCTTATGCGGGAGCAATTATCAAAATCCACTTTTGATAGGTTCTGGAATGTTGTGAAAGGACGCTATATCTTCCAAAATAACGATGGAACCTTGGTTGTCAAGGGTGGGTTCTTCCGTGGCAAACAAAAAAACATAGACGAACGTCTAACCAAAATTTTTATTCAGAGGCTGCAGAACCTTTACCGTAGAACTAAGGTAACTCAGCACAAGCATTTGGGACACGTTTTTAAGATGCTGAGTTGTATCAACATTCAATACAACGTGGTCTGCGAGAATCCCTATGAAACCGATTGGAGCGAGGTAAGGCCGGTTACTCTAAAACAATTTTGTAGAATGATACACTACGATGAATCGCAGGCGACGCGATTGAAAGACATATACGGAGAAATCACATTTGATGTGAATGGAAAACAGCAGTATTTTTGCGCTTTTGTGACAACTGGACGTGAACCCAATAATCCGTATATCATTATCAATCCCAGAATTTTCTATGCAGGGGCGCAACCAGACCGAGTGGATTTTTTAGGGATGTTCTTCAAAGTACAACCCCAGCTCGACAATTCTGATTTAAGCAAAAACACAGTGTAACCACCGAGAATATTCGGGAGAACTCGTATTTCAGCCATGATTTTCTCTCGACATTTCTGACGTAGAAAATTCTGAAAAAAGTGGATGTAACCGCCGAGGATATTCGGGAGTTTTACGGTACGGCCAGATAGCGAGTGCTCTTTCTAATGGAACCCAATATCTACGGACAATTTTGTTTTCACCGTAGCCCATCGCTGACAGTGCTTGGTGCTACGGAGGTGCCAGAAGGAGGAAAAATTATGATTCACAGAGAACCAGATCAAAATGACCCCGCAGATGTACGACGGGCAGCAAACCGCCTGTATTGCAGGCTGAAGCGACTTGGCTTCCATCTCCAGCGTGGCCGGACTGTGAAGCCAGAGGATCATCATATCCAGTTGAAGAAAGTTCCAGTACAACGTGGTTATCGGATCACTGATAGCGTTACGGGTGAAACTGTGCTTGGAGACGGATTTTCCGCTGACTATCACCAAGTTTACGGATTTTGGGAGCGGGCAGTTGCGCGGTATTGGGCAGAAAAGCGACAGGCAGATAAGGAGGCAAAAAATGGCGCACGATATGAATGATTTCATTGTCCGTAAAGGTAACGATCTCGTGATCCAAGTAAATGATTATGCTTTTTATACAACATATGACCCGCTTTTGCATAAAGTTTTGGGCAATGTGATCCGAGGTTGCAAGGTCAATCAAGGGACACGTCTTGAAGAGAAAGCCGCCGACAACCCAGCTTTGATTTTTCGCGTAAAAAATGGCTACGGGCCGACAAAAGATATCGCATTTGCGGAGATAGTGTATCAGTTCTTTAACGGGTTTGATTCTCTGCGGGAAATCGCAGAAACTGAGGATTGGATAGAAACGTCCAGAAAAATCGTCCAGAACCATTTCTTCCTCAGCTCATACAATCAAGTGACCGACCATCTGACGGAAAATCGTGCGAACAACTATCCGTGGGCAGTGGGCATGATACCGCAATCCCTCAACAAAACCATTGGTTCACGTGCGTCAATAGGGTATCCGTACTATTTTTTGACAATGCGTGATACGCATACCGGGATTTATAAGATCAAGCTCGGCGTGGACGATGGACAAATCTGCTGGGAACGCCGATACCAGATGGATAGTCTCGGCGAATTGGGATGGCAGTGTGGCGATGGCCCAATATACAGCACTATTTTTCGTGCGTTCCAGCGGCAGATCGGTAAAAAGAACATAAGTGCGACTGAAGAAACCTGTTTAAGGAAATGGGGAAATCCTGCCTATGCTCATGACCCAGATAACCCACTTCTAATTATGGATATGGAGCCGCTATCCATTTATCCCCGTGCCGTAGTTCAGTTCCCGGTGGACGTAAAAGATGGAATGCCCTGGCCTGATTTGCCAATACGTTAAGAATAGCAGGTGGTCAACCTCGGAAAATGTAAAAATACTTTGGAAATATCAATATTTACGCGAACTTAGCCTGAATTTTTGCAGTAAAAATGCTTATATGGATTGTGGGAGCGTGTTTCGGCGGTAAGTTCGGAGAAATCCCGAATATATTCGCAGTTAGCTCTTACTTCAGTATGTTAAATCATATAAAATTAGGGCATTTTTGCGGTTCGGGAGTGGTTTTTTGAGAATAGCCTTATGTGATTGACTATGGGTAGTCAAAAACGACAATCGAACCCGTTTTTGGCAGGAAAAACGGTAAAACAGAGGTAACAACTGAGAAAATACGGTGTTTATACCGAACACAGAATGAAAACAAAGGCATTGAGGGTGCTGAAGGCGCTGTAGGCATTCCAACGGATATTTTGTTTGGAAAGGAGGTGTCCGCTCATGCGCAACGTGTGTTTCAACTGCGGCGGCATCCCTGCAGGGTTGGCTGCTGCTGGCGTAGCAGGCGCGGCTATGGCATCATCGGCCAAAAAGCCCAAAAAATCGAAGTAAATCGGTGGGGATATGCTTTGTTATCCTACAGCGTCTCCAAAACCCTCAATGCTTTCTCATAGGGAAGGAGCTTACTAATTGATGGAAAAATTGATTTTCAACGACCTGACTATTGAACTAACCAGACGTTGCAATATGGCTTGCGTCCATTGTCTGCGCGGAGATGCACAGGATAAAAGTATGTGCAAAGCCCATATTGATGCGTTACTTGACCAAACACAGGTAATTGGACACCTCCATTTTGCAGGAGGGGAGCCAACGCTTGAGATTGGTCTGATGGAGTACATTGCAGATCAGCTTTACGAGCGGAGGATACCTATTGGCAGTGTCGATGTCATAAGCAACGGGAAAATCTACAATGATGATTTTGTGTACGTTATGAAATGGTACAAGGAGCTTATTGACGTATGCGCCAAAGCAACGACGCCCAAAGGTACTTTCTACATCCCATCGGAGGCAACTGACCGCTGCATAGTCGGGATAAGCCTTGACCGCTATCACACCGATCATGACCTCTGCATGGAACATTACGAGCGTTATGAGCGTGAACTGAAAGGATATGCCGAAGTGCTCAAAATTATGCGTGGCAACGCTCCCCTGAAAATAGGACGTGCATCTTGCTTGCCAGACTGCATAGCAGATGGTCGCAGAAACGAAATTGCAAAATACCACCACCTTCAGCGTGTGGAGGTATTGGACAAAGACCATGTTCCAATCTGTAAGGTTTATGATATGTACCACCTTGAAAGCAAAGATCAAAAAATGGTGTGTTGCGGCCTCTATGCTGATGTAAACGGCTTTATCCGCCACGAAAATGTTTCAGATTACCCTTTTGAGCAGATCGACGCATTTCCCCAAATCTGTAGCGTCTACGAGCCTATTTGGAGTAGCGTACTAAAATATCAGGAGGGCCGTCTACCATGCGCCAAATGGTGGAACGAACTGTATAAGCACATGGCAGCTATTCCCGCTGTTCTAACAACGGAAGTGGAAAAAGTGCCAGATGCGCAGGATGAACTAACCTCTCAGCAACAATTCGAGCTTTTTAAGACACTTTGCGAAGCAATCAAGCATGGCGCAAAGACGCCGGCGCAGGTTGATCTTTGGACAATAGGGCAATATGCCAAAAAGGAACTACGGGATTGGAAAGAGATAGCGAGTGCAGCCGCTCAAAGAGATTACTTCCAGGAACAGGCATAAGTGCCGATTTCCCCTAATGTATACGGGAAGCATGAACTTTTAGGGAGGGAATACAGATGTGCAGTGCAGAATATTTAATAGCATCAGGCATGGACTATGAGGCAGTAGCGGCGGCACTGATGGCGCTGGAACCGCTTGATGTGGTGGACTGAGGGAGGCCAAACGGTGGAAAAGGTTGTGCTCAATCAGCTAACGGTGGAAGTAACCCGACGTTGCAATATGGCTTGCGGCCATTGTTTACGCGGGGATACTGAGAACGTCGATTTGACTGGCATGGACATTGACAGCGTACTCGATCAAACTGAGGCCATAGGGCGGTTGATTCTCACGGGTGGCGAACCTACTTTGAATATGGGCGCTATTCAGCACATTGCCAACGGTATAGCGCGGCGCGGTATTCCTCTTATGCGAGTGCAGATTATCACCAATGGCCTGATATATGAAGAAAGGCTTGTTGCCCTTGCAAAGAGGTTTTCAGAAATCATCAGGCTGACACAGGTACACGGCTACGGGAACATCGAGCGGGAGCCGTGGCGGGTATCCATTGGAGTTTCGCTTGACCACTATCACGAGTCCCCGGAGATATGTAAAAAGCACTATCTCCGCTATAAGAACGCATTGAAAGGCTTTGCAGAGGTTTTGAAGGTAAGGCACGGTAACGCGCCCAGGAATGAGGGCAGGGCGGCGGCGCTGACAGATACCATAAATTATACCCTGACGGCGGAAACGTATCTGCTCCAGCAAATAGAGGTGCTGAGTGCTGACTACAAGCCCATGTGCAGATTTTATGACAGCTACCACTTAGAGCGATCAGATCAGAAAGTCATTTGTTGCGGTATCTACCTCAATGCCTATGGGGAGATGCTACCTGGTTTAGCTTGCGATACTGATTTTTCGTGTAGGGGTATCAGACTTTGCTATGCGTGGGAACCGATATGGGAAAAGGTGCTGGAGTATAACCAAGCGCACGAACGACAGCACTGTACCTATTGCGATGACCTGAGAACCAAAATAAGCCTTATGCGGGATAAGGTGCAGGTGAATAGAGAATATGCGCTTGCTACAGATCCATCAGCCCAGGACGAACCAAGCGCCGAACCGATATACATTGGTGACGCACGACGGTACTGTAAAGAAATGGCTAAGTGGGCAAGGCCAGATATTTTCGATCAAATCGAAAGGGCAGCGGCGGTCAAAGACTATATGTGTTAAGAGAATGGGGAAAGGCTGGAAGCAAACCACTTCCAGCCTCTTATTTGCGTAATTTTTCCACAAGTGCAGAAACAAGGGCGATAGAATCATCGTCCAAACCAGATACATCAATAACCTTGGCTGCGTCTACACATACCAGGTAGTCCACACTGACGCCGAATAAACGGGAGAGGCGAATTAGAACCTCAACAGAAGGGGCCTTACTTGCTGTCTCATATGCACTGACCATGGCCTTGGACACACCTATACGGTTGGCAACCTGTAACTGTGTCATGCCCCGTGTCTCACGCAGAGATTTCAACTTTTCTGAGCAGTCAACCATGAGTTATTCCACCTCCCGCTAATAGTGTACCAATATCTGGACTACTTATAGGAGTTTTTGGAGCAACTGATGGTTGACTTTAGAACAGAAATCAGATATAATCATATAGTACGTTCATGAAAGCGGTATCCTTGGATGAGCGGAAAACTCACGCTATGCCAAGATGCAGACTACCGCAACTTTGGCCCCGCCTGCTGGAGCGACTGGTTTTGAAAGGAGAAACGGCCATGAAAATTTTCAAATCACTCTTTGTGGTGACTTTAGTGCTGTCAATTCTTGCTGGATGTTCCAGTTCACCAGACAGTGCACAAAAATCCGACGTTTCAAATTCTCCAAGTACACAACCAACAGAGAATGATTCAAAGAACGATCAGCAATCAGGCTCAACCGTTACAGCAGAAATTATTAAAAGTGGAGTATTGAATAATTGCTCTATTGATACTGAAACTACCTCCGTTTCTCTGGTTTCATGGGATTTAGGAAAATCTGGACATTCGTTGACAATGGGCGATGAAGTTTTGTGTCTAAAATTTCATGTCAAAAATAATTGTCAGGAGCAAATGGAAATAGGAAATTTATTCCATGTAAAAACATTTATAGACGGTGTTGAAAGCAGCGGTTTTGGCTCCGATTTTTATGGTGATGGCCGATCTTTCAATGTCTGGGAAAGTACGGAATTACGGGCAGACGCAGAAGCGGATATTTTTTTCTGCTATAATTGTTCCATAGACAATTCTCATAGGATCGAAATTGATATCTTTGACGCGAATAAGTTAGAAGATGGACTTTACTTTTTGAGCGATACTGTGATTGATACTTTTGAGTTTGATATAGAATAATCGAACTCTAAAAAATGCTGCCCGGTGGAATAGTCCACCGGGCTTTTCCGATATGATATAGGTTTTATGGTAGATAGTAGATTCTTAAAACCACCTCGAAAGGGGTGGTTTTGTGTTTGTTTGCAAATCGTAGTCCACGATATACCCTCTGATGACCGCAAAATGCTATCCTGTATCATGGTGCGTGGAGGTGACGCACGATGGTGGTTGATTTATCTGTACGGCTACGGCAACTAAGGCAGGATAAGCATTTGCGACAAGATCAGGTGGCCTATTTGGTTGGTGTGTCCAAAGGGGCAGTGTCCGCCTATGAAAACGACATCCGGCAACCATCATACGATGTGTTGATTCGGCTGTCAAATCTCTATCGGGTAAGCACTGACTATCTTTTAGGGCATACTGATGAGCGAACCATAGACGTTTCTGGCTTGACCACACAAGAAATTGCCCTGATTAGTGACCTTGTAGCCTCAATGACTTCAAAAAATCAAAAATTGGAGGATTTCGGTGATGAAAAGAGTTTTTTGGACTGTTCTGGTGGTGTGTTTATTGATTGTGCCCGCTCGTGCTGAGGAAACACCTAATCTGCCAGCAGAGGAATATGTGCAAAACTCCCATGTTGTGGTCGCCACATTGGATGAGTTGCAGGAGGCTATCGCCGTTGCCAACAATGGAGATACCATTGAGATTTCACAGATGATTAAAATGATTGGAGGGATTCTTTCAACAGATAAGGAAATTACAATCGCCTGTGCAGAGAACTTTGAGGGTTACTGTATGTTCAATGTGGTGGGGGCGTCTGTAACTGGACTGTCCTTTAAGGGAGGCAATGTAGGTCAAATTTTCGCAGTCACTGACTATCAGGGACAAGAAACAATTTTTCGGGATTGCGTGTTCGACGGCGATAATGTAACGGTGGCAATTAGCGCTTTTGGAACTGCAATGGGAAATTCCGTTAGGATTATTGAATCTGAGTTCAAGAATTGCTTTAGAAATGCCATTAGTGGACGTCCTTCAACGGACATTGTTATAGATCGCTGCTATATCCATGACACGTATGCCATGGATGCTTCTGCGGCGGTGGACAGCTCAGGAAAGGTTACACTTAATAACTGCATAGTTACAGGTAACTCGTCAGTTGCAAATGCCGGCGTACTTTGTACTGGTACTCTAATAGTGTCTGGGGGACAAATACGGGATAATACTATCAGATCAACAGATGTTGGAGTTGCAGTAGATATCTTTTGCCGTGGAACATGGAGCATTACTGATGAGGGAACTGGAGACGCAGGATATTATGATGCTGCAACAGGGAAAAAGCTATCATTACCCATACACGAAAGCAATACGCTTGCAAGGTTGGTTTACTTGAAAGACGAAAACGCAAAGGAGTATTTTTCATTTCTTTTTGAACCGGATACCAGTGAGGGCAACGAGAACGATATACCGGAACTACCACAAGAGCCTGTCTCCCCTCCAGTAGATGACGAAGAAGGTGATGATCCTCCTGAGCAGATACCAGAACCGCCGAAAGAGCCAGCAGATTCAGGAGAAGAAAAAGATGAGGGTGATCCCTCTGTTAAGCAACCTGAGACACCAGATCAACCGCTACAGGGCGAAGATGGGAATATCTCCGATGATGACACGCCACAATCACCAGAGCAGCCCATAAACCCGCCACAGGACGATACTATTGCAGACACAACACCACCAGATACCCCACAGCAGCCACAAGAACCCGTTGACAGCCCTCCCAACTATATACCTTACTGGCCGTCTGTCCGTCCCGTTTGGCCTATTGTAACAACGACAATACCTACGGATGAACCTCAAATAGAGACAGAGATTCCCGCTCGAAATCCGCTTATTTGTAATGGCGCAACTATCGACACATCCAAGACGATTGTGTTGTTAGGCTATGGGGATGGGCAACTGCATGAGGCGGACAGCCTCACAAGGGCACAACTGGCGACGATTATTTTCCGCCTGCTGGACGATGATACAATTATCCGCTATGGTGGTGCGGGTGTGATGTTTACGGACGTTGCCGCCGATGCGTGGTATGCTCCCTATGTAAATGCGATTGGTATGGCGGGTATTGTCAACGGTGTTGGCAACGGAATGTATGATCCAGACGGCACAGCAACTTGGGCACAGATTATCACGATTCTTACGCGCTTTGTAGAATCGGAAAGCTGTGAGCTGAAATATATCCAGTATGACGGGTGGGCATCAGAGGCCATACAAACCGCTGTCGCCCTTGGGTGGATAGAAGATAGCTCCATATTCAACCCAAACGATATAATCAGCCGAGGGGAGTTGGTTGATCTTATCAATACAGTGTTGGAACAATACTAATCGGCGAATGTTGAAATTATGGGCACGTATGTGAAAGTAGGTACTATGTCAATCTGTAGGATTGGCAAGCGGTTTAGAAATGTAAAGTACCCCCGGCCATGGTGGTGGGGGTACTTTCTCCGCCGTCGCTTTACCTATTGTCCAGCTTTACGCACAGAAAACCCCCGGCACTCTGGCCGGGGGCTGTCTTTGGGTTGTGCTGAGGTTACTTTGTCGTGTTGTGGTTGCTCTTGTCGATAATCTCTTGGAGACGGTCGGCGGATACGCCTTGGAGTATCGACGCGATGATCTCAGCGTCCATTATGCCGGGATTCTTCCTGATCTGCTGGCGGGTGGTAAGCTGTGCCTGAATGTAGCCAGTCGCATAGCTGTTCAAGCCATTGTTGCGGCGCGAGTGGTAGCTGGTAGCGCCGCGTTTGTCGGTGTGCCCCTCATAGATCACTGCCCACAAAAGGCGCTCAATCTCTTGTGTGGTGGCCTCCAGCCGGTAGGAGCGGGCTTCCTTTACCCCGGCCTCTTTGACGGTCAGAAACGCCTTGTACTGAAGCTGTATCGTTACCACGATTTTGACCGCCGCGCTCTCGACTCCCGCAATGCAATGAGGCAAACTGCCGGTGTAGGGTAATACCACCTCGCGCTTGTCCGTACTGGTGTTGCTGATTTCTCCGGCCTCAATCTCAAAGCCGCCCATATTGTGTGTGATGCACTCTGCAATCTTCATGTGTTTCAATCTCCTTTTTTTATGTATGATATGATGTTAGCCTGTAATGCGCGGCGATATTGTCAAGCCCTCGCCGCTGGGCTGGTTGTGTTTGCGCTCGTTATAACCCGCCTCTCTCATTGAGTTGCATCATCAGCCGTCTAAATTCAGGGGTGCCGATCTTTGCATGGGCGATGGCGTTGATTTCATCCCATTTCTTTTGGTCAGCCTTCATCCTTTTCACTGTCTCCCGGTGCCTCGCCTCTACCTCCGCCGAAAGCCTCTTTTCTTCTTTTGCAATCTCATTGTGTACCGCCGCGAAAAATAATGTTGTAAATATCATCAATGTAATCTCCTTTCTTTTCCTTGCAAGGGGGTGGGCTTTATGCTATACTGGGATTGCCCGCCCCGTGGTGTGGTGTTTGGGGCTGTGTACCTCTCTCGCTGTCCAGGTTGTGAGGTATGCGGCCTTTCTTTAACCACTGATGGTGAAGCGCCGGCTGATCGTCTCCTTGGTGAACCGCTTATAAACGTCCTCGCCCAACTCGCTCTTGAAACGCTTGGTATCGAAGCGGCTGCTCTGTACGGTGGTAAACCGGGCGATGTACTGGCCCGCCTCAATGACCTCAACGCCGTGCCCGTCCATCTCCTTTTTGATGGTATCCTTTAGGGCTTCGATCTCTGCGGCGGCTTCTGCGGCCAGGGCTTCCCATTCTTTCAGGGCTTCGATCTTGCTGACGATTTCGATAGTAGACATTTGATTGTCCTCCTTTATTCGGGGTTTTGTTCCCCTGTTGTGATTACAGTATATCACTAAAATCTGGTGATGTCTATTGACGAATTACACTAAATTCAAGTGAAATTTTGGGCGACTTATCACTTGAATCTGGTGATGTACTGTGATATACTAAGGACAATGGAAAAGAGACCCGTTTTTGCAAGGCTTCCGATAAAAGAGACGAAGGTGGTTCATATGTCAATCGTTTATAAATTTGATGTGTTGGCAGCACTAAAAGAAAAAGGGTATAGCCAAAATAGAATGAGAGTTGAAAAGCTGATAGGTCAATCTTATCTAACGCAACTCAGACACGGTGAACTTGTATCTTGGAAAGCCGTAGAAACAATCTGCCAACTGCTTGAATGCAAACCCGGTGATCTTCTCGACTATGTTCCAGATGAAGCGCCAATAAAGGAGGAATCGCCCAATGAGTAACCGTGATTTATGTATATCCATGCTTGATGATTTTACAGATGCACAGCTCGTCAACGTGGCCGCTATGCTCCAAACGCTTAAACAGACGATTGCCGATGCTGTATATGGTGACACGCCCAACGCTGAGACGGTTGCCGCTATGCAGGAAGTGAATGAGATGATCCGTACCGGCTCCGGTCAGAGGTTCAAAGGGAGTGCTGCGGATCTGTTTGCCATGCTTGACGCTGAGGATGCCGCCGATGCTTAACATCATTGTATCTTCAGCATTCAAGAAAGATCGCCGTCTCTGTATCAAGAGAGGCTATAACATGGGGCTGCTTGCCGCTGTCATTGATACCTTGGCTATCCCGGCTCCACTCCCGCCAATAAATAAGAATCATGGGCTGTCTGGTAACTGGGGCGGCTTCCAAGAGTGCCATATACAAAGCGACTGGCTTCTGATTTACCGCATAGACGGTAACGATCTCTATTTGACCCGTACCGGCACACATAGCGATTTGCTCGGAATATGAAACGAGCGGGGCATTCTGTCTCCGCTTGTTTCTTGCTGACGTGCAAGCCTGTTTTAAGGTGATCTGCGCTGAGGTGGTATCGTTACCCTCCCGAACGCCTGAACACGCTCCTGCGCCCTTCTACGGGACTTGCAGAGGGCGTCAAAAAAATCTAAATGAAATTTACGTTTGATATTAGCAAGACCAACGCACAAAAAGAGGCCGGGGAAAGCTCCTTGGCCTCTGGTGTTGGTATGTGGTGTGTTGGTGTGCTGAGATATCGGGAAACGAGTCGCAACAAAAGTCGCAACATACAAGATGAAAGTCGCAACATCGAGATAGGATAAACTACAGCAAGTTATAGCGGGTGTTTCCTTGAAAGCCTTGCACTACAACGGATAGGACGCAACAGCTTACAAAACGTGATAGCACGATATCGAATGAAAAATATAGTTGGTAAGGATGAGGTCGGCAGTTCGAATCTGCCCAGCAGCTCCAGAAAACTCCCGAAATCGCAGGATTTCGGGAGTTTTTGTTGCAGTTTTTGGGGAATTTGTGTGGGTCAGAATGTGGGTCAACCGGACTGACCCACACCGTGACCCACACGCCGAAATGTCCGGAAAGGGACAGAGAGTGCCAGACAGGAAGATGCGGCTTCCTGTCTGGCTTTTTTGCCGGATTTTTCGCTCTACATGATCTGCGCCATGAAATTTCCTATTGTCTCTGCCGCTCGATTCTGCTGCTGCCTGGTGGCGTGGGTGTAGGTGCGGAGGGTGAAGCCCGCATCGTAGTGGCCCAGCATACTGCTGACCGTTTTCACGTCCACTCCGTTTTGCAGTGCCAGGGTTGCGAAGGTGTGTCTGAGGTCGTGGAAGCGAATATGCTCCAGCCCAGCATCCTTCAGAATCTTCTCGTGGAGCTTTACCACGGAATCTGGATGATACATTTCGCCTGTGACCGGCGAGGGGAACATATACGGGTTATCAGGGTGCTTGTCGTGTTCCTGAATCAGCAGATCCACCGCACCCTGTGGGATGGACACCTGCCGTACCGAGGTCTCTGTCTTTGGCCTGGAGAGCATTACCTCCCCGCTGGGGTTGCGGACGTACTGCTTGCTGACGGAGATTGTCCTGTGTTCTGTATCCAGGTCACTCCAGAGGAGTGCCACCAGTTCGCCTTTTCTCAGCCCGCTCACCAGCTCCAGGTAGAACATGGGCAGGACGTTTCTGGTATTGGCAGCATCCAGGTAGGACTTGAGATGTTCAGGCAGGAGTGTCTTCATTTCCATCTTCTGCACTTTCGGAGCGATGCAGTCGTCAGTGGGGTTGCGGGGAATGAGCCGCTCTTTCACTGCTCTCTCGAATGCGCAGTGCAGGGTGAGGTGGACGCTTCTGACAGTGGTACTACTCAGACCGAGGTTGCCCTTACCGCTGCGCTTCTGTATCCTGCCGCGCTCCATCAGGTCTTTGTAGAGCTTCTGGAGATCACGGGAGGTCAGCTTCTTCAGCTTGATCTTTCCGAT
>ERZ777306.3726-NODE-3726-length-15337-cov-3.846944_pt1 | contig 15337 bp, 24 predicted proteins | sample MGYA00374966_ERZ777306 | MGnify/ENA primary metagenome ERZ777306 (study PRJEB29329, sample SAMN06343882) | mouse gut metagenome | isolation source: Mouse cecum | place: Austria: Vienna | collected 2014-11-15 ...
CAGGGCGTCCTCCCTGATTCGCTCCATGTTGTCGGGGCGCTCCCAGGTCAGCTCGCACGGCTCGAACGGGTAGACGATCTCGTTGCCGTCCTCGCCGGTCACGGTGTGGTCGGTCAAGACGTGGGTGCCGTTCGCCACGCTTACAACGGTCACCTTCTCGTCGCCGAACCACAGCTCGTCGCCGGGCATGGCGGCCCTGCCCTCGATCACTGCGAAGCGCGGCTCGAAGCATCGGGCGATGTACTCGTCCACCAGCTCGAAGGGCTCGCGCTCGGGCCATCCGCGCTCCGCCGACATACCCGCGAAGCAGGCGGCAACGCCGTCCTCCCGGGCCTTCTCCACCTCTTCCTCCGCCATATCCGCAAGCATGCGGCGCCATGCAGCGCAATCGCCACCACAATCACCGTTGCCGGTGTTCATCAGCTCTTCGCACAGTTCGCAGCTGTTGCATCCCTCATCGGCCCATCGCCGCAGTATATGCGCCGGCGTTTCCCTCTCGTCGCTCATAGAGCGCCTCCCTCCATATTCCCGTCCCGCATCCTCTCCGCGCGGGCGACCTCCCTGTGCCACGGCCTCACGTCGCGGCCGTCGCAGCACCTCACACACTGCACGCGCCATTTGCGGCCGTTCTCCGGGCGCCTCAGCTTCTCGAAGAACCCGTACCCCGTGGGCACGCAGCATCCGCATTTGTAGCAGTAGCCGGGGAACCTGTTCCTCATAGCAGCTCCTCCTCGATCTCCGCCAACATGCGCGCGAGCTTCGCCGCGGTCTTCGCGGCGTCGGACACGCGCCCGTCGCCGGCCATCCCCCGCATGCCCCTGGCGATTCCTGCGGCGTAGGAGCGCCTGCACAGGTCGAGCACCGTGCAGAGCATCGCCGTGTCGCACGGCTCCCGTCGTATTCGGTTGCGCCCCAGGTAGGCGTGCGCCCTGTCCTGCGGCCTCACTTCGCGGTCGAAGCGGAACACCTCGTCGGCGTCCGCGGCGACGTCCTCGGGCAACTCGATCTCCATATCCATCACCAGTCCTTGAAGCACACGTCGGCGCTCCCCGTCTCCTCGACCGACTCCTCGTCGGTCACCCATTCCTCGTACTCCGTGCAGAAGCCCATCCCGTGCCCGACCGCCCGTCGCACAGCCTCCTGGGCGTCGAACGGGAGCTCCTCGCAGCAGGTGCAGTCGAGGCACGTAGGCCCGCGCCCGCTAGAGCTCGCTGTCGCCATCGTCCCCCTCCTTCCCGCCGGTCGTAAGGCAGATCAGAGCGCGCATGGCGCACACATCCTTCGTAACCTGGATCGCCGCCGCTGCCGCGAGAGCCGTGCAGACCACGGCTGCGACGCATCCGATCAAGAAGTTCCAATCCATGTCAGTCTCCTTCCATGATGATGTCGGCCGCCAGGTCGTCCACCATCTCTATCCTCTCCCCGATCCACCTCATGACCGGGACCGCCATGGAGTTGCCCATGGCCTTGTATCTCGGGCCGTCCGCAGCCCGCTTTCCCTTGTACTCGATGTCGCCCCATCCGTCCGGGAACCCCTGGAGCCTCTCGCACTCCGTGGGAGTCAGGCGCCTGACGATGTATCCCACTGCACTATCACCTTCCCTTCTCCCACGCTCCTGTTCTCAGGGCCTTTGCAGTCGCGTGCGCAGAGCGCACCTACGAATTCTTCTCCGTTGCTCGGTAGGCTACGAAGGGAAGCCCCCCCCCGCGCTTGAGCGTGCCGCACATGTCGCAGTCCACCGCCGACTTCGCGGCGTCGTCGGCCATGCACACGTAATGCTGGTTCTTGGAGCCCGGGCTCGCGGCGATGGCTCCGACAACCTGGCCGTCGCATCCTTCCAGACGCACCTCGTCGCGCTGGTTCTGCGTGAACGCCACGGCGGGCACGTCGAGCGTCGTGACCGTGGGGGACGCACCGTCGTCAGACCACCCCTTCCCGTTCTGCCGCATATGGGCTCCCCTCGCGATGTCGCCGGCGATCGAGTAGCAGACCGCAGGGCATTTCCCGTTAGCCTTCAGCGTAGGAGACTGCTCATTTGCTAGCCCCACCCCTCGCGCCTTCGCTCCCATGTCCCATTCGAATGCGGTAGCGGTTGGCTGGAAGAGCGTCTGCGTGTTGGACGTGGCGAGCGTCGCGCTCACGTCCTCCTGTATCAGAGCGCCCTTCCCCCCTCCCTCGCATCCGCAACGTACCTGCAGAGCGTAGGCAGCGCCAGGCGCTGCCCCTTCGCCTCGAACTGGTCCAGGTCCGCATCCACCAGCTCGCACATGCGCTTCCCCAGGTGCTTGAGCACGACGCTCCACAGCGCCGCCTCCAGGAAGCCCGGCAAGGGCTTTCCTCTTGTCGCGGCTCGACGGAGAATCCCCGCGCAGGCAGTCGCGCTCAAGCAGTACCGCAGCGGCCCGTCGCCAGTCTCTAGTATTGACGACAACGAACACACGGCGGCGTCGCTGGGCCACTCCGAAGAACTGAGCGTCCAGCACCCTCCAGCAGAACCCCCCCCAGGCCACAGTTCAACCACCGCTTCGAGGAAGGCCTGGAAAGCCCGCCTTCCGTCAGCGGATAGAACTCCCGGGACGTTCTCCCAGACGATCCACTCGGGTCCAATCTCGTAGCAAGCTCGCAGGTATTCGAGCATGAGGTTTCCCCGAGGGTCAGCAAGCCCCTTGCGTAGTCCAGCGACGCTGAACGCCTGGCACGGGCTTCCTCCGACGACGAGATCGGCTTTTCCACGCCACTCCCTCCAATCGACCTTCGTCACGTCCCCGAGGTTCGGCACCCCGGGGAACCTCTCTTCCAGAACGGCGCAGGGGAACGGCTCGACCTCGGCGAACGCCACCGGCTCCCAGCCGAGCGGCTCCCACGCCACCGACGCGGCCTCTACGCCGCTGAACAGGCTTATGTACCTCACTGGCGCACCCCCTCCATGTCATTGCCGGCCTCGTGGGCTATGTGCGCCTCGAAGAGCGCCGCGCACGCGGCCTGCACCGTGTAGGCCAGCTCCTCGTCGCCGTACCGCTCCTCGCCGATGGACCTCAGGTGCCAGAGCGCCACGTGCACGGCCTCGTGGGCGAGCAGGGCGAGCCTCTCGTGCTCCGGCGCGCCCTTCGGCGACTCGTCGAGCACGTGGTACGCGTTCCCGCATACCGTCACCTGTGCGCACGGCCATTCGAGCAGCTTCGGCGACAGCCCGCGGCTGCCGAGGCGCCGGAGCATCCGCTTGCGCGAGTGCCAGAGCGCCACCTCGAACTCGGGGAGCATCGGGCTCACCACGGCGCGGACTATCGCCTTCCCGCCCATCACCGCGCCCCGACTCTCCCGAGGGCGCCGTCCACGTGGTCGCCCATGCCGGAGCTGCCCAGGACGTACAGCATCAGCGAGAAGTCGAGGTTCTTCTCAAGCTCGCCCGGAACCTCGTCGAGCCGCTTCGAGAAGTCCTCGATCGTCTCCCCGCGCTCGCGTTCCTCCATCATGCCTCCTCTCCGCGCCCTGCCGGGCGCATCCTCACCAGGATCAGCTTGCCGTTCTGCCTGTGCACCTTGGCAAGCCCCTTGTAGTCGTTCTTGGAGCACACGTGGCGGAGCCCCGAGTACAGCTTCTCGATCGCGAACGGGCTCATCTCGTGCCTGACGACGGCGTGCGACGCCCCGTACCTCAGGAAGGAGACGACCAGGCCCTCGGAGAACCTGCTCAGCTCCGTGCCGTTCCTGGTCAGCGTCACGTGCTCGTCGCACGGCGCGAGGTAGTCGGACATGTCCTCCACGCGCTCACCTCCTGTACCTGGCCACCGATGCGGCCACCTGCCGCACCTCCTCCTCGGGAAGGGGCGGGTCGAAGTACTCCTTGTTGGCGGCCAGGGCGCTGGCCAGCACGGCGTCGCCGTGGGCGCCGCATCCGTGCACCTGCCCGCAGAGGCTCACCATCGAGATGTGCCTCGCGCCGCTGCCCACCCTCGGGTAGGAGGCCGAGATGCGGCGCCCGTCGGCGTCCACGGCCCACTCCGGCGCCCATATGGTGCTCCCGCCGCTCCCCGGGACCGCCTCGGGGCGCTCGCGGAAGTGCTTGGCGACCACCGCGTCTATGCCGTCCTGCGCCTCGCGGACCTCCCGGAACATCACGCTCCTGCCGGTAAGGAGGAAGTACCGCGCCTCGCGGTATATCTCCCATCCCTCGCGGTTGTTGCGCCCGGGGAACGGTATGTCGCCGAAGCATATGATGTGGAAGCCGTTCCCGCTCCTGCTGAGCTCCGTGTAGCTCCGGCACGCGAGCACGGCCTCCATGGCCTCGTCGGTCGGCATGCCGTCGTCCCCGAAGGCGTGGTCGATGTCGATGCCGACCAGCCCGTCCCCTGCGAACACGAAGCCTGCCCAGTCGTAGGCGCCCGACGCTACGGCATCGGCCGCCTCGTCGAAGTCGCACCACGTGTCCGGCTTCGTCGTGGACGCGGGCCTGTCCGACGTGCACTGCATGGGCCGCTTGGACCCGTCGCTCGCGCACACCCATCGCTGAAGGCGCCTCAGCGGCTCCGGTACGTTCTCAATCAGCGTCGGCATCGCTGGCCGCCCGCAGCCAGCTTGCGCTTGCGCTCGGGCTTCGGAGCCTCGTCGGGAGCGCCCCCGCCGCCCTCCTCGTCGTCGAGGAACATCTCGGCGGGGAACATCATCTTCCCGTCCACCATCAGGCCGAAGCCGTCGCGTCCGCTCTCGCGGACGCCCTTGGCGCGCCGCGCCACCTCGTCCGCGACGGGGGCGGGCATCGCCGACTCGACGTAGATCCCGTCGCCGACGTCCAGCACGTAGGGCACCTCTCCGCCCTTGAACTCGTCCTTAAGGCTGATCATCGAACTCCTCCTTCATCACGCGCCCGAAAGAGGGGAGGTCGCTCACCACGTGGTGCGCGACCCCCGCCTCTTCGAGCCTTCTCTTCCAAACAGCCTGGTCTGGCTGCACCTTGTAGCCGCTCGTCGGCGACTTGAGCTCCACCGCGACGGCCTTGCCCGCGCCGAGCAGGAGCAGGTCCGGGAACCCCTTGTTCGAGTAGCCCCCGCCGTGGACGTTGACCGCCACGACCCTGCCCCTGTACCTCTCCCGCGCGAGCTGCAGGCACCTGCGCTGCAGCGACGACTCCCTCACGGCCTATCCCCAGATGTCGTCATCGTCCTCGTCGTCCTCGTCGTCCTCGCCGCCCACGTCGGCATCATCGTCGAACGTGCCGCTCGCCACGTTGTAGTTGCGCAAGTGGACGTAGCGGCTCACCTTGCCGTCTTCGGCCGTGCTCACCTGCTCGTACACGTCCGCCACGATGTAGCGGCCCTTGAGGTCCTCGGGGTCGAACGGGCGGTCGGCGAAGTTGTCGGTCGCGCACTTCGCGATGGTGGACAGGATCATGAGCCCCACGCTCTTCCCCTCCTTGGACGGGGAGAGCATGTACTGCTCGACGAGCGTGCGCCCCTTCTCGTCCTCGAAGGTGAGCTTCACCTTCTTGAACTTCTCGTCCACCGCAACCTTCTTGATGCGAAGCAGCTGGGCGTCTCCGATGGCGAGGTTGGTGAACCCCTGAACAAGTTCGATCTGCAATGTCCTGTCCTCTCTACTCTTTCGCGAACGTCACCGTGAAGCGGGACGACTCGCTCTTCACCAGGTACTTCTCGTAAACTCCGTCGGCCTTCATGGCCTTCTCGTCAACCTTGTCGGATACCGTGCGCACGAGCTTGCACGTGACGCCGCCCCCCGACAGCTCGCAGGCCTCGGAGTCGCCGATGCGCTCCAGGGCGTACTGCTTGAGCTGGTCCTTGACCACCTTCATGCGCTTCTCGGCTTCGGCCACGGCCGCGTGCGCGGCGGACACCTTCGCGTTGAGGTCGGACAGCTCAGAGAGCAGCGCCTCGACGTCGCTCTCGGGGTTGAGCGTCTCGGTGCGCAGGGCCTTGAGCGGCTCGGCGTCTGCGCGCTCGTCGTACTCGGGGCTGTCGCCCGTCTCGACGTGCAGCTCCCACCAGGCGAGGGCCTTCCCCACCACGTCGCGCTCGAACGACGGGTACCGCTCGCTCACCTTGAACTCCCGCGTCGCCGTGTTCGCCGCCGACGGGGCGAACTCCTCCGGGCGGTCGTAGTCGCCCTCCTGCAGGAACGAGACGACCATGATCACGTCGTCGCATCCCAGCAGCCATGCGTATAGCGCGGCCTGCATCGCGTAGTACTCGGGGATCGCGCCGTCCGCCCAGTCCTCGGCCCGCTTGGTCGTCTTGAACTCGAGAACGGCGTCCGTGCATCCGCGCAGGCCGTCGGCGCTCCCGTCCCATCGGTCCTTGTCCACGAGCAGCGCGTCCCACATGCCGCCGAGCACGGGATGGCGGTAGAAGTTGCCGTACGTCTTGGAGAACGGGTCCGCGCCCCACACGTCGTGGGGGTCGATGAGGTCGTCCATGCCGTACGCCTCGCGCATGTAGGCTATCTGCTTCGGCTCTATGGCCTTCCCTGCGAGCGTGTACTTCGTGTCCTCGAACGGCTCCTGCCAGGTCTTGGTGACTTCGCACCAGATCTGGAACGGCGTCGTCCACCGGTTGAGCCCGAGCACCCCGGCCAGGCGGGTGCCCGTCAGCTTCTTCGGCCGCTTCGGCGGCTCGACGCTTACCGTCCCGTCGGTGTTCCACTGCACCCTCATGCCTGCTCACCCGCCGAGAGCTTCTCGCGCATCTCGCCGATGGCGCGGATCGCCGCCTCGCACTCGGCCTTCGAGAACGGCTTCGACTCGTCGGACGCGCTGTGCGCGAGCTTCGCGGTCGTTGCGGAGAGGTTCGCGATGAACTCGCCTACCTCGGGATGCTCCGAGCCGAACTCGTCCGAGATCGTCTTGATGCCCTTCTTGAGCTGTCGGATCTGGAGCGGCGTCGCCTCGCCGTCGGCGGACGCCTCCGCCTCAGCCGCCTTCTTGCGCTGGACGGGGGTCGGCGGCTTGGCCGCCTTCGACGCGCTCGGGGCCTTCTCCTTCGGCGCGGCTGCCTCGGCTGCCTTCGCCGTGGCGGCGGAGTCCACGCTGTCGCTCTCCACGATGTCGAGGACGGCCATCTTCAGGTAGCGCCGCATGTAGGTCATCTCGCCCCCTCGGCGCTGGGCGTCGATGTTCACCTCCTTGCCGTTCTTGTTGACGATCGGCGGAACCTCGCCCCACTTGAGGTAGAACACGAGGAACTGCGCCGGGTCGTCGGTGTTGTAGACCGTGGCCGTTCCCACGGCCTCGCTGAGCACGGGGCTCCCGTCCCCGGCGTAGCCGATCACGTACGGCTGCACGTAGTCGAACTTCTCGAAGAGCCCGAGCTCCTCGAAGATACGGTTCTGGGCGGGCACGATGTCATCCAGCTCGAAGTAGTCGTACTCCTGGGCGGAGTTGACGCCGCTCTTGGTCACCCCGCTGTCGGCGAACATGCGCCGCGCCGCCGCGAGCTTGCGGTGGACGTTCCACCCGCTGTAGTCCGGCTTCTCCTGCGCCTTCGGGGCGCTCTTCGTTGTTGCCACCTTCTCGAAATCGCGCGCCCGCTTCTCCGCGAGCGCCACGTAGTACGTGATGTCTATTAACGATTTTTCGGGAAACGTTTCTTTTCCCCCGTTCGCCACGAGGCAGTGCTCCGGGAGGTTCTCGATCTTGGCGACCTGCCCGTTCTCCCTCTTCACCTTGTAGAGGCGACCGTACCTGGCGTCCGCCGTGGCGAACACGCGGTTGCACCGCTGCGCCTCCTCGTCGCGCCAATCCTCGGATTCGGGGTCGTCGCGGACGCGCTGGTACACCCGGCTGTACTTGTGCGAGGCCTTCGCGATGAGCTGGAACCGCGACACGTCGTCGCACGCCTCGACGGTCTCGCGCACGGGGGTGCCGTCGAGCAGGTACGCCGCCACGGCGTCCGCGACGACGGGGGCGTTGTTGTTGATGCTCCACGCGCCGACGGGGCTCACGCCCCTCACGAGGTAGCCGCCCTTGAGCTTCGCGGAGCCGTCGGTCTTCCGCATCGCGTAGTTGTTGACGTTGGCCTGAGCGACGAGGGCCACGCGGTCCTCCTCCAGCTCCAGGCCCGTCGCCTCCTGCCACTCGTCGTTCGCGGCGAGCACGTCGCCGTAGCGCTCCTCGGGGATGCTCAGCATGATGCCGTCGGTGTTGAGCTGGATGATCCGCAGGCCGTCTATGCGCTCGTAGGAGCACGCCAGCTGCGTGATGGCGAGCTGCCCGCTCACGCACACGCTCAGCTTCATGAGGGGGTCGTACATGTCGTTGTACTGGTTCCCCATGGCCCCGTACGCCTTGTTCATCGGCGACTTGAGCGCGTTGGCGGTGGCCTTGTCCCCCCGCTTCTTCGCGGCGAACCTCTCGTCCCGGATGTCCGAGAACACCGCCGGGTCGGGAACCGAGCGGGACACGTAGCCGAAGCCGATCATGAGCGACGGGTACAGGCTCGACACGTCGTAGTTGAGGATAATCCGCCCGTCCCCGGCCTCCTCCCTGTGCTTCGGGAGCGCCCCGTGTATGCCACCGAAGGCGTAGGTCACGGGGCATCCGGCTATCTCCGTCTCGTAGGTGGACGCGAACAGCTCGTCGTCACCCACGGATTCGTCGGATATGCGCTCGAAGAACCCGAGCACGCCCTTCGGCACGAGCGAGTAGTCGAGCTTGTCCGGGAACTCGTAGGCCCTGGCGTCCCTGTCGGGGTCTTCGAGGGGCGACGCCCCGAACAGCGCCGCCGCGAGCTTGGGGTCGGTCATCCCCAGCGCCCTGTACGGGTCGATGCCCGCGAGCTCGGCCAGGTGCAGCTTCGTATCAAGGTAGCCGCGCCTGAGGTCCAGGAGTCGCTCGGTCGCCTCCACGTCGTGAACGCAGTAGCGCTCCACCTCCTCCCTCTCCTCGGCGGTGAGCTTGCGGCCGATGTCGAACGGCACCGAGGACTCCTCGATGCTCATGCCGAGATGGCCCTCGATCGACTTCAGCGACGTGCCCTTCTGCATGTCGTCCATGAGGTCGGTGTTGTGGACGCCGCAGCCGAACGAGCCCTTCAGGTAGGGATGCTCCCACGGCGGCTCGTCCGTCCCGATTATCCAGTCGTTGACCTCCTTGACCTCGGGAGGGTCGCACCCGGCGAGCACGGCCGCCAGGATCCACCGGTCGTAGTGCTTGTTGTTGAAGCCGGCGAACACGGCGTCGGAGCGCTCCTCGACGAACTCGGCGAGCCTGCCGGGGTCGTTCCACACCGCCTCGGTTCCGAACCGTCCCTTGAGCACGAAGAGCCAGTCCTCCGCGAACACCTCGCAGTCGTAGACGACGACCTCGAAGTCGTCGAGCGTCATCGCAGCACCTTGCCCATGACCGCGGCCGAGATCTCCAGCCCGCGCTCGCCGGAGCCCTCGGCGACGATGCAGTAGCCCATGTCCTCGACGCGCATGTCGGCGCCCGCCGCCGAGAACACGTCGGCCACCTTGCGGACGAGCGCGGGGTCGAACGCGTGCTCGCGCTCCCCCCTGCCCGTCTTCCCGAGCGATGCCAGGCACTCGTCGTAGCCCGGCACCGGGCGCTCCTCGGGCAGCAGCAGGCTCGCCACGGGCACGTCGTCCGTAGGCCGCATCGCCGCCAGCGGAGCCATCGCCACCTTCCAGGCGCCTTCGGGGACGGCGGCGAGCTCCTCCGAGCGGATGCGGACGAGGACCGTCTCGTCGCTCGCGTACATCGCCCCTCCCTTCACCACGACGCTCTCTAAGATTCTCCTGGTGTTGCGCATCGCGCACTTGCCCATGGCGGTTATGACCCTCTTCCTCATAGAGCCTCTCCTTTCGTGTACTCCTGCATGTACTTGGTGAACAGCGCCTCCCCGAAGTCCTGGTAGTTGAGGAGCGCCGAGTAGATCGCCCGCTCGACGGTCCCGTCGGCGAGCAGGTAGTAGTAGGAGCAGGGCCTCGTCTGCCCCGCCCTGTGGATGCGGTCCTTCGCCTGCTCGTTGAGGTCGCTCCTGAGCGTCGGCTCGAAGAAAACGCACGTGTCGGCTGCGTACAGGTCGATGCCCGCCGAGCCGCTCTGGTACTGGCACACGATGGCGCCGACCGACGGGTCCTCCTGGAACGCGACCCACTCGTCGCCACTCGACCTGCCGTCGAGCACCACCGTCCTGCGGCCATGCGATTCTAGGGACCGCGCCACCGCGTCGATGCTGCGCCTGAACTCGCAGAAGACGACGACCTTGCCCTCGAAGTCCGAGAGAAGGTCGCCGAGCGCGGCCAGCTTGCCGCAGCCGAGCTCGACCCTCTCGCCTGAGTCCGTCTCCAGGAACCCCGAGCAGATCTGCCTGAGCCGCAGCGATCGCGTCAGCGGGTTCCCCGCGAGCGTGTCGAGCGACTCTATCGCCGAGCTCCTCGCCATCTCCCGGTACAGCCTCCCCGCGTCGGGCGGGAGCCCCACGTGCAGCACCTCGTCCGGTAGCTTCTCGGGCAGGTCGAGGCACTCCTCCTTGGTGATGCGGTAGGACAGCCCGCCAATCACCTCCTGCAGCTCCGAGACGTTCCTGTACTTGTAGGGCTTGTGCCATTGGTTCAGGTACGCGGCGCGTTCGAGCCATTTGTAGTAGCTGTCCCCGCCCAGGCACGCCGGGTAGACGTTGCGCTGCCCGTTCCCGCACTCGACCACGACGGGATCGACGACGGCGAGCTGCGACCAGAGGTTGCACAGCTGCCCGTTGCTCGTCGGGGTCCCGGTGAGGATGTAGCGGTACCTCGCCTTCGCGGCCACCCTCAGGCACGCCTTGGTGCGCTTGGCGGACGGCGACTTGACGAAATGGCTCTCGTCGAGCACCAGGACGTCCCAGGAACCTCCGTAGAGCTCCTTCCTGCGCCACATGGTGTCGTAGCTCACGATGCGCATGTCGAGCCGCGAGAGGGCGTCTCGTTGGCCCTCGGACAGCATTCCGACCTTCGCCTCCCAGGACGCGCACACCGCCTTGGGCGCCACGACGAGCGCCGACGAGGCCCGCCCCGATGCCGAAAGCTCGGCTAGGCGGAACAGCACGGGGAACGTCTTGCCCGTCCCCTGCTCCATGAACAGCGCGAAGCCGTCGTTCAGGCGCAGCAGCGCGAGCGCCGTCTCCTGGTGCGCGTAGAGCCTCACCACGGGAACACCTGCTTCCACTCGCTTGCGACGAGCCCCAGGCACATGCCCAGGAACGCCGCGACGACCGTGCCTCCGACGTTCGGCTCCGAAGCGCAGAGCGCGATGCCGGCGACGGGCCCCGCCACGGCGGCGGCCTTCAGCAGCGCACCGAGCACCCTACCCATCGAGCACCCCCTCGCTCGCGGCGTACGCCCGCAGCCGCCCCACCAGCCACTCGCGCTTGAGCGGCGGCAGCATGTCGAATAGGCACGTTCCCGCGCCGGGGCTTCCCGTAGTACAATCCTCCTGCGTGGGCTCACGCAGATCGGCGCCGTTTCCTTGGCCGGGGCGGCGCCACTCCTTCTCGTCCATCGTCACACCCTCTTCGCCGTGTCGAGGAGCGACTTCTGGCGCATCCTCTCCTCGGTCAGCACCGACAGCGCGTCGGTGAGCATGCGCCGCGTCTTCGGCGTGTCCAGGCCGTGCATGGCGGAGCTGAAGCCGCTCGTCTGCACCTTGTAGCCGTACACCCGCTCTATGCGGCGGCAGACCTCTGCCTGCGTCAGGCACAGCTCTTCGAGCAGGCGCTTGATCTCCCATCGGATGTTCTCGCTCATACCTCCTCCTTCCGGTCGTTGTGTTCGTGAAAAGGAACCGGGCCTTTCGACGCCGCATCTCAGCGCAATCCCATGCGCTAGCAGCGTTTCCATTCCGCCCGGCGGACCATTCGGTTTTCAAAGTGCGATACCGAACCATTCGTTGTATGTATTGACATAGGCGTAATGATTCGATAATATTCGGAACGCAGCTCGATAAGACAGCAAGCTATTCACCCTCACGTTTCGCGAGGTCTTTCGCTCGTGCATATCAAGTTGTGTAACGAACTGTTCGTTAGTATTATCGAATAGTTCCAATTTGTCAAGAATAATTCTGTAAGAAATTGGAGGAGCTGTGTTTTCCGAGAATTTCGAACGTTTGTGCAAGCTGAGCGGAACGACTCCGAGCGCAGTGGTGCAGAAGGTCGGAAGAAGCAAGAGCACGGCATCTGACTGGAAGAGAAACCACACTCTTCCCAAGGAGAACGAGCTTGTTCAGTTCGCCAAGATCCTTCACTGCGAGGTATCCGATTTCTTCCGGGATCCAGAAAAGCCTTTCTTTCGCAACGAGTTAGAAGCTATGGAATGGCAACAAGCACGGCAGTTTGACGAGGGGTGCGAATTAGACGACAACGAAGAGGAACTTCTTAGGATATACGGCGCTTGCTCGAAGCGTCAGCGAGTTGCCTTGATGTCCTTGGTCTACGAATTCGAAGACTCGGAGCTTCTGCGGCAGCCTGGCACGAAAGGTGCGACATCTTGACCGTAGCAGCCGTATACGCCAGGTACTCCTCGGACGCGCAGCGCGACGAGTCTATCGAGATCCAGGTCGAGCAGTGCGCGGCGCTCATAGAGCGCGAGGGATGGGAAATGGGCGAGGTGTACGCCGACTACGCCAAGACCGGCACCAACGACAATCGCCCCGCGTTCCGACGCTGCATAGCGGACGGGAGCGCGGGGCTGTTCGACGTACTGGTCATCTACAAGACCGACCGGTTCGCCCGCAACGTGGAGGTGTCGCGCAGGTACAAGAGGGAGCTGCGCGCGGCAGGCGTGCGCATCGTGTCGGTGCGCGAGGGCGAGATGCCGGACACCCCCGACGGCATGCTCGGGGAGGGCGTGGCGGAGCTGTTCGCCGAGTACTACAGCCGCAACCTCAGCGTGCTCGTCAAGGGCGGCATACGGAAGAGCGCCGAGCTAGGGCTTGCCGCGGGCGTGCGCATCTACGGCTACCGCACCGGGGAGGACGGGAGGTTCGCCGAGGAGGCGCGCGAGGCCGAGGTCGTCAGGTCCGTGTTCGCGGCCTACCTGGGAGGCGAGAGCACTACGCGCATAGCCGAGCGCCTCGAACGCGACGGCGTTCCGACCGTGCGCGGAGGGAGATGGCGCCCGCAGGGGATCAGCAAGATGCTGCGCAACGACGCGTACGCCGGGGTCTACCGCTACGCAGGGGTGGAGATACCGGGCGGCATGCCGGCGATAATCGGGAGAAGGGACTTCGACATGGTGCAGGCCGAGATGGACGCTCGCAGGGACCACCGCAGCGCCGCGAGGCGCAGCACCGAGGACTACTCGCTCACGGGCAGGCTGTTCTGCGCGATCGACGGACGGCCGATGGGCGGGTACTCGGGCACCGGGAAGGCGGGGCGCAAGTACTGCTACTACCGCGACAACGGCGGCTGCGGGCTGTCCGTGCCCAAGGACGCGATAGAGGGGGCCGTCGTCTCCGAGCTCGTAGCCCTGCTGAGGGAGGACGGCTCGGTGGACAGGATGGTCGAGGAGGTCATGCGCTCCACCGCCGCGAAGCCCGACAGGACCCGGGAGCTGGAGGCCGAGCTCGCCGAGGTGCGCAAGCAGGCCGAGAACGTCGTGTCCGCCATCGCGAGGTGCGGCGACCTGCCCGCCCTCACCGACGCCCTGCCGCCCCTGCAGGCGCGCATGGACGACATCGAGATGGAGCTCGCCAGGGCGCGCTTCGACCGCACCGAGATGGTCGATCCGGCCAAGGTGCGCGCCATGGTGCGGGAGATAGTGGAGCGGATAGACCGCGATCCGTCCCGCGCCGCCGACGCCGTTGCCGCGTTCGTCGACAAAATCTACACGGACGGCGAGTCGATTATGGTCGTCTTCGACCTCGGCGACGGCGCGAAGGAGTTCGACTTAGGTACCGTTCAGGGCATAATAAAAGGCGAACTCCCTGATGAACAAGGTGTTCGCCTGATACGCAAGTGGTGCGCCGTGAGGGATTCGAACCCCCGACGTACTGATTCGTAGTCAGTCCCTCTATCCAGCTGAGGTAACGGCGCACGTCGAAACAGCAGAAGCTAGTATGACGGATGCGAAGGAGGTTGTCAACCACTTTTTTTCGGCCAGACCCACGAGACCGACGGCCCGCAGGGCGCCCTCCCACAAGCGCACCGTGCACGAGGGCGGGGTTCTGCGCAAATTCCTGCAGAACCCCGCCCTCGTGCACTCTTCCGAAGACCCGCAGGCCCGAAAAGAAAAGCGCAGAGAGAAGCCTGCAGGCTGCCCGGCTCAGAGCGGGCCTGCAGGCTTCTCGGAAAGCTGCTTCGCGCTAGCCGCTAGTTCGCGACGGCCTGGGCTTGGGCGAGCACGCTCTCCAGGGTTACGCCCTCGGCCTCGGCGTTGGCAACAGCTCCGCCGCCAGCCACGTTCGAGGCGCAGCTGCAACCCATGATCACGCGGGTGGATGCGTCGCTGCCGGCCATCTCGGCCACCGTGGCCGAATAGCTGTTCGCCACGTCGCCGCCCACAGCGATGGCGGAGGCGCAGCACGTGGCCGCCTCCTGGGTGGCGCACTGGCACAGCGTGGCCGCGGCCTTGGCGAACACGGTGCTGATGGTATCGTTGGACGTCACCACATCCTGGGCGAAGGTGAAGGAGCCCTGCACGGTGGCGCTGGTAGCGCCGGCCTTCGCAGCGGCGGCCTGATCGGTTGCCACAACGCCGACGGCGTCGGCGGGCTGGGCCACAGCGGGCAGCACGGCAGCGGCACCGGACACGGCCAACATAGCAGCCCCGGCGAAAGCGCTTACGGTCTTACCGTTCCACTTGCTCATCTTGCATCTCTCCTATTCTTCCACGACCACGATCAGGGACACGGGATCGTCCATCTGAATGCCCTGGTCGGTCTTCGCCTGCATCATGATGGTGTAGGTGCCCGCCGCAGAGGGGGTCCACTTCAGCGTGGCGCGGGACCACTGGTCGGGATCGTAGCCGGCAACCTCGGAGGCCATGGTGAAGTCCTGCCAGGTGACGCCCATGTCGAAGCTGAAGCTCACGGTCTGGATGTCGCCCACCTCGCGAGTGAAGGAGTAGGCCGCGGCGGACACTTCCACAGTGTCGCCCAGCTTGTAGGCGGTGCCGTTGTTCTGAAACCACATGCCGTTTACGTCCAGCTGGCCGGCGCCGTCAACGTACACGTCGGACTGCACGAAGTTGATGGTCTTGATGTGCTTGACCTGCACCACGCCCGCATGGCCCTTGGAGGCCACCATGATGGGACCGCCCTGGTCGTCGGTCAGATCCTGGCCGTAGTGCTTCGTCACCAGGAAGGCATCCTCGGTGTAGGTGCTAGCGACCAGCGGCACGGGGAACGACATCC
>ERZ777306.3732-NODE-3732-length-15315-cov-4.647706_pt1 | contig 15315 bp, 14 predicted proteins | sample MGYA00374966_ERZ777306 | MGnify/ENA primary metagenome ERZ777306 (study PRJEB29329, sample SAMN06343882) | mouse gut metagenome | isolation source: Mouse cecum | place: Austria: Vienna | collected 2014-11-15 ...
TCCAATGGTTTTCCCCTTTCGAGTTCCTTGTCCAATATCATTGACAAACTTACAAGCCGCCGTGAACGCGGGGCCTTCAGGCTCCGGCCAGCCGAATCAGGGCGTTGGCGAAAATCTTCGTGGCCTTGACCATCTTGCTGATGAAAACGTACTCCCCAGCCTGATGAGCCAGGTCTTCATCGTCCGGGAAGGCCGCGCCAAAGGCTACGCCCTGCTTGAGCACCTTGGCATAGGTGCCGCCGCCGGTGTATTGGGGCTTCGCCACCTCGCCGGTCTCCTCGGCATAGGCAGCCAGCAGCGCCGTCACCAGTTCGCTGTCAGCGGGTACATGATGAGGGGCCTTGGTTTCCGCCACATCGGCGGTAAAGCCGGGTAGACGCGCCAGGGCCGTGTTCATCAGCGACTCCAGGTCGGCGGTGATGGGTACGCGCATATCCAGCGTCGTCGTCAGTTCTCCGTCCTCAAGGTGCAGGATGCCCATGTTGCACGTCAGGCTGCCGGACACCTCGTCCTTATAGGCCACGCCAAGGGACGCGCCGCCGCTCTCCATGCCCACAGCATCCGCCAGCGTCAGCAGCACGCCCTGAACCCCCAGCTCCTTCAGGAGCAGCAGCATCATGCCGATGGCGTTGCGGCAGCCCTCGGGATAGGCGGAATGACCAGGGATGCCCTCCGCCGTCACCCATACGCCCTCCGCCCCAACCTCTGCCGTATAGGGCAGGTTAACCCGGATGGCATAGGTGCAAATCCGCTGCGCCAACTCCTCCCCGCCCGCCAGCAGGGCCTTGCACTCGCCCGGAATCACATTGACACGCTCGCCCGTCCACAGCCGCTTCACCTGCAGGCCCTCCGTTGACAGCGGCGCGCGGAGGTACAGGTGAATCATGCCCTTTTCGGTGTTGATGAGCGGGAAAGAGGCGTCGGGCGAAAAGCCCAGATCGGGCATGTCGGCATGGGCGCAATAGTAATCCATGTCCTCCCAGCCGGACTCCTCATCGCAGCCCAGAATCAGCCGGATGGACTTGCGCAGCGGAATCCCCGCTTCCTTGATGGCCCGCATGGCGTACAGGGCACACAGGGAGGGGCCCTTATCGTCGCCCGTGCCCCGGCCGTAAAGCTTGTCGCCCTTCATCACGGCGGCAAAGGGCTCCACCATCCAGCCATCCCCCGCCGGCACCACGTCCAAGTGGCCCAGCACAGCCACGGTGTCCTCCCCGCCCGAAAGGGTGATGTCGCCGGCATAGCCGTCAAAGCCGCGCGTTTGGAAGCCCATGGCGTCCGCATCCGCCAGCGCCATGTCCAGCATCCGCCGAACCTCCTTGCCAAAGGGTGCGCCGGGCGCCGCATCCGCCTTCACGGAGGGCACCTGCACCCAGCGGCGAAGCGTATGAACAAAATCATCCTGATAGGAATCAATCAAATCGTAGACCCTTTTTTCCATAAAAATCGCTCCTTTCATTACAGCAAATAGACCATTACGAAAGCGCGCGAGACGGCCGAGTTGATGGCCGTCTGCAAGACTGTAATCGTATCGACCGGCTCTGCCGGGCGGGCGGGGAGTTTTCTCGCCAAAGTGACTCTGTCACTTTGGCGACGCGCGCAGCGCGTCGCACTCCGCCAGCCAGGCCGCCGCCTGGGCGTCAGAGGGCATCCGCCAATCGCCCCGGGGCGACAGCGCGATGGAGCCGATTTTCACGCCGTCAGGCATGCAATTGCGCTTGAACTGCTGGTTCCAGAACCGACGATAGAAATTTTTCAGCCATTTCAGGATGGTCTCCCGATCGAAATCCGCTTGGAAGGCCAGGCAGCACAGCTGATACACCCTGCGCGGCGGATAGCCAAAGCGAATGGCGTAGTAGAGGAAGAAGTCGTGAAGGGCATAGGGGCCCACCAAATCCTCCGTCTGCTGAACGATGTTGCCCTTCTCGTCCGGCGGCAAAAGCTCCGGGCTGATGGGCGTATCCAGGATGCGGCGAAGCACGGCGCGGCTGGCGATGAAGTCCTCGCCCTCGCAGGCCGTCTGGATCACCCAGCGCACCAGGGTCTTGGGGACACCGCTGTTGACGCCGTACATGCTCATATGATCCGCGTTGTAGGTACACCAGCCCAGAGCGATTTCGGACAGATCCCCTGTGCCCAGCACGATGCCGCCGAAGCGGTTGGCCATATCCATCAAAACCTGGGTGCGCTCCCGGGCCTGAGCATTCTCATAGGTCACGGAATGGTCGCGCTCGTCATGACCGATATCCCGGAAGTGCAGCCGCACCGCGTCATGGATGGAAATCTCCCGCTGGCTGACCCCCAGGGTCGTCATCAGCTCCAGGGCGGATTGATACGTCCAGTCCGTGGTGCCGAAGCAGGGCATGGTGACACCCAGGATGTTCGTCCGGGGCAGGCCCAGCTGATCCGCCGCCTTGCAGGCCGCCAGCAGCGCCAGGGTGGAATCCAGCCCCCCAGAAATGCCCACCACCACCTTACCGCCGGTGATGGTCATCCGCCGCGCCAGGGCCGTGGCCTGCATGGCGAAAATCTGCTCGCACCGAAGCTGACGGGACGCCCTGTCCGCGGGAATAAAGGGGTGCTTGGACACGCTGAGATCGGCGGCCGCGCTATCCGGCAGACACACCGCGTTGGGCAGCGTGATCCTCCGCACACCGCCGCGCCAGGCTGCCACGCAGTCACCGAAGCTGGTCTGCTTCATGCGGTCCGCCCGGATGCGCAGGATGTCCAGATCCGCCGTCAGCAGATAATCGTCCTCCAAATAGGCCTCGTTTTCCTTGAGAACGCCGCCGCACTGGGCCGCCATGCTATGGCCGGAAAACACCAGGTCAGAGGTAGATTCCCCCGTTCCGGCGGAGACATACACATAGCCGCACAGGCACCGGGCGCTCTGCTGGCGGATCAGCTCCTGTCGATACTCCCGCTTGGCAATGAGCTCATTGGAAGCGGAGAGATTCAGGATGATCTCCGCGCCGTTGAGCGCCAGCAGGGTGCTGGGCGGCAGAGGAGACCACAAGTCCTCGCACAATTCCGCGCCGATGGTTACGCCGTCCGCCGTGGTAAACACAAGGCCGCTGCCCACCGGCACCGCCTTTCCGCCAACGTCCGCCGTGACGTTCGCTTCCCCCAGCAGCTCCCTGCCGCTGCGGAACCAGCGCTTCTCATAAAATTCCCCATTATTCGGCAAGCAGGTCTTGCACACTGCGCCATAAATGCGGCCCCGGCCGATGACCACAGCGCAGTTATACAGGCCGTCCGCCACCCGAAGAGGCGCGCCCACCACCGCCGTGAGCCCCTCCGGCATTTCTTCCCGTATAACGGTCAGGCCCCGCTCCACCGCTTCCAGCAGGGTTGACTGAAAGAACAGATCGCCGCAGGTATAGCCCGTCAGGGACAGCTCCGGGAAAACCACCAATCCGGCATGGCAGGCATTGGCTTCCGCCAGCTTGTCCAGGTGCGCCCGGACATTCGCCTCTACATTCGCCAGATTCAGATGAGGTACCGCCGCCGCGACGCGAACCAGCCCCTCCATCCCATCATCTCCTTACGCAAAATCCATGATTTCCGCCGTCAGCCGGCCCTCCGTCTCGGTCAGTACCGCCAGATGGCCGTTCGCAGCGCTGCCGGGATTGATCAGCAGCGTCCTGCGCTGCTCCACCAGCGGCAAGTGCGTGTGACCAAACAGCGCGCCCTGGCAGCCGTTTTGCGCCGCCTCCATGTCCAGGGCGGCATTGGTGCGCTTCACCTGGAAGCGGTGACCGTGGGTCAGCAGCAGACGCGCGCCGCCCAGGGCCGCCACGCGGGTTTCCGGCAGGTCGTCAAAATAATCGCAGTTGCCCTTGACGCCCAGCAGCAGCGCGTGTTCGTCCCGGGCGCGGATGAAGCGCTCCAGGCGCTGAAAGTCCCGGGCGCCGTCGCCGCAGTGGAAGTAGGCGTCCACCGGCCCCACATACCGCCAGCATTGCTCCAGCAGCCATCGAAGTCCGCTGTCGTCCCCATGGCTGTCCGAAAGAACAATGGCCCGGGTCATTCGTGCAGCTCCTTCATGATAGCCAGCATCTTCTCGCAGGCCCTGGCCCGATGGCTGACCTGGTTCTTCTCCTCCTCGGTCATCTCAGCGAAGGTCTTGCCCAGGGGCTCGTAAAGGAACAGCGGGTCATAGCCAAAGCCGCCCGTTCCCCGCTCCTCCTCCAGCACCACGCCAGGACACACCCCTTCAGCAATCAGCGTCTCCCTGTCAGGCAGCTTCAGCGCGATGGCGCTGACGAAAGCCGCCGTTCGCACCGTTTTGCCGTTCATACGGCGCAGCAGCAGCGCATTGTTGGCCGCGTCATCACCGTGAACGCCCGCGTACCGGGCGGAAAGCACGCCGGGCTCGCCGTCCAGCACATCCACACTCAGGCCACTGTCATCCGCCAGGGTGGGCAGGCCCGTGGCCTCGCACACTGCCTCGGCCTTGATGGCCGCGTTGCCCGCGAAGGTATCCGCCGTTTCCTCAATTTCACCGCTGAAGCCCGCCGTCTTCATGGACACCACGGTATAGTAGTCCCCGAAGATAGTCTGCAGCTCCCTGAGCTTATGCTCGTTGCCCGAAGCCACCACCAAAGGCGGCTTGGGCGCAATGTGCCTCGCACGCTCGCCCAGGGCCTCCCGCTGGGCCTCCTGCAGCTGCTCGATGCCCTTGCGGCCAAAGGCAATCAGGCTGCTGAGCTCCTCCGGCGTATACGCCCTCCCCTCGCCGGTACCCTGCAGCTCAATAAACTCGCCCTTCTCGTTCATGACCAGATTCATATCAACCTGGGCGCGGCTGTCCTCCTGATAGCACAAATCCAGGCAGGGCACATCGTCCACCACGCCGCAGGAGACGGCCGCCACCTGGTGGAGGATGGGCGACTGCACCAGCTTGCCCTCCCGCATCAGCTTATCCACGGCGCAGGTCAGCGCCACCATGGCCCCGGTGATCGAGGCGGTGCGAGTGCCGCCGTCAGCCTCCAGCACGTCGCAGTCCAGGGTGATGGTTCGCTCGCCTAACTTGGTCAAATCCACCGCCTGGCGCAGGGAGCGGCCGATGAGCCGCTGAATCTCCACGCTCCGGCCGTCCTTCTTGATGCCGTCGCGCTTCTTGCGGGTCGTGGTGGAGGCCGGCAGCATGGCGTACTCCGCCGTCAGCCAGCCCTGCGCCTTTCCCCGAAGGAAGGGAGGGACGCCCTCCTCCACCGAGGCCGTGCAGATCACCCGGGTGTTGCCCGTAGTAATCAGGCAGGAGCCGTCCGCCGTGCGGACAAAATCAGTCTCGATAGTCACCGGGCGCGCCTGGTCTGGCGTTCGACCGTCTATTCTCATGGGATCACTCCTCGTCCGTATTTCCGATTGGCTGATACCGCTTCACGCCTGCTTGGCGTAAACATGGTTCAATTCGACTCCGCATCCGCGGATTCCTCCCCGCGGGCTGTCATAAGCCGCGAATATCTGTCCGAAAACCGCCGCTTGGCGTCCCGCGCGGCATATTTTTGTGCTATAATGGATTTAGTCAAGCCCAATATGGCTCCTCAGATGCGCTTTAGTTGAAACAAAGTTGACGCTTGTGTGTCAAACTAACAGCAGGAGGTACACGCATGGGAAAAGCATTGATCCTTTACCGGAGCAAGGGAGGTTCCACCGCTCGGTACGCGCAGGCCCTGGCCCGGATGACCGGGGGCCGCGCCCTTCCCGCCGCGCAGGCTGACGGCGCGCTTCTGGTCTCTGCGGAACAGATTGTCTTCGCCTCCTGGATGCGGGCCGGCGCGCTGGCAGGCATCGGCTATCTGCGCCGTCATGCCGCTCAGCTTCGCGGGAAGCGGCTGACCCTGATGGCCGTCGGCCTCTCGCCGCGGCTGGATACCGCCGCCTGGGAGGTCTCCATTCGCCGCTCCCTTCCGGATTTTCCGCTGGAAGAAATCCGCACCTTCTACCTGCGCGGCGCCTATAGCCCCGCCCAGCGCAGCCCCCTGACCCGCGGACTTCTGGCCGCCATGGGCAAAACCCTTCAGCGCAAGCCAGACGCCTCCGCCCAGGAGCTTGCCCTGGCCCATGATCTGCTTTACGGCGGCGACCATGTGCAGGAGGACGCCTTGGCCGCCATTGCCCTTTATTTGACCGGCTGACCGGCAATCAAGCCGTCGATCCAGGCGTCCCAGGCATCGTCCACCCGCTGAAGCTCCGGGTGACTGTCCACCATGCGGATGATCCGGCGCACGCCTTCACGGAAGGGCACGTCAAAGCGGAACCCCGGCACATACCGGCGCAGCTTGCTGTTATCAAAGATGGCCGTTTGGGACTTGTCTCCCAGCAGACCCGCTTCCAGGCTGTCGTCCAGGCGAATGAGCTCCTCGCTGGTGCGGTGAACCAGCACGGGCGCGGGCGCGCCGGCAGCTTCCGCCATCACCTGGGCATACTGATCCCAGGTCATGCACTCATCCTGGGTGATGTGGAAGTCCTCCCCCAGGGCGTCCGGGTTCTCCATCAGGCCTGCCAGCCCCCTGGCGAAGTCGGAATTGTGGGTCATGGTGAAAAAGGTTGTGCCGTCCCCCGGCACCAGGATAGGACGCCCCGCCCGCAGCCGCCGCAGCAGCGTCATGGGGCAGCCCCTGGGGCGGATGGCGAAGGGCAGATCGTAATCCCCATAGGTCAGGCTGGGCCGGACAATCACCATGGGGAAGCCCTCCTCGCGGTACGCTGCCCGGAACACGTTCTCACACTGGATTTTTTTCTGGGCGTAGTCGGAGAATGGATTTGACTGGGGCGTATCCTCCGTCATCAGCGGCGTGCGCGGGGGCTTCTCGTAGGTGGTGGCGCTGGAAATAAACACATACCGGCCGCAGCGCCCCTGGAATTGACGCACCCGGGTTCGCGCGGTTTCAGGGGTATAGGTAAGGAAGTCCACCACCACGTCAAAAGAACGTCCATCCAGCACGGAGGTCAGCGCGGCGTCATCATAGACATCCGCCACAAGCTGCTCCACGCCCTCCGCCATCGGCCGATGGCCCCGGTTGACGCAGGTCACCCAATGCCGGCCTGACAGCTGCGCCACCACCCCGGTAGAGATGGTACCCGTGCCGCCCAGCAGCAGCCAATTGCGCCGTGTGCCGGAATTCTCCCCGGTCTCAAAGGATTTTTCATACTGCATCGCGAATACCTCTTTTACTGAAAGATGCTGCACCCGCAGAAAGGTTGACGACCATGAACCGCATCCTCGCGAAATATACCAAGGATATTTGGAACGTACCCAATGTGCTGACCATGCTTCGTCTGGCGCTGATTCCCGTCTTTGTGGCGCTGTTTGCCACCGGGCATCGCAAGCTGGCGCTGCTGACATTCCTAGTCGCCAGCCTGACCGACCTGCTGGACGGCTATTTGGCCCGCAAAAATCATCAGGTGACGGCCTTCGGTAAGCTGATGGATCCCCTGGCGGACAAGGTGATGGTGGTGACAGCGCTAATTTGTCAGGGCGTCAGCGGGGTGTTCCCCTGGACGGCCATTGCCGTGGTGATGGCCAAGGAGCTGGCGATGATTCTGGGCGGCGCGGTGATGCTCAGCCACGATATTGTCGTTTACGCCAACATGCGGGGCAAGGTTGCCCAAGCCACCTTCATCCTGGCGCTGGTACTCAGCTTCTATCACGCGGAATTCGCTGCCTGGGGTTTTCCCCTGGATCGCGTAATTCTTTGGCTGGCCGTCGTTCTGGCCCTGGTGGCTCTGGTGGACTATGCCGTGGACGCCATCAAGAAGCTGAGAGCGGCTCAATCATTTGAATAGAACGCTTGCAAAGCGTCCTCGCGTCAGGCCATTCGTTGGAACAGTCCGTCTGCGCATGGGCCCATCGGAACAGCTGAGCGGCCGTTTCATCCCAACCATGCCAGTCCCCAAAGCTTGATTCGATTGATAGAGGTCAGCGCCACGCTGGCCTCCTTTTTTACTGCTCCGGCACGATGGCCAGCATCACCAGCTCCTCCCCGCCATCGCTGATGGTGGTGTGAGCATGTCCCTTCGGGCAGTAGTGCAGCTGTCCAGGAAGAACAACTTCCTCCACTCCATCCATGATGATCCTTGCCCTGCCGCCCAGCACATGGATGATTTCGCTGCTGGTATCGTGGGTATGCAGGCCGATGGACACCCCAGGCGCCAGCCTCGCCATCAGCATGCGATTCATACCGTCAAAAAACATCTTGCCATACGTTGTGCCCTCGCCGCCCTTGAAGCGGGGGAATGCCTGTTCCTCCATGGCGTCCCAATTCAAAACCATGTTGTATCCTCCTTTGCTTGTCCCTCGTCAGGCGCAGCCCTCATAGCTCGCCCCGCGCAAACAGGTTATCCTTCCCCATGCCGCACACAAAGGGATTGGCGTCATAGAGGTGGCAGAAGTCCAGGAATTCCGCCCGCTGCTCCGGGTCGTTCATGATCTTGACCAGCAGCTCGTTGGGCAGCGTCCTGGCGAACGCGCCCGGCCCTGCCAAGTGAATATCTCTCACGCCGTGGCGCCTGAGCATCCCTTCCAGCTCATCGGGCATGAAGGCATAGGTGATGCACCAGGGCGCACCACCCCTTTCGTATTCGGCAATTTCGCCCTCTCCGCCCATCACGCCTTCCGTCCACCATCTCATCGCGGTCGCTTTGTCAAAATGAAACGCCTCAATGGACTTCGTCCTATTCTCCACGCACCATCGAACGAAGGCGTCACCGCTGCTTTCATCCAGAATGAACTGGTTTTTCTGGATGGGGTTGGCCGCGTAGGGAAGGCTCCCCAGGCTGCTTGACACGCTGAGCATCAGACGCTTGCGGCCAATGCGAACCAGTTCGCTGATGACCCGCTCCTGGTTGGGATAGGTATAGGAGATGGGGGCGTCGAAGGACATAACCAGGTCAAACGACCGATCCTTAAAGCCGCGAAGATCCTCCAGCGCTCCCTTCACAAAGGTGATGCGGTCAAGCACGCCTGCCTCCGCCGCAAGCGCCCTCGCCTTGTCAATCATGGACTAGGAAATATCAAAATGAGTGACTGTGCAGCCCTGCCTGGCCGGCAGGATGGAAAACCTGCCGCAGCCCGCCCCGCCGTCAAATACCGTCCTCACGCCGTCCAGATGGGCCAGCAGTTCCTTCTCGATATGACTTTTCTGAACAATGTCGTCGATGTACGTTTCTTCACGACGGCTTTCAAGCTTCCCTTAATCCGGTAAATTCCATAACCGTTCAGCGATTATCTGGCTGTAATCCATACACACACTCCTTCCCGCTGATGATGCGCTCCATATCGGCGTCCTTCCGGACTGATCATAAGCAAACGCCCGCCGGTCTGTATCAAGGCCAGCGGGCGGACGCGGGCGATCTGCCCGTGCTGTTTACCGTGTCTTCGCCCCAGCGCAGCGTTACTCCGCGCCGGTCAGCTTGATGCCATAAATGTAGGCCGTATTTTTGCCTGTGGTGCCGATGACCAAGGTATCCCGGTATACGGCGGGGGAAGCCTCGATGGTGCCCTCCACCTCCAGGCTGGAAACCATCTGGCCCGTCAGGCCATTGTACAGGGTAACGGTACCACTGCCGGTGGCCTGGATAATCCAGCCCTCACCGTAATCCGAATAGACCGCCACGGGAGAAGAATAGCTGTAGCTGTCCAACTCCTGCTTCCACACGATCTCACCGGTGGACTTGTCCATAGCCAGCAACACGGCGGCCGCGGCCTTATCAGCCTCGCCCAGCAGGTTCTCGGTTCCAGCCTTGCTCAAGCCGGTGACCGTGAAATATACCAGGTTTTCCAGGCTGTTCTGGCCGATGACCGGAGAGGCCATCACGCCGCTGATACGGTTCTTGGTCGTTGTCACGCCCACCTCGAAGGCCCAGCTTTCCTCGCCGGTGAGGGCGTTGAAGCGGCGAATGACGGCGTCGCCCTTTTTCCTGTTCTGCAGCGTATTGCCGGTATACAGCCATAGCTGGCCATCCTGCGTCATATCCAGGGCGATGGCCGCCTGCACCGCGTCGCCCGTGTCCACCGCCCACAGGGTGGTCATGGTGGAAGTATCCACGCAGCGTAGGATACCGTCCATATCGGCATAGTAGACATAGCTGCCGTACATGGCCAGAGAGGACTCCACGGCGGTGTAGGAATTTTTCTGGTTCTTCGTGCGGGACTTCATCACCACCGATTCCGGATCCATGGTGAGATCGAATTCCCCGCTTTGCAGCTTGCTGTTGAGCTTGGTCACATACAGCATGCCGTTGGTGCCGATGGTCACCATGGTATCGGTGTTGCGATCCACCAGGGCGGAGGAATCAAAAGCACCCACGCTGTAATAGGGCCGCTCGGCATCACCGTCAAGGCCGTCGATCATGTAGACCTGCTTCTGATTCATCAGATTGTAGAAGCGCAGGCCGATCTTGCCCGTGCCGCTGGCCATCTTGCGGGCATACTGGCCCACCGTCATCATCGGATAGCACAGGGAATGAATGCTGGGCGATCCCTTCATGGGATAGCCTACATTGATAGGATCGCGGGTCGGCTGGCCGTCCTCCAAATCCAGGAAATAGATTCTGCCGTCCAGACCGGCCACGATAACTTCCTTGAGGGCGGACACGTTCCGCTTCTCCTCGGAAATGTTGGAATTTTCGCGGATTTCCTTGCTCCACTTGACGATGGCGGGCTGGCCGTACCAGCCGATGCCGTAATAGGTGTCCGACGCGCCCTTGACGCTGCTGGCCTCCGCCGACCAGATCAGCTCCATGCCGTTCACGCCGTTTACCGTGCCGGAGGCGGCGTTCTGCCGGAAGGCGTCGCCCCGGAAGGTCAGTACGCCGTAGGGCAGCGTGGTGTACTGGCTGCCCGCAGGCATCCGCAGCACATCCTCCAGCGCCCGGTTATAGCCCTCGACTTTCTTCGTGCCGTTGTAGATCACCGTATCGGCTATTAGCTTGGGATTCGCCTCTGCGCCGGCTTCCACCGTCAGCTCGGGCATGGCCGTAGGCTCAGGCGTTCCAACAGGCACGGCGGTGGGCACGGGCGTGGGGGCCAGGGTGGGCGTCGAAGTGGGCGCCTGGGTGGGAGCCTCCGTCTCCACAGGCTCCTGGGTGGGAACAGCCGTGGGCGCTTCGGTGGGCGTCATCGTCGGCACGGCCGTGGGCTCCTGCGTGGGAACCTCCGTCGGAACCGCAGTAGGTTCCTCGGTGGGCACCGCCGCCATTACGGGCAGTACGGAATCAGTGGTCTCCGGCGCCGCTTCGGGCGTGGGAGCTTCCGTAGGCGCCAGGGTGGGCTCGGCGGTAGGCTCCTGGGTCGGCGCCTCCGTAGCCTGGAGGGAAGCGATTTCCAACATCACGGTTTTGCCCGTGTCCAGCCACTGCCCCTCCTGATCCATGACCTGGGCCTGCACCAACCCCTCGTAGCCGCTGTCCACCGACAGACTCATCATCCAGATATTGGCATCCGTGTTCTCCATGGCATAGCTGCTGGCAGAGGTCAGCGGCACGCCGATCTCATCCACCACCCTGACGGCCGTGACGGATTTGCTCGCCGTCAGCGTGAAGGCCACGTCAATGGGCGCGACGCCCTGCACCGGGGCCGCCGAGAAATCCAAGGCCTCTGCCGCCGGCACGGTCTCCTGACCAAGCAGGCCCGCCAGCTGCCGCGTCACCGTCTGCTTGAACCGGCCCAGGGGCGAATCGTCCTGGGGAATCAGCATAAAACCCAGCACCGCCAAAGCCAGCACCAGAATGATGACCACCACCGTCACCAGCGCACCCTTGTCCTGCTGCCGTTCGGCCTCCCGGCCGCGCGCGGGCACAAGCTCATCCTCCCCCATGGGGATAGGGCGGCGAACCCGGGCCATGCCTTCAGGCTCCGGGCGGCTGTTTACCGGCGGGCGCTGACTGAAGCCAGGCGCGTTCACAGGTCGGCGAACCGCCTGGCCCCGACGCCCGCTCTGGCCGACTGCCGGCTGGCCCTGGGCAGCGCGGTTCAGCGCGTTGGGCCTGGGCACGCTCTGTCCGGGGTGGGCCTGCTGGCTGGCATAAGAGGTCTGCACCGTGCGGCGGGCGGCGTTTCTGCCCTGATAGACTTCGGGCTGCCGCGCAGGCTCGTCCGTCAGCTGTTCATCGCCGGACGCCTCCTCCCGCTCATACTGATAACGCTCGCTGCGGCGACGGCGGCGATAAGCGCCTTCCGCCTGCCCCTCCACGGACTCGACTGCCCGTGTCCGCTGCTCCTCGTCCGTCAAGCCGTCCATGCGGCGCTCTTCGCTATTTCGATCCATGCTCAAGGCTTTTTACTCCTTTGCGGTGAAAATGTCAGATATAGACGAAGATATTATACCGCAAAACCCCTGCCTTCACAAGTGCGAAAGCCCATTCCATGTAAATCTTCACGAAATTTGTCTGGATGGCGGATGAATTTCCCGGGCAAACTGGCCGCATCCCATATGGAAAGGACGATTCTGCCATGACCATTGCCTTTGATGATTCCCGCACCCGTGAGAACCTGATGCGCGCCTTCGCCGGGGAGAGCCAGGCCCGCAATCGCTACATTTTCGCCGCCCAGCAGGCCGATAAGAGCCGACTGCGCCTGGTCGCCGACGCCTTCCGCTTCACCGCCTCCCAGGAGAAGGAGCACGCGGAAACCTTCTACAAGCTCCTAGCCTCCTGCGCAGGGCAGACCATCACGGTGGACGGCGGATACCCGGTCAACCTCAGCCCCGATATGGGCGTTTTGCTGACGGCTGCCCGCCATAACGAGACTGAGGAGGCGGACGTGGTTTATCCCAGCTTCGCCGCCATTGCCCGGGACGAGGGCTTCACCCAAATCGCGGACACCTTTGCCGCCATCGCCCGTGTAGAGGAAACCCACGCCCAGCGCTTTGACCGCTTCGCGCGCATGTTAAAGGACGATACCCTCTTCCGCGCCGACAAGGACACGGCCTGGCTTTGCCTGAACTGCGGCCATATCCACTATGGGAGCGAGGCGCCCCGGGCATGCCCTGTCTGCCAGCATGACCAGGGCCATTTCATCCGCGCGGATCTGTCGCCGTTTGTGAGCATCGGCTAAAGCGGACGCCGGCGCCTCCTCCAGCGGCCGAAGAATGGCCGCCGCGCGCTCCGTATCGCCCTGGTCGAAGGCGTCCTCTGCCAGACGCCTAAGCAGTTCATAGCTGATCGTATTGCTCATGGTTTCAACCTCCATCTTCGGTATACTGTCATCATACAAGGCTTTCCGACAAAGCGCAACGGCGAAGATACACTACTTTTGTCGAAGCCTGTCGATATGACCGCGTGTCCGGACGATTTCTCTCGAAGACAGCGGATTTTTCTTTTATCAGTAAGGAAAATGTGCTATAATGGGGCAAAATGCTCACCGGGAGGATTTGCCCATGGAGAAGCCCGTGGTGGCCCTTGTACCGCTTTCTGTATATGATCAAGCCCAGGCGGACGCCGCCGTTCGGGAGGGGCTTCGCCTGCTGGGCGGCATCAGCCGCTTTGTCCGCCCGGAGGAACGCATTCTCCTCAAGCCCAACCTGCTGGGACGCGCGCTGCCTCAAAAGGCCGTCACCACCCATCCCGCGGTGTTTGAGGCCGTGGCCCGCCTGCTCAGGGAGGAGGGCTTCGATCGCCTTTCCTACGGCGACAGCCCCGGCAATCCTTCCACCACCCCGGAGAAGGCCGCGCAGGCCTGCGGCATTGCGCAAGCCGCCCAACGGCTGGGGGTGGAGCGGGCCGATTTCAACAGCGGCTCTCTTGTGCATTATCGCGAAGGGCGAACCGCCAAGAGCTTCTACCTGTGCCATGGCGTGCAGGCCTGCGACGCCCTCATCAACCTGCCCAAAATGAAAACCCATGCCCTGGAGCGCATTACAGGCGCGGTTAAGAACCTCTATGGCTGCGTCTGCGGGGTAAACAAGGCCACCGGCCATGCCCGCTTTCCCAACTCGGAGGTTTTCGCAGACATGCTCGTCGATCTGAACCGCTGTGTCGCGCCCCGCCTGCACATCATGGACGGCGTGGTCGCCATGGAGGGCAACGGGCCGACCTCCGGTACGCCTGTCAGCATGAACATGCTGCTGTTTTCCGCCGATCCCGTGGCCCTGGACAGCCTCTTCGCCACGCTGGTTCATCTCAGCCCTGCCGCGGTGCCCACCTGTGTCAGCGGCCAGCGGGAGGGCTTGGGCGTCATGGATACCGCCGAAATCACCGTGCGCACGCCTGACGGCGACCTGAGTGTCGCGCAGGCCGTGGAGCGCTACGGCAAGCCGGAGTTCAACGTCTTCCGGGGCGTGATGAAGAAGGGCTTCCTGTTCAAGGTGATGCCGCTTTTGCCCTTTCTCCAGCACCGTCCCCGGGTGGATCACACCAAATGCGTCGCCTGCGGCATCTGTGAAGAATCCTGTCCCGTACCTGAAAAAGCGGTTCACGCGGGCCACGGGCAAAAAGCCCGATACGACTACCGCAAGTGCATCCGCTGCTACTGCTGTCAGGAGATGTGTCCCGCCAAGGCCATTGAGGTGTACCGAAATCCGCTCAGCAGGCTGCTGAGCGGTCAGTAAGGGCACAAAAAAGAATCAGCCCCGCAAGTGCAGCGCTTGCGGGGCTGATTCTTTTCACAATTTTTTCCGCAGATCATCCAATGGCCATGAATTGAACCCGCAAGAGCGGTGAAGCCGCGGCGGCGGGCGCTGTCGAGCCGGCAGCGCTTGTGCGGGAATATCCCTTTCCCTCCGCCAAACCGGCCGTTGGATCAGTCATCCGTGAAGCGGCTTCCGGCCTGCGTTGCCGTGAGGACAGTCACGGATGGCGCGCCCGCCTTCAGCAGGCATTCCGCGCAGGCCCGCGCCGTGGCGGAGGTGGTCATCACATCGTCCACCAGGAGAACGGGCGCTTTCAGCAGCCCTACGCAGGCAAAGCCGTCCTTCAGATTGGTCAAACGCGCCTGACGATCCAGTCCCTGCTGGGTTCTGCCCTCCTCCCGGCGCGCAAGCAAGCCCTGACAGGGCAAGCCAAGCCGTGCCGCCACAGCCTGCGCCAGGACGCGGCCATGGTCAATCCCGCGCACGCGACGCCGGGCTGCGGGCATGGCCACCCAGGTAACCACGGTATCCTCCGGCAGGGAAAGCGACAGGGCCTCGTCCGCCATGGCTTCGGCCATCACCGCCGCGCTGTCGGCCATGGCGCCGTGCTTGAGCCGATGCACCAGCGTCCTGGCCGCGCCGGTATGCCGCCAGACGGCCCGCATCCGCCCCGGCACCTGACCATGGCAGAAACCGCAGCGCCCGTTCTCCGTGGGATGACCGCACAAGGGGCAAAGAG
>ERZ777306.3736-NODE-3736-length-15286-cov-4.662399_pt1 | contig 15286 bp, 15 predicted proteins | sample MGYA00374966_ERZ777306 | MGnify/ENA primary metagenome ERZ777306 (study PRJEB29329, sample SAMN06343882) | mouse gut metagenome | isolation source: Mouse cecum | place: Austria: Vienna | collected 2014-11-15 ...
ATCAGATTGTCTTGAGGGCGTGTAGAGGGAATTATGTAGCGGGAACTACGGATTAATCAATGCCACGTCCCGATCCAGCATCACAAATCCACAGTCTACGTGAATCAGCCATCCCGGCATCTCTGTACGAATCAGACGTACACCTGCCGCGTTAAAAATGGCTTCCAGCTGATCAGCGCCTTCTTCGTTGACACGACTTGAAATTCCTACTACAGCCGTTTCTGGATTGATCATTGCCACACTTCCGCCTTCTACGGTTCCATTTCCACGGATCATTCCGCAGATCGGCATACCGATTTTGGCCAGAATGCTCTGATACACTCTTTCTTCGCCATGCCGCATAAGCGGATTCATTTTCATGATAACAGCGCCTCCAGGTATTGCAATAAAGGGATCTCTTGAAAAAATCAGCTTAGTCAGGTTCTCACCTCCCGGAGTCTGGTAATCCTCTGCATCCGTATAAATAACCTCTGCCCCTTCTCTGCGCAGAATACTGGCAAGATGATCATGCTCTTCCTGCATTTTAGCAATATCCAGCGGTTCTTTCCCCATCCAGTAGCCTTTTCCGTTTGAATCTACAAGAGCGTCACATTCCTGATTATATACATAATCCCTGTTTACATTTTCCAGTTCTTTGCCCGGACGATGCATCAGTACCTTCTTGATTTTTCCATAGTCATTGTTGATTCCCCATCTTTCTCCCCAATTTGCTTTCTGATATTTCTCCGTTTCAAATGCATCTTCGTTCACTGCATCTATAAAAGCCCATGTCTTGTTCATGCTTCCTATTTCTGCCATAATTTTTATCTCCTGTCATACTCTTTTTGTTGTAAAACCGGCCGGTAAGGGTTCCCTATAACAGGATGATAGCATACCGACTTCTTTATATCAAATTGTCTAAATATCTCCTGACGAAAAGGAAACCTTTTATTTTTCCTCTCAGGAAAAATAAGAGCACTTTTTCTTGATTTTGATGATGTATTTTTTTATAATGAAATCGAATCATCCCTTTTTGATTTTAAAGAAAATTTATATCTGCATATTAGAAATTCTTAGAAATCCTGAACAGGATAACAAAATCAAATTTTATGTAGACGTGGATGACATCCGATATTATACACACTCGAATTTTCTCTATAACGGAACTCTTTCTTGTGATTCCTTCAGCACTGCCCTGCTCTTTAAGAACAGCATCCATGCCGGTGACAAAGGATTTGCATATATAAAAGAACCTTTTATGACAGACCAGAAAGCGACCGGAATTTTAACCCTAATGTCCCACCGTCTTCGAAATCCTGTATCGACAAAAATATTGTTTTCTCTGACGCCGATCGACCTGGATGATTCATTGAGGCAATTATTATCGGTTTCCACAAAGGAGTCCATCGGTGACCTTCGGAAAAGCAATATGCTGATTGTGTATTAATATGACCGGAGGCTGATCATTCATTGACCGGCCCCCATTCCACGCCACTTTTAATTACCGTCCGATATCATAATTTCTTTCAGCTGTCACTCTGAATACCTGCCGTGTTCTCAAACAATCAATCCGCTCACCAACACAATAACAGGAAGCGCGATCAATGTCCGTTCTATAAAGATCACCGCCAGTCTCTTCAGATCGACTCCCAGTTTCTCCTGCAGGATCACCGCGCCGACCTCTGTGATATAAATAATCTGGATCAGGGAAAGTGCCGCAATGATAAAGCGTGTCCTGACACTTGCAATCCCCGTTACCAACAGCGCCGGAATATACATATCTATAAAACCAACCAGTGTAGCCGGCGCAACCGTAAACGCAGACTCCACTCCCAGAAGATTCAAGATCCACCCCATGGGCCACGAGATCCAGCGGAATATGGGCGTATAATTCACCGCAAGCATCCCCAATATCCCCCATCCGATCCCGATCGGCATCAGATTCAGAAGGATCGACGCCATGGTATTGATCCCCGTTTTCCAGACTTTTGTCAGGGAAAAATCCTCCGCCGCATCACAGCCGCTTGCCACCGCCTGCTTGAAAAGATTTTTTTCTTCCGATTCTCCTCTTCCCGGCCTTTTCGCAACATACACATCCTCCAGACGGTTTAATGGATAGATCCGCGGCAGGATGACTGCCAGAAAAATCCCCAGCACACAGAGTAAAAGGTACATCGGCAGAAAATACGCCTCCACTTTTGCCGCTTCTGCAACCACCATGCAAAAGGGAATCGATACCAGTGAGAAATTGCACATTACAATAGCTGCTTCCCTTTTTGTATAATAGCCTTTCCTGAATTTTTCAGCCGATAAGAGCACCGCCGCATTGGAAGCCCCGACCCAGGAAGCGATCAGGTCCAGAGAAGCATCCGACGGCACCCGGAACATCGGCCTTACAAATGGCCTGGTGATCTCACCGAAAAATTCCATCAGCCCGCCATCTGTCAGAAAAGACAGCAGAAAGCTCAATGCGATCGCCAGCGCCAGCAGCGTACCTCCCAGGTCTACCATATCCTGTGAGGCAGTGATGATATGCTCCGGCAAAAGACGAAAATCACACAGAAACACCATGACCAGCGTGAAAATCTTACTTGCCAGATAAACTCCGGAAACCCCGAAACGCCTGTGTACCCATTCCGGCACTTCTTTTTTTGTTTTTACACAAACAAAATCGTACAGAGAGCCTCCAGCGGACACTGCGATCAAGAGCAGTACCACTGCTTTTGAAACCGGTGACAGCACACGTTTCACCAACGTCGTCAAAATTCCGACCAGAATATTCGTACTCCCCTCAAAATGAAATGGTATCAGAAAACTCACAACACCTATACATGATATCATCAAAAATTTCCCAATTCTTTTATTTCCCATATCGTACCCCCGATGCCTTTCGCATTTTACCGCACATATACAAGTATCCCCTGCCCCCGTCAGGCTATAACGGGAACAGAGGTACGCTTTTTCTATGGCTTACTGTTTTGGTTTTTTATAAGATAACCCCTGCCGTTACAATGATCACATAGCACACAGCGGCAAGCAGAGCAACAAACTTCCAGTTGGATTTTACCCATTGCCCGTATCCGATATGGTTCGCCTGTGTACAGGTCATAACAACGATCGAAGTCGGCATGATCATCTTCGCAAGGCCAAGCGCCACCAGATAGATATTGATCATAACGGTCTCATGAACGCCGGCAAATACGGCCAGCGGAGCCATGATCGACATGGTTGCGGCGGCGAGCCCCGTAGAACTCGGCATCAGTGACGCAAATGCAAAATAGAATACCATGCAGACCAGTACAAATACGACTGGCGGCAGGCTGGAAAGTGTGGATTCTCCAAAATGCAAAATAGTCGATGTAATTCCGCCATCTGACATCAGGACCTGGATTCCTCTGGCCATCGGCACGACCAAAGCGGTCGGAACAACGGATGCTGCCCCCTGCATCACGATATCAATGATCTGATTCATATCAAAGTGATGGATCATTCCGACAATAAATGTCCCTACAAGCACCAGCAGGCTGATCTCGCCAAAATACCAATCCCCAAACGCGGTGATGTCTTTTCCAAGTATCATTCCAAGTATTGGAACATCCCCGATCCATGTTACAAAATCCTGGAAAAACGTAAAGTTCTCATTCAATGATGTCCATGGGATACAGCCTATGATCAGGATCACAAATACCATGATAAATACGATAATGGAATACTTCTGTTCCTTTGTCGGTTTCTTATCCCCATCCAGCTCGATCGGATACTGCTTCAGATCCTCTTCCCGCCTGTAATACTGGGATGATTTCGTGGGATCTGCTTTTACTTTATCCGCATAGCGGCAGATATAGATGGAGATCAGGCTCAGCACTACAATGAAAAGCACGATACGGGTCAGCATCCCCTCTCCCGGACTGATTCCTGCGATCCCGGATGCTACGCCTACTGCGAAAGGATTGATGATCGAAGCCAGACACCCGCCCTGGGTGCCGAACACGATGATCATGACTGTCACCACCGTATCCAGCCCGAGAGCCATGATGATCGGCATAAACATCAGCATATAGATGATCCCTTCCTCATAGCAGCCTTCCGTGGTTCCCATCATCCCCATGATAAATACCAGCACCCAGATCAGTACATGATAGTTGGACTGGAACTTTTTCGCGATATTGCTCAAATAGATCTTGATGGCGCCTGTCTCATCCATCATCTGCAGAAACGATCCGAAAAGCATGATGGAAAGTGATATCGCAATCGCACCCGTCATTCCGTTGATCGGAGCCATGCCGATATCCCAGATCCCCTGCGGATTCGACTCCGCGCTGGAAAATGTCCCCGCAATGGCATTTCCGGCCTCATCCAGCTCATATACGCCCCCCGGAATGATCCAGGTCAATACCGCAACTACAACTGTGATCAAAAAAATCACGACATACGCACTGGGCGCCTTTTTTTCTTTTTTTGTAACATCCTTGGACATGTTGCCCTCCTTCCTTTTTATCCTCTGTAAAAAACGGTCCGGTTTCTATGCAAATTTTTATGCAAATGAAATGACAGTTCCGGTTTTCCCCTCCAACGCTTCCACTGCCTGGTCCAGAGATGTAATGATCGCCTTTTTACTTGGATTATAGCGAACAAATTTCATCGCGGCTTCTACCTTGGGAAGCATGCTTCCCGCTGCAAAATGCCCTTCTTCAATATACGTTCCAGCCTCAGCCAGGGTCATATGAGAAAGATTCTTCTGGTCAGGCTGATTATAGTGGATCGCTACCTTCTCCACCTCGGTCAGGATCAGAAGGATATCTGCGTCTACCTGTTCCGCAAGAAGCTCTGCCGCAAAATCCTTATCAATGACAGCATCGACCCCCTGGGTCGTACCGTCCGCATTTTCTACAACCGGGATCCCGCCTCCTCCGCAGGTGATCACGATCGTATCCTTCCAAAGCTCCCTCACGGCATGGATCTCTTTGATCTTCCTCGGAAGCGGAGATGCCACGACCCTTCTCCAGCCGCGTCCCGCGTCTTCTTTCATGTTGTAGCCCTTTTCCTCGATCAGCTTCTTCGCTTCCTCCTCCGTATAGAATCCTCCGATCGGCTTTGTCGGATTCTGGAACGCGGGATCTGCTTTTTCCACGATCATCTGCGTTGTCAATGTCACTACAGGAACATTCCTGTTTCTTTTACTCAGCGCATAGCTTAAGGCCTGCTGCAGATGGTAGCCGATATATCCCTGGGACATGGCCCCGCATACGTCAAAAGGCATCGGCGGCACCACATCCTTCGCCGTCTCGCAGGCTAGGATGATCCGGCCTACCTGGGGTCCGTTTCCATGGACAAGCGCCATCTCATATCCCCTGCCGCTGATCTCCGCAATATACTCACAGGTTCTTTTTACCACCTCAAGCTGTGCCTCTGCTGTCGGGGCTGTCCCCTTGGACTGCAGTGCGTTTCCGCCCAGTGCGATCACAATTTTCGTTTTATCATTCATAGCCTTCCTCCTGAAGGATGCCAAAAATGACGGGATTCTGGAATCGCTTCAGAGCCTGTCATTTTCAGCATCCCTGTCTGCTTTATACTTCATTTACAAGCCGGAATACCTGTTCTTTCTCGCCTTTCAGGAAATGCACGATATTTTCACAGGAAATCCGCTGCATATCTTCAAATGCCTCTTTTGAGAAAAATGCCGCATGAGGGGTGATGATCAGATTTTTTCTGTTTACAAGGGGATGGCAGTCCAGCTTCGGCGTCTCGTCCAGCAGTACATCCAGTCCTGCTCCGCGTAAAGTGCCCTCATCCAGTGCCTGCGCCAGATCCTCCTCCCTGATGGACAGCCCCCGGGCCATATTCAAAAAGATCGGATGCCTTTTCATTTTTCGGAATTCATGGATCGTAAAATAGTCTCTGTTCTCCGCGCCCAGATTCATATGGTTGGTGATCACATCCGCACGCTCATAGATTTCTTCTGGGGTTACCATTTCCACGCCCAGCTTTTCCGCCTCTTCTTTTTTCATCGCAATGTCCGTGGCAATTACATGCATTCCCAATCCCATGGCCATTTTTGCCACCGCTTTTCCAATCTTTCCGAAGCCAAAGATTCCAAGGGTCTGATTCGAGATCCGTGTCGGAATGTTGGATACACTGTACTCCCAAACATGATTTTTTTCGATATCATAGGTGTACTCTTTCAGATTCTTGTTCAGCGCCAGCATCAGGGCAATGGTATGCTCCGCCACATCCCAGGTGCAGTATTCTCCTACCGGGCAGACTCCGATACTCCGTTTTGTCGCCTCCGGCAGGTCTATGGAATCATATCCGGTCGCATTGATGGAAATGACCTGCAGATTCGGCGCATGCTCCAGAGCCTCTTGATCCATTTTGATAAAAGCAGTCAAAAGCGCATTCACATCCTGCATTTTTTCGAAAAACTCAGCCCGTTTTTCATCGGTATACTCATATACTTCAATCTCCGCGTCCGGCAGTCCTTTTTTGAGCACTTCAATCTCATACTCGTGTGCCGGCATCATGGATGCCTTATAATCACTTATCAAAATCTTCATATTCCAAGCTTCCTCTTTTCTTATGCCCTCTTGACCGGGAATGTCATGCAGTGAGGCCCGCCGCCTGCTTTCAGGATCTGGCACAGATCCACCTCGATGACATCCAGACCGATGGCCTTCATTTTATCATTCACAGACTTGTTGTTCTTGATCGCAAGGACCTTGCCTTCCCCAAGTGCCTGCACATTACAGCCATGCTTGAATACCAGTTCGCTTTCTACCGGAATGATTTCAAAATTACGGCGCTTCAGCATCTGGATAAAGTTATACGGCAGTTCATCTACCGCCGCGATACAGGTCTTTTCCGCAACGATATTGAATACCATATCCAGATGAAGGTTTGCGGGCGGACAGGGAACGCCTACTACGGTATAGCCGAATTTCGCAAGCTGCTCCCGCAGGTTTGCTACACCTGCCTGATCGGTACGGTCTACTTCTCCAAACGCCAGTGTATGTTCGTCGATCATCCAGAAATCTCCGCCCTCGAAGCATCCTGCGTTGCAGCGCGCGATCACCGGAACTCCGATTTCTTTCAGCTTTGCCTCATAAGCCGCAGTCTCTACCTGTCTTGCCGGGTGGCGGAATTTGCCTATGATCGCCCCTTCCTTGACACATGCGCCGAAATCTCTGGCAAAGGTCTGCACCTCCATGGACGGATCCGGTGTCATCTCCACAACCTCTACGCCGTTGGAACGATATGCGTCCATCAGCTCATTCCACTCTTTTACCATCAGATCGTTCTGCTCGGTCTCTCCCTTTTCCATCCAGCCTTTTGTGATCTCATTGATGGCATTGAACACATAATACTTCGGTGAACACACCAGTACCTTCTTTAACACGTTTGTTGCATTAGATACAAATACTTCTGACATTTTTATTCCTCCTGACTAACCCGTATGATTCCAGACTTTATCTTGCCACCGCGGCCAAAATTCCTTTGATAGAATGCATCCTGTTTTCACCCTGATCCCATACCACAGACTGCGCGCATTCCATAACCTCATCGGTTACGTCGATCCCTCTGTATGCCGGCAGACAGTGCATGAAAATGGTATCCTTTTTCGCCTTTTTCAAAGCTTCCATTGTCACCTGATAGGGATGGAACGCTTTTTTCAGACGTTCTACCTCTTCCGGTGCCTGGCCCATGCTGTAATGGGACATTCCGTATACGATATCCGCATCTTTCAAAGCCTCGTCAAAGTCGCTGGTAAATACGATCTTCGCGCCTGTAGCTTCTGCCCTTCTCATGGTCTCCTCGTAGATCTCCTGAACCGGCTCCATTCCTTCCGGCCTTGCAACATACAGATCCATTCCCAGTGTCGCGCACATGATCATGGTCGTGTAGCAGACATTATACAGATTTCCTGCATAGCAGATCTTGATCCCTTCATAACCGCCTTTTTTCTCCTTGATCGTCATCAGGTCCGCAATCCCCTGTGTCGGATGCGCCAGGGTGGTCAATCCGTTGATGACCGGATGATCCATCCATTTCGCATACTCTTCTACGATCTCATGTCCGAAAGTACGGATGAACAATCCGTCGTAGTACCGGTCAAACATACGCGCCGTATCCTTCAACGGTTCCCCTCTTCCGCTCTGCAGCTCATCCGGACGCAGATACACGGTTGTGATTCCCAAGTCCGCGGCCGCTCGCTGGAATGCATTCCTTGTTCTTGTAGAGTTCTTTTCAAACAGCGCTGCCCATACCTGCCCTTTTAAATATTCGTGAGGCTCGCGCGCTGCCCATTTCTTTTTAAAATCAAGAGATAAATCTACAATAAATTCAATCTCCTCCCTCGACATATCCTTGAATGCAAGGTAATCCTTTCCTCTGAATCTGTTTCTCATGATAGTCCTCCTCGTATAATTAGATTCTTTGCCAGGTTTGCTGAGGAACTGTAGGGGAATCTCCCGCAAACGATCTGCATGCCATTTCGGAACAGCTCCTGAGCTCCTGTTGATAGTTCAAGTATAACGTTCAAATCAGTGTTTTTCAATTGGACAAAATACCACTAAACGTTCTTTATTTTTGTACCTTTATACAATGAAATGTGATATACTAATAGACAGTACATCAAGTAGGAGAATTTAACATGCTGCAAATCAAAGATCTTTTTCAATTAGAAACTTTACAGAATCTTGAATTTTATGCAGGACGAAACGGCCGCGACCGGAACATCACTACCGTAACGATCATGGACATCCCGGAAATCGTAGACTGGCTTTCAGAAGGAGAACTGGTCATAGCCGGAGTTCTGTTTCAGCAGTGCTTTTCCCGTGATCTGGTAGACTCCTTCCTTCAAAAAAATATAGCCGGAATCGTCACCAAGCGAAAATTTTTGAGTGCCATTCCCTCCGAACTTTTTGATTACTGCAATGAGACCGGATTCCCTGTACTCTTAGCCCCTGAAAATTATAATTGGGGACAGGTGATGAAGCCCATCGTTACAGATATGATACGGAAACCCTATCTTGTCATAGAAGAGAATCAAAACTTTCATTATTCCCTGATGAAATCCATGATTGAGGGTGCTTCTCTGTCCGAGATCTGCAACCAGCTCTATCATTCCAACCAGATGATACTTGCGGTGGCTGATACAGACCTGCACCTGGCCGGATATTCGGATTGCTTTGACTGGAAGGAATATACCCGGAAAATGGTCCCGGATATGCTTCAATATTCCGGCTCCTCCATGGACAATCTGGACAATGAAACGGTTTCCATCTATACCTATCTGTCACCGCTTCTGTCTTCCCAGGGGATCCGGATCTTTCTGTTTCCAATCCTGCTGCATGAGACTGCATATGGTTATATTTTGCTTTGTACAGATATTGCCACAGATCAATTGGATGAAACCATCATTATGAAGATCCAGCAGCTCAGCCTAGTGGTTGCCCTGCAGTTCAGCAAACAGAATGACATCAACACAGCGACACGGCATTTCAACAGCTTTCTGTTTGAAAAGCTGCTCCAGGCGGAGCATCTTACCCATGAGGATGCCGTTCATTATCTTGCTCCTCTGGAAAAGAAGATCCATCGGAGATATTATGTCCTGTATTTTCAGTCAGACTCCAGCAGCAACATTGACTCTTTTATCCAGCAGAGCAGCCGCATCAGCCGTTTTCATACCATGGTCCGCAGCACGCTGCCGAATGCAAAGCATATCCTGATGTTTGAAAAGGAGAACGCCCAGGTTGTCCTGCTTCCTTTTCCGTATGATCATCTGGAAGCGGACCTTCTGAAAATACGTGAGCTTTATATCCGTACCATGAAGCCGAACTCTATATTTATCGGGATCAGCATGCCCGCAGAGCTCTCGAATCTGGCCGAAGCCTTCCGACAGGCAAAGCTGGCTTCCTCCTTCCTGTCAGGCTCCAGGAAGGAACTGCCCTACATGCTTTATCAGGAGCTTGGCATGATCCGTTATTTTTTCAATCACTCCGGAGAGCTGGATTATGAATTTCTGGAAGAATTCATACAGAAATATATCGCTCCTCTCGAGGAATATGACAGGAAGCATCATACCGAGCTGTTGAGGACATTGGAGCTTTACCTCTCCAACAATGGATCCAAAAGAGAAACGGAGCAGAAATTATTCATCCATAAGAATACTCTGCGTGCCAGGTTAGCTACGATCAGCAAAATTCTGAACTGTGACGTAGATTTACTGGAGGATCTGTTCGAGATCCAGCTTGCCTTCCGCTTAAAGCATTTATTTGAAAAAGACGGGGAAAAAGATAGAAATTTTTTACCTTGAAAACCGCGCTTTATTCTGCTAAAATCAGAAAGAGCAAAAAAGCACACAGGATGGAGAGATTTTTATGAGTCTGACGATACCCATTGAGACCTCCGCACGCCACATCCATTTGTCGCAGGAGGACTTTAAGACACTGTTCGGCCCCGATGCCGAGCTTACTTATGTAAAAGAACTGAGCCAGCCGGGACAATATGCCTGTCAGGAACGGCTCACCGTTGTCGGCCCGAAGGGGAGCTTTGAAAATGTCATCGTTCTCGGTCCCTGCCGTTCCAAAACTCAGGTAGAGGTCTCCGTAACCGACAACCGGAAGCTGGGGATCCCCAGCGTGATCCGCCAATCCGGGGACATCAGCGGCACCCCGGGATGCACCCTAGTGGGTCCCAAGGGCCAGGTGGAACTGACTGAGGGTGTCATTGTAGCAAAGCGCCATATCCACATGACCCCGATCGACGCAATCCGTGCCCGCATAAAGGATAATGATATTGTATTCGTGATCACCACAAGCTTTGAGCGTTCCCTGATCTTTTCAGACGTGGTGGTCCGTGTCAGCCCTTCCTTTGCCCTTGCCATGCATGTGGATACGGATGAGGCAAATGCATTTGCCAATGAGGACAATCCTACCGGGGTGATCTTAAAGCTGTTCGACGGACACACCTACAGCCTGCAGTCCTGGGCGGAGGAGCTGCAGTCAGGCATCAACCGCTGACCTGTCCGACTCCCTGCGCAAAAGGCAGATACCACAGATTTCCAGAGATATACTGGCGAAGCATGGATCTATAGATCCTGCGGATTTTCTGTCTCGAAATGAATGATACCATTTGAAATAAGGAGGATACTGTTATGAGCAAGATTGAAGAAGTAAGAAAAGATATGGTCACTGCCATGAAGGCCGGAGAAAAGGAACGAAAGGCCACATTGTCCGCGCTTCTGACCGCATTGAAGAACAAGGCCATCGACAAGCGTGCCGATCTGACCGAGGAGGAAGAGGTGCAGGTGATCTTAAAGGAGATCAAGCAGACAAAGGAAACACTGGATACCACTCCGGCGGACCGCACGGATATTATTGAGGAATGTACGAAGCGTCTCTCCGTATTGGAAGAATATGCGCCGAAGATGATGGATACTGAGGAGATCAAGGCTGTCATCCAGGAGGTGTTATCCGCTCTTGGAATCGATGCTCCGACCGCAAAGGACAAAGGCCGGATCATGAAGGAGCTGATGCCGAGGGTAAAGGGAAAGGCTGACGGGAAACTGGTCAGTGAACTGGTTGCATCCCTGTTTTCATGATCATCTCCCCACAGCAGCCACATCCCTGTTGTATACATGTGTGCCAGTACAGCGTTGCATAAATATCAGGTGCAGTCTTCACCGTTAATGATGCAATGCTGTACTAGATCGGCTGCTGCAGGGAACTACCGTAGAGAAAGGATTTTATCCATGTTTATCCTGATTATGAATCAACTGATCAAAATGCTGTTCATTATGATCCTTGCGTTCCTCTGTTACCACCTGCATATCATCAACCAGGAAGGAAACCGGAATTTTTCCAACCTTCTACTGATGGTGGTCAATCCCTGCCTGATCATCACCGTATTCCAGACGGATTACGACCCTGGTCTGGTGCGCGGACTCCTTGCCGCATTTGCTGTTGCTGTGATCGCGCATGTGATCGGCTTTTTTATTGCCCATTTTCTGGTTCCTGAAAAAAAGAATCCGGAGTATGCATTGGAACGCTTTGCCGCCGCATATTCCAACTGCGGCTTTATCGGGATTCCTCTGATCAACAGTGTCCTTGGCAGCAAGGGTGTGTTTCTTTTGACCGCGTATATGACCGTATTCAATATCCTGACCTGGACCCACGGCCTGATCCTGCTGAACGGGAAGTTCTCGGCAAAGCGTCTGAAGGAAGGGCTTCTTGCCCCGATCGTGGTCTGTACGGTCATCGGAGTAATCCTGTTCTTTCTGCAGATCCGTATTCCTTCTCCGCTGATCGATTCCATGTACTATATCGCGGACATGAATACCCCGCTGGCCATGATGATCGCCGGTTTTTCCGTTGCCCAGGCAGATCTGAAAAAGATATTTTTCCACATCCGCACCTACTGGATCAGCTTCATGAAGCTGGTCGTAATGCCGCTTGCCGTGCTTGTATTTTTGGCACTCATTCCGGTTGACCGGGATGTGGCATATACCACACTGGTGGCTGCCGCCTGCCCTACCGCAACGACCCTGACCATGATGGCCATCCGGTTTAAACGCAATTATACCTATGCCTCCGAGATTTTCTCATTCAGTACGGTTTTGTCTGTATTCACGATCCCGGCGATCACATTTATCGCGGATCTTGTCCTGTAAAATCAAACGGCCCGGCAGATGTCTTATGATTTGTTCTTCCTTTCATAAAACATCCGCCGGGCTATTTGATAAAAATTTTCCAGCTGTGCGGTTGCGATTTGAAATCTCAGTTTTATGCAATTTATTGCAATAAAATTGAGATTTCGGATTAGCAGCTTTCTGACATCCTTATAATCTTCACAACATGTACGGTTTGATCCTCTACAGTAAATTTCACTTCCATGTCCGCATACCGCATCCCGTACACCCTTTTCGGATCCTGCTGATACGAGGGCCTTGGGTCCTGTGCCAGAAGCTGGCAGATGATACGGCGCTCTTCCTCCGCCACATCTGCTCTCAGTTCCTCCGGGAAATCCACTTCCAGCTCATACTCCTTTACCCTGTCCGCAAAGCCTCCCGCCGCCTCCGGATAGCTGTCCGCATAAGGCAGATATGGCTTGATATCCAGTATTGGAGTTCCATCCAGCAGATCTGCTCCCAGCACATGCAGCACCGGCCCTTCCGGGGTATCCAGCTCCACTTTTTCCAACTGGACACAGGAGAGACCGATGGGATTTGGCCGGAAGGGAGATCGGGTGGCAAATACCCCCTTGCGGAGATTCCCGCCCAGGCGCGGCGGCCGTACGGTCGGTGACCACGGTCTGCCCGCACTTTCCGAAAACACCCATAAAAGCCAGATATGTGAATATTCCTCCAGCCCCCGGAAGGCTTCCGCCGCACGGTATTCCGGCTCAAATATGATCTTTGCCTTTGTATCCGCCAGCCCTCCCTGCCGCGGGATCCCGAACTTTTCCGGGAAACTGCCGCGGATATGCGCGATCGGATTCATTGTAACAATCTGCCCCATTGGTTTCTCCCCTCCATTCCTCATAGCCCTAATGCACATTCACTGATTTTTCCGTGGGCAAAATACCAAAAACGCTACCTTTTGTCTATCTGTAAAATACTTGATAGCCTTTTTCATGTAAATCGGCTTTCATCCTTTCAAAATCTTCACTGTGATGATCCATCAGTGCATCCTCCTCTATAAGAAGAGCTGTGCAATAATGATCACAAACCAGACAACCAGCAAAAGACCATTGAGACGTGCCAGCAGGCGAAGGACTCTGTTTTCCGGCAGCTCGCCTCCGAAGATGGGGTTTCCGGAATACAGACAGCTTGCAGCTATGATCAGTCCGGAATAATTAGATGCAATATTCGTATTTCCTCTGTAAATAGAAAGGAAATATCCCATAAAGGCAAGGAAAAGAGCCGTCAGCATTACCACGTGGTTGGATAAGATTGATTTTGTTTTCATAATGAATACCTCCTGTTGTTTTGTTATCTTGAAATTACTATAACAGACAGAAGGTCCATTTGTTCATTTTTTACGCGAATTGTCCGTTTGGCTTCATGAGCGGTCATTGGTCAGGATGCGGCATGTAGCTTAAGCGGTCACATTCCTATTTTGCGTCCTATTTTCTCTGTGCATTATACTCTGTTTTGGCTCTTCTGGACAGGGGGCATTCTTCTCCATTGTCCAGGATGACCGCCTGACGTTTCAGATCCACAGTCCGGATCCGGCTGCGGTTTACCAGAAACCCTCTGTGGCACCGCCAGAAATCCTCACCCATTTCTTCTGCAAAATGCTCCAGGCTACTGTTAAATTCCAGCAGTTCGTTATCCAGATGCAGGCAGAGTGTGTGCTTAAATCCCAGCGCCTCGAAGTAAAGGATCGTGTCTACCGGGATGTGCCGGATGGTATCAAACAGCCGGATCGTACAGTATCTGCCATGCTTGGGCTGTTCACTGGCAAGCCGCTGCTGTACGCTTTCCAGGCATTCTCTTACCCGGACGGCCATTGCGCTGTCATCACCTTTTACGATATAATCCAGAGCTTCCAGCCGCAGACGGAAGGTTTCAAAAGCCAGATCATGATGCGCCGTAATAAATACAATAAACCCCCGCGGATCGTGAAGCCTCAGCTTCTGCGCCAGCTCCAGCCCGCTCATCCTGCCCGGAAAATCAATGTCAAGGAAGTATACCGCCGGTATGGTATCTCCTGTCTGCAGTTCCAATAATTTTTCCGGTGTATCTGCTATGCGGACAGGTCCCATATCCCCGTTCAATATGGTGATCTGGTTCGAAATGATGTGTTCCAGCCGGTCGGCCACCGGTTTTTCGTCATCACATATGTATATCGGTATCATTTGTCTCCTCCTGCGCACATCTGTAAAGCATATTTTTAATACCATTGTATGCAGAAAGGCTGCCGGCGGCAGGCTTTCTGTATGCGGGCAATTCCCGTATCGTTTTTTCATACGATCCTTTGCACTACGCCGCCGGAAGTCTCAGCTCCTGCACAAAATAACCGTCCTTTAAGTAGGTTCTCGCAACACAGCCCTTACATCTGGACACGATCCGCCGATAGCTTGTAAGCCCTGTCCCCCGGCCTTTTCCCTTTGTAGTATAGCCCTTCCGGGAGAGCGCGGACAGCTCCGGCGCCTGATCATAATTATTTGCAACTGCGATATACAGTTCTTTTTCTTCCTGAAGCAGAACGATCCGCACCGTTCCGGCCGTTTGAGGCGCCGCCTCCATTGCGTTGTCGATCAGGATTCCCAGGCTCCGGAGCAGATCCTCCGTTTCCATCACGACCTT
>ERZ777306.3738-NODE-3738-length-15276-cov-4.986992_pt1 | contig 15276 bp, 24 predicted proteins | sample MGYA00374966_ERZ777306 | MGnify/ENA primary metagenome ERZ777306 (study PRJEB29329, sample SAMN06343882) | mouse gut metagenome | isolation source: Mouse cecum | place: Austria: Vienna | collected 2014-11-15 ...
TCTTGATGTTCAGCTTCTTGCCGCCCTCGGCCTGGGCATTGTAGCCGGTGCCGACCATCTCCAGGGTCTTGGAGAAGCCGTCGGTCACGCCGACCACCATGTTGTTGACCAGAGCACGGTACAGGCCGTGCATGGCCCGATGGTTCTTATCATCGGTGGGGCGCGTAAGGGTAATCACGTTACCCTCCTGCTTCACGGTGATGTCGGGATTCACCTGCTGGGACAGGGTGCCCTTGGGGCCCTTGACCGTCACCAGGTTCTCGCTATCAACCGTAACCGTCACGCCCGCGGGGACGTTAATCGGAAGTCTTCCGATACGAGACATTACTCACACCTCCATTGACGTGTCGGTTATTACCAGATGTAGGCCAGCACTTCGCCGCCGATGGCAGCCTTGCGGGCGTCCTTATCGGTCATCAGGCCCTTGCTAGTGCTGATGATGGCGATGCCCAGGCCGCCCAGAACCTTGGGCAGCTCCTCGCAGCGGGCATACACGCGCAGGCCGGGCTTGCTGATGCGCTTCAGGCCGGCGATGACGGGCGTCTTGCCACCCACATACTTCAGGGTAATCTTGATGGAGCCCTGCAGGCCGTCATCAATATAGTCCACAGCCTTCACATAGCCCTCCGCCAGGAGAATCTTGGCGATGGCCTTCTTCGCGTTGCTGGCGGGCAGCGTCACAGCGTCATGCTTGGCGATCTGCGCGTTGCGGATACGGGTGAGCATATCGGCAATAGGATCATTCACAACCATGTTAGTACCTCCTTCCGTTTATCTCCCCGATTACCAGCTGGCCTTGCGGACGCCGGGAATCTGACCCTTGTAAGCCAGCTCCCGGAAGCAAATACGGCACACGCCATACTTGCGCAGGACAGAGTGGGGACGGCCGCACAGACGGCAGCGGGTGTAAGCGCGGGTGGAGAACTTGGGCGTCCTCGCCTGCTTGAGCTTCATACTCGTCTTAGCCATTTTGTGTTCTCCTCCTTATTGCGCCTGAGCGAAGGGCATGCCCAGCAGACGGAGCAGTTCCTTGCACTCCTCGTCGGTCTGAGCGGTGGTGACGAAGATCATTTCCATACCGCGGATCTTCTCCACCTTGTCATACTCGATTTCGGGGAAGAGCAGCTGCTCGCGGATGCCCAAGGCGTAGTTGCCGCGGCCGTCAAAGGCCTTGTCGGACACGCCGCGGAAGTCGCGCACGCGGGGCAGGGCGATGTTCACCAGCTTGTCCATGAACTCTTCCATCCGCTGGCCGCGCAGGGTCACCTTGGCGCCCACGCTCTGGCCCTCGCGCAGCTTGAAGTTGGCGATGGACTTCTTGGCCTTGGTCACCAGGGGCTTCTGGCCGGCAATGGCGGTCAGCTCATTCACGGCAATTTCGAGGGACTTGGCGTTGTCCTTGCACTCGCCCAGACCCATGTTGATGACGATCTTCTCCAGCTTGGGGATCTGCATCACATTCTTGTAGCCGAACTTCTGCTGCAAAGCAGGAACAGCCTCGGCCAGATATTTTTCCTTCAGACGGGTAGCCATGTGGCTTTTCCTCCTTTATCAGTCAATTTCCGCCGCGCACTTCTTGCACACGCGGATCATCTTGCGCTGGGCCTTGCCAGCGTCGTTGGTCACGGTGGTCACCTTGTGGGAGACGCGGGTGGCCTTGCCGCACTTGGGGCAAACCAGCATCACGTTGGAGACGTCGATGGCGCCCTCCTTCTTGATGATGCCGCCGGGCTGCATGGCGTTGCGGGGCTTCTGGTGCTTGGTGACCATATTCACGCCCTCGACCACCACACGGCCGGTCTTGGGGAAGGCAGCGATAATCTTGCCCTTCGCGCCCTTGTCCTTGCCAGTGATGACAACGACCTGATCGTTAGAACGAACGTGCATCTCTTCTGCCTCCTTACAGCACTTCGGGAGCCAGGGAGACGATCTTCATGAAGTCCTTCTCGCGCAGCTCACGGGCAACAGGTCCAAAGATGCGGGTGCCGCGGGGCATCTTCGCATCGTTGATGATAACGGCGGCGTTGTCGTCAAACTTGATGTAGCTGCCGTCGGGACGGCGCTTGTTCTTGCGCATCCGAACGATCACAGCCTTCACGACGTCGCCCTTCTTGACAGTGCCGCCGGGGGTGGCGCTCTTCACGCTGGCCACGATGACGTCACCGATGGAGCCATCGCGCCGGAAAGAACCGCCCAGCACACGGATGCACATGATTTCCTTGGCGCCGGAGTTGTCGGCGACCTTAAGCCGGGTTTGCGGCTGAATCATAGGGTTATTCCTCCTTCAGCTTACTTGGCCTTCTCGATGATCTCGACCAGGCGCCAGCGCTTGTCACGGGAGAGCGGACGGGTCTCCATCACCTTGATGGTGTCGCCAATGCCGCACTCGTTGTTCTCATCGTGAACCTTCAGCTTGCTGGTGCGGTTCATAATCTTGCCATACAGGGGATGACGGACGCGGGTCTTGATCTGAATGACGCAGGTCTTATCCATCTTATCGGATACAACCACGCCGATTCGGGTCTTGCGCAGACCGCGCTCCTGGGTGTTGTTGATTTCAGACATTGAAGCAGCTGCCTCCTTTCAGTATCTCTTACGCCTGCTCCTTGAGGCGAAGAACGGTCTTGGCACGAGCAATGTCGCGCTTGACAGCGGTGATCTGCATGGTATTCTGCAGCTGGCCGGTGGCAAGCTGGAAACGAAGGTTGAACAGCTCCTCCTTCAATTCCGCGACCTTGGTGTTCAGCTGCTCGACGTTCATAGCGGAGAATTCATTAGCCTTCATTATTCTTCACCACCCGCTTCAGTAGTCGCTTCATCACAACGCTTGATGAACTTGGTTTTCAGGGGCAGCTTGTGGGAGGCCAGACGCAGCGCCTCGCGGGCAACCTCTTCGGGCACGCCGGCGATTTCAAACAGCACACGGCCGGGCTTCACCACAGCAACCCAGTACTCAGGGGAGCCCTTGCCGGAACCCATGCGGGTCTCAGCGGGCTTCTCGGTGACGGGCTTGTCGGGGAAAATCTTGATCCACACCTGGCCGCCACGCTTGGTGTAGCGGGTCAGGGCGATACGGGCAGCCTCAATCTGCTGGGAGGTCACCCAGCAGGGCTCCATGGCCTGGAGGCCGAACTCGCCGTAGGCAAGGAAGTTGCCACGGTGAGCAGCACCCTTCATGCGGCCGCGGAAAACCTTGCGGCGCTTGACTCTCTTGGGCATCAGCATGGTTACTTGACCTCCTTCGCGGCGGGCTTGCCGGCCACCTTCTTGGCCTTGGGCAGGATCTGGCCCTTGTAGATCCAGACCTTCACACCCAGGCGGCCATAGGTGGTCTTGGCTTCAGCGAAGCCGTAGTCGATGTTGGCGCGCAGGGTCTGCAGCGGGATGGAGCCATCGTGATAGTGCTCGGTGCGGGCAATATCGGCGCCGCCCAGACGGCCGGACACGCTGGTCTTGATACCCTTGACGCCATTGAGCTTCATGGCGCGCTGCTGGGCCTGCTTCAGGGCACGGCGGAAGCTGATGCGCTTCTCCAGCTGCTGGGCAATGTTCTCGGCAACCAGCTGAGCGTCAGCGTCGGGCTGCTTGATCTCCATCACGTTGATGTGGGCGGGACGGCCCAGGAACTCGGTGATGTCCTTCTTCAGGGCCTCGATGCCGGCGCCGCCGCGGCCGATAATCATACCGGGCTTGGCGGTGAAGATGTTCACCGTGATGGTCTGCGCGGTACGCTCAATATCAATGCGGCTGATGCCGGTGGCATAATACTTTTCCTTCAGCATTTCGCGAAGCTTATGATCCTCAACGAGGTTGTTCGCAAAATCCTTCTTGCCGGCGTACCAGCGGGTGCTCCAGTCAAAGATCACACCGACGCGCGCGCCGTGGGGATTTACTTTCTGACCCATGGATAAACCTCCTTCGCCTTACTTCTGGTCCAGCACCACGCTGATGTGGCTGGTGCGCTTGAGCATGGGAGACGCGCTGCCGCGGCTGCGGGCAACGTAGCGCTTCAGCGTGGGGCCGGGATTGGCGTACACCTCAGCGACATAGAGGTTCTGACGGTCCATCTCCTGATTGTTCACCGCGTTGGCGATGGCGCTGTTGAGCACCTTGGCCACCACGGGAGCCGCCGCCTTGGGGGTGTAGGTCAGGATGGCCAGGGCTTCATCCACATTCTTGCCGCGGATCAGATCAATAACGATCTTCACCTTGCGGGAGGAGATGCGAACGTACTTGGCATGAGCCTTCGGGCGCTTGTCGGCATTGGCCAGACGAGCCGCCGTCTTTTCCTTGGAACGGGTCGCCATATCGTTTCAACTCCTCTCGCTTACTTACGGCCAGTGGCCTTGTCACCCGCATGGCCGCGATAGGTCCGGGTGGGGGCGAACTCGCCCAGCTTGTGACCGACCATATCCTCCGTCACATAGACCGGCACATGCTTGCGGCCGTCGTGAACAGCGATGGTGTGGCCAACGAAATCCGGGAAGATGGTGGAAGACCGGGACCAGGTCTTGACAACCGCCTTCTTGCCGGAGGTGTTCATATCGGTAATGCGCTTCATCAGCGCGCCCTCAACATAAGGGCCCTTCTTAATGGAACGACTCATTGATTGGCTGCCTCCTTCCTATCGGATGCGCGGATTACTTGCCAGCGCGCTTGACGATCATCTTGTTGGAATACTTCTTGTGCTTCCTGGTCTTCAGGCCCAGCGCGGGCTTGCCCCAGGGAGTCACAGGAGCAGGCATACCAACAGGGCTCTTGCCCTCGCCGCCGCCGTGGGGATGGTCGTTGGGGTTCATGACCACGCCGCGGACAGTGGGACGGATGCCCATGTGACGCACACGGCCGGCCTTGCCCAGGCGCACGTTCTCGTGGTCGGTGTTGCCCACGGTGCCGATGGTCGCCTTGGCGTTCAGGGGCAGCTTGCGCATCTCGCCGGAGGGCAGGCGCACGGTGGCGTAGCCGTTCTCCTTGGCCATCAGCTGCGCGCTCATGCCGGCGGAACGAACCAGCTGGCCGCCACGGCCGGGCTTGAGCTCCAGGTTGTGGATCAGCGTACCCACGGGGATGCTGCTGATGCTCATGGCGTTGCCGGGCTTGATGTCCGCAGTGTCGGACGCGATGACGGTGTCGCCAACCTTCAGGCCCAGAGGTGCCAGGATGTAGCGCTTCTCGCCGTCCACATAGTTCAGCAGAGCGATGAAGGCGCTGCGGTTGGGATCGTACTCAATGGCGGCAACCTTGGCGGGGATATCCACCTTGTTGCGCTTGAAGTCGATGATACGGTACTTCCGCTTGTTGCCGCCGCCCTGATGACGGACAGTGATCTTGCCCTGCTTGTTGCGGCCGGCGTTCTTCTTGAGGTGCTCCACAAGGCTCTTCTCGGGAGCCTTCTTGGTGACCTCTTCATAGGTCAGAACCGACATAAAGCGCCGGGCGGGCGAAGTCGGCTTGTAAAGACGAATAGCCATGTTTCTTTGTCCTCCCTGCTTTACTGAGCCATGCCCTCGAAGAACTTGATCGGCTTGGAGTCCTTCTTCAGAGTGACATAGGCCTTCTTGATTTCCGGGGTGCGGCCCTGGGTGCGGCCCTGACGCTTGATCTTGCCCAGGGTGCGCAGGGTGTTGACCTTCTCGACCTTCACGCCGTCCTCGGCGAAGACAGTCTCGATGGCCGTCTTGATCTCGCTCTTGGTGGCGTTGATGGCCACCTCGAAGATGTACCGCTTGTCGGCGATACCCTCATACGCCTTTTCCGTCAGGACGGGGCGCAGGATGATGTCGTGAGGATTCTTCATTAGGCGTACACCTCCTCGACGGACTGCACGGCGGCCTTGGTCAGGACGATCTTGCCGGCGTTCAGGATGTCGTAGACATTCAGGGTGTTGACATAGGTGGTGGCAGCCTCGGCCAGGTTGGCGGCAGCGCGAACCACGGTCTCGTCCTTCTCGGGCAGAACCACCAGGGCCTTGCGCTCGGCCCTCAGGTTCTTCATGACCTGGGCCATCAGCTTGGTCTTGGCTTCCTTCAGGGCGATCTCGTCCACCACGATGATCTCACCAGCGTTGAGCTTGGAGGTCAGCGCGGACTTGAAGGCCAGGCGGCGAACCTTCTTGGGCACCGCGATGTAGTAATCCCGAGGCTTGGGCGCGAACACCACGCCGCCGTGACGGAACTGGGGAGCGCGGTTGCCATGGTGGCGTGCGTTGCCGGTGCCCTTCTGGCGGTAAATCTTCCGGCCGCCGCCGCGCACCTCGGTACGGGTCTTGGCACTCTGCGTGCCCTGGCGCTGAGCGGCCAGGTAGGAACGGACGACCAAATGCATGGCGGCTTCGTTGATGGGCGCGGCGAAAATCGCATCGCTCAGCTCAATCTCGCCAATGGCCGCGCCTTCCATATTATAAAGAGCAGTCTTAGGCATTGTTCAATCTCCTCCTTGCGCCACTCACTTCACAGTGTCGCGGATGATCAGCAGGCTGCCGTTGGGGCCGGGAACGGCGCCCTTGACCAGCAGCAGGTTGCGCTCCGCGTCCACAGAAACGACTTCCAGGTTCTGCACCGTCACGCGATCCACACCGTAGTGGCCGGCCATGTGCTTGTTCTTGAACACACGGGAGGGATCGGAGTTGGCGGACAGGGAACCCACGCCGCGGTGATACTTGGAGCCGTGCGCCTTGGGGCCGATGTGCTGGTTCCAGCGCAGGATGGCGCCGGTGTAGCCATGGCCCTTGCTGGTGCCGGTAACGTCGATCTTATCGCCCTGGGCGAACTGGTCAACCTTCAGCTCGTCGCCCACCTTGTAGGCCGCGCAGTCATCAAAGCGGAACTCCCGCAGGGTGCGCTTGGCGGCGACGCCGGCCTTCTGGTAGTGGCCCAGCTCAGGCTTGTTCAGCAGCTTCTTGGCGCGATTCTCGGTCAGCTCGCCAAAGCCGACCTGGACAGCGTTGTAGCCGTCGGACTCAACGTTCTTGGTCTGCACAACGGTGCAGGGGCCCGCCTCGACGACGGTGACCGGAACGAGGCGGCCGTCTTCGGTGAAGACCTGCGTCATGCCGATCTTTTTGCCCACGATGGCTTTCTTCATTTTTCGTTCCTCCTGCCTCTTACAGCTTCATTTCGATTTCGACACCAGCAGGAAGTTCGAGCTTCATCATGGCGTCCACGGTCTTGGGGTTGGGGTTGAGGATGTCGATGAGCCGCTTGTGGGTGCGGCGCTCGAACTGCTCGCGGCTGTCCTTGTACTTGTGGGTCGCGCGCAGGATGGTGACGATCTCCTTCTCCGTGGGGAGCGGGATCGGGCCGGAAACGCGAGCGCCGGTACGCTTGGCGGTCTCCACAATCCGCTCGGCGGATTGGTCGATCAGGTTGTGCTCATAGCTCTTGAGCTTGATACGGATTTTCTGGCTGGCCATTGATTTACCTCCTATGTCGTTCTCGTCTGCGCCGTTACGCGCCCCACTGCAGGTGCAGGCCGCGCCGCGCTTCGAGTCCGTCGCCCGATCAACGGGCTGGTCCATGATAATTACCCGCCTGGCCTGGCGGCAACTTATCACTTCATCCCTAAACAGACAACAGTCATATTATAGACCATGCGCCGACAAATTGCAAGATGCTTTTCCCTTCTTTTTTCACTTTTTTTGAACTTTTTTCTGCTCACGCCATTCCGCAAAGCCATTCGCCAGGCCGTTTCTCTCCCATTGGATATGAACACGCAATCTGGTGTGTCCATTGTTAGGGTTAAAACAGTCTTTCCACGCTCAGCGCCGCTAAATCCTGTTCTTTTTCACGATGGAACGCCTTCCCAGCCCTGCTGTTTTCCCGTCCTTAATATCCACGCTGTCATGCGTATCTATATCCATTTTTCTTCTTATCGCGTTCCGATGCGGCGGAAAAGGCTTTTCCATTCAGGAGACACCAACGTTATGTACAAAGCAGACAGACCTCGGAGCTTCGCCGCTGATTATCGGCTGATGCCCAGCAAGACTTCGGGAGAGCACGCTCGGCCCCCGCCAGACAGCGCCTTTTCATCGGCTCTTTTCCATCACGCCCATGGCCGTTGCGTATTGGCTCATCAAAGAGGAAACGCCCGGCGTTTGCGCCACATCAACGTGAGCGGGACATGAGGGCTGTCCGGGCGCCGGGAAATCACGCCGCCCACCACCGCTGTCACATCACGTTTCAAGCCCGTGCTTTCCGGGTATTCATCCTTTAGCGCGCTTCTGGTATCGAAATCGACACAAAAGGAGTACTTTCATGAAACAATACCGCATCGAGGAATTCATCTGGTTTACGCCAGCACCCGAGAAACGCTACGCCATCAGCTTCCCTCGCGAAAAAGCCTTCAACCTGAATACCGCCCTTCGCGCGGAACTGGGCGACCGCATCGACATTGCCTTTCATCCGACAGAGCCAGTGGTATGTCTGCGCAAAGCCCAAGGAGAAAACGGCCTGCCGGTTCCCGCCAGCGGATCGCTGACTTCCGCAGCGCTATCGGAGAGGCTGTTGGCCTCCGGCATCAGGCCGCCCGTGCGCCTATCGGTGAGAAAACAGGACGAGTATTGGCTTGCCATCCCAGAGGAGACAAAAATACCGGAGACCGTGAGCCTCGCAAAACCGGCCCGTCAACCCCGTAAGGTGAACGCAGCCCGAATCCTTCAAGGAATTGAGACCCCATGAACGCGCGGGAATGCGAGACTCAACTGCTGCAAATACTGGATCAGCCCATTCGGAACTATTGCAAATGGCGCTGGACATCCATTGAAATGGACGATCGGGTGGCGGAAGCGAAGTACGTTTTCCTGATTGTGCTGCGCACAAAGGGGCTTCCTGAAGAAGCCATTTGGCCGGTTTTCCAGCAGACGCTCCATAAGTACATGAAGCCCATCAATGCCCGCGAGAGCAGGCATCGGTATTGCCGCTCGCTAAACGCCCGGATAAAAACACGCAGCGGCGAGCTCGGCTGCACACTGCTCGATCTCCTGCCCTGTCCGCAGCCGGATGTCAGCGATCTTGCCGTGGACGCGGCGCAATCGCATCATCAGCGGTTTTTCCCTTGAACGCTTCGCTACAATTGTATATAATGAAGCCAAGCCCTTTACCACATCGATGAGGAGGATCCCTATGAAGCGTTTTCTCTGCCTCCTGCTGACGCTGCTCCTTTGCCCGCTGTACGCCTTTGCAGAACTGAACATGGACGTGGCGAAAAACTACATCACCTTTCCGTCCTTGGACGAGATGACCGGTTACTTCCGCAAATCCTCCGAGTGGACCATCGTCCACAGCGGCAACCTGGATGAGCATATGGCCTTGCTGCTTCGGCGCGGAGACACGGAAGAAGACATCCGCGCTCGTTTTGCAGAAGAAACGCTTTTGTGGGAAGCCTATAACCAAGGCTTTCCGGAGGATGCCTGCGTCCGCATGGAGCGCTTTGTCAATGAAACCAGCCGCAGCGTCTGGCACCTCCGGCATCTGTCCACCGCGGAGCGCAGAGATCTTCTCAAGAAGGCCGACAGCGGCAAGCTTCTCGCGTCCTATGATACCTTCTCCGCGAAGTTTGCCGGCAGCGGCGGCACAGCATATATCGAATGCGGCTTTACCACCTTCCCTCTCGCGCTCCACGAGTCCGGAAAGATGCACATCCGCTACCTGAACGGCCAGGAATATGTGCTGACCTATGCCGTCCGCGAACGCATGGCCGGGCGGAGCAAGCTGCGCTCGGCCCGGGAGAACAACCTCATCCGCGGCTACTCGCCCTTCAAAAGCCTGAAGTTCGGCGTCAAGCTTCTTCCCACCATGCCTGACTTTGCGCTGGACGAGGCCTTTCCCACGCAGGTTGATCTGGAGGATTTGACGGTCAGCGGCGCCGTCCCCCAAGGGGCCAGGCTCGCCGTCACCCTGGATCAGGCGGACATTCCCTGCACGGTGGATGGCAAGGGCGCCTTCAGCGTATCGCTGCCGCTCACCGCGCCGGGAGATCATGAAGTCGTTTTCACCATCACGCACGGCAAGCACACGGATCGCGTGGAGGCCTTCACCGTCAACGCCAGCGCGCACCGAACCCCGCTGACCATCACCGCCAAGCCGAAAACGGACGCCCTCGCCGGCGACCATACCATTGCCGGCATCAGCGAACCCGGCGCGGAAATCGTGCTTCGCCTGGACGACCGCGACGCGATCACGCTGACGGCGGACGAAGCCGGCGCCTTCACCCATACCTATGAAATCATGGACAGCCAAGCGCATCTGCTGTACGTCGCGGCCAGCGCGCAGGGCAAGGACATCAGCATCATCCAAGTCCCCTTCTATACCGAATATAACGTTCAAGGATGGCACCGACGCCTTCGAGGCCGATCTGACCAAGCTCAAAATCAACGAGCTGGCCGCCGATCCCTCCGCTCACCTGGGGGAGCGGGTGAAGATCAGCGTCCGCATCAACGAAGTGGTCTACACCGAGGAAGGCCTGGGCATCCTGTGCGCCTACAACCCGCCCAAGGGCTCCCGGCACGAAAAAACGCCTCTGTATCTCACGTTCTATGGCTACGCCCAGGATCAGCTTCAGCCCGGCATGATCGTCACCATCTACGGCACGGTTCGCGGGCAGCGGACCTGGGAGGACGAAACCCGCCTGGATATTCTCGCGCAGTACGGCACCTATCTGATCATCAGGAAATAGCCTTGCGTTCAAACAGGAGGGAGCATGACGAGCGCTCCCTCCTGTTCCTTAAAGCCGGAGAAAGCCATCGCTTTCACCCTCCCGTCCATGCTGATGCGTTACCCCGCCCAGGGACGGGCTTTTTCTATGCCATGTACCGCCGACGCGGCGTGTTCAGCCAGTGGCGGGCCGTTTTCAAACGCGGCCATACACCTTCACAGCGCCCGGAACCGCTCGGCTGCCGCGCCCATAAGAGGCGGGTTCTCCATGCGCTCCCCCGTTGTCAAGCAAGGGGACAGTCGCACGGGCCCCGCGGCCGCCTGCTCCTGTCCCCAGAAAACAGCTTTTACATGGACGTTACAGATGCGTGTCCCATTTCCCGCAGAGCGGATCCACAGGATTGATTCCCCTGAAGGCTGATTCTCCCGTCAGCTTGGCCACCAGCCGCTCCATCACCGCATCGCTGGAACTGTAGGTGTGATGTAGGTTTTCACCCTTGGGACATCCAGCAGATGATAGGGATTTCCCAGCGAAACGAAAATGGAGGGCACATTATGCAGATAATGCATGCAATTGGTGCCCATGGGCTGGGCCCATTCGATGCGGACAGTGGTCTGATTGCTTTTCGTCGCCATATTGATGACGTAGAGAATCAGGTCGTATTGAGCGATCACCTCTGATGCCGGCGGGGGGGCGGCCCTCGGCTCCTCGGGGCGGCTCAAACAGTTCAATCCGCATTCCCCGCTTCTCCAGGGCGTCAAACACCTTCTGACAGGCGCCGGAAACCACCCGGTACTGGCTGTATCCGCCATCCGTCTCTATGGGGTAGCACAGGATCCGCGGGTAGCGCTCCGCCGTCAGCGGAAGCACGCCCTTTTCCTCCTTGACCAGGGTGATGGCGTCGTCCGCGCATGCCCGGGCCCAGGCGCGGTGCTCCTCGCAGCCCACCACGCGGATAGCCTCGTCCATATCCAGGGCGGGCTGACCCAAGTGCAGCCCCAGGGCCGCTTTGGCCGCCAGAATGCGCGTGACGGCCTCATCCAGCCGCTCCGGCGTGATGGTTCCGCTGCGGACGCCCTCGAGCATGTAGCCGTAATCCTCTTCCATGTTTCTGCAGAACAGGAACATATCGCAGCCTGAGCGGGGACGAGCTGCGATACCTGCGGCACATGGCTACGCCGCGCCTGTACACCGAGTTCATCAGCGCCCAGAACGGATCAGATCCCTTCAGCTCCGCGCGGAGACGCCCATCCATGGGTTCCATCTGATGCTGCTTACGCCCCAGTATCAGCCGGAGCAGCGACATTGATCTTCTACACTGCCCAGCCCGGCGAGCGCCTTGACTGAGCAGAAAGCATCCATAACATAAAAACCTGAACCATTGGCCGCGACCTGAAAACGTGGCTTCTGACTATCAATCGGCAAGATTGGTACGCCTATGCGCATACAAAATCCTTGCAAAACATGCTGGGAGGCGCACAGCTGGCGAACTGTGTGTTTTGCAAGGATACTTTATTATAGCAGGTGTTATGGACAATAGCAATACATAACAGAGGTTATTAAGGCCCGATCAGCGTTTCCTGGCTCCGCGCGCCATGAGGGCGGGCCATGCCTGCCTGCTGCCAAGCTTATCCTTCCTTCTTCACTCCGTGAAGCAGTCAAAAGCCATCTCCCCCAGCAAGCAGCGCAAGCGCCGGACAGCCTAACGAACCGATGCGCCGGCTTCAGCAATCAGGTTCATTGCTTGCCCGTTCACCGGCTCCGCCTCTTGTCCGTATGGCTGGTAGCCTTTGATCTGTCTGCATTGCGCATCGCACGGCGGATCGTTATCCCAAACGGATCGCCTGAAAAATCACGGCGCCTGCCGGCCCAGGCAGGGCAGCGCATTCAGCCATTGCAGTTTCCGCTTAACCAGAATTCCTCCATCGCCGCGTTAAATTGATTCGGCGTATCCATATTCACACAGTGTCCTGCTCCCTCAAAAACCATCATGCTGCACTCGGGCTCATTTTTCTTCCCATTTTTACGGCTGATAGTTCCGTTGGAATGTCGTGCTTTCCGCAGCCAATCAGCAAGGGATATTGCCTCGGTCTCGCCTGACGAACATTGATCATGCGATGCAAGGAAGCCAAATACTTAAACGACTTCTTCGGAAATTCGATATTGAGCCTGTAAAAATCATTTTGCGCCTGAACCGTATAAGCAGATATTTTTTTATTCGACTTGGCGAACCATTTGACCGAAACAATCGCTTTGAGCATCATCAGCATTTGTGCGGCGCCATTTTCTCTTTGCATGCTGACATCAACATTGTTGATATCATAACCGCCAAAGCAGGCAAGCGATTGTACGGCCTCTGGATACTGGTTGGCAAAGTCCTGGACTATTACGGCTCCCAAGGAAATACCAACAACGTGTATCTTTTCTATTTTTTCTGTTTTCAGGATCGCGCTGATCCATGCCGACATCTTCTCAATAGAATCACCTTTTCGGGTCTTTGTCGATCCGCCGTGACCAATCATATCAAGCGTAAGTATGCTGTATTGATCTTGAAAATAATCTATCTGGGCTTGAAACATATGATGATTTACAAAAGCGGCGTGCAGGAACAGTATCCACTGCGCATTCGCCCTTCTGCTGGTATAATAAACAATGGGCGATTCGTCTAAATGGTGTTGTTTCATATCTCACCGTTCCTCATCTTTCTTAGCAAGCCTTCAAACCAGTCGATATTGAATTGAATCAGCTCCTTGCCGTACAGCGCGGAGGCCAACTGATAGTTAAGTATATCTTGATTTTTCTTTGAAGTCCTAATGTTCTCTGCTTCTTCGCATATTGCCGTCAACACGGTATATTGTTTGTTCAGGAACATCAAATGCTGTTGTATGCTTGCTTCGCGGTTCCTTTTATCCGAAAACCCCATAAAGTAGACCTTTGTCAGCTTCGGGCTCTTCGGGCTTTGCTCTTCCATGGGGGCGTTTATCCAGTCAAAAAAATGCTGTCTCCCACTCTCGGTTATGCGATAGACCTTCTTATACTTTCCGTTATCAACGATCTCCTCATAATCGATCAACCCACCATTCAGCAATTTCCTGATAGCCGCCTGTATACTTCCTATGCTGCTGCTATACATCAAGCTGATTCCCTTGCCAATTCTTTCCCTAAGCTGATAAATTGTTCGATTGCACATCAGCAAAAGCCCGAGAATGATATTGTCCATCGCTTCCCCCCATATATTACGATTAGTAATATTACTATTATATGTGCACAAGGCCAAGAAGTCAATCCTCCAAGCCCCCTGCTTCTCCGCAGCGCAATTAAAGGCTTAACTGCTTTCATATTCAGATACACCGAAGGGCATAGCGTTTCCTTGATCCTTTATCATTGAATAAAGCTTCCATCTGGCGCTAATGGCTGTATGCCCCTAACCGTTTGAAAAACAGTTTGGCGGTTCATGCGGCATCCACCCTCGGCCAGTACCCGGATTTGGAGCAGCTCACAGCAGCCGCTCGTTGCCGGACATGATACTCTAACGGATTCTGCTTCAGCAACCGAAAGTATTTCAATTTACTTATTGAACAAACTTAATTCACAGAAATGTTACAAGCATAAATTGACCAACAAGTCAATTTATGATAATATATGTGCAGCGCATAACGCTTAGGAGGTTGCGATGAAAAGATCCGAACGAACGGAATTAACCGTATCAAAAATACTGGAAGCAGCGTTGGAGGAATTCGGCACAAACGGTTACGCAGGGGGAACAATCAACAGCATCTGCAAGAGGGGAATCAACAAAGGACTGATTTATCATAACTTCCAGGATAAAGATGAGCTTTATCTTGTATGCCTGGAAAACAGCTGTCAAAAGCTGGTCACGATGATCGAAGAAAACAGCTGCGGCTGTGACCAACTCCAATATATGAAGCTGCGGATGCGCTTTTTTACAGAATGCCCCCATGAAGCACACATTTTCTTTGAAGCGATTCTTCAGCCGCAGGAGAAATTGCGGGACAGAATACAGCTGATTTTACAGCCTTTTGAAAACATCAACGAAAGAATTTATCGCTCCGTTGTTTCCAGCATCACACTGCGGGATGGAATCACAGAGGAGGATGCCATCGCTTACTTTCGTCAGATGCAGCGAATGTTCAACGGATATTACAGCAGCTCCGCTTACCGCTGTACAGCGCTGGATGATCAAATCAGGGAACACGAAATGAACCTTGCCAAATTGCTTGATTTCATGCTGTATGGAATTGCGAAAGGGGGAACACCCACATGATACTGCTGCTGCGATGGATGATGGTGCTTGCATTGGCGCTAATGGCTGGCAAGCTGGTTTCCAGAATCAAGCTGCCGTCTATCTTGGGTTGGCTCGTCATCGGCATGCTTTTCGGCCCGCACACGTTGGGCCTGATGCCTCAGCAGGTTCTGGATGCGGTGTGGTATAAAACCGTTATCATGTGGATGCAATGCGCATTCGGACTGATGCTTGGGACGGAACTTGTATGGAAAGAACTGAAAAGCTGCGGCAAGGGACTGGTTGTCACCACCCTGACGCAATCCCTGGGCACCTTTATCGTTTTTACATTGGTCTTTGGGGTTGTATTTCTCACTGCGGAT
>ERZ777306.3741-NODE-3741-length-15265-cov-4.333531_pt1 | contig 15265 bp, 16 predicted proteins | sample MGYA00374966_ERZ777306 | MGnify/ENA primary metagenome ERZ777306 (study PRJEB29329, sample SAMN06343882) | mouse gut metagenome | isolation source: Mouse cecum | place: Austria: Vienna | collected 2014-11-15 ...
CCACCTTCTTCATCATTTCCATGGCCAGCTGGTTGTGATCCGTCGCCACGGAAGTGGTGCAGAAGATGGGGGCCATCTCGTGCTGCGCGGGGGCGACCTCGTTGTGCTCGGTCTTGGCCAGGACGCCCAGCTTCCACAGCTCCTCGTCCAATTCCCGCATGAAGGCCTTCACCCGGGGCTTGATGGAGCCGAAATAGTGATCGTCCATCTCCTGCCCCTTGGGGGGCTTGGCGCCAAACAGGGTGCGACCGGTGAAAATCAAATCTTTTCGCTGATCGTAGAGCTTCTTGTCCACCAGGAAGTATTCCTGCTCCGCGCCTACGGTGGGGGTGACGCGGGTGGCGTCCCGGCCGAAGAGCTTCAAAATGCGCACAGCCTGCCGGTTCAGTGCTTCCATGGAGCGCAGCAGCGGCGTTTTCTGATCCAGCGACGCGCCGCCGTAGGAGCAGAAGGCCGTGGGAATGCACAGCACGCCGTCCTTGATGAAAGCATAACTGGTGGGATCCCAGGCGGTATAGCCCCGGGCCTCAAAGGTGGAGCGGAGGCCTCCGGAGGGGAAGGAGGATGCGTCCGGCTCGCCCCGAACCAGCTCCTTGCCGCTGAATTCCAGGATGACCTTGCCCCCCGCCTTAGGGGAGATGAAGCTGTCGTGCTTCTCGGCGGTGAAGCCCGTCATGGGCTGGAACCAGTGGGTATAGTGGGTCACGCCGCGCTCCACAGCCCAGTCCTTCATGGCGTTAGCGACCACGCTGGCCACCTGTGGTTCCAGTTGCTTGCCGTCCTCAATGGTCTTCAGGAGCGCCTTGTAGGTCTCCTTGGGCAGGCGCTTTTGCATCACGGCGTCGTTGAATACGTTGCTGCCGAAGAGCTCATCCATGGTGGGCATCGGGATTCCTCCTTACAATCGCGCTCGCGGGCGGTAGAGCTATGGGGGGGCGGGAACCGATGGTTATCGGGTTGAGTATAGACTGCGCGGGAAGGGTTGTCAAGGCGTTAAGCCATCTTTTTCCGCGGATCAAGGTGTCCCTGGCGGCGCGGCGGCGGAAATCGGCCATATTGTACAGGATGGCGGAGCGCGTTCCTCGACAGCATTCCGCTTATTTTTTCACTGGTCACGGAGGGAAAACCGTGCTATAATGGTAGCACGTCGTCCGGGGGAGCACCGCGATGGCGTGGTTGTCGTTAGCTTTTGAAGGACGCGGCGGGGAGTCGGTACAATGTTTGAACCAAAGATCAAGAGCAGTCAGCTTGACCTGCTGATGGAAGCCATGCTGTCCCTGGAGAGCCGGGAGGATGCTTATCGCTTCTTTGAGGACGTGTGTACCATTGCCGAAATGAAAAGCATGGCCCAGCGCCTGGAGGTCGCTGCCCTGCTGCGTCAAGGGGTGACTTATCAGGAGATTGCCCGGCGCACAGGCGCGTCCTCCGCCACGGTCAGCCGTGTTAACCGCGCCCTGACCTACGGCGCGGACGGCTATCACCGTGTGCTGAATAAGCTGGAGGACCAGGGCGCGCTGACGCCCCGGACCGCGGAATAGGCTTTCGCCGTCATAAGCCCATGATTTATTAGGAAGATAGGGGATACTGTTGATGAACCTGAGTATGCTTAACCCACAGCAGCGCCTGGCTGCAGAGACCCTGGAAGGCCCGGTGCTGATTCTGGCAGGCGCGGGCAGCGGCAAGACCCGGGCGCTGACCTACCGCGTCGCGAACCTGATCGACCATGGCGTGCAGCCTTGGCAGATTCTGGCGCTGACATTTACCAACAAGGCCGCCAAGGAAATGAAGGAACGTATCGCCAGCCTGGTGGGGGACGCCGCAGAGGAAGCCTGGATTTCCACCTTCCATTCTACCTGCGCCAGGATGCTGCGTCGAGATATTGAAAAGATCGGCTATGACCGCTCCTTCGCCATTTATGACGACGACGACCAGGGCACGGTGCTCAAGGAAATTCTCAAGCGCAAGAATATTGACGATAAGTTCCTGCCCATCCGGGAGATCCGGGCGAAGATTTCCGACGCCAAGAACCGCCTGCTTTCCCCCAACGAATGGTTTCAGCAGTCGGGCCGGGATTACCGCAGCCAGCTGATTCATGACGTCTACCTGATGTACGAGGAGCGCATGAAGGGCCTCAACGCCCTTGACTTCGACGATCTGCTGGTGAAGACCCTCGAATTGCTGGCGGATCATCCCCCCGTGCTGGAAAGCTATCGCAAGCGCTTCCGCTATGTCATGGTGGACGAGTACCAGGATACCAATTTCGCCCAGTATCAGCTGGTGCGTCTGCTGACCGACCAGAGCCGCAACCTGTGCGTGGTGGGTGATGACGATCAGTCCATCTATGGCTGGCGCGGCGCGGACATCCGCAACATCCTCGATTTTGAGAAGGATTACACCGACGCGGTGGTCATCAAGCTGGAGCAGAATTACCGCTCCACCGCCAATATCCTGGACGCGGCCAACCAGGTCATCGCCCACAACGCGGGGCGCAAGGAGAAGGCGCTGTGGACGGAGCAAGGTGAGGGCGAGAAAATCAAGCTGTTTGTGGGCGGCGACGAGCGGGAGGAGGCCGCCTGGGTGGCGGACCGCATCCGCTATCTGCATCGGACGGCCAGCGAGTCCTTCGGGGACATGGCGGTGCTGTACCGTACAAATGCCCAGAGCCGCGTGCTGGAAGACATGCTGATGCGCGCCTCCATCCCTTACAAGATTTTCGGCGGACAGAAGTTCTACGAGCGCAAGGAGGTCAAGGACATCCTGGCCTACCTGCGGGTGACGGTCAATCCCAGCGACGATATTTCCCTGCGGCGGATCATCAACGTCCCCCGGCGTTCCATTGGCGAAACCACGGCCAACGACCTGGCCGAACACGCTCGGGAGCATAGCATGCCCTTGTTCTCCGCCCTGGCGGACATGCCTGAGCATCTGACCTCCCGGCCGCGCAAATGTGTGGGCGAGTTCTTCATGCTGATGACGTCGCTGATGGCGATGAAGGAGACCATGCCGCTCTCGGATTACGTCAAGATGCTGGTGGAGCGCGTCGGCCTGATGGCGCAGTACCAGAAGGAGGACACCGAGGAGGCCAAGACCCGGGTCGAAAATATCCAGGAATTCATGGGCGCGGTGGAGGAATTTGCCCGCGCCGCCGGGGAGGAGGCTACCCTGGAGGGATACCTGGAAAACGTCGCGCTGGTAACGGATTTGGATCGCGCCGACGACAGCCGGGGCTATGTGACCCTGATGACCCTGCATTCCGCCAAGGGTCTGGAATTTCCCACGGTGTTCATGACCGGCCTGGAGGAGGGCATCTTCCCGTCCTCCCGCTCCCTGATGGACGAGGACAGGCTGGAGGAGGAACGGCGGCTGTGCTATGTGGGCGTCACCCGCGCGCAGAAGCGGCTGTTTATTTCCCGCGCCAGCCAGCGGATGCTGTACAACCAGGTCAATCACAATCCTCCCGCGCGATTCCTGGACGAGATTCCGGCCCGGCTGATGGAGGACGATTGGTCCGAGCGCAAGGAGGCGGCGCTGCAGGGCAAGGAGCGCCCTCAGCCCCTGCAGAAGGGCTATGGCAGCGTTTATGGCCTCAAATCCACGCCTGATATGCATGATCTGGGCAAGCCCAAGCTGACCCTGGGGGGCAACGCGCTGAACATTCCCGGCGTCAGCAAGGGCTTCCAGGGCAGCAAGGCCAGGGAACTGGCCGGCAGCGCCATGCAGAACCTGTTTCGGGAGGGCGACCGGGTCATGCACCGCAAATTCGGCGAGGGCGTGGTGGTGGCGCTCCACGGGCGGGGCAGCGAAGCGCGGATTCAAATCGAGTTTACGGCCTATGGCGTGAAGGAATTCAGCCTGTCCATCGCCCCCATTGTCAAATTGGAGGATGAAGCATGACCGACGCGACGGCCCGGATGCGGGCCCTGGTGGACCGCCTCAACGAGACGGCCTATGCCTACTACGTCAAGGACGAGCCCCTGATTTCCGACAAGCAGTGGGATGAGATGTATGACCAGCTGACGGCACTGGAAAGGGAAACGGGCCTCACCCTGCCGGATTCGCCTACGCACCGGGTCGGCGGGGAGGCGCTGACGGCCTTCGAGCCGCATACGCATATCACCCGGCTGTGGAGCATGGACAAGGTGCAGTCGGTGGGGGGGCTGGAGGACTGGCTGCGTCGGGCTGAAAAACTGACAGGTCAAGAGGCGCTGGCTTACTATGTGGAGTATAAGTTTGACGGCCTGACGCTGAATCTGACCTACCAGGGCGGCGAATTGGTTCAGGCCGCCACCCGGGGCAACGGCGTCACCGGCGAGGCCATTCTTCCCCAGGCCCGGACGGTGCGCTCAGTGCCGCTGCGCATCCCTTATCAGGGGCTGCTGGAGGTGCAGGGCGAGTGCATCATGCGCCTGTCCGCCCTGGAGGCGTACAACCAGACGGCCAAGGAGCCGCTGAAAAACGCCCGCAACGCCGCCGCCGGCGCCTTGCGGAATCTGGATCCCGCTGTCACGGCGTCCCGGAAGCTGGACGCTTTCTTCTACCAGGTCGGCACCATTGAGAATCCGCCCTATAACGACCAGGAGGGCATGCTGGGTTTCCTTCGGGACAACGGTTTTCCCGTTAGCCCCTATCTGGGCCGCGCCTCCGGCAGAGAGGAGCTGGAAGCCTGCATCCGTCAAATTGAGGCGGAGCGGGAAAGTCTGGATTTCCTCATTGACGGCGTGGTCATCAAGGTGGGCGACATGGCGCTGCGGGAACAGATGGGCTATACGGACAAGTTCCCGCGCTGGGCGGTGGCCTACAAGTTTGAGGCAGAGGAAAGCGTGACCACCCTGCGGGAGGTCACCTGGGAACCGGGGCGCACCGGCAAGCTGACGCCCCTGGCCCACCTGGACCCCGTGGACTTTTACGGCGTCACCGTGCGCAAAGCCACCCTGAACAACTGGGGTGATATCCAGCGCAAGCAGGTGGCCATCGGCGCGCCGGTGTGGATTCGCCGCTCCAATGACGTCATCCCGGAGATCATGGGCCGGGTGGGGGAGCCGGAGGAAGGCGAGAAGCCGATTCTGCGCCCCGAGCGCTGCCCTGCCTGCGGGCAGGAATTGGTGGAGCGGGGGGCGCATCTGTTCTGCATGAACCGGGAAAGCTGCCGCCCCCAGGCTGTGGCGCGGCTGAGCCATTTCGCCAGCCGGGACGCCATGGACATCGAGGGCCTGTCGGAGAAGACCGCCGCCCAGCTTTACGATCAGATGGGCGCCCGGGATCCCGCCGATCTGTACACCCTGACCATGGAACAGGCGCTTTCCCTAGACGGCTTCAAGGAAAAGAAAGCGCAAAAGCTGCTGACGGCGCTGGAAAAGAGCAAGGACTGTACGCTGGATTGCTTCCTGTACGCCATTGGCATCCCCAACATCGGCCGGAAGACCGCCCGGGATCTGGCGGCGGCCTTCGGTACGCTGGAAAAGATAACCCAGGCCTCCGCGGAAGAACTGACGGCCATCCCGGACGTGGGCGACATTGTGGCCCAGAGCGTCACGGAGTTTTTCTCCTTCCCGGAGAACCGGCGGATGATTGACCGGCTGCTGGCGCAGGGCGTCAAGCCCCGGGAGGCGGACGGCCGGGCGGAGGGGGTGTTCAGCGGCATGAGCGTGGTGGTGACGGGTACGCTGCCCACCCTGTCCCGCAAGGACGCGGAGGAGCTGGTGCGCCAGTGCGGCGGCACGGCGGCCTCCTCGGTCAGCAAAAAGACCGCCTTCGTCGTTGCGGGCGAGGCGGCCGGGAGTAAGCTGACCAAGGCGCAGAGCCTTGGCGTCGAGGTCATTGACGAGGCGGAGTTCCTCCGCCGGGCCGGGCGCTGACGAGCTTGGTCTGGTCAGCGGCGGGGCACGCTGACAGGGCGGCGCGTGGCATGGGCGTAGGCGGCCTGAGCGGGCGTCATGCGTGCGGAGGTCTCCAGGGCGGGCGCTTCCTCGGGCGCGATGGTTGCGGTGGGATTGCGGCTGGGCTCAAGGAACGTAACGAACTTCACCGAGAAGATGTCGCATACGACATACCGTGCCTCGATGTCATCGTAAAGCACCAGGAATTGCGACGCCACGTTATACAGGATGCCTTGCTTGGTGACCAGCTGGTTGGAACCGACCAGGAACTCGACAATGACGTAGTTGCCGGTGTTCTCCTGCAGAATCTGCTGCATGGAGCCCTGGAAGCCAAGGGTGTCAAAGTCTTGGTCTGCGGGCACGTTGATGCCCATCTGGTTGGTATTCTCGCTCATGATGTTGCGCCTCCTTCATCAAAATACCGGGCTGCGGTACCTTATGCGGCGGCGGTGCGCATGATGCGCGCATAGCCGGCATAGGCTGGAAAAAATTCTGCCGGGAAGGGAACGAAGCATGATGCTGGCTGAATGGGAAAACAGGTTGTCGCCGCTGCTGCCGGAGGTCACGGCCATCCGGCGGTCGCTGCACCGCCATCCGGAGCTGTCCGGGCGGGAGGAGGCCACATCGGCCCTGGTGCGGGCGAGGCTGGAAGGCATGGGCTTTGCGGTATGGACGGTGGAAGGCAGCTGCAGCTTGGCGGCGGAGCTGGTCAACGGCGAAGGCCCCTGCGTCGCCATTCGGGCGGATCTGGACGCGCTGCCTGTTCAGGAAAGGAGCGGCTACCCCTATCCTTCGGAGGAAGCGGGCGCGATGCACGCCTGTGGCCACGATGTCCACACGGCCCTGGCCCTGGGCTCGGCCATGTGGTTCTCTGCGCATCGGGAGGAATGGCAGGGCACCCTTCGCTGGCTTTTCGAGGCTGCGGAGGAAACCCGGGGCGACGCGCAGCTGCTCCGGCAGCAGGGATTTCTCCAAGGCTGTGGGGCCGTGCTGGGTCAGCATGTGGCCCCCGGCTGTCCCTTGGGCGCCTTTCGGTATCGGTCGGGGGCGGTTTGCGGCGCCAGCGATGACGTTGTGCTGACCATTCATGGCGCGCCGGGCCATGGGGCTTACCCCGAGACCGGGCGGGACGCCATCCTGATGGCGGGACACATCATTTCCGCTTTGCAGGCGCTTGTCAGCCGGGAAACGTCGCCCTTTGATCCCATAGCGCTGACCTTCGGCAGGATCGAGGGCGGCCGTGCCGGCAACATCCTGTGCGACCGGGTGACGCTCACCGGCACCCTGCGCACCCTGAACGCCGAGACCCGATCACGGCTTCACGGTCGTATTCGCGCCATGGCGGAAGGCGTCGCCGGGGCCATGGAGGGCCGGGCGGAGGTTCAGATAACGCCCAGCTATCCGCCGCTATGCAATGATCCTCGCCTCACCGAGGCAGCCGCCGACGAGGCTCGCCGGGTGCTGGGCGGGGAGCGGGTGCTTCTCCGGGAGCATGCCGGATTGGGCGTGGAAAGCTTCGCCTTTCTGCTGACGGACTGTCCGGGTGTGTTCTATGATTTGGGCTGCGGCGACGGCGCCGGACTGCATACCGCCGATTTTTGCTGCGGGGACGAGGTGCTCCTGCCGGGGCTGGCGCTCCAGTGCGCCATCACCCTGCGTCTTATGAATGAACTGAAGAAATGAGGGATGCTGATGATCTCGCGAATGCAGTCCTGGATAAGCTGGCTGACAAGCGATCCGGCGGGCTTTCTGGTTTACATGCTGTACATGGTGGGCACCATATTGATCAGCCTGATGCTGCATGAGGTGGCCCATGGCTATGTGGCGCTGCGCTGCGGCGATCCCACGGCCAAATGGATGGGGCGGCTGACCCTGGATCCCCGCAAGCACCTGGATCCCTTCGGCACCATCTGCATGTTTCTGCTGGGCTTTGGCTGGGCCAAGCCTGTGCCGGTGAATCCGCGCAATTTCCGCAATTATCGCCGGGATGATTTTCTGGTGTCCATCGCGGGCATCGTTACCAACCTGACGCTGTTCATCCTGTGCTGCGCGCTGAGCGTGGGCGTCAATCGGCTGATCTGGGAGCCGGACTTCCTGGAGACCTTCCGCTATCAGTACGGTTCGCTCCAGGGCTTGATGAACGTGTATCACCGCGACGGTCTGTGGGCCGGCGTCATCGCTTCCGGCGGGGATTACACCTATCTGTCCCAGTTCGCCAGGATGCCCTGGCTGCTCTATGTTCAGCGCTTCCTGTTGATGATGGGGCAGATCAATCTGGCCCTGGCGATGTTCAATCTGCTGCCCATTCCGCCGCTGGACGGCTACCATCTGCTGAACGATACCCTGCTCAGGGGTCGCCTTCAGCTTAATTCCCAGCAGTTCCGCATGGCGCAGCTGATCCTGATGGCGGTATGCCTTTCCGGCGCGCTGGGCAGCCTGCTGACCTCCGTGAACGGCGCGGTGTATGAGTCTGTACTGAATCTTTTCCTGCGCCTGACGGGTGGAGTCTGAGGAGACGCGCCATGCCCATGACTTTTCAACTCAAGGATTTTGACGGCCCCCTTGACCTGCTTTTGCACTTGATTACCAAGGCGCAGGTGGACATCCGCGATATTTTTGTCAGCGAAATCACCGACCAGTACATCGAGTCCGTCCGCAGCGCGCCAGATATCGACATGGAAGACGCCACGGATTTCCTGGTGATGGCGGCGACGCTGCTGGAAATCAAGAGCCGCGCCATGCTGCCCAAGCCCCCCGCCCTTCAGGAGGACGAGGAGGATCCCGAGGAGGCGCTGATCCGCCGCCTGGAGGAATACAAGCGCTTCCGGGAGACGGCCGCGGCTATGCAGCATTTTGAGCAGGCAGCCCAGGCGCTGTTTGCCAAGCTGCCCGAGGAATACCCTTTGCCGCCCCAGGAAACAGAGCTTACCGGCTTGACCCTGCAGGGACTAACAGAAGCCTTCCTTCGCATATGGGCTCGGAAGCCCGCTCGGGAGGAGGTCGCGGAGGCCAATCATTACGCGCCCAGGGACATCCGCCGGGATGAGCATACCGTCCAGGAATGTATGCTGACACTGCTCCATGGCATCCGCCGGAACGGAAGAATGCGCTTTGAGGACGCCTTCTCCGACGCGCCCACCCGGGAAGAGGTGGTGACGCTGTTCCTGGCCTTGCTGGAATTGCTGAAGCTGGGGGAAACCCATGTGGAGCAGGAGGGCGTGGGCGGAGAGATGATCCTGCTGCCGGGGCGCAGAGAATACACGGAGGAGGACGCTGCCGATGAATGATGAAAACAGCGAAGGCAATCTGCGTGGCCGCATAGAGGCCATCCTGTTTGTAGCGGGGGAGGCGGTGCGTCTGGACGAACTGGCTCGGGCGCTAAATGTGCCCGTCGCTATGCTGGAGAAGGAATTGGCCTGCCTGCGGGATGAATATGATTTCGGACAGCGCGGCTTTTGCGTCAAGCGCTTTGGCGGCAAGGTTCAGCTGGTGACCCGGGCGCTTTATTCGGCGGATGTGGTGCGTCTGTTGCAGCCTGTGCAGAAGCAAAGTCTGACCCAGGCCGCCATGGAAACCCTGGCTGTGGTGGCCTACCGTCAGCCGGTGACCCGGGCGGAGGTGGAGCAGATTCGCGGCGTGAAATGCGACTATTCTCTGGCGTCGCTGATGAACAAGCAGCTGATTCAGGAGGTAGGCCGAAAGGACGCGCTGGGCAGACCCATCCTGTACGGCACAACGGAGGAGTTTCTGTCGCACTTCGGCCTGACCTGCCTGGAGGAACTGCCGCCCATGCCGGAGCCTGCCGCCGAGGAGCGGCCCGAGGCTGTGCCCGAGCTGGGCGTTTGACCAAGAAAACCTGGCAATAAGCCTGACAATAGAAAGGAGCGATAAGCATGGAAAAGAAGATGTTGATTGACGGTATGATGTGCGCGCACTGCAAAGCGACGGTGGAGAAGGCCCTGTGTTCGGTACCCGGCGTGGACGACTGCGCGGTGGATTTGGCAACCAAAACGGCCGCCATCACCTTGGCGGAAGACGTGGCGGACGAAGCGCTGTTCGAGGCCGTAAAAGCCAAGCGCTTCACGCCGGTGAGGATGCTGTAAGGGCGCGTTTCATTCATATCGCGCACGGGAAAGATGGATAAACGCGCCATAAGGAATGACAGCGGCTTGTACCGATAGGGTACGGGCCGCTGTGCTTATTTGACAGGTTTGATGCAGTAAGTTTGGTTTTCATGAGCGCTTCGCGGATGCCTCGTGAGGGGTATTGGCGAGCGCTCTTTTTTTGTATTGCAGCGGCGTCGTGCCGGTCAACTGGCGAAAGATCAGGTAGAACCGCTGACGGCTGCTGAAGCCGCAATCAAAAGCGATGTCCGATACAAAACGCCTGTCCTCTGCCAAGAGGCGCTTCGCTTTGTCAATCCGATAGCGATGAACGGCGTCATAGATGGTTTCGGCATAGTGCTGCTTGAAAACCTTCCGCAGATAGGACGGGCTGATGCCTACATTCCGGGCCAGCGCGGTTTCGTCAATTTCCTGGGTGAAGTTTTCGGCGATATACAGATGGGCCTGACGGGCATAGGTCTCGGCGGAAGGATGAAGCAGCCGCATTCGCTCGTTCAAATGATAGAGAATCACCGTAAACAGGCTGGATGAGATTTGTGCGTAATGCTGGAGATTCACATGCCGCTCATTGATGATCTGAACCAGAAGGAAATAAATCAGGTTGGTGTTCTCCAATGTGCAGTATGGGGCGATTCGCGGGCACAGGGTTTCGATAAGCGTCTCCTGATGCTTGGCGGTCACCCATTCCGGCACTGGCTGGTAAACGACGGAAAAGCGTGCTGGATCGCCTGCGCATGGTTCCATCATGCTGGCATGCTCCCGCAGTGCCGGAGGGCATTCCCCTGGGCGATATGCCCGGGGACAAAATCAGCGTCAGCGCTTCCCATCAGCACAAGGCGGCGACAATTCTGCGCTGTCTGGCGGAAAGCATGGCGGATTTCTTGTCGGCGGAGGGCCGGATCGTACGCTCTGTTTCGGGCGGGTCGGGGGGTGGCGAGTCGGTGGCGGCGTCCGCGCTGGGATACTACCTGAGCAGCTTGGGCATCGGCGCCTATATACTGTCCGGCGACAATTATTCCCGACGGATTCCCGTCCAGAACGACGCGGAAAGGATTCGTGTTTTCCGGGTCGGCGGCATGAAGACGCTGCTGGCAGGGGGCTGTATTCGGCAGAGGTGCGGCGGTGGCTGAATGAAATGTGGCTTGCCGAACAGGATGCCGACCCGGCGCTGTTATGCAGGCGGATGGGGCGCGCGGCCACCGAGCTGTGGTATGAGCCGGTGGATATGCGGGTGTGCCGGGTGCTGCTTGTTGAATGGACGCACGGCAACAATCCGTTTTTGCAGGGCATTGATCTGCGTGGGGTGCTGGTCAGCACAGCCACGGAAACGCTGGAGCATCGGCGCGCAGCCCGGTGCGAGGACATGCGAAAGCTGCATCAGGGGGATAAAAAAGTGAGCTTTGACCATCTGACGGAATACCTGGATCAGCTGGAAACGCGCTATGGCGTTCCGGGGCTGGACTGCAAGGTGATGTAGGTTCATCAAACCGTTTTCCGCCATATGTGCGGGTATCGGGACGCGAAGCGGCGCTTTCCCGTGGGGGAAACGGGTTTATGCGATGTGTTTTCCTGTACGAAGATCATGACCATGGTGGCGGCCATGCAGCTTGTGGAGCAGGGGAAGCTCCGGCTCGACGATGAAGTGACAGCGTATCTGCCGGAGTTTGGGAGCGTCAGGGCCGCGGACGCCTTCGACATGCCCCAAAGACCTGTCAGCTGGCCGGATGAAAGCCGGCCCTCTCACCCTGCGCGGTCAAAGATGCGCGTCATCGACCTGATGACCATGACCTCCGGCATGACGTATCAGCTTGATGCTGCGCCGATTCAGCAGGCCGTCAAGGCCAGCGGAAGTCAAGCGGACGCGCGAAATGGCGCGCATGATCTTGCCCGCCGAATCCGGGAGGCGGTTTATTTACAGCCCCTGAGCCATGATGTGGTGGCGATTGTGGAAATCGTCAGCGGAGAGAGATACGCGGATTATCTGACCAGCCACATGGCCTGTCCGCTGAGGCTCAGTCAAATGATGATGCATGTACCGCGGGAGGCTGAAGACCGCCGGGCTGCCCAGTACATGTGCGATTTCCAAACAGGGAAGGTATCGCTGACCACCAGGGAGAACCGTTTTCGCCTGACGTCCAACTATGATTCCGGCGGGGCGGGGCTGACCAGAACGGCGGACGACTACTGCGCCGTGCTGGACGCGGCGGTATTGGCGCCAACGGTCATCCGATTTTGAAGGAAGCTTCGGTGAAGGCCATGGTGCGGAACCGGCTTGCGGGAAAGCCGCTGGAAGATTTCAGGGCCTGCGGTAAGGTGGGCTACGGTCTGGGCGTAAGAACCCTGCTGGACGCATCCTGCTCCCGCAGTCCGGTGGGGGAATATGGCTGCGATGGTGCGGCGGGCGCCTACGCGCTCGCGGATCGCGATCATCATTTGTGCGTCTTCTATGCGCAGGAGATCCTGGGGCAGATCAAGGCGTATGAGGAAATTCATCCGCGGATTCGTGATTTGGTCTATGAGGGCCTGGGCCTGTGATATCCGCGACGCCGGCTTCCTGAATAAAAACCGCGGGACAGCGCGGACGGGCGCTGTCCTTTGGCGTCTCAAACGTTTTGTTTCACAAATTGCCGGATTTGGATTGACATTCCTTCCTAAAGTGCTACAATAATGTCCGGCTTCGGCCATGGGCCGGATAATCCTGTCAAGGAGGAATTTCCATGCAAATGTTTGTGCTGGTGCTCAACCGGGAAGAGTACCTGGACCCGATTCTGGAACGGATGCTGGAGGCGGACATCGGCGGCGCGACCATCCTGGACTCCACGGGCATGATGCGCGTGCTGGATGAGGATAACGTCGATCTCCCCATGATGGGCGTGCTGCGCCATTTTTTCAGTCCTGAACGCAAGCGCTCCAAGACCATGTTCACCCTGCTGGAGGATAATACCATCCCCCGCCTGATGGGCATCATCAATGACGTCACGGGCGGCCTGGACAAACCCGATACCGGTATTGCCTTCGCCCTGCCCACGACCTTTGTGGAGGGTGTGAAGCTGGTATGAATATTTTCCTGGCGCTGGCTATCGCTTTTGCGGTAGGTCTGGCGATGACTCGCCTGATTAACCTGATTAAGCTGCCGCATGTGACGGCCTATCTGATCGGCGGCTTGCTGATCGGCCCCTTCTGCCTGGGCGTGCTCACCACGGAGATGAATGCCCAGCTGGCCTTTGTTTCTGACATTGCCCTGGGCTTTATTGCCTATTCCATCGGCAGCGAGTTCAAGCTGTCCTACATGAAGGAAATCGGCGTGAAGCCCATGGTTATCACGGCCTTTGAGGGCTGCACCGCGTCGCTGCTGGTTTTCCTGACGCTGCTGGCGATGGGGCAGCCGCTGCCCCTGTGTCTGGCCCTGGGAGCTATCGCCGCTGCCACAGCGCCTGCCGCCACGCTGATGGTGGTACGCCAGTACAAGGCCAAGGGGCCGGTCACGCGGATGTTGCTGCCCGTTGTCGCCATGGACGACGCGCTGGGCCTGATGCTTTACGCCATCATGATGGCGGTGGCCCGCACCATTGAGCAGGGGACGGCGCTGAGCGTCATGAGCCTGCTGGTGATGCCGCTGGTGGAGATTGTGGGCTCCTTGGCGCTAGGCGTGGCGCTGGGGCTGATTCTGGTGTATACGCTGCGGTTCTTCCACAGCCGGGGCAACAAGCTGTCGCTGACGATCATGATGGTCTTTGCGGGCGTCGGTTTGTCCTCCATGCTGGGGCTGTCCAGCCTTCTGATGTGTATGATGCTGGGCGCGACCATGGTGAACACCTGCAATCAAAGCGGCGCGATGCTGGAACAGTGTGACCGCTTCACGCCGCCGCTGCTGATGCTGTTCTTTATTCTTTCCGGGGCGAACCTTGATCTGTCGGTGCTGCCGGCGGTGGGCCTGGTGGGCGTCGCTTATGTTCTGGCACGGGCGATAGGAAAGGCCCTGGGCGGAACGCTGGGGGCGGCCAGTCAGCGGTGCGATCCCATGATTGTCAAATACCTAGGCCTGACGCTGATTCCCCAGGCCGGCGTGGCCATCGGCATGGCCCGCATGTCCATGGCGGATCTGCCGGAATACGGCGCGGTCATCAATGCCGTGGTGCTGGCCGGTACGCTGATTTACGAGTTGACGGGCCCTGTCATCACCAAGATCGCGCTGACGAAGGCGGGGGAGATCAAGCCCCAGCCGACGGCACAGCCCAAAGCGGTAGCCAAATAGGCGGCCAAAACCAATCGCCGCGATTCCATCAAACTGGAGTCGCGGCGATTTTGTATGGTAAGCGTTATTTCAGATACCTGCTCTTGATCTTGGGCATCCGGGCGTTGTGAACCCTGCGTCTGCGGATCAGCTTGCGAAGCAGCCAGATCATCAGCAGCAGCGCGATGATGGGGAGGATCAGATACAGGCCGATTTCCAGCGTGAAGGGCGGGAAGGGGTTGGGATCGGCGTCCGTCATGGCGACGATCTCTTCCAGGGTCTTCGGGGCGTTCTCTCGCTTGTCGATGCTCCTGCCGGCCAGCAGGTTGTACTCGATGGGGTCGCCATCCTCCGGGAAGTAAGTCATCACGCCCATGACTTCCCCAGCTTGGATCGGAGCCACGAAATCCCGGGAGTACTCGATCAGCACGGTGTCCCGCAGGTTGGAGGCCATCAGCTCCACCTGATCCCGGGTGGCGATAATGGACGCCGTTCGGGAGGAATCCGCCGGCACGCAGGTGAGCGGCAGGGAGCCTAAGGCGCTGTCGTTGAGTGAAAAGCCGGTGGTCTCCAGGGTGATGGGGTTCATGTTGTACAGGTCGATGGGCGATACGCTCACATATTGGCTGAAGCCGTAGTTCATCATCTTAATGGTGTCCGCCCAGCGCGCCCGCTTGCCGGTGAAGAAGACCACGGAGATCAGCTCTACACCGTCGCGCTCGGCCGCGCCCACAAAGCAGTAGCCCGCCATGGAGGTGGTGCCCGTTTTGATGCCGATGGCGTCAGGATAATAGTATTTATTTGCGCTCTCGTCGGTGCCGGGGACCATCAGCTGGATGCCGGTGCCCCAGGTGCGGGATCGCATCAGGTTGGTGCGGGCGGCGGTATAGCTGGTGGTGGACACCACCTGACGAAAAATATCGTTCTGCATGGCTTCCCGGGCGATGAGCGCCATGTCCCGGACGGTGGTGTAGTGACTGTCGTTGTGCAGGCCGTGGGGGTTGGCGAAGTGGGTGCTGGTGCAGCCATAG
>ERZ777306.3742-NODE-3742-length-15260-cov-4.456166_pt1 | contig 15260 bp, 12 predicted proteins | sample MGYA00374966_ERZ777306 | MGnify/ENA primary metagenome ERZ777306 (study PRJEB29329, sample SAMN06343882) | mouse gut metagenome | isolation source: Mouse cecum | place: Austria: Vienna | collected 2014-11-15 ...
GTCCACCCTTGAAAAGTCAAGGAAAAATCATCCTACTTTTTGTCCAGGTGACCTCCGTTTTTATAATTTCAAATGCGGCTCCAGGTACCAAGAAAGCCTCCTAATCAACCGATTAAGAGGCTTCTCTATTTTATCTGGGTTATACTAAAGGAATACTAATCAGCAAAACCTCGCCCAATCAACTCAAATGATAAAAAGTCGTAAGACTTAATTTCGATATCATTGTATAATTTTCTACTGTATATATTTCATTACTTTGAAAATGAACAAGCAATGCCTATTCCCCAATTATAGAAATGTAACGCTGTAAAGAGGCGATTTCAGCTTGTGCTACAATTTTCTGAAAGTCTTGTTGCTGTCCTTGCGTGTGCGATGCCTCCAATGCCTTATAATAAGCAATCTTCTCATCGTTGCTTCCTTTAAGATTGACAATTGTGTATCCATTACGAAGAAGATACAAGTTCATAAGCAGGCGTGATGTCCGCCCATTACTGTCAATAAAAGGATGAATCCTCACAAGTTCGTCATGAAGATATGCCGCGACCAATATAGGGTGCTCGCCAGCTGCTTCCTTATCACGATATGCAAGCATAAAATCCTCCATTTGTTTTTCTATCAGATATGGTTGAGGCGGCAGATGAGTGCTACCTGATATCATAACAGGCACGGTGCGATATCTTCCTGCGTTCTCTCTGTCTATGCCATACAGAACGATAGAATGTATCTCTTTTATAGTCCTTTCACCAATTTCAATATCGCTCTTTGCAAAATCCCTTATATAGTCAATGGCTTCGGAATGGTTGATTGCCTCAAGATGTTCGCGCATTGATTTTCCTGCAATCGTGACACCCTCATTTACTACCAGTTCCGTTTCCTGCAGGGTCAATGTATTGCCCTCTATACGGTTGCTCTCATAGGTGTATTCTATAGCAAAGGCCTCCTCTATCTTTTTAAGAGCCTCGGCTGGCAGCGGGCGTATATTTGACAACTTTGTTTTCAGATTGTCAGACTTCTGTAAAAGATGACTCAGTTCCTTTTCCATAAAAAAACAATTAAGTGTCACAAAGATAATTTATCTTTTCTATTTTCACTTTGAGTTTCTATGTCTTATTATATTACAAAAAGATTATGGTCTCATTTTCACACAAATAGCCCATAAATTTCAAGTGCAAGAATTTTTGCAGTAAAATGAGACAATATCTATGGATGAGATTTGACAATATAAATCATCAAGAAGATCTTGATGATGAGCTACCATTTTAACATCATGAGGTATACTAAAAGAATACTAATCTGCAAAACATCATAAAACAAGGACAGGCACAGTCAAACATCTTTTATCGTAAAAGACTGGTTTCTTTACTTTATTTATATTTTGGCTGACTTTGTTTTAGGGCGTATCTACCGGCTCCGGGTACTATCAAAAGCTCCAGATGATTGAATGTAAATCATCTGGAGCTTTTGTCTTAATCGCTGCGCCCATAACAGGTGGGTTCTTACAACATATTGTCTGTCAATCAATTGCAAAACAGTGTAGTCCATACAAGGCATACTGTTTTATAACACATTGAGCCTCACCACATTGCAGAGACCCACCTATAACCATTGAAGCCGGTATGGCAATCAAGATTCTTTCAGGAATGTCTGCGCCGGAAATGGAACCAGATGAAAAGCACTGCGGCAATCAGTCCGGCTGTGACATTTGAGACCACCGCTCCCAGACGAAGCCCTTCAGGAGCCTGCATAATATATGAGACCACCACACACGTCATAAAGGTGGCAGGAATCAATGTAATCCAATAATTTTTGAAATGCACGGCAAGATAGACAGTCGCAGTCCAGAGGAAGATTGTGGCCAAAGTCTGGTTTGACCAGGCGAAATATCTCCAAAGGACATCAAAATTGACTTGTGTAAGTATGATGCAGACCACAAAAAGAGGGATCGCAATCAGGAATCTCTTTCCAAGACGGTCCTGTCTGATACCGGTCGCATCGGCAAGCGTAAGGCGCGCACTCCTGAACGCCGTATCTCCGCTGGTAATCGGACAGGCGACGACTCCAAGCACAGCAAGGATTGACCCGAAAGTTCCCAGCAGGCCTTTTGAAATGCTGTTGACCACAGTCGCTGGTCCTCCTGCGGCTACAGCTTCACTTATACTTGGCGTATCTCCGAAAAATGCTATAGTCGCGGCACACCAGATCAACGCCACAATCCCTTCAACCACCATTGCACCGAAAAATACCGGACGGCACTCCCCTTCTTTGGTGACACATCGTGCCATCATCGGTGACTGGGTAGCGTGAAAACCGCTGATCGCCCCGCAGGCGATGGTCACGAACAGGAAAGGAAATACTGACAGTCCTTTGGGATGAAGATTCTCCAACGTCATCTCCATCATCCTGAGCGAACCGTTGAATTGCCCAATTATAATCGCAACGGTTATTCCGACAGCCATTATCAGCAGAGCAGCTCCGAAAAGAGGATATATCTTGCCTATGACCTTATCTATAGGCAACACTGTAGCAATGATATAATATATGATTATCACTATCGACCACACAAGCACGGAAATACCTGTCATAGAGGATAGCAGAGCCGCAGGAGAGCTGACGAACACCGTCCCGACGAGAATAAGAAGAATGACAGAGAACACCCTCATGACCGTGCGCATACCCCTGCCAAGATATTTGCCTACAATTTCAGATACGGATATTCCGTCGTGCCGCATAGATATGACACCGGAAAGATAATCGTGCACAGCCCCTGCGAATACCGACCCCAACGTTATCCAAAGGAAAGCCACCGGACCGAACATCGCCCCGAGAATCGCTCCGAATATCGGACCGGTCCCGGCAATATTAAGAAACTGGATCAGGAATGCCTTATACCACGGCATCGGGACATAGTCAACACCATCATTCAGACGGCAGGCCGGTGTCCGGGACAAATCGTCAAAGCCTACTATCCTCTGAATATATTTTCCATACACGAAATATCCTGCAACAAGAAATGCAAGACAAGAGATAAAGGTTATCATAGTGCCATCCTGTTAAAAAACATACAAATTTATCACATCTTTCAACAACAGCCAAGCACCTTTCCAATTCTTTCAAGTTCCTGAAAGCTTTGAAAGAACCAGACATTACCCTCATCAATGAACTACTCCGCCACAATCTCCACAATATTGCCTTCCGGGTCAAGGATGACGCTTTCATAACAGCCGTCACCAGTCACCCGAGGCTCGCCAGAAACCGAATATCCATCCTGTCTGAGCCGGTCAGTCAAGACATCCACCATATCGCGGCTTCCGGCTGAAATAGCCAAATGCGCCAGGCCTTTAAGTCTGCCACGTACTGGAGGCTCATCCATATCTGGGACATTCATCAGTTCTATCCGTGCCGTCCCCGGACCTGACGACAGGAAATACGAAGTGAATCTCTTCTTTGGATTCACATATTTCTCACTGCTGACGAACCCGAAATATTTCATATAGAACTCCCTGAGCAATTCCATGTCTTCCGCCCATACAGCAATATGATCTATTTTTGCAAACATACTAAATACAGACAAATTATTCTTCCGATGAATTTTCCTTCAGCCACTGAAGACGTCTCAGGTCAGGCAGATGCCTGATTGTAAAATCATCAAAGTCCGCTTTGAACCCGGTACCGTCAGGACTGGCGGCCATCATCCCCACCATAACAGGACAGTTGTCCTGCATCCACGCATTGCGCATCATCACATATTCCTTGTCATCGAAAGAATAAAATATCTCCACGGCATCCAGCCGCCTTACAGCCTTTATCCACACGAAACGGACCGGTCTGTCCAAAGGAATTATGCTCCAGTCACTTGTCTTGTGCGTAACCACTGTACTGAGATTATACTTCCCGTCCACGAATTCTATTCCGGCCTTGATATAGTTTTCCTGATCGATGCGCAGCATCAGACCTGACTGGTCAAAACGCGCGCTGTAGTCACCTGAGATCTTGACTTTCACTTCAAATTCACCTCCGCGCACAGTGTACAGGAACGGTGCGTCATCTACCGTGAATCCGTAATGGGATATGCGCCAATAATCCGTCTGAGGCGTCACATCCATAGAAAGCCTGCCGGACTTTATCTCCCAATGCTCAGGCTCATTGAACCATTGCATCATTTCAAGGGTCTGTGCAAATCCCGTCTGGGCCATAATGCCTGCAATCAGGCAAAAAACGATTTTCCTTATCTCCATAATTACTTCCGTTTTACAAAAAACAAACACAATCATTGTTTTGATTAACTTTGCAAAGGTAAGACACCGCTATACATCACACAATGCTTATTAATAACCATTTTTCATAAAACATTATGGGTGTGGAAAACAAACTTGGAAAAGAATTTCTTTCCCAGGACTTCTCAGATGAGAAACTGTATTCAGAAACGATTGAAAGCTACAAAAACACCGCTTTCAATTATGCACGGATAGAAAACTCGATAGCAGTATTGAGCGACATACAGTCCAACAGGAGCTATATCTACTACGGAGGGCTTTCAAGAGTGCTCGGGATAAAGGAAACCGGATCTTCAGCCGAAGTCCATTCCATCTGGGAAGAAGAAATATTCAGACTCATACACCCGGATGACCTGGCCGAAAAACATCTGCAGGAACTCAGATTTTTCCATTTCATCAAACATCAGCCGAAGCAGAAACGACAGGAATATTATCTTGCCCAGCAGCTCAGGATGAAAAACACATCGGGAAACTACATTCCGGTACTTCACAGGATATTTTACCTCCCTTTCCAGCAAAGCCTGAGACTTGCCCTATGCCTGTACAACCACACGACGATATGCCTTCCGTCACAATGTATGATAATCAACTCTGCAGACGGACAGATTACTCAGCTCGGTAAGCAGAATGATACAAAAATACTGTCCGGACGTGAAATCCAGATATTGCGTCTTATAGACAAGGGAATGATGAGCAAGGACATTGCGGAGGCACTCTCGATCAGCATAAACACAGTGAGCAGGCACAGACAGGAAATATTGGGCAGACTTCAGGTGAAAAATTCAATTGAAGCCTGCCGTATCGCCAAAGACCTGAAACTTATCTGAAGCATTCAAATCTCCGGATATCCACAAGACAAAATTATTTTCTGCAGGCCGGGCGTGCCGTCAGCATTCTGACCAGATGCTTTCTGACAGCCTCACCCTGTCTGTCATCAGTGATAAGATAGGAGCGGTTGCCGTCAGGCGTTTCCGTAAAGACAGTAGCACCGTCAGCCGTAACCTCTATAGTACCTTTCGGAGATTCCGTAAAAAACTCCGGACGGTTGTCGACACAATACAGCACAGAAGTCAAATCCCACACAGGACGGTCGTACGGCATAGGAAGATATGCCTTATACGCCTCCACCACAGGATGAGGTCCGGAAGACCATCCGAAATCATTTTCAATGCTATCCCCCGGATATTCTATCCCGATACCGACTTCAAACGGAGATGTCACCAGAGCCGTAGGCCACTCCTCAAACACTTTCTTCGCAGATTCGATATCTTTGACAATATTGTACTCATAGAAATCCCTGTCCGACATACATCCTCCCATAGCGCACAGCATCTTTACCTTACGTGCGACCAGTTCCTTTCCTGACAATGGAGAATATTCATCTGCAGAAGTTTCCAGCAGTCTTGCAAGGTTGGTGGAAAATCCTACAGAGACTACTGTAACCGAATTGTCAGGCATTCCAGCAAGAATTTTACGGTAAAGAATATAGGCATCAGGATAATTTTCATATCCGCTGCACGAACGCTCAAAAAGAGGAGAGCCGTCGTCCGACTTCATTCTTACGACAGCCTTGGCATAGTTTACGGCATCTGTCTCGCAATCTGCACCTCCACGTATAATCCCGACCGGGACATCAGGATAACCGTACCAGGTCCCCATGATATCAACAAATTCAGCAGGGGCCGTACCTTCCTTATTGATGGTCACGGCAAGAAGCCTGGCCTTGCCGGCATCAACATATTTGTAGAGCATATCAAGAGCCATCGCATCATCTATGTCATTGCCCATATCAGTCTCAAAAATAATATACGGCACCTGTGTACCAGCATCCCTGTCACGTCCGCAGGACATCACCGCCACAACGCAGACAATCAGCAAACAAAATTTTTTCATCTGTCATTAATTTTTTGCAAACCGGCAGTTGCAACTGCCGGTTTTACATCAAAACAACTGCACCATAAACTATCGTACAGTTTTAACCGGATGCAAAGTTATTTCTTTACTCGGCAAAATGCAACCCGTCGAGCTTGTCCCAGGCACCACGGGTGAAGTCAGGGACTCTCACCGGAAAGACCCTGCTTAACCATATTCAGAGTCGTCAGCTTTAATTGGCTCCGGCAGCTACTATAAGTCCCAATCCCACAAGAAAAAAAAGAAACATCACAGCAAGCAGCATATTGACATTCCTGGACGAGCCTTTGAATTCTTTCCAGACGAATACACCCCATAGGGCTGCAATCATAGGAGCACCCTGTCCCAAAGCATACGACACGGCCGCCCCGGCTTTTCCGGAAGCGATATAGCTGAAGGACGTACCCAAGCACCATATTGCACCACCCAACATACCGACCAGATGAGTGTTGAAACTTCCCTTGAAATATTCCGAATAAGACACCGGAGTTCCCACAAAAGGTTTCTTCATCACAATTGTGTTGAATATAAAATTGCTCAACAGCACTCCTGCAGAGAAGATAAAAATTGCACTATAAGGAGTCAGTCTTCCGGCGGCAGGAGACGCAAAATTATCAAGATCCATTGCAGCTGCGACAAAACGGTAAAAGAATGACATCAATATGCCGGCAACCACAGCAAGCACAATACCTTTCCTTGAAGACTTCCGGTCCCGACCGTTCCGGTTCATTCTTCCGGAAGCAATACCATTGCATATTATAGCAACGACAATAAGCGCGACGCCGGCAAAAAGTATCACGGGATTTCCTTTAGGAGCCCCCATATAATTGATTATCACTCCCAGGACAAGAGAAAGTCCTACTCCAAGCGGGAAAGCGACCGACATTCCGGCAATTGACGTTGATGCAGAAAGAAGTATATTGGATGCATTGAATATAATACCTCCCAATATGACACTGAAGACATTTATCCAGTCCGCCTGTGCCAAGTCCTTCAAAAACGGACGCCCTTCAGTACCTGCACTTCCCATTGTAAATGAAACAAACAGAGAGAACAGAAACATTCCTATAACATAATCCCAATAGAACAGTTCATATCTCCAGGATTTTGCTGCAAGTTTTTGGGTATTTCCCCAAGACCCCCAACACAACATTGTCACGACGCAGAATACAACCGCCGTCAAATAATTTCCTACTATAAACATAATTTATAAAGATTTAACAGTTTTTTCAATCACAGCGACCATTCCACCGTTGGAAGCGAAACGGAACGGAAATGTCTGTCCATTTTTAAGGACTACTCTCATTTTCCGGTAATCCTTAGCATTTTTTGACGCATTGATCCCGTCCACATAGACAGTCACATCATATACACCTTCAGGAAGAAAAGACAGGTCAACGGACGCCTCCTCCTCACTCCCGGCAGACATAGCTCCGACAAACCATCTGTCACCGCTGCGTCTTGCGACAGCTATATTATGCCCTATCTCTCCCCAAAGAGGAACGGTTTCATCCCATACAGCAGGAACAGTCTTGAGAAAATCAAGACATTCCGGATTCTCATCATATTTGGAAGGGCTGTCAGACAGCATCTGCAGCGGACTTTCATAAACGATATACATAGCAAGCTGATGGCATCTGGTCCCTTGGCCCATAGGCTCCACATTATTGATACGGAAAAGTTCCGGCTGGACATTCAGCATTGCCCCTGGAGTAAAGTCCATCGGTCCGGCCCATTGGCGCAGATAAGGAATGATCAGCTGATGTACCGGTGTACATCTGTCACTCCACTTGTTATATTCAAGACCTACAACACCTTCACGTGTCATAATGTTCGGATAACGTGCACGCATACCCTCAGGAGGATATGAACCGTGAAAATCAAGAAGCATCCGGCATTCAGCTGCCTTTTGGGCGACACGTTCATAAAAATCAACCATTCTTGCATCATTCCTGTCCATAAAGTCTATCTTGACTCCTTTCACTCCCCATCCGGACATCATTTCAAATGCCTCATTCAACTGTCTGTCAATATTTATCCATTTGGCCCAAAGACACACCCCGACTCCCTTTTTCTCAGCATAGGAGCACACGGCAGGGATATCGGTTTCAGGATTAATATAAAGCAGGTCATCCTTTCCTGACCATCCTTCATCAATCAAGATATATTCTATGCCATGCCGGGCCGCATAATCAACCATATACATATATGTTTCCGTATTTATCCCGGCTTTAAAATCCACTCCATATATATTATTGTTGTTCCACCAGTCCCAAAGAACCTTGCCGGGTCTTATCCAGGAATAGTCCCCAACCGTCTTTTCCGACAGCAGCCACACAAGGTCACTTGCCAGAATTGAAGCATCAGAATCAAAAATACCGGCAACACGCCACGGGAAACTCCTGTCAAGACTGCATTTGACGATATAAGGATACCGTTCTACGGCATACAGCTTATTTGTACCGTCAAAATATTCCTCACGTGAAGGGTAATTCGCCAGGACCCCTTCAAAGCCACGTCCCGTAGGACGCAGATAGGATCCGGAATAATTCCGCAGATCAGCCTCAGCAAGAAGGACTGAACATCCTCCTGTCTCCACCATAACAGGCATAATTGAAAACATATCCTCAGGCAAATCTTTCAGGCTGCTCAAGGTATAATCCTCTTCAAACCAATTCTGCAGGTCTTTCGTCAACAACGTATAAGACATACATTCTGGCTCAAACACATAAGAGATATGCTCCGTATCCACAACACCGTCTCTGTCCGCCTTCCCGACAAACCGGTACGCCACTCCATCGTCATACGCCCTTACAACGAAATCATAGTCACGATAGACAAATGTCAGCTGATTGTAATTTTCCCTTATGACCGCACTTTTTCTTTGAACGGCATAAGGAAGCATATTGTCAACCGACCGTCTCTTGACAGATTTCAGGGCTGCAGTCCCATTCCACAGACAACCATTTACCGAGATGGAAGGCGAAGGGCACGAGAAAAGTTTCGTCTCGCCTCTGAACACATCCAAAGAGATTCCTTCATCTGTAGACGAGACTATGACTTTATTGTTCAATGAAGGCGAACAAAGCGTATAATCCTTTGCTGAGACCACCACTGAAAATCCCAACAGTACGTATATGGCTATAATTATATCTTTTTTCATCTCACATCTGTTTTCCTGTCACTTGACGCACCAGAGCCTCCAAAGCAACATTATGATTTGCTTCATCCAAAATAAGATAACAATGATTCCCGTCAGGATCTGCAGTAAAGATGCTATAGCCGTTTTCGTCTATTGCAATCCTGCCGGGTTCCGAGTACCGGAAAATACCGTTTTCTGGTTCTACCCCTGCCATGACAGAAGTAAGATCCCAGGTCTGACGATCGTATGGCATTTCCATATAATTACAATATGCTATAGCCAACGGATGCTTTCCCGCATCACCGAAATCATTCAAAATGCTTGTATGCGGATACAAAAGTTTATTTCCAAGTTCCCATCCGCTGACAACCATCCTGACCGGGCATTTCTCAAACACTGTCCGAGCCGCAGGAATATCACAGACCACATTATATTCAGGAAACATATTTTCCGCGTCAAACATTCCTGCCATAACAGACAGCAATTTCACTTTCTTTTTCATCAGTTCAACTCCTGTAAGACTGGAGATGTCATCCGCACCCGAGTCCAAAAGACGTCCGATATTTGTAAGTGGTCCCACTGCAATCAGCACCACACTGTTGTCTTCAGCCTCAACGAGCTTCTTCCTTATCACACGGAAACCCTCTTCTACAGAATCCGGATTTATTTGCGGAACGAGCAGTCTATGTCCGTTGACTTCAGCGGAAAGGGTTGGAACAAGATAATAATAATCGTCAGGAGTAACCCCGTCGTATGCAAATCCGACAGGGATGTCACTATGCCCATTGTACCGGCAATATCCGTCTACAAATTCTATCGAATGCACATTATTCTTGCTGACAGTCACCGCCTTCAAGTCAATTATGTCATCCCTGTCATAATTCAGAAGCATCTGGAGAGCAAGCACATCGTCAATGTCATTTCCAAGATCGGTATCAAAAATGACCGGAATCGTATTCCTGCTCCCGTAACTGCAGGACGAAATCAAAGCCGCAGCCAGCATTATAAAAACCAGTTTCTTTATCATTTCTCAAAAATATATTTTAATGTTCTGTCATTCTGGATATCATCAAACTCAGATTCAGGCAAAGCCGCATCAGCCACATCCGCATCTATTCCTATATATCCCAAAGGAGTATATCCTCCTTCAAAATAATTGGTATTGGCGAACCTCACTGAAGGAAGCATACCGGAAGGGTCAAGAATGGCCAAAGCCAGAATATATTCTCCACACGGAATATCATCCACGACAAAATCCGCATCGACAATCACCTTTTCCGGATGTATATCCCAGTCATACGTGTCTACATTCCATTTGTCCCCTGGCATCCATTCCGTTATTCTGACACCATCGACAACATACCCGAATACCTTTTTGTGCGTATATCTGTCAAGAAGAGCTATTTCCAAAGGCCAGTCATAATAAAATGGAGATGAACCCGTATTGGTCAAAGAAAAACTGCAGGAAACTTTTTCTCCATTTTTTACAACAGCATCATATTCAGCCTTGTCAAGAACATACCTATACCCCATCGCCTTCTGGAGTTCACCTGCTTTCCTTAAGAAAAGACTGTCACTCCAGTCTGCCCACGTGACACCGCCAAGATGGTTGCAATGCAGATTGCGGATCTGCTCAAGAGCGACCAGAAAAGTATCCGGATCCTTCAGACAGTCCTCCAGAGACCGGAATCCCGCAATCTTAAGATTGCCCCAATTCCAAGTGATTTCACCTCCGACAGGCTGGGTTTTCCAGCGGTCACCCAACTTCAGCATCTCCTCATAGCCTCTTGTCTGCTCCTGTTCTATTGCCCAGGAGTCCCAATATATACCAAATTCATAATCTTTAAACTCGTACGCATAACGCACCATGACCTTTTTGTTCCTGAAAGCTTTGGAGAATGCATCACCCAATACTTTTTCAAGACCGTCAACCCAGGTTCTTCCATAAATATGCTCCGGTTCATCGTGAGGAGGCCAATACGTACTCAAATCAGGATCGTGATGCTCACCCCACTCTCCTACTATCCCCATCTCAACATATGCGACACGGGGATCATTGTCCCAGGCTTTTCCAAGTTTTTCTACAAACTTCTCGACCCTTAACGCAAAATCAGGGTGAAAATATCCTCCTGTAATCTGTGTGAGCGAGTCCTCCGGATTCAAATAACAGGTCCACTCTCCCGGAACATTTCTATAAGGGGAAGTCTGCCCAGGCATATCATCAGGCCAATGCCATCCGTTCAGGTCATCCTGATTGGAAGGATCCTTAGGCTTACCTCCGTGCCACGGTTCAACCCACACAAGAAACGCCCGTGGAATCACTTTCATATTGATGTCCTCAACTCCTTCCCAACGGTGATTGCTGTAAGCTGTCACTTTGTCCACACCGTCAGATGCCACCCTTTCCATCATATTCCATTGCATATACTCCTTATTCATAGTTCCATAAGGGTAAGGATAACAGGAACGTTTGACATCTGTTCCAGGAGCAAAAAATTCACGCCATCCTTTCATTGTATTACGGAAAGCAGGCTCATATTCATTCATATGCACAATCACCTTGTTGCCCCTGCGCTCAACACGATATCCATCAGCCGGCTGACTGCAGGAACATAATACCGTTCCTGCAATCATCAGCAAAAAACATTTCAAGACATTCATTGCCATCACAATCATTTATCAAACACATAATGTAATGTACGGTCACTCTGAATATCATCAAAGCTCTTGAAATCCACTTTATAAGAATCAATGTCCTGTCCTATTCCTATATAGCCCATAGGGTGTCTTCCCCCGGTATAGTAATTCATGACAGCAAAGCGGAGTGAAGGAAGCATTCCTGAAGGATCCAGGACAGCAATCGCAATCGCATATTTACCAGGTCTGACATTTCCATCCAATGTCAGCTCCTCACTGATTTCATATTCAGGAGCAGGAGAAAGATACGAATGAGTAGCTTTGTCATAGTTGTCACCAGGCATCCACTGCGATATTCTTGGAGTATCAAGAACCTTCTTCCATACCGCCTCTTTCGTATCCGGGTCCACCAATGAGATTTCCACCGGCCAATCGTAATAGAAAGGTGATGAACCCGCATTTTTCACTTTGAATGAAACCTTGAACTTATTGCCATTATCCACCCTTACAGGATAATTGAATTCAGTTATCAGATAACGGTATCCCATAAGTTTTTGGGCATTGGACGCATAGACCATAAATGACGCATCATTGAAATTTGCCCAGGTAACGCCTCCGAGATGATTGCAATGCAGTTCACGGATCTGGTCTGTAACAAGTTCATTTATTTCAGGATTTTTAAGACAATCTTCAAGACTGTTGCACCCTGCCAGTTTCAGACTTCCCCAATTCCAGGTTATTTCCCCTCCGATAGGCTGCTGCTTCCATCTGTCACCCAATTTTTTGATGGCCTCATATCCCCTTTCATTTTCCTCTTCAATGGCCCAGGAATCCCAATACTGTCCGAACTCATAATCATTGAATTCGTATGCATAACGCACCATAACCTTTTTGTTCTTGAAAGCTTCCTTGAAAGCGTCACCCAAAGTTTTTTCTATACCTGGAATCCACGTACGTCCAGCGACATGAAACGATTGGGTATGCGGCAGCCAGACTGTAGTGATATTAGGGTCATGATGCTCTCCCCACTCTCCAATAAGCCCCATTTCAACATACGCTACACGCGGATCATTGTCCCAGGCCTCTCCAAGCTTTTTTATGAGTTTTTTCATCCTGTCCTGGAAAGAAGGATCAAAGTACCCTCCTGTACTTGGCGTATTGTTGTCGTCGGAACGGACTTCCTTCGGAAAATCCAAAGGCCAATGCCATCCGTTAAGATCATCAGGGTGAGTTGTCCAGGTATTCTTGGGCACACCTCCTTCGTATGGCTCCATCCATACGATATAAGGACGTGGAATCACTTTGATATTCTGTTCCTCAACTCCTTTCCAGCGATGATTGCTATAGGCAATAACTTTATCCACACCATCAGCTTCTGTCTCCTCCATCATATTCCACTGCATATACTCCTTTATCATAGAACCATAAGGATATGGATACTCAGCACGCATCCGGTCAATACCAGGGCCGAAAAACTCCCTCCATCCTTTCATCGGATTACGGAAAGCGTTGTAATATTCATACGGGCGTGATGATACGACACCGTCATTGACCACAATAGTTTCCTTGACATCGGCCAGACTGTTGTCGTCTTTCTCCATACAGGCATAAAACGCAGGCAGTGCAAAGCCGAGAACAAAGGCATATCTGAAAATTGTTTTCATTGCAATACTCTTTTATCAATAACCTGGATTCTGATCCGCTTCTGTCATCATATCGTTGCCGTCAATGGCATCCTGAGGTATAGGATAAAGAACATGGTACGGTTTTACTTCGATTTCCGGGAAAGCAGCCCTTACCTGTTCTGCAAGCTTTCCGAAACGCAGCAGGTCAAAACGACGGTGATGTTCACAGCAGAGTTCAAGGAGCCTCTCCTCAAGCACAACAGAAGCAAATTCTTCTTTAGTAAGACCGTCCTCTTTGGTTATCAATGATATTCCGGCACGTTTACGCACCTGATTCAGGCATTCGTATTTTGCATCGGTCTTGTCATCAATATTATTCAATGCTTCCGCCTTCATAAGAAGCACATCCGGATAACGCATCATAATATAGTTCAGCTGGTCATCTTCAATCACGGTTCCATATTCAGGATCACGGTATTTCATTATGCACGGAGGAGTCTGCGGCACCCCATTGTATTCTGTAGCAAAAAATGCCTGTTTCCTCTTGTCCTGCTGTTCATACCTGTCATACAGATACTGAGTAGGCCCGAAACCTCCCCAACCGCCTCCGGCCGTAGGGCCACCTACATTTCTCGGTCCCCAATAGCTTGACTGAAGGCTTCCTTCAAGCCCCCAGTTGCCGGAATGCCTGAACTGCACCTCAAAAATATTTTCTATTTCTTCATTCTTGTGGGACGGATCAAATATATCGGCATAATTATCATACAGAGAATATTTTCCGATTACATGATTCAATGCTCCAAGAGCCTCATCTGATTTTCCCCACTGAAGATAGAAACGACCCAACAATGAATATGCAGCATATCTGGTTGCACGTCCTTTATCTCCAGGCTCATCCCATTTGACAGGAAGTACAGCAGCAGCCTCACTCATATCCTTGACGATCTGGGTATAAACCGCATCGGCACTTTCTCTTGGCTTGTGCAGCGCATCAGGATCAACGGAAGTTTCAAGCCACATAGGAACGCCTCCATACATAGCAACCAAGTCAAAATAATATATAGCCCTCAGGAATTTGGCCTGGGCAATCATACTTTCACGTTCTCCCGCTGAAACAGGAGCATCAGCCGGCATATTGATGATTGTATTCGCCCTTTTTATACCGTCATAGCACCATATATAATGTTCCCTCAGAAATCCATGCGATGCTGAAAACGTATATATTTTCAGCTCGTTATATGCAGCCCATCCAAGATCGAAAGGCTCAACCTCATCTGTTCCGAAAGCATTGAGAGTTATAGACTGTTTTCCCACAAACACGAACTGCAACATACCGTATGCACCGGAAAGTGCCTTGTTCCAGTCATCTGATGAGGAAAACGAATTTTCCGGGGTAAGAGAACTCTTGGACACTTCATTCAGAAAGTCACTGCACGAAGAAACAGCAAGAGCACAAGAGCATAATATCAAATAAAAATATTTTTTCATAACAACTGTCAATTTACAATAAACGATTAAGCCGGGAAAAATCAGAAAACAAGAGAAATTCCTCCTATGAAAGCTCTCGCGCCAGGATATGTGTTTGTCGTATCCCAGGCCTCGACATCATATCCAGTAAAGGAAGTGAAAGTATACAGGTTCTGAACAGAGGCATAGATTCTCAGACTTGAA
>ERZ777306.3743-NODE-3743-length-15255-cov-5.819408_pt1 | contig 15255 bp, 9 predicted proteins | sample MGYA00374966_ERZ777306 | MGnify/ENA primary metagenome ERZ777306 (study PRJEB29329, sample SAMN06343882) | mouse gut metagenome | isolation source: Mouse cecum | place: Austria: Vienna | collected 2014-11-15 ...
ATCTATGGATTCGTATCCAACAAATCAGGTTTACAAGCTGTCATAACCGAAGCAACAGCTGTAACAACTAATATTTTATTTACTAATTTCATTGTCTTTTCTCTTTTTTAGAATGTAACACTAATACCCGCAGCAAACTGGCGTAAAGACGGATAGTTTGTAGTTGCCCCCATTTCAGGATCCTGACCGGGGAATGATGTTATGGTAAACAAGTTTTCACCAGACAGATATACACGAACCCTTTCTGCAGAAATTTTTTCTGTCAGAGTTACAGGCAATGTATAGCCGATTGTCAGATTCTTCAATTTCATATAAGTACCGTTGTACAAATAATAATTGCTGGTTTGACGGCTCTGTTTCGAGTTTTCTACCAAACGGGGAATATAACCATTCAGATTGGTTCTCGAATCAGTCGGATTTTCAGGATCGTAGAAGTAATGATCATTCGCAACCCGCTCAGATGTTGCAAAACCATTTCTGATTGCTACACTATTATACGGATCTTCTTCCCAATACAGTTTGAAACCACCGTTGCCAGCCCACAACATACTTAAATCGAAGTTTTTCCAACTGGCGCTGATATTGATACCATAACCGAACTTAGGCATAGCTGAAGATCCTTGAAAGTCATAATCATAAGAACTACCGTAAATACCGTCGCCATTCAAATCCGCATAAATCAAATCACCGTAATAGATATTATTCCGACCGACACTCTGGTTTGGCATAAATTTGTAACCAGCATCAATCATGGCATTCAACCATTTCATATCACCTTCCGTACGGATCATACCATCTTTCGGGCCACCATTTATATTTACGGAACCATCGCTGTTAAAATGGGTTCCATTACCGGAATAAGTATTCAATGTATAATATTCTTTGATCGGATGTCCTTCTACGATACGTCCCTTATCTTTATCCACAGATACATCACCGATATTCGATTGCCATACTTTCTTACCGTCTTTCTCCACCCAACCGGCTTCATACTTACCCAGATATTTTGTTACCTCATTATGATTGTAAGAGAAATTGGTAGAAACAGCATAATTGAAATCACCTACATGGTCTTTCCAGCCTACAGTCAATTCAAAACCGCGGTTCGTAACCTCAGCCGTATTCATGGTCGGAGGAGTCTTAATACCCATTGTCAAGTGAAGGTTCGGAGTTGTCAGGATACCATCCGTTACCTTATTATATACGTCCAACTCTGCTGTCAAACGGTTATTAAGAAAACCGGCATCCACACCAAAGTTCGTAACAGTCGTGCTTTCCCATTCCAGACGCGAGTTACCGATCCTGTTCTGTGCCAAAGCAGCAGCCTGAGCCCCTCCAAAAGAATAATTATAAGTCTTATAAGTAGCCTGATAACCATAATAGTCCTGGTAACCATCCTTATCTGTAATGCGGTTGTTACCTATTTGTCCCCAGGAAGCACGGATTTTCAGGTTAGATAACCAGCCGATATTCTTCATAAATTCCTCTTCAGACAAACGCCAGGCAGCTGAGAATGACGGGAAGATACCCCAACGCGAATCGGAATTGAAACGGGAAGAACCGTCATAACGGAAGTTAGCCTCAAACAGATATTTAGACAGATAAGCATAATTCAAACGGCCGAATACAGAACGAAGTGCTTCGTCTTTCGCCGTACCAGTACTGGTCTGCATTTCTGTGGCTGCATCGGGAACACTGATACTCGGGTCTATCAAACCCTTTTTCTGTTGCTTATGCTCGTATTGTTTATAGAAATATTCGTTGTAACCAACCATTACATTCAAATCGTGACCACCTTTGAAGCTCTTGTCATAACGCAGGATATTTTCAAGCGTATATGTTTCTTCCGCATACGACTTCCAAGTTGTCGTCATCTGGTCCGGAGTCGTTGCTGTAGAAGCAATCTCACCATTACTGAAGGTATAGCGGGCCAACGGAACTGTATGTGAGTTATATTCGTCAAAACGACGTCCGTAATTAAAGTTGAAGTCCCAGCTCAGACCTTCCATAAACTTGATCTTACTATACATCGTTGTATTAAAACGGGAAGAACGGTTTTGTCCGTCGGTCTGTTTCAGATATGCCCCAATATTATTAGCGGTAGAGCTTTCTTCGGCAGCTTCCTTATATCCCATTTTTCCATCATACATACCAATCAAACCCGGGGTAGTCTGGCGGATAAAGTTCAACATACCGGTATCAGCGTAATTACCCTGATCCTTATCGTTCATAATAGCATATGTACGGGTTCCCAAGGTCAACCATTTGTTTACATTCGCTTCTACGTTGGCACGCAATGTGTAACGTTTCAAACCGGTGTTTTCCACCAAACCTGGGTTATCCATATAACCGGCAGACAGTAAAAATGTAACCTTTTCACTTCCTCCGTTCACGGACACGACATGGTCCTGAACCAGATTATTTTTATACATTTCTTTGTTCCAGTCCGTATTCGGATAAGCCAGCCAGTTAGGGACACCGTTTGCATTCAGACCATTCGGATCTGCATTGGCAGCTTCCCAGGCTTCGATTGTTGCTGCTGAAAATACATCATTGTAACCCTCATTGAATTTGGCTTCATTGATCAAACGCATATGCGTAGGATAATCCGTTACAAAATCGAGCAGGTTAGATGGCTGAGCCATAGAGAAAGTACCTGAATAAGTTACACGGATCTTTTCACGGTTACCTTTTTTCGTTGTGATCAAAATTACACCATTGGCAGCACGTGAACCGTAAATAGCAGCCGATGCAGCATCTTTCAATACGGAAATCGTCTCAATATCCTGCGGATTGACAGCATCCATCGAGGCTTCCATTCCATCGACCAAAACCAACGGACTGGCATTGTTCAATGTACCTGTACCACGAACACGGATCGTAGCACCGTCGTCGGTCGGATTACCTTTGCTTTGCATAACCTGCAAACCGGCAGACAGACCTCCCAAGGCTGATGATACGTTTGTAATAGGACGGCTGGCAGCTTGTTCTGTAAAATCTACGGAAGAAACAGAACCTGTTAAATTCACTTTCTTCTGCGTACCGTAACCAACAACTACTACCTCATCCAATGCCTGGGAGTCTTCCTTCATCTGGATTTTGAAGGAAGTTTGGTTACCTACTGTAATTTGCTGTTCCGTATAACCAATAAAAGAAACAACCAGAACTGCATTAGGAGAAACATTCAACGTAAATTTACCATCCATGTCAGTAATAGTTCCGTTCGTGGTTCCCTTCTCAACTACATTTGCTCCGGCAACCGGACCAAACTGATCTTCTACTACTCCACTCACCGTTTTCTGTGCTTGCTGTGGAGAAGCCATGAAAACATCTGATTCTGGAACATTCATTCCCAGAGCTGTCGGACTGGCCGATGCAACTCCCACAGATGCAAGGAACATCGTAGCTCCTATAAACATCTGTCTTGAAAAATAATAACGATTAAAATCCTTCGTCATAATAACACCAGATTTAGTTAATAAATTGATTTTGTTTGCGCACACTAAATCTTGTCGACTTAAATGTGCAGGAATTTTAGTTTTGTTCGTTTCTACCAAATGAAATAGTCCTGTGTGGACTATGGACTATTATTATTCAAGAATCATTGTTTTTTTAGAGTCAAATATTAGTTTTCACAACGTAGATAGTAGTTTTGACAAATTCTATTTTTCAATTGGAGAGCAGTGATTATCATAGGAGAATGACAGGAGAAATTTTCAGCATAATATTAACGATGATAATCGCCAATAGAATAATAACAATCTTTTTTTATCTTGTATTTCTACCCCTCTTCATTCGGCTGAATTTAGAGATATCTTACTAACTGAAACAATCGGTCAAAATATACTTGGCTTATATACAAGCTATTATACATCTGTTAATTTTTCAGCTATGGACAATTTATACATATCTATTAGACAAAAATGTATGTTTATATTTTATACAATCTGCTACTTTTGTCCCGTTCTGTTTAGTTAAAATAAAAGACATAGTCCACACAGAACTATATTCACAAAAATAAAAAGGGATAAGGTATTAATCACTAACACCTTATCCCATAAAGACTTTCCTACTAAATAATTCCCAATAACCTTTATTAAATTACCATTCTTTTTGCAAGAACTACAATTCAGTAGAAAAAAACCATCTATTATGTTTACTTACAAGTCCAGTTTACTGTATCAGTTATGTTGTTTTTCTTCTGTATGCCACGCACTTCAATTGTATTTTCCCCGTCTTTCAGGTTTACACCATTCCAAACAAAAGTGGCATAATTATCCGGTCCCTGTACACCTATACTTTTTCCGTTTACGAACAATTCAACCTGGGGAAGATTAGAAAATACCATTATATCGGTCACTTTCGTATCACGGTCACGATGACGGCGGTTAGCGATATAAACGAATTTGTCATCCTTATTCCAGTTCGCTTTATAATAATAGAAAGCATCCTTCTTCACTTTACGGTCAAAAGTAACCAGACCTTTGTCATTGATTCCCGGACGATCGCCTTCCGTACGGTGAGCGGCACCAAAGTCAAACAGGTTCCAGATAAACGATCCCCACACAAAAGGGCGTTCTGCAATAGCCTCCCAGTTGCCCATATGATAGAAAGTCTGGAAGTTTTCCGGATGCCACCAGCCCGAAGCAACACCAGGTTTAATAGAGTCCTGCTGATGATAGATACTTGCCCCGGCACCATATTCACTGATACCGATCTTATAATCCGGATGCGCCTTATGATTAGCGTCCAGCCATTTTCCCATATCCGAAGGAGAACCGCCATACCAACCGAAATACTGGTTCCAGGCAATCACATCGGTTATTTTACTGATATCGCTATCGTACGACAGGAAGCTGGCAGCCGTTGTCGGACGCGTCGGATCTTCCTGATGAGCTAATTCATTCAACTCTTTGATATATTCAATCGGATTATCACCATGTGTTTTCAGTTCGTTGAACAATCCCCAGAAACAAATGGACGGGTGATTGTAGTGCTGGCGAATCAATTCTTTCAACTGTTCTTTACCATTTTCGCGGAAAGAAGGCAGATCGTTGAATCCCCTGTCCTGATAACCGCCCGGACCAATGAAAGGAATTTCCGCCCAGGCAACGATACCATATTTATCCATCAGATCATAAAAATAAGTAGCCTGCGGATAATGAGCCAGACGAATCGCATTCGTTCCCATCTCGGCAATGATGGCAGCATCTTCTTCATGGTGTTCTTTATACAACGCATTTCCGCGTTCGGCACGGTCCTGATGGCGGCACACACCGTGCAGTTTCAGATGTTCCCCGTTCAGGAAGAAACCTTTTTCTGCATCCACATGATAAAAGCGCAAGCCCAGCGGCTGAGTTACCTTATCTATTTCCTGTCCGTCAGCCAGCAATGTCACTTCCGTACGATACATAAACGGATCTTTCCGCCCATTCCACAAATGAGGATTTTTAATAGAAAATTCCAGTCCTGCGGTATGTATCTGATTTGCATCCACAGTCAGATTTATATCCTGCTGCTGCACAATCTTGTTTCCATCCCAGATTTTCACATTCACCTGTACCGGTTTTGACGTGGACGAACCGTTTGAAACCAAGACTTTAGCTTTCACATCCGCCTGTTCTTTCGTTACATTATTTTGTATCAGATAAACTCCGGAAGAAGCATAATCGGTCAGTGAAATATTTACCGGATCGGTAATGATCAGGTTTACATCACGATAAATGCCGCCATAGAAATTGAAATCACCGACCAACGGCATGATATCCAGTTGCAAGGCATTATTCACCTTTACCAATATCTTATTCTCGGCACCATACTGTACTTTATCTGTTATTTCAAAAACAAACGCACCGTAGCCACCTCGATGTTCACCCAGGCAAACTGAATTAACAAAAACCGTTGCGATTGTATTGACGCCTTCAAAACGCAGGAACAAACGTTTTCCTTTCCACTCGGGTTTTACGAAAAGAGTTTTTTCATAGTTACCCATTCCACGGTAATAATCCTGTTTACCGGATAAGGCATCGCCACTATTCCATGTATGAGGCAGATTGACTCTTTGTTCACTCTTCTTCTGCACCTGATGCGAGAAACGGAACATCCAGTCGTTATTCAAAAGTATCTCCTTACGGGATGCATAAGTAAATGTGCTGCAAAGTACCAGCAACAAACCAATAATAATGTGTTTCATGTTATTTATTTCTGATTCCGGTAACAAAGATAAAACGAACCTTTCGATAGGAAAGACACTTTTTGTCTAAGAAAAGGTACTTTTTTGTCCAAATATGCCTTTTTATGAATAGCGGACAGTAAAAAATTCATTAGCTTTACATCGAATCTTCATACCGTTCTTCATTACTCATCTATAGTATGTTAGAAGATTTTTCACCCTATCTATTTAGCGGCTGATAATTGTCAGCCGTTTGGTCGATAATTATGAGCCAATCGGCCGATAATTATGAACCGTTCGGTTGATGGTTATCAACCATTGATTAGTTGCCGTAGTAATTAGAATTAGTAAGGCTGGTAAATGAATACAGATCGTATAGAAACCCAAAAAAGCCCGGACAAAAATCCGGGCCTTTCAGATATTATAATTAAAAATTACATCGACTGCTCTCCGCCGCCCTGATTATTTTCACCACCGCCTTTTGAGTCATCATTGCTGATACCACGGCGTACTTTCTTGATTTGTCCTTTCATTGTTCCGAAGCGGTAAGAGACACTGAAACGGAACTCACGGGCACTACGCCAGTTGGTTGACACATTACGGAACCCTTCCCCATTAGTAGTCATCTCCATCTTCATCGTTTTCCAGAACGGATTGTTTGCACCGACAGAAACGGACAATTTCTTTTTCAGGAAATCCTTACTAACATTCAGACCTGCAAAATAGAAAGGCGACTGCTTACCTTGTAACATGATCCACGGACTGAAATAACCGCCATTCAAGTTAATACGAAAATCTTTAGGTAGTGTAAATTGCGTACCTGCAAATACACGTCCACTAACACCATCTTTCTTCAAATCCAAAGTAGGAGCTTTCAGGTCTGTATAATCAAGTCCACCATTCATATAAATACGGAACCAAGTTGTAGGCGACCAGTTTCCATACAGAAACATACCAACTTGCTGTTTCTTACCTATATTATCATAGGTATTCCACATAGCACCGTTATATTGCGAACGAGGATCGTCTACCGGAAAATCAGCTGTAAAAGAATAACGTTCAATCGGATTATTTACAAATGTGTAACTCAGACTAGCATTGATACTGAACTTTTGAGTAAACTTACTGAAGTTCAGGTTCACATTATTACTCTTTTCCGAATCCAGATTCGGATTACCCTGAGAGATATTTTGAGGGTCCACATCGTTAATATACGGATTCAGATACCAGATACCCGGTCGTTGAATACGCATATTATATCCCAAACGGATTTGAGTAGACATGTCTATCTGATAAGTTAAAGTAGCATTCGGTACCACATCAAAATAATTGGTACTGAAATCCATATCCGGTTTGCGAGCAAACTCAGCCTTTAAACTTGTTCCTTCAGCACGTACACCAGCTTTAATTCCAAACTTGTTTAAACGTATCAGGTAGCCCAGATAAGCCGAGTAAATATGTTGTGTATGGCGAAACTGGCTGTTATCCCGAGAATGATCCTCCCACATTTTCGTCGAATCATTATAAATCTGTTCCAACGTATTACTTTTATTCTGACGATTGATATATTTTACACCCGCTTCCAATGTCTGCTTATTAAAAAGTGGAGTTGTATAATCAATCTGTCCGGTATGTTCTATCGTAGAGGCATCATTAATATTCCATTTGGGATATTCATTAGACAGATAGTAATTAACAACATCAGAAAGTTCGGTATTACTTTCACTGTCGTTCGGAGATTGACTGAAACGATAAGAAACGGTCAACAACTCATCTTTTTTAGAAGTAGAATGCTGATAATCCACATTCAAATCTGTAGAACCGAAAGTTCCTTCAGAAACACTGTTACGATGAAATTTATAAATCGGAGATGAATTGAATTCGTCTCCCAGTGGGTTTAATACAGCATCCAACTCCGATAAGTTTTTAGATTTTCCGCGGAACAAATTGGCACCAACACTTATTAAATTCAATGTATCAATTTCATAACTAGCTTCCAGATAACCATATTGGAACGGTCCTTTATACTTGCTACGCCCGTCTTCTATTAATTTAGTTGGTCTACCTTCTGCCAAACGATCTTCATCTGTTTCACGTTCACTATGTGAATCATTCCAAGGTGAGTTACGGTTGTTATAACCATAGTTTGCCGTAAGCCCTAAATTTCCGACCTTCAATGAAACATATCCACCGCCGCCAAAGCTACCTAATGTACTTGCATTCGCACGAACCGTACCAGTATATCCCTGCATTGCATTTTTTGATGTGATAATATTGATAATACCTCCTACGCCTTCTGCATCATATTTGGACCCCGGATCTGTAATTACCTCAATATTTTTGATTGAACTTGCCGGCATACTCTTCAATACGTCTGATGCGTTTTCACCGCTCAACAGGTTAGAAGGTTTACCATTCATATAAATTTTGTAGTTTGAAGAACCCTTCAACTGGATTTTATCTTCACCATCCACGGTTATCATCGGGACTTTACGGAACATTTCCAACGCATTGTTAGTCTTGGCTTCCGGATCATCATCCAGACTATAGGTAATTTTATCCACTTCCACCGTTACCAATGGTTTCTGGGCAACAACCGTTACTTCATTGATCTGCTGGGTGTCATCGTTCATAAACAACTTACCCAGATTCAAGCTTTTCTTACCTTCAGACAATGTAAAGCGTTTTACGGCAGGAAGCTTTCCTAAAGATTGCATAGACATGATGTATGTACCGGGTTGTTTTAATGTGGTGGTAAACTTTCCATCATCATCACAGGCCAACAGTTTGATCGCTTTCTGGGGCGCATTTGCCAAAGCGATACTCAACGTGGCATAAGGAACTGTTTCATTAGACAGGGAATCAACTACCTGTCCCTTGATCGTGTAATCAGCGGCATTCTGGTTCTGCGCACACAAAGGCACAGTCATCATCAACACCAACACTAAGTAGAGCAGTTTTTCTTTCATCAAATTAAAAAAATTTAGAGGTTATCGATTGATTTATTATATTTATTACTAAAAAATAGTGTAAACCCGATGCAAATGTATAAGTTTCTACGAAACCTTCGTATTTAGCGGGATTAAAGATTTGTAAAAGATGTATTTTGCTGTTCGATTAGATGAATTTGTTTTAAATTTGTAGGAATTACTATTAATAAATATAGATATGAGAAAGATTTCAATCATTTTAACCGCTTTATTATTCATTTCCGTTATGAATGCACAGGATCTTAAAGTCATTAAACTCAATGCTCCGGACAAGGCTCGCGGAACAGCTGTTATGAAAGCATTTTCCGACCGTCATTCCGACCGCGAATATGCAGCGAAAGAACTAAGCGCACAGGATCTTTCAGATTTGTTATGGGCTGCCAACGGCATTAACCGTACAGACGGAAAACGCACGGCTCCGTCGGCTTTGAACAAACAGGATATCGATGTGTATGTTATTATGAAAGATGGCGCTTATCTATATGATGCAAAAGCCCATGCACTGAATCCGATAGCAAAGGGAGATCATCGTGCTGCCGTTGGAGGAGGACAGGATTTCGTTAAAGATGCTCCCGTTTGTCTCGTTCTGGTATCCGATCTTTCCCGTTTCGGTAATGTCGGGGATCACACAAAACTGATGGCGGCAATGGATGCCGGTATCGTTTCACAAAATATAAACTTATGTTGTGCTGGTATAGGATTGTCTACAGTACCCAGAGCAAGCATGGATCAGGCCGCACTGAAAAAAATCCTCAAGCTGACGGACAGCCAGGTATTGATGATGAATAACCCGGTTGGTTATCCGAAATAAATCAGACATTGTCAGATGTGAAACATTTTTCTACTTATACGCCAAAACCTTTTTTCACAAATGAATTGAAGATTATTATGTACATTTGCCGAAAATTTGACAAAATGCCTACAATTTTCATCGCTCTTTTTTGCGCTTACTTTGCAGGGAATATTTATATATTTATCAGAGGGGCACAGACGCTTGTGGCCCAGCCTTTCGGCGTAAAGGTGCTTCTGACAGTTCTATTCTGGAGTTGTGCACTTGCATTCGTAGTCAGTATGCTGGCAAGGAATGTAAAATATCCGGATGTGATGGCACATACCATACATGAGGTGGGAACCGGTTGGCTGGTTTTTACTTTATATATGGTATTATTCCTGGTTGCGTTCGATATATTCAAACTTTTCAACGGGAGTTTTAAATATGGGTTTTACATTTCACTCCTACTGACGCTCAGCCTATTAAGTTACGGTTACTATCATTATCAACATCCGAAGACACAAGTTTTCAACATAGTTATCAACAAGGTTGTCAACAGTAATCAACAACCGCTGAAAGTTGTTGCCATAAGCGACATCCACCTGGGTTACGGCACAAACAAGGCACAGCTGAAGAAATATATAAGCATGATCAATGCCGAACAACCGGACCTGATCCTGATCGGAGGAGATTTGATAGACAACAGCGTAACACCTCTTTATGCAGAGAATATGCAGGAAGAGCTTTCGCAACTGAAAGCACCGCAAGGCATTTATATGGTTCCGGGAAACCACGAATATATCAGCGGAATAAAGAAAAGCGTTGATTTTATCCAATCGACCCCGATCAAACTGTTACGCGACACAGTAGTTACACTCCCCAACGGGCTTCAGATAGCCGGACGTGACGACCGTCATAATCCGTCACGCTTATCCCTTCAGGCTTTATCGCAAAACATTGACCCGGATAAACCTGTTATTCTTTTGGATCATCAGCCGTATGACCTGCAGGAAACAGAGAAAGCCGGCATAGACCTTCAATTCAGCGGACACACACATCGGGGACAAATCTGGCCGATGAACCTGCTGACAGACCGCTTGTTCGAGCAAAGTTATGGATACAGACAATGGGGTAACAGCCATATCTATGTATCTTCCGGCTTATCACTCTGGGGACCTCCTTTCCGGATCGGGACGAACAGCGAGATGGTCGTATTCAATATTGCATTCAAATAAAGCCCCGCAAGGCAAACAGGTATGAAAGTCTTTATTCAATCGATAGTAGCACAATTGTTACTGAATCCCTATATCTTTTGGAGGGGCTATCAGGCAATACCGGCTAAAAAAAGCTGGCGTATCCCTTATACATTATTCTTTATACTGGAACTGGCGATTTACTTCTTCGGATTTTTCTTCCGCAAGGAATTGCCGGATCATATAATGACCACGATCCAATATATCTGCAACACCTGGTATATTGCTTCTGTCTATATCACGCTTTCATTGCTGACGCTGGAAGTGCTCAGACTATCCGACCGTTTCTTCCATTGGTTTCCCCAATGGCTGACACAACATTGGAAACAGACTAAGTTAACCCTGTTTTTTGTAATTATAGCCGGAGTATCCTGCCTGATGGTGAAAGCCTACCTGACCGTCGCCTACCCGATAGTCAAAGACGTATATGTCACTCTACCCAAAGGGAGCAGCGAGCGCGACAGCCTGACTGTGGTTATGATGAGCGATTTGCATATAGGTGAAGTGATCGGTAAAAAGCTGGTCCAAAGCTATGTCGCACTAAGTAACGCCCAACACCCGGATATGGTCGTATTGGTGGGCGACATTATGGATTACGAATCCCGTTTTGCCGAGATGGAACATATAGAAAATGATTTACAGCAACTAAAAGCACCGCTGGGTGTATACGTCGTAAACGGCAACCACGAATACCGCGCCAACCGTTTTGCCAAATATCGCTGGCTGGCAAAAACCGGAGCCGTACATTTGATCGACTCGGTCGTACAACCCGATTCAACCTTTTACCTGATCGGCAGAGACGATTATATCAATAAAAAACGGCAGGCTTTACATACGTTAATGGCGGACATCGATACCACCAAACCGATTATTGTTCTGGATCATCAACCCTGGTCATTTGCAGAAATGGCCATGAACGGCGTGGATCTGGGGCTTCACGGACATACCCATAACGGGCAGTTATGGCCCTATCCCCTGTTAATGAAGCTGATCTATGAATGCCCCTACGGTTATCATAAAAAAGGTCCGACCCAATTTTATGTATCTTCCGGCATAGGCATAGCCGGCCCTCCTTACCGGGTAGGGACTGTATCCGAATTGGTTGTTCTACATATTAAATTCAAATAGAAAGCCGGAAATCCTTTTTCACAAAATAAAAAAGGGAATAAACAATTTTGTTTACTCCCTCAATATATCGGTCTTATAGATTCTATCCTACAGTCTTATCAAATACATAAGCTATATCACCTCCTTTGGTCGAAGAATCAGCTTTTTCGTCAGCTGGTTTGGTTTCTCCTTCTTCCGGAGTGCTTAATGTCTTGCTATATAATTCCAGGTTGCTCAGAACTTCGATCGCTTTATCCAGTACTTCGTCATCTTTCAGGCTTTCAAGCAGTTCGCCTTTCTGGAAATAATAGCGTTTTACGATCTCCGAAGCCAGTAACTTTTTAATCTGATCCTTATAAAGATCGAAATCCCTGTCCAGATTTGGAGTTAAGCGGGCTTCCAGTTCAGTGAAAATTGTTGAATCCCTGTCTGTATAGCCTTCTAACTGGGCTACTTCTTTCAGGTTTTTCAAAATCTTTTCACTCTGACGGTCATAAGTGAAATTCTTTTCTTTCGCATAGTTTTTGAATGCTTCAAAATCCTCATCGGAAACAGTAAACTCTTCCACAGAAGGAATTGTCTTATGTTTCTGTGCCCAATCCGTAACAAAGTCCACCAGGACAAAATCGGTCACCAGATAATACATGATAGTCGGCATCTCTTCTTCCTCTATTTCAAACTCCGGACGTACACCGCCACCGTCACGGACAGGACGCCCTTTCGATGTATAGAATACAGATGTCAGGCTATCAGGAATAGCAGCCACACTGCCGTCCGCTTTCCTGTGGGAATAATCCATCTGCTGGATGCAACGGCCGCTGGGAATGTAATATTTACTCATTGTTACTTTCAGACGCCCTTCATAAGGAAGTTCACGGGTAGACTGTACCAAGCCTTTTCCATAAGAACGCTGGCCTACCAATACGGCACGATCCATATCCTGTAATGCGCCGGAAACAATTTCGGCAGCAGAGGCCGAATTGCCATTGATCAGGACTGCCATCGGCATAACCGTATCGATCGGTTCATTGGATGTACGGTAAGTACGGTCCCACTGGCTAACCTTGCCTTTGGTCGATACCACCTCTTTTCCTTTCGGGACAAACATACCAACGATCTGGGTTGCACTTTCCAGCAGACCACCTCCGTTATTCCGTAAATCCAGGATCAATGATTTTATCTGATGATTCTTCTTTAAATCTTCCAGGGCATTTTTCACTTCCTGTGCGCTCTTATCGGTAAACCCTTTCAGATAGATGTAACCGACACCATCGCCACGAACACCATAATAAGTAACCTGGTCTACCAGGATCTGCTTACGGACCAGTTCCACTTCACGGGGTTTCTTTTCGTTCGGACGCTGTATCTTCAATACCATTTTTGTATTGGGCACTCCTTTCAGCAGTTCACTGACTTCACTGGATGTTTTATTGCTCGTATCGACTGTATCGATAGCCAGGATACGGTCTCCGGCTTTCAAACCCGCCAAAGCAGCAGGCATACCTTCAAAAGGTTCGATGATATACACTCCCCCATCTTTCCGTTCCCGGATATAAGAACCGATACCGCCATACTCGCCGGTAGTCATTATTTTCAGTTCATCCATATCCTGTTCCGGATAATAGACGGTATAAGGGTCCAGCCCACTCAACATGGCGTTGATCCCTCTCCGGACTGTTTTTTCCACATCCACCGAATCCACATAGAACATTTCGACCTCTTTCACCAAAGCATTGAAAATGTCCAGGTTCTTACTTACTTCAAAGCGGTTATCTTTCTGAGCCTGTCCCGGCAAAATACTCCCAGCCAGGAGCAATAAGCAAAACAAACCTATCAATCTTTCTCGTCGTACCTTCTTAAACATAGAATATTTAGTTAATTAACGATGTAAATGTATACATAAAACCCTTTTCAGGATAATATCGCATCTACTTTTAACTTTATTTGTTCCCATTTGTCATCCGGGATCTGAGCCCCGATCACATCTATAATATATCCGGCCAGAAGCGAACCGATCCGGGCCGACTGTTCCAATGTAGCTTCCACAGATTGCCCATACAGGAACCCGGCAGCAAAATGATCGCCTGCTCCGGTTGTATCGACCGGCTTGCCTCCTTCTGCCGGAACGGCAATGACCTGTCCTTTACTTCCCACTAACGCACCTTCCTTGCCCAGAGTAACCAAAGACACCTCTACCATTCCGGAAAGAACCTTTACCGCTTCCTCTGCTTTCAGACCGGTAAAAGCCTCCGCTTCACTTTCATTAGAGAAAAGAATATCTACATATTCAGGAATAATATCATCCAGCAATCCCTTGAATGCATTTACAATATTAAAATTAGAAAGATCGAGGGCCACTTTCAATCCCAGTTTCTTTGCTTTTTGCATAGTAGTACGAACCAACTCTTCGTTTACCAACAAATATCCTTCTATATATATACAATTATACCGGCTAAGGATCTCCTCCTTTATTTCATCCGGCGTAATCGTCGGAGCCAGACCAAGGAATGTACCCATCGTACGTTCACCGTCTTTTGAGATCAATACGGTACAACTGCCCGAAATACCCTCTGTCTTTATAAAATAAGGAGACACGTTCGCATCCTGCAACGCCTTTTCATAATATTCACCAACCGCATCCGTACCGATCTTTCCTATAAAACCGGTATTTGCACCCAGGCAAGCCATTGCACGCATCGTATTACAAACAGAGCCACCCGGAGCCTGGCTTTTCTCCAACCGTTCCTGTGTTTTACGGATAGCGATCATCTGTTCCTGACCGATCATATCCATTGCCCCCTTCTTTATACCCACTTCTGCAAGCACATCATCACTATCTAACCGAAGTAAAACATCTACCAAAGCGTTTCCTAAGCCTATCGTATTCATTTTTTCAAATTTTTTCTGCAAAGATATTGCATATTTCAAAAAGAACCTCTACTTTTGCAGTGCAATTTCAGA
>ERZ777306.3746-NODE-3746-length-15247-cov-4.903765_pt1 | contig 15247 bp, 11 predicted proteins | sample MGYA00374966_ERZ777306 | MGnify/ENA primary metagenome ERZ777306 (study PRJEB29329, sample SAMN06343882) | mouse gut metagenome | isolation source: Mouse cecum | place: Austria: Vienna | collected 2014-11-15 ...
GACCCAAGCCGACCTTGCGCTGATCCGCGACGCTGCCGGGGATACAGAACGACTGCAAGCCTACGCCGATGCATTCGGCGGCTTCCGCGGCGGTCTTGACCTTTTTCTTGAACGCAATGGCGCAGCCGACGGTGTACGCCCAGACCGCGTTTTCAAATGCGATCGGCTGAACGCCTTTTACAATATCCTCGACGTTTACGCCCTTTTTAAGGCAGACGTCGCGCGCTTCCTCGAGCGAGCCGATGCCGTAGTTTTTAAGCTCGGCGTTGATCTTATCTATTCTTCTCTCATAGCCTTCAAACGTTATAGCCATAATGTTTCCCTCCTATTCGTTGCGCGGAACGATGTACTTCGCCGCGTTCTCGAATCTGCCGTAGTGCTTTTTGGACTTTTCGAGCGCATCGTTGCCGCTCATGCCCTCTTGCACGTACTTCATGAGCAAGCCGAGATTGACATACTCATAGCCTATGATCTCGCCGTTGCCGTCGAGCGCGCACTTGGTAACGTAGCCTTCCGCCATTTCGAGATAGCGCGGACCTTTGAGCTTCGTCGAGTACATAGTGCCGACCTGACTGCGCAAGCCTTTGCCGAGATCCTCCAGTCCTGCGCCGACGGGCAAGCCCGCATCCGAAAACGCCGATTGACTTCTGCCGTACACGATCTGCAAAAACAGTTCGCGCATCGCCACGTTGATAGCGTCGCACACAAGGTCGGTATTGAGCGCCTCGAGCAGCGTTTTGCCGGGCAGTATTTCCGCCGCCATAGCCGCCGAGTGCGTCATGCCCGAGCAGCCGATCGTTTCGACCAAGGCTTCCTCGATGATGCCGTTTTTGATGTTGAGCGTGAGCTTGCAAGTGCCCTGTTGCGGCGCACAGCAACCGCAGCCGTGCGTAAGCCCGCTGATATCTTTGATATCGTAGGCTTGAACCCACTTGCCCTCTTCGGGTATGGGCGCAGGACCGTGATTGCAACCCTTCGCCACGCACTGCATGTGTTCCACTTCGCGTGAATATTGCATAAAATCCTCCATAGGTTTTTAATTACTTGTTTTGCGGTATAGCTCGACCGCACAATTATAAGTATAACACAACACCGACATAAACGCAAGAAAATAGCAAGATTTTTTTGTTTTTGTGATATTTGCAACCCGTTTGAATATTACGAATTTCAATTAAGGTTAAGAATTTTCGGAACGGAAAAACGAACTACGTTAGGATCCCGACCATAATGCGGCGACAGCCGCTCTATATATCGATAAAAAAGACGCTGTCGTGTGATCGACAACGCCTATATTTATTCAATTAGATTGCTTTGCCATAACTTTTACAAACTCGGCAAAAAGCGGATGCGTGCTCAACAGCCGCGATTGATATTCGGGATTGTATATCGTACCGATAAAGAACTTATTTGTGGTTATCTCGTACGCCTCGGGCACGCCCGTCGGCGAATGTGCGGCGAATACAAGCCCGTCTTTCAAGAACAACTGTTCATACTTCGCGTTAAAGTCAAAACGGTGACGGTGACGCTCTTTTACCGTAGGCGCGCCGTATATTCGGCTCAAATACGTACCCGCGGTTATAAGCGACGGGAACGCGCCTTTTTTGAAACCTTGAGGATCGGCGTTGCACACGACGGGGTACGGCGTTTCGGCGTCGAACTCTTGAGAGCTTGCGCCGCTCAGAGCGCGCACGTCGCGCGCGAACTCGACAAGCCCCGCTTGCGCGCCCAAGCCTATCATAAGGCACGGAACGTTATTTTCTCTGGCGTACTTTGCTGCCGCCACTTTGCCCTCGAACCCGCGCACGCCGAATCCCGGACCGATGATGATACCGTTATAGCTCGAAAGTATCTCGGGGGATTTTTCAACGTCCTCGCTCGAAACGAGCGTTACGTCCACCGCTTTATCCTTAAGCAGTCCCGCGGTGTTTACGGCGTCGAGTATGGATTGGTATGCGGTCGCGCCGCGCTTGACGTATTTGCCGACGAGCGCAACGCTCAAACGCTTTTTACTGCGCGCTGCTTTTTCCGCTTTTTCGCACATGGATTTCCATGCGTCGAACTTCGCTTCGCGCGTTTCAAGCCCTAACCTTTTAAGCGCGATAGCCGAAAAATCCTGTTCTTCGAGCCGCAGCGGTACTTGATACAAGTTTTCGGTAGTCACGCTCTCGATTATGCACTCGGGGCTGACGTTGCAGAACATAGAAAGTTTATCTTTCGCACCCTCATCAAGCGGATAGTCAGAACGGCAAACGATAATATCGGGCTGAATACCGATATTTTGCAGTTCTTTGACAGAGTTCTGCGTCGGCTTGGTCTTGTGCTCGCCGCTCATTTCGATAACAGGCACATACGTTATATGTACATATGCCGTATTGCCCTTGCCTCGCTCGCTCTTGAACTGTCGTATCGCCTCGAGATACGGGTGATTTTCTATATCTCCGACTACGCCGCCGATCTCGCATACAACTACGTCGGTTTTATCGCTGTCGAGCTTTTTGATCGAGTTTTTTATCTCGTCGGTTATATGCGGCACAACCTGAACGGACGCGCCGTTATAACCGCCCGCACGCTCGCGTGAAATGACCGACGAGTATATCTTGCCGCTCGTGATATTGCTGTTTTCGGACAGCGACTGATCGAGAAAACGCTCGTAGTGCCCGAGCACGAGATCGCCCTCGCCGCCGTCGTCGGTGACGAAAACTTCGCCGTGCTGGAACGGGCTCAAATACAACGAATCCACGTTAAAATACGGATCGAACTTGACCATATCCACGGTATAGCCGCGCGATTTGATAAGCATAGCCAAGCTCGCTGCGGTAATTCCTTTACCCAATCCCGACACAACGCCGCCGGTAACAAAAATAAATTTAGACATCAGAGCGGATGCTCCTCCTTTTGGTTTTTCGATTGTTAGTTAAGTATCGAACCGAGTATTAAAATTCAGCTCGGCTTATTCGGCTGTTTATAACCGCCGATTGCAAAGCGATCGCAAGCGCTCTCACTCTTTCGGCGTCATGTCGAAGCCGATTTCTTTGAGCTTTTTCGCATTGTATTCCACAACGGCAAGCAGTCTGTCGAATATCGCCTTTGCGGTATTGCGATCGGTTATCGAACGCGACACGTTATCGTCGCTGTTATCCGAATGAGCAAAGAAATTGCGTTGAGAAAAGTATTCCGTATACAACGCCACCATGACTTCCGCATACACGACGCTGCCTATGCGCTGCGTATAACCGCTTTTGAGCACGTACTTGCCGTCCGCATCCTTATCGAACGCCTGCCCGATCATTTTGACTTTTATCCCCTCGGCGCGTTGCAGATCGAACACGAACCGTTCGAGACCGCGGAACGGCGGCACGAGCAGCACCGAGTAATCGGACGGTTGCAAATTCCGTTTTGAAAAGTCGTTCAAGCCGTACAAAAAATCGAGACGCGATTGCTCCGACAAAAACTCGTACGCCGTAGGCAAACGCTGTTTCAACGCTTTATCCGCGGCATTGCGAGCGGCGGAAGCTTGCGCCGATTTAGCGGGCTTTTCCGCAGACTCCGACGCCGCGCCGTCGAGCTTGGTCATGATAGATGCGATCTTCGCGTACAGCTCGCTTTGCTTGCCTTGCAACAATATCGTTTCCGCAGGCTGCGAGTACTTGACCGTCGCTTTTTGTCCTTTGTCCGTGACGGTATAATTAAATTCGCCCGCGTTGCCCGTTTCTACGGCTATACGCGCGCCGCCGCGCTTGAGTTCGTTAAGCAAGCGCGTCAATACGTTCTGCGAGGCTTTAGCCGTGACGCTTTTATATTCGGGCACGTACACGTCCGCTGTAGCCGTCGCAGGCGCGGTCTTGGGCGGTCTGCCGCGACGCTTGACCGCTTGCGGCGCGTCGTGCTGCGCCGTGCCTGCGGACTGCGCGGAAGTCAAGCCGCCGAAGTTGCCCGTTCCGTTCTTGGGCGCGACGCTACGTTGCTTGGTCTTGTAATCTTCCTCGTCGCCGAACGAGATCACCGCACGGCGCGGAGCTGTTTTGCTGCCGCTCGCGGCGGAAATGTTCAGACCCGATATAGGGGTGGGAGCAAGCTCCGACTCGGATTTCCTTATTCTCGAGGATATCCCCGTCAGTGTAGGCTCGACCGCTCTGCGCTCGCGCACCGTTCCGTTATAATCGTCTACTATGCGCGAATACGACGTGTTCTTGATCTCTGCCGTCGATTTCTTTTTGGCGCGTTGCGGCGGGAATATTTCGTCCGTGAATAATTCCGCCCCCTTCGATGTGGCGATCACGGTTGCGCCGTACGGTTTGGATGCGGGGCGCGGCGCAACGAATACCTTTGCTCTGACGTCGCCGTTCTCCGTTTCCGAGTATATCGGTTTTTGATTTTTTATCACGGTGCGCTGCGAACCTTGAGCGGGCACGGTCGAACGCTTTATAGTTTGAAAATCCGCAGGCTTGAACAAGCGCAGTAATTCGTCGGCATATTCCTGCGACGCGGTGATAGATATTACTTGAGCCGAAGTATCGTACACTACCGCAACTTTACTCTCGCCGCGCAAAAAAGAATATCTGTCGTAATGCGACTTTTCGTCCGCCATTACGGTATTGCGCGGACTGTACAGCGTTTCGTCGAGGTTCTCTACAAAACGCTTAGCCTCGTTCGCCATACACGGCGATATATTGTACCTGATATTATCCATAAACTTCCTTTTAGATAATTTTATGTTTTTGTTATTTTTTATTCCGATCACGCGCTGAAATCGAGTGATCCGCATCCGCAGGATCGTTGATAAAGTCTATCAACTGCATTTATCTTATTCAAAATATACGGTATCATGCCCTTAGGCTTTTAGATATGATACGCTATGCTTGCAATCCGTGACAGAGCACAAGCGTTTTTGCTCTTTGCATCAAGTAAACAGTAATCTTCTATGCCGCCTATATCGGTCAATTTCATTGGGCGGGAAACGCCCCGCCCGGCATAAAAATTATAAGCGGCATAAGCCGCTTATAACCTGATATTACTTTACTTGCTCTTTACTTTGCGGAAACGTACTACATAGATGATGACGCCTGCGAGGAGCACAACCGCAATAACCGTGAGAGCGATGGAAAGACCGGTAAAGGTTTTGGCTTTGCCCGAGCCTTTGCTCACTACGGAGATTTTGACGCGCTGAGTCGTTTCGTTGCCCGCCTTGTCGCTGACTATATACTCTACGATATAATCGCCGCTCATGGTAAGCTTGATATCGGTGTCGTCGTCGGGTTGCTGTACGTCTTTATAGCTGTTGTAAGAGCCTGTGACGGTAGCGCTCGACACTACGGCGCCCGTCGGGTCGTACAATTTCTTTGTCACTCTGAAGTCGGTGGTGTTGTCCTCGTCTATAACGGCAACCTTGTCGAACTTGAACGTAGAGCCGACGCGGATCTTGTCGCTCGGTTTAGTGCCGTCGACACGGCTGAACTCGGGACCTTTCACGTCGCCGACGGTGATGGTGTACGACGCGGTAGCGTCTTTGCCGTTACCCGCAACAGCGGTGTACGTTACGGTATACGTACCGTCCTCGGTAGGAGTGAATACATATTGGTTATTGTCGTTGAGCGTCGCTTTCGGGTTGGAGCCTTTGGATGCGCTTACGCTGACCTTGATCTCCGCAGGACCGTTCTTGTTGTAGCCGATCACAGAAGGCATAACCACTTCGACGTTCTTTTCGGAATACGTGGGAGCAACGCCCTGCGCCTCGATAACGGGCACATCGGTATCGGTCACCGAAACGGTGTACTTGCCGTCGTCCGCGCCATAGGGAACAAACGTACCGATAGAGCCTGAGATAACTTCGCTGTAACCGTCTTGAATACGCGCGGAGCCTTGGGTTTTGAACGTTATCTCGCTGCCCATAAGCGCATATACGCTGCTCGAATTGATCTTACGAACCACGCAATAAGTTTTGCCTGCCTCGCCGATGTTTTCTATGCTCTCATTATGGAGTTTGTAAGTCGTGTTTATCGAACCGCTCGTGCCGATGGTAGACGCCGAACCGGTGCCGCCCTGATTGTTGCCGGATTCGGCTACATCAAAGCTGTACACGTTGACAGCGGAATAACCGTTGACGTTGAACGCGCGCACGACCATGGTGTGCTTGCCTGCGGTGGTGGGTTCGATCTTTATGTTGTCCACATGAATGACTGCTTTATCAGCATCTTTGTCGACGGTAGTATACGTGGTGAGTTCTACGTTGACGGCGTTGCCGTTTTCGTTATATACGCCTACTTCAAAACCGGTATACTTGCGCATTGCGTTAGTGGTCTCGACAGTGAAGCTGCCCGCTTCCATGATCTTGCCTACTTTCTTTTCGCCGGTAAATTCGATACCGTCTACTTTGAGCGCGCTTTGCTCCGCGCCGGTCTTGATCGCGCCGTCGATTATATTCATGACGGTCTTGGATTGAGCGGCAGTTGCGGAATTGTCTTTAGTGTTATAAGTGACGTTACCCACATCGTCGGTCGCTTTGATAACGAAGTACAGGTTTTTATCGGCTGCGATCTCGAGCCAATTCTTCTCTTCCTCGTCTTCGTCCAAAACGAGATACGTCGCGGTATCGACTGTCTTGAACTCGGCTTTTTCTCCGCCCTTGACGGTAACGGATTTATCGCCGGATACCAACGAATACTCTATGGTAAGGCGGCTGTCGTTCGCATCCGTGGCTACGGGCGCGGGAACGGTAAAGCTTTCGCCCGTGGAAATATACGGCTGAACGTCAAGATCCTCGATAACCGGCGCAACGGAGTCGACATACTCGTTTTCGAGCGTTATCGTGTAGGACTTGGACGAGTGGTTACCCGCTTTGTCTCCCGCACGGAAGTAAACGGTGTAAGAACCGGCTTTGCTCTCGGCGGTATTGCCGTTGCTGTCTTTTCTGTCGTACTTAGAGAAATCAAACGTGAAGCCGTTCGTCAAATCGAATTCGATATCTTCGCCGTCGGCGTAAGTGCTGTTACCCTTCTTCGACCAGCCGCTTTTTTTGCTGTCGTCGGATCTGTCGGCAAGTATGTCAGAGAACTCTACGACGGTGCGGTTGTTATCGGCGTCGGTTATACGGAACAACAAATCTATAAGATCGTCGCTCTCGTCGCCTTCCGTCCAAACGTGGCTCTTGTTATCCACGATCGTGGGAACGGTGAACGTTATTTTTCCGCTGTTATCGAGCTTGTTTGTCTTTTCGCTGTCGCTGTATACGCTCATGCCCCATTTTTCGGGAATGGCGTCCTCTGCGATTTCTTTGAATACAGGCGCTACGCGGTCGCTCGCTCTCATGGTGAACGTGCGGCGCGCGGATTCTTTTTCGCTGTCGTCTTCGGCAACGTATTCGACGGTGTAATCGCCTTCAGTCATGGGATAGAATACCATGGCTTCGTCGTTATCGAACACTGCGACGGGATAGTCGCGATCGAAGTCTTCTTGCGTATAGTCGCCTTCGACCTGCTTTTGATAACCGTAACCGTCCTCGTCTACGTCGACTACGCGAACGGGTTGAGAATCGGGACCTTTAACGGTGATCTTGATCTTGATATTTTGGTCGAAATCGTCGGTCGCAGTCGCTTTGGGGAGCGTGACGGGACGCTTTACGGAAATATTGCTGCTTACGCCCGCAACGGTGAGCGTAGGGCGGGAAACGTCCTCGAACGTATCCTGTACGTTCACGGTAAACGTTTGGCTCATGTGCTTGCTGCCGTCTGCGCCGAGTTGCGCGGTGTACGTAAAGAACATTTTGCCGTTAGTCGAGCAGTTGATCTCGTCGCCGACCGAATAAGGAGTTTTGGTATCGCCGGAAGTGATGGTTATATTTGCTCCGGCATACTCGCGAAGTATCTTGTTTTCGTCGTAATAATAAACGCCCGCATCGGGAAGAGTGAACTTGCCGCCCGTTTTGATATACGTGGGTATATCCGCGCCCTTATCGTCGACGCGAAGGAAATATTCCTCGTCGAGCGATACGTATACGCGGAAATCGTATTTTGCGGTCGCCTCGGCAGGAGTGTCGCCTTTGAAGTACGTAACGGTATAGCTGCCCGTTTGAGTAGCTTTGACCGTATATTCGCCGTTTGCGGCTGTTCCTATCTCGGTATCGACCTTGGTCTTGCCGTCGGGAGACGTTACCGCCACTTTGACGCCCGATTCCGTAGGAACGGTAACGGTAAAGCTATCGCCGTAATCGCATTTATCCACGACCTTGACGCCGCTCACGAGCGGCGTAGGCGTTTCTGCGGCAAATGCCGAAAAGCTCGGGAACGTGAACGCAAAACACGTCAACATTACCGCCAAGCAAACAAACAGTGTTACTGTAGTGAGCCCGAATTTCTTGAGTTTAACTGACTTTTTCATTTAATCGACTTTCTCCTACCGAAAGTTAAGTAAAAACATACTTATAAAGTATACAATGTACCGCGATGTTTGTCAAACATTTTAACGCTACTTTGCAAAAGTTTTGGTATTTCTATTATGCCTATCGCCGCGGCTTATTATGTAAGGCTCGGCATTCTTCGGCTCATGCGCGCGTTTTTTGTAATCCCGAGCGTTTTCTGCGTATCGAAGGATCTAAATTTTAATGCGGCGACAGCCGCCGAATTTCACGTTTCGCAATTTACAAAACGCGGATCACGGAATCTATATTGCGCACGGACGCGAGCTTGCCTATCGATTCGAGCGAACGCATTACCGAATGTTCGCGCGACGGGTGCGTTAAAAACACGACCGTAGCCGCGTTGCCGTCGCTCGGTACTTGCGTAGCCGCTTTGATGCTCACGCCGTTATCGCTCAATATCGTCGATATTCGACTAAGCACGCCCGCTTTATCGTCGACGGTTACGCAGATATAGTATCCGCTCAAGAAATCCCCGACAAGGTTTACCGACTTATCGAGCTTGCCGTTATTGTCGAAATCGCAGTACGTCGGCTTGCCGCAAAGCGCTTTTACTATGTCGGACACTATCGCGCTGCCCGTCGGGTGCGCGCCCGCGCCCGCGCCGTAAAACATGAGATCGCCCACGAAATCGCCGTGCAGATATACCGCGTTGAACGCGCCCGACACCGACGCCAACGGGTGGTTTTTCTCCACGAATACGGGGTGCACTCGCGCTTCTATATCGTTTCCGCAACGCTTGCCTATCGCCAAAAGTTTTATCTCGTAACCGAGACGTTTCGCGTTTACTATATCCGCGGCGGTCACGCGCGTTATACCCTCGCGGTATATGCTCTGATACGGCAAGCTCGTATGAAACGCGAGCGAACCGAGTATGGACAGTTTATACGCGGCGTCGTAACCTTCCACGTCCGATGTGGGGTTCGCTTCGGCAAAGCCGAGCGCTTGAGCTTGCGCGAGCGCTTGCGAATAACTCACGCCCTCGGCGCTCATTTTGCTGAGGATATAGTTGGTAGTGCCGTTTATTATGCCGTATATGCTTTGCACCTTATCGCCTTGAAAACTCTCGCCGAGCGCGCGCACTATCGGCACGCCGCCGACGCAGCTCGCCTCGAAAAACAAGCCGCAGCCGTTTTCTTTCGCGATAGGCTCAAGCTCGCTCCACGATTTTGCGAGCAGTTCTTTGTTTGCCGTCACCACCGACTTGCCGGCGCGGAGCATTTTGGTTATAAACGTTTTTGCCGGCTCGACCCCGCCCATCGTTTCTACGACAAGTTCTACTTCTTTATCCGCGGCGAGCGCGTCTACGTCGGAGCAGAACAGCGATTTATCCGCGCCGCGCTTTTCGAGACTCTCCGCACTGCGGTCGAGTACATACTTTACTTCTATATCGACGCCTTGAGTCGATCGGATATGATCGCGGTTTTGCGTCAGTATGTCGTACGTTCCGCCGCCTACGGTGCCGAAACCCATGATCGCTATTTTATGTTTTTTCATTTCGCTTTCCTTTTTCCGTTGATATTGCAGCTATGCCATCAGGCTTGCCGTCTGTCACTTGTTCAATTTATATATGATATTCAGACCGCGCAAAGTGAGCGTTCTGTCTACTACGTCTATTACGGATACGCATTTATTGACTATATCGGATATGCCGCCCGTAGCCACGATGACGGCGTTTTGCATGCCCGCTTCGGTCTTGAGCCTATGCACCATGGATTCTACCATGCCCGAATAGCCGTATATTATACCCGACTGCATATTTGTTATCGTAGTTCTGCCGATCGCCGATTTCGGCACGGCAAGCTCGACTTTAGGCAGCTTTGCCGCGGCGGCGAACAGCGAGTCCGCAGCGGACTTCAAACCGAACGAGATCGCACCGCCCGTCAGTTCGCCTCTTTCGGTTATAACGTTGAACGTGGTAGCCGTGCCGCAGTCGATCATTATGCACGGCTTGCCGTTCGGTATGCCGTACAGTCTGTATGCCGCGACGCAGCCCGCGACTCTGTCCGCGCCGAGTTCTTTAGGGTTGTCGTACTTTATATTCATGCCCGTTTTAAGCCCCGCGCCAACCGTCATCGGCTTGAATCCGAAATACGTTTGCACCATGTGCTCGATCGTATAATTGAGATTGGGATTTACCGAGCTTATGACCGCGCCCTCGAGTTCCGAGACCGACACGTTCTTTACTGCGAGCATATCCTTGATCAGCAGCCAATACTCGTCGCCCGTCTTGTTGCTCGACGCCAAGCGCAAGGTATGCACCAGCTCGTCGCCGTTGAACAAGCCCATTTTTATATTCGTATTTCCTATGTCGAAAACAATGACCATGATATTTATCCTTATATTTTATCCGCGCCTTGCGTTTTTTTCGCGTTCGGCTCGGTTTGTTCGGTCGGCACGGCTTTATCGCTCGGCTTTTTGCGTTTTTTCAAAACGTATTTATCGAGCGTAAGCGCGATCGGCGGAGTGAGCGCCGCCATGCAAACACATTCTATAACGCCCGATATGAGCATTGTCGGCACATACGCTATAACCGTGACGCCGCCCATTTCGCTCTCTGGCATGATCGCGACGAGCAAGCCGATCACTATAGCCGTATTCGCTATGCTGCCGAACGCCGCCGAAACCGACGACGCCGCCGCGCGGCGAGCGCGGGCATGCTTGCCGTCGACGTCCGTTTTGAGCAGTTTGCACATCAGCTTGAACACGCCGAACGCGACGAGCGCCGCGGCTATTCTCGGCAATATCGCAATGTACGGCGCTTGCACGAACGCAACCGACACAACCGACGCCGGCATTACGAAACAGTATGCGAGACTTATACAGCCGAACGCAAGCCCCACGAACGCGACCGTTCCCAACGACAGCGTGGACGCCGCGACCGCGACGGGCAGAAAGAATACGTACGGCATTGCGCCCGACACGGCGCAAAGCGCCGTCAGCGTTGCCGCAAGCGTTATCGAACGAGTATTTATTTTCATGTTCACCTCTATTGGACTTCGCGCTTACCGCGATAGCCCATAGCCTTAAATAAAAAAAGCAGGCGCTCTTCATCGAGCCGTCCTTATATCGATTATAACATATCGAAAAAAAGTTTGCAAACATTTTGCACACTCTCCCGAAAAACCCATAGACTGATTATAGATAAGCGCTTGTCGTACGAAAGAAATACATCGCTCGCTCGCCTCAGTCGCGGCACGGAGCGACGACGGACTTATGCCCGACCTTTAGGTACCGAAAGGAAAAGCAAAAGCCCCGACATCGTTCCGCGCTGCGGTCGAGTGCGAAACACGCGCGAGGCGATAAAAAATTTTTCAAGGAGGACTGCCATGTTTAACAACGGTTGCGGATGCGGCTGCGATATACTCACGCTGTTGTTGCTTTTGTGCTGCTGCGGCGGCGGCAACGACTGCGGTTGCAAGCGCGGTATCGACTGCCAAGACATTCTCTTGCTTTACATCGTTATGTGCTGCTGCGGCGGCAAAGATAAGTGCTGCTGCTAAATCACGCGTTCGGCATTTGTCCGATCTTGCGTTAATACATACGAAAGCGTCGCTTGGGTTGCGACGCTTTTGCTTTTGCGCAGCCGAAGAAAGCCTTTAATGCCGCGTAGCGGCTAAATTCTAAATTCTTAATTCTCTACTCACTTGACAAGATTAAGCAATTGTATTACAATATCCGTATATTACATCTAAAAGGACGCCTTGTATGAAAGTAACAATGGATAAGCTGGTTGCGCTGTGCAAGTCTCGCGGGTTGATTTTTGCGGGAAGCGATATTTACGGCGGGTTTGCCAACACTTGGGACTACGGTCCGGTCGGCGTGGAGCTGTACAACAACATCAAAAAAGCGTGGTGGCAAAAGTTCGTCACCGAGAGCGAAAACAACTTCGGATTGGACTGCTCCATACTCATGAATCCGAAAGTTTGGGAAGCGTCGGGACATCTCGCGGGCTTTTCCGATCCGCTCATGGACTGTAAGGCGTGCAAGAGCCGCTGCCGCGCCGACGATCTCGTCGAGGCGTACGCGCACAAACACAAACTCGACGTGCCCGTAGCCGCCATGGATAACGACGCGCTTTCCGCATTCGTTGCCGAGCATAAAATACCTTGCCCCGTTTGCGGCAAGTCCGATTTTACGCCCGTTAAAAAGTTTCAGCTCATGTTCAAGACGTTCCAAGGCGTTACGGAAGATTCGCTGTCTACGTGCTATCTGCGCCCCGAGACCGCACAGGGTATATTCGTAAACTTCAAAAACGTGGTGCGCTCGTGCCGAGCGCGCGTACCGTTCGGCGTGTGCCAGATCGGCAAGTCGTTCCGCAACGAGATAACCCCAGGTAACTTTATTTTCCGCGTGCGCGAATTCGAGCAGATGGAAATGGAGTTTTTCTGCAAACCCGGCGAGGATCTCGAGTGGTTCGAGTATTGGAAAAAATACTGCTACGACTTTTTGCTTGCGCTCGGGCTTGACAAGGAGAGCCTGCGCATACGCGACCACGACAAAGCCGAGCTTTCGTTCTATTCCAAAGCGACGAGCGACTTCGAGTATTTGTTCCCCTTCGGTTGGGGCGAGCTTTGGGGCATAGCCGACCGCACGGACTACGATCTCAAAAAACATTCCGAGTTCTCGGGCGAAAAGCTCGAATACACCGATCCCGTCACCAACGAGACGTACACGCCGTACGTTATCGAGCCGTCGCTCGGCGTGGGCAGAGCGCTGCTCGCGGTGCTTTGCAACGCATATGACGAGGAACAGCTCGAAAAAGACAGCCGCGTGGTCATGCGCTTTGCGCCCGCGATCGCGCCATATAAAGCCGCCGTGCTCCCGCTTCAAAAAGCATTGAGCGAGCGCGCCGACAATCTTTTCCGTTCGCTCAAAAAGCGCGGCGTCGCATGCACCTACGACCTGCCCGGTTCGATAGGCAAACGGTATCGCCGTCAGGACGAGATCGGCACGCCGTACTGCGTGACGGTCGACTTCGACACGCTCGATAACGGCACAGTCACCGTGCGCGACCGCGACTCCATGAGCCAGATCCGACTCGACGAGACCAAAGTCGCCGATTATATAATAGATAACTGCAAGCTTTGATTTAACTAATACAAACACTAATAAAAAATACCGAACAAGCCGACGTTTGACTTGTTCGGTATTTTTTATTGATTTAATAGCGACTGTTTCTTTATCTCGAATTCTTCTTGCGTTATAATTCCGTCATCGCACAATTGTTTAAGCGCACGAATTTGCACTGTTATATCATCTTGCACAGCCACGCGACGCCGCTTTGAATTATCTTCCGTTAATGCTTTATCGAAATCGCCGTTATCGATACCGTACATTTTATTGCGTATCAACTTAATATCCAAATACAGCGATAAAGCCAAATGATAAACGATATGCATCACAAATGCTCCCGCTATGCTACCGACTATATATAATGTTCCTGTTACTATACCGTTCACATCAGTTACACTTATTCCGAGAGCCAAAATTACGACACCGCCGACTAACATAAGCGAACAAATCACAATAATAAATGCATCGACCAAAGCATATGCTCTGAACCAATATTTGTCGTTTTTCTTAAACATTCGAGCCTCCGAAGTTTTTATAAAAGCATTATATCATCCCCCCCCCGTCTGTCAAGCGTTTTAATACTATTTTTCAATAAATGCAAAACCCCGAGCAAGCTCTCGGGGTTTTGTTATTGCAGTTGCTTAATTATTCGATCGGGTTATATAATCGCTATTTCAAATCGACTTTGAGGCTGCGCTCGAACAGTTGTTCCATTGCGGTGCGCGGCGGCACTTTATCTATTATCATCGTGTTTACCGCCGTGGTTATCGGCATATCAACGTCGAGCGAATCGGCAAGCAAGCTGATCGCCCGCGCCGTATGCACGCCCTCGGCGAGACTTTTGAACGGCTTACCGAGCACGTAGTTTTCGCCCCATTGCCGATTATGGCTATGCTCCGAAAACAAAGTGGTTTCGTAGTCGCCCAAGTGACACAGACCGTATGCGGACAACGGATTGCCGCCGAGACTTTCTATCAATCTCGACACCTCGCGGCTGCCGCGCGCCATCAACGCGCCTTTCAGTGCGGATAGCTTCATACCGTCGAGAACGCCGGCGACTATTCCCATTACGTTCTTTGCAGCCGCGCCTATTTCCGTACCGATTATATCGTTACCGTAATAAAATCTTATAAGCGGACTTTTGAAATACTCTACTATGCGAACCGTCGTGTCCGGCTCGTACGAATCGATTATCATGCAATTCGGATTGCCGACCGTAAATTCCTGAACGTGCCCCGGTCCCGCCCAAACCGCGATCTGCCAATCGTCGAACGCTTCGAGCGCGATCTCGGACAGTCTCTTGCCCGTTTGTATCTCAATACCTTTCATGCAAGTGACTATATACTTGCCGTCGAGCTTGCAACGCGACTTCAGATCGCCGATAACGTCTCGGAAACTCTGCGACGGCACCGATACGAGCACTACGTCCGCGCCGTTTACAGCCTTTTTGATGTCGTCGGTCAGAGTGACCGAGCTTGGCAGTTCCACATACTCGTTTTTGCGCGACATGCAAAGCCGCTCGTAACCGAACGAACCCGTTCTGCCGTACAGCGTTACGGTGTGCCCAAGCCCCGCCGTATACCATGCCAAAAACGAACCCCATCTGCCGCAGCCTATCACGGCTACGCGAATTCGCGGTCTCGTCAAGTCTATCGGTATGGTATATGCTTTTAACATTTCGCTTCCTTATAAGGATAATTTTACATTTCTGCGCCAAAAACGCTTTTATAAGGTTCTGTTCGCATCTATAACAAGTATTTT
>ERZ777306.3747-NODE-3747-length-15245-cov-5.695326_pt1 | contig 15245 bp, 14 predicted proteins | sample MGYA00374966_ERZ777306 | MGnify/ENA primary metagenome ERZ777306 (study PRJEB29329, sample SAMN06343882) | mouse gut metagenome | isolation source: Mouse cecum | place: Austria: Vienna | collected 2014-11-15 ...
CCAAGAGCGGCTTTACCGGCGCCGGCCGCCGGCCCGCCCCCAACAAGCTGCTGGCGGAGGCCAGCAACAGCTTCTGTGCCTACGCCCTGGGCGGAAGCCACCGGCACACCCCCGAGATCGAGCAGAACATCGCCTACATCACCGGCAAGGATCTGATGCAGCCCGAGACCTGGCAGTTCATCAACTTCCAGCCCCACCTCACCCCCCAGATCCGCGGCATTGAGGTCACCCTGTATGCCACCCTGAACCAGGACACCAGCGACGAGGAGCTGTTTGAGCTCTACAGCCGTTATTATAAGGACGAACCCTTTGTCCACGTGTTCCCCGCCAGCAAGCCCGTCCAGACCAAGTGGACCGCCGGCACCAACCTGTGCTGCATCACCCCCACTTACGACAAGCGCACCAAGCGCGCCATTATCAGCTCCGTGATCGACAACATCGGCAAGGGCGCCGCCGGCCAGGCCATCCAGAACATGAATATCATTTTTGACCTGCCCGAGACCACCGGCCTGATGATCCCCGCCATGTATCCCTAACCGTAAACACCGCCGGAAAGGAGAGCAAACACAATGAGCTACAAAACGATCGAGGGAGGCGTCACCGCGCCGAAGGGCTTCCGTGCCGCCGCCAAATACTGCGCCATCAAAGTGAAAAAAGAGCCCAACCCCAAGCCCGACGTGGCCGTGGTGGTGTCCGACTATGAGTCCTCCTGCGCCGCCGTGTTCACCACCAACAAGTTCTGCGCCGCTCCGGTCATTCTGGGCCGTGAGGTGCTGAAGAAGGGGAAGGCCCGGGCCTTCGTCATCAACAGCGGAAACGCCAACGCCGCCACCGGCGAGCAGGGCATTGCCAACGCCAAGAAGGTGGAGCGCGAAGCGGAGCGCCTGCTGGGGCTGGGTGAGGATGAGGTGTTCGTCTCCTCCACCGGCGTAATCGGACAGCAGCAGCCCATCGACAAGCTGATTGCTGGCCTGCCCGAAATCGTGGCCAGCCTGTCGGACAAGGGGGGCACCGAAGCCGCCCGGGCTATCATGACCACCGACACCAAGCTGAAGGAAGTGGCCTTTGAGCTGGAGCTGTCCGGCGGCACGGTGCGCATCGGCGCCATGTCCAAGGGCTCCGGCATGATCCACCCCAACCTGGCCACCATGCTGGCCTACATCACCACCGACGCCAAGGTCGCCGCCCCCATCCTCCAGAAAATTCTGGCGGAGAGCGCCGACAAGAGCTTCAACATGACCACTGTGGACGGTGACACCAGCACCAACGACAGCCTGTTCCTCATTGCCAACGGCGCCTCCGGCGTGGCCATCGAGTCTGAGGAGGATATCGCCGCCTTTGCCAAGCTGGTGGAGGACATCTGCATCCACATGGCCCGCTCCATCGCCAGCGACGGCGAGGGCGCCACCCACCTGATCGTGGTGGAGGCCCGGAATCTGGCCACCATGCAGGACGCCCGTCTGGTGGCCCGCTCCATCGCCGGGTCCAACCTGTTCAAGGCCGCCGTGTTCGGCCGGGACGCCAACTGGGGCCGCATTATGGCTGCCGCCGGTTACTCCGGCGCGGACATCGACCCCACCAAGGCCGACTGCATCCTGAAGAGCGACGCCGGTGAGGTGGTTGTGATGGAGGGCGGCTTCGGCACCCAGTTTGATGAGGAGAAGGCCACCGCCGTTCTCACTGAGCATGACGTCACCGTGATTGTGGACTTCCACTCCGGCGACGCCTGCGCCACCGCCTACGGTTGCGATCTGACCCACGACTACGTCACCATCAACGGCGATTACCGCAGCTAATCGGGAGGACGCAATGAGTATTGAGCAGAAGATCGAAACTCTTATGGAGGCCGTCCCCTACCTGAGCAAGTACCAGGGCAAGATCGTTGTCATCAAGTACGGCGGCAACGCCATGATTAACGAGGAGCTGAAGGCCAACGTCATTCGGGACGTGGTTTTGCTGAAAACCCTGGGTCTGAAGCCCGTGCTGTGCCACGGCGGCGGCCCCGGCATCAACAAGATGCTGGAGCAGCTGGACATCCCGGTCAAGTTCATCAACGGCCTGCGGTACACCTCCGCCGAGATCATCCGGGTGGTGGAGATGGTCCTGATTGGCCAGGTGAACAGCGAGCTGGTTGGCCGCATCAACCAGCAGGGCGGGCAGGCCGTGGGTCTGTCCGGCATCAGCGGGAATCTGTTCCAGTGTGTCCAGCGCAGCGAAGAGCTGGGCTTTGTGGGCGACGTGGTGAAGGTGAACGCCGGGCCTGTGCTGGCCATGCTGGATGCGGGGTACATCCCCGTGGTGGCTCCCGTGGGCACCGACGGCCAGGGCAACAGCTTCAACATCAACGGCGACACCGCCGCCAGTAAGCTGGCCGGAGCCCTGGGCGCGGAGAAGCTTATGATTTTGACCGACATTGAGGGCCTGTGCAACGACATCAAGATCCGGGACGTGATCAGCTATCTGAACATTGCCGATGTGCCCATGCTCAAGGAACGGGGCACCATCGCCGGGGGCATGATTCCCAAGGTGGACTGCTGCGTGCAGGCCATTGAGGAGGGCGTTACCAACGTCCATATCATTGACGGAAGAAAACCCCACAGTATGCTCTACGAGGCCTTCACCAGTGAGGGCAACGGGACCACCGTGGGCAAGGACCTGCCCAGCGCGGGCATCAAAGCCTGAAATTTATTATAAGGAGGAATTTCCTATGATTAAGAAATTCGAGAGCAACGCCGAAGCCATCGCCGCTGCCGACCAATACCTGTACGGCAACCACGCCCGTATGCCCATCGTCATGAACCGCGGCGAGGGCTGCTGGGTCTGGGACCTGGACAACCACAAGTATCTGGACTTCGTGGGCGGCATCGCCGTCAACGGCCTGGGCCACAACCACCCCGCCGTGGTGAAGGCTCTGGCGGACCACGCCAGTATGCTCCACTGCTCCAACTACTACTATAACCCCTCCGCCATCCAGGTGGCCAAGATGATCGTGGAGAACAGCTGCTTCGACAAGGTATTCTATGCCAACTCCGGCGCTGAGGCCAATGAGGGACAGATCAAGCTGGCCCGTAAATACGCGGTGGACCACGGCCATCCCGAGCGCTATGTGGTCATCAGTATGCTGAAAAGCTTCCACGGCCGCACCCTGGCTACCGCCACCGCCACCGGCCAGGAGATCGTCCACAATCCCAAGTGGTTCTCCCCCCTGCCCGAGGGCTTCCGCTATGCGGAGTTCAATAACCTGGAGTCCGTGAAGGAGCAGCTGGACGATAAGGTCTGCGCCATCCTTACCGAGCCCGTCCAGGGCGAGGGCGGCGTCCGTCCCGCCACCCAGGAGTTCCTCCAGGGTTTGCGCGATATCTGCGACGAGCGGGGCATCCTGCTGATGTTTGACGAGGTGCAGGTCGGCTCCGGCCGTACCGGCAAGCTGTTCGCCCACCAGAACTACGGCGTGGAGCCCGACACCTGCTCCATGGCAAAGGCCCTGGGCTCCGGCGTACCCATCGGCGCGGTCTGCGCCCGGGGCGACGCCGCCGGCACCCTGACCCCCGGCACCCACGGCTCCACCTTCGCCGGCGGCCCCTTGGCCTGCGGTCTGGCGGAGGCCACCCTGGATACCATGCTCAACGAGGGTCTGATGGATCACGCCGCCAAGACCGGCGAGTATTTCCGGGCCCAGCTTACCGAGAAGCTGGCCAAGAAGTACCCCAACACCGTGAAGGAAGTGCGCGGCATGGGTATGATTAACGGCGTGGAGCTGGCCAACAACGACATTGGCCCCCAGATCGTGAACAAGTGCTTCGAGCGGGACGTGCTCATCAACTGCACCGCCGGCTGTGTGCTGCGCTTCATCCCCCCGCTGGTCGCCACCCAGGACGAGGTTGACATCGTGGTCAAGGCCATCGACGAGTCCATGGCCGAGCTGGGCTGCAACTAATAAACTCCTCTCCTTTGCTATGCCCCCGCCGGAGCTTCGGTCCCGGCGGGGGCATAACTTCCATATACAGGAGGGCACATTATGAACGAAACAACACAGCAGCGCTATCCCCAGCTGCGGGTTGACCTGACCAAGCTGCGGGAGAACATCACCCGCACGGTAGACCGCTGCCGGGCCCAGGGCATCGCCGTGGCCGCCATTGTCAAGGGCTTTCACGGCCTGCCCCACGCCGCCCACGTATACGACCAGTGCGGCTGCGACTTTTTGGGCACCTCCCGGTCTGAGCAGCTCCGGGAGCTCTATCAGGCGGACATTCAGACCCCCCTGCTTATGATCCGGGTTCCCATGCTCTCCGCCCTGGAGGACGTGGTCCGTTACGCCCAATGCAGCCTCCAGAGCGACTTGACCGTGCTGCGGGGGGCCAATGAGGAGGCGGGACGGCAGAACAAGCGCCATCAGGTCATTCTGATGGCGGACCTGGGGGACCTGCGGGAAGGCTTCTGGGACAAGGACGAGCTGATTCGCGCCGCTCTGGACATTGAACGGCATATGCCCCACCTGGAGCTGCTGGGAGTTGGCACCAATCTGGGCTGCTATGGGGCCATCGCCGCCACCCGGGAGAAGCTGGACGAGCTGGCGGACCTGGCCGACCGGGTGGAGCAGACCATTGGCCGGAAGCTGAAATACGTCTCCGGCGGCGCGTCCTCCTCCTTCCCCCGCATTTTGGAGGACAATATGCCCCCCCGCATCAATATGCTCCGGCTGGGAGAGATTATCATCAACGGCCGCATCGGCGGGGAGCCGGTGGATTTTCTCCACCAGGATGTATTTACGCTCCGGGCGGAGGTCATCGAGCGGCGGGTGAAGCCCACCCACCCGGTGGGGCAGATCACCGTGGACGCCTTTGGCAAGACTCCCGTCTACATCGACAAGGGGTTCCGGGAGAAGGCCCTGCTGGGGGTGGGCAAGGTGGACTACGGGGACCCCTTCGACCTGATCCCCACAGACCCGGGCATTGAAGTGATGGGGGCCTCCTCCGATCACACCATTCTGGACGTGCAGGACGGTGCCGCCCCCTACGCCGTGGGAGATACAGTGGATTTTCTTCTCAGATACGGCAATCTGGTGTACATGAGCAGCTCGGACAATATGCAGATTCAATTTTTCGGCGCATAAAAAAGCGGGGGTAGGAAATTCCTACTCCCGCATTGCTTTGGACAGGGCCGCAAATTCCGGAATGGACAGCCGCTCCCCCCGGATGTCTGGGGGAAGGCCGCAGGACTCCAGGGCGGCGGCGATGGCGGTCTTGTCTCCAAACACGGCGCTCAGGGCGTTGGCCAGGGTCTTGCGCCGCTGGCCGAAGGCCCCCCGCACCACCTTGAAAAAATGGGCCGGGTCGTCTACCTCCTCCGGCCGGGGCCGGGGGACCAGCCGCACCACCGCTGAGGTCACCTTCGGCGCGGGCATGAAGCACTCCGGGGGCACCTCAAACAGCAGCTCCGGCTTTGTGTGGTACTGGCAGTATACAGAAAAGGCCCCATAGTCCGCCGTTCCCGGCCGGGCGCACACCCGCAGGGCCGCCTCCCGCTGGATCATCACCGTGATAGACGCGAAGCACCCGGCCTCAATCAAGGCGGACAGGGCGGGGGAGGTGATGTTATAGGGCAGGTTGGCGCAGGCGATGGGGGTGAGGCCCGGCAGCCGCTCCGCCACCATGGCGGGAATATCGGTCTTCAAAATGTCCCCTTCGACAATCTGCACATTATCATAGCCGGCCAAGGTCTCCGCCAGGATGGGAAACAGGTCCCGGTCCAGCTCCACGGCGGCGACTCTCCCCGCCCGCCTGGCCAGCTGGCAGGTAAGAGGACCCACCCCGGGGCCCACCTCCACTACGCCGCAGGTCCCGTCCACCCCGGCGGCGGCGGCGATATCCTCCGGCACCCAGGGGGCAATGAGAAAATTTTGGCCCTTCGATTTGGAAAACCGGAACCCGTGCCGGGCCAGCAGGCTTTTGAGCTCCGATGCGCTGCAAAGGTCCATCCTCAGCCCTCCGCTTTCACCAGGGGAATGGTGAGCTCCAGCAGGTCCTCCCCCCGGCGCACGGTGATTTCCACCAAATCACCCACGCCCCGGGCCCGGGTGATCCGGGCCAGATCACTGGTGTCGGACACCGCCCGGCCCTCCACCGCCACAATCACATCCCGGGGCTTCAGGCCGGCTTCCTGGGCGCCGCTGTTGGCGCTCACCTCCAGCACCAGAATGCCGCCCTCCTCCAAATGCCGCCGGTCCACGGTAATGCCAAAGGCGGAGTGGACGATCTCTTCCCCTGCAATCAGCCGGTCCACCACAAATTTCACCCGGGCGGAGGGGATGGCAAAGCCCAGGCCCTCAATGTCCCCGTCCTCCGAGACCATTTTGATGGTTGTGATGCCGATGACCTGGCCCCGGTCGTTGAGCAGCGCCCCCCCGGAGTTGCCGAAGTTTATGGGGGCGCTGGTCTGGATCAGGTCCATGGTCACCCCGTCTACCTCCATATCCCGGTCCAGGCCGGAGATGATCCCCTCACTGATGGAGCCGGAGTAGCCCAGGGGATCCCCTACTGCGGCCACCGCGTCTCCCGGACGCAGCAGCTCTGAGTCTCCGAACCGGGCGGGAACCAGCCTCTCCGCGTCAATTTTCAGGACCGCCAGGTCCTCCGCAAAGTCGTAGCCCACCAGCTCCGCCTCATAGCTGTGGTTGTTCCACAGCTGGACCTCCACCCCCAGACTCCCCTCAATCACGTGGGCGTTGGTGAGGATGTAGCCGTCCTGAGTCAAAATCACGCCGGTGCCGCCGCTGTAGCTGCGCCGGCCCCGGGACTGGATGGACACAATGGACACCCGGACCTGCTCATACAGGTCCGCCCAGTCCCCCGGCCTTCCCTCCTGGGGCAGCAGCTGCATGGTCACGCCGGTGCCCGTCTCCGCCTGGGGGAGCTTCGGCTGCTGAAATTCGTCAATGTCCCGCTGGATCACCGAAGGGTTCTCTTCACTGGGGACGGGCAGGGTAAACCACCGGCTCAATTCGCTGTCCGAGGGCAGGTTTCCCACCAGGGCCACCAGTCCCACGGCACCGATAATCAGGGCCAGCATCATCGCAAACCCCCGCCACTTCCGGCGGCGCCTGGCGGTTTTTTTCGTCTTTGCCCGGGGCGGTGGAATCATCACCGGGGGCGGCGGGGGAAATTGAGGCTCCGGCTGTTCCCAGGGGCCCCCCTGCCACAGCTGCTCCATGTCTTTCATTGGAAATGCACTCCCTCTCAGGCCAGCGTAAGGGTGAAGGTAAACCGGGTTACCCCGTCCTCACTGGTGGCGGTGATCTGTTCTTTCAGGTTGCCAATCAGGCTTTTGACGATATACAATCCCAGCCCCACTCCGTCCCGGTCCGCGCTGCGGGAGGCGTCGGTTTTGTGGAACCGGTCAAACAGCAGGGGCAGCTCCTCCGGCGGGATGGTCGCCCCCAGATTCTGGATGGTGGTGTGGACCTTGCCGTCCTTTTTCACCGTGGAGATGGTCAGAGTGGTCTCCGGAGCGGCAAATTTGGCCGCGTTGTCCAGCAAATTGTAGCAGATCTGAGTCACCGCGTCCGGGTCCCCCCACACCATCAAAGGCTCCTCCGGCAGCTGCGCGTTCACGTCCAGCCCCCGCTGGGTGATCTTGCCCTCCAGGTTGATAACCACCCGGGAGAGCACGTCGGTCAAATCAAACTGCTCCTGGGCGGTAACGTTCTCCGTCAGAGCCTTCAGCCGGGACAGGTCCAGCATCCGGCGCACCAGCCGGGACAGCCGCCGGGTCTCAGAGACAATGATCTCCAGGGACTCCCGTTCCCGCTCCGGGGGGATGGTGCCGTCCAGAATCCCCTCCGCAAAGCCGGCGATGGTGGTCATGGGCGTTTTCAGCTCGTGGGACACATTGGCGATGAACTCGCTGCGCTGGGCCTCCACCTGGGCCAGGGAATTGGCCATGGAGTTGAAGGCCACCGCCAGATTGTGCAGCTCGTCGCAGTTGTCCCCACTGGTGCTCACCCGCACGTCAAACTCCCCCTGACCAAACTTCCGGGCCGCGTCCACCATCTCGTTGATGGGCCGGGTCTGAAGGGCGGAGGTGAGGGAGGCGGCGATTACGGCGATCAGCAGCACCACCACGGCGGTGAAGAAGAAGATGGTCCCCGTGGCCCGCCACATCTCCAGCACGCTGGAGGTATCCGCCGAAGCCAGCACCATGCCCACCGGCACAACCTGCCCCTTGGCGGCAATGGTGTAGGGCCGGGCGGCCACGTAGCGGTTCTCCGGATAGAGGCCGTCCAAATTGGTCATGCCCGTATATCCCCCCTGGTCCCGGACCTGCTGGATCAGAAACTGGGGCAGGAGGACGGTGGAGGTGAACAAATAGATATTTTCCCCGTCGCAGGTGTAAATCACCTTGCCGTTGCTGTCCGCCAGCACCACCAGGGAGTCGGAAGCCTTGGAGATGGTGAGCAGGGAATTGGTAAAGATCTCGTCGGTCACGTCGCCGCTGAGGGGGCTTTTCACATACTGGCTGACCAGGTCCGCCAGGTCCTGGGCGTTGCGCTCCACCGCGCTGCGCTTGTCGGCGATGATATAGCGGTAGGACAGCAGCATAAAAGCGGCGGACAGCAGAGTAAAGGAGAGAAACACGATCCCCAGCATCATGGACAGCTGCCGCTTGTAGATACTCTTCACGGGGCGGCGACCTCAAATTTGTACCCCACGCCCCACACGGTTTTCAGCCGCCATTGGTCGCTGACCTCCTCCAGCTTCTCCCGCAGGCGCTTGATGTGTACGTCCACCGTGCGGGAGTCCCCGAAGTAGTCGAAGCCCCACACCTCGTCCAGCAGCTGATTGCGGGTAAACACCCGGTTGGGGGAGGCCGCCAGATGGAACAGAAGTTCCAGCTCCTTGGGCGGGGTGTCCACCCGCTTGCCGTCCACCAGCAGCTCGTAGGAATCCAGATTGATGACCAGCTTGTCAAAGGTCAGCTTTTTGGCCTTCGGCTCCTCCTCGCCTCCTACCCGGCGCATCACTGCGTGAATCCGGGCCAAAACCTCCTTCATGACGAAGGGCTTTACGATGTAGTCGTCGGCGCCCATCTCCAGGCCGGAGACCTTGTCGGTGGTCTCTCCCTTGGCAGTGAGCATAATCACCGGGGTTTTGGCGCTCTCCCGGATTTTTTTCAGCACTGCCCAGCCGTCCATTACCGGCAGCATCAGATCCAGCAGCACCAAATCGGGCTGGAAGGCGTGGAACTGCTCCACCGCCGTTCCCCCGTCCCGGGCCACCCGGGTCTCGTAGCCCTCCTTCTCCAGATAGAGATGGAGCAGCTCGGCGATATTGTTGTCGTCCTCTACGATCAGAACCCTCTGGGGCATAGTAACACCAGCCTTTCCTCTTTTGCCATTCTATCATATTATAAACGATATTTGGGAAATTCGGTGAATAATTTGTTAAGATACAGGAGAGAAATTTTGCTTGCATTTTCCGCCGGTTTCCAGTATAATAACAAAGTACCCAGAAGGGCGCGGCCCCATAGGCCGGTGTGATGGAATTGGTAGACGTAGTGGACTCAAAATCCACCGCTGGCGACAGCGTACCGGTTCGAGTCCGGTCACCGGCACCACGTCGGAGCAAAGTCCGCTTTGCTCCGGCGATTTTTTATCAAAATCGCCATCCGCTCCGCTCCCTTGCTCCTCCTCTCCAAACCGGACCCGCTCTGCTGGGCTCCGGTTTGGTTTTTGGGTGCGGACCTGGCTGCTTTGGCGTTTTTATGCTGTATGAAGGACCGGAATCCGGGCATACTTTGGAAAAGAAGTCTGGAGGAGGGTTTTATATGCTGGTCAAGGATTTGATGAATCCCAGCGTGGTCAGCGTCCAGCCGGAGGATTCAGTGGCCCTGGCGGCCCAGCTGTGCAGCCGGCACAACGTTGGCGTTTTGCCTGTGTGCGGAGAGGACGGGCGGCTGCGGGGCGTAGTGACCGACCGGGATATTGTGCTGCGGTGCGTGGCGGCGGAGGAGGACCCGGCCCGGACTCCGGTGCGGGAAATCATGAGCCGGGGGTGCGCGTCGGTATCGCCGGAGGACGACTGCCGGGAGGCCACCCGGGTTATGGGCCGGCAGCAGGTGCGCCGCCTGCCGGTGGTGGACCAGGGCCGCCTGGTGGGCATCGTCAGCCTGGGAGATCTGGCCCGGAGCAGCCGGTTTGACATGGAGGCCGCCAAGGCGCTGAGCGATATTTCGGAAAATATCATCCGGTTGTAGCGGCCGCCCGGAGGGGCGGCCCCCCGCTTTTGTTTGACAAAGCCCACCCGCTGCTGTATGCTATTATAAAAGAGAAAGGTTGGTGCTTGGAATGAAAGGCTTGTATATGCGCCTCTCCGCCGCCCTTCTGGTGGTTGTGCTCTGCGGCTGCGCACCGGCCGGCGGGGGACAGTCCCTCCCGCCACCGGAGACCTCCCAGCCCAGGGCGGATACGTCCAGCGCTGTTCCCCAGGAGGGGCTTTTGGAGAACCCGCTGCTGTATGAGGCGGACGGCTATACCGTCGCTCTGCCCCGGGAGTGGGAGGGGAGAGTGCTCATCAATGTGGATGAACTGCAAGAAACGGAGCTGATTTCCGTACACGAGAAGGAGAGCTATGAGCAGAGCCTGGCGGATTGGAAAAGTCAGGGCGCGGGGTTCCTGTTTGGCTTTGTGGCATACGACCAAGTGGAGTATGAGGAATATTTATGCAGAGAAGGGACTGGCCTGCGCATTTTCGCCCGGGATCAGGATTACTACTATGGCGAACAATACCCGACCGACGTGCAATATTACCGTTCCGGCGTGGAATTTCTCTATGAAGGAGAGGGGTGGAATGCTTGGCTCGCCATGGTGGACCAAATCGAGGCGGTGAAGCAGGATTTTATCGCCCGGAACGGCTTGCAGGAATATGACGGCAGCGAATTATATGATCGGGATTTTACCTATGATGGAGAGCACCGGTATGTGGCGTGTTTTTCCGGAGATGGAGACGCTTTGGAAAATGATCGGGTGCTCCTGGTCCTCTCCCAGCCGGTGAAGCAGGGAGAGGGCGGCGTCTGGTGCGTGGAGCGGTGTTTTCACGATTCCGTCACGCAATGGTTCTACAGCTTTCCAACAGAGAGCGGGATGGCTGCCGCGGACTATTATCCCATGCTCCAAAGCCGCGCGGACACGGGAGAGGAAACGACCCACTTGACCCCAGAGGGGGCGGCCAGGGCGTGGGCCGAGAACGCATACCAGGAGCACGTGATACTTTTCTCCCCGCAGAGCTTCCAGGTGCTGAACGATGTGCCCGCCGGAGAGCCCCACAAATACGCCCAGAAGCTGCTGATGCAGCCGGGGCGCTTTGGATGGGTGTCCGACGGCGAGCTGATCCACACGGGAGCCTGCCCGGACGGAGCGAGCGGCGGTTTGTATCGAAGCTTGACGCAAACGCCGTGGGCGGTCCCGGAGGGCGTTTCCGTGGACGAGGGGAATCTGGTATACTATGAGACGGAGAATGGGGACCGTCTGGAAATCTACGACAGCGGGATTGTCATGATTACCCAGGAAGGAAGCACAAAAATTTACCAGCCGATGTGGAACAACGATAATGGAGAGGTTTACGACGAGGCGGTTCTCTGGGTCACCAGCCTGGAGACGCAATCCGAATTATGACGATGTGGACCGCCTCTGAAAAGGCCAAGCGCTGGACGCATTCAGTCCGGCGCTTTTTGTTTATACAGAAAAATTTTGTAGTCCAGCCGCTCCAGGGACTGGCGCATCTCCTCCATCCGGGTCCGGAGCTTCTCCCTCTGGTCCACCAGCAGCGCCCGGCGGTCCTCCCAGGTTTCCTCCCCCATCTGATACAGCCGCACATACTCCGCCAGGGCCTCAATCTGCACCCCCGCCGCCCGCATACAGCGCATCAGCTCAATCCAATGGCAGGACGCCTCATCATAGTCCCGGATGCCGCTTTTGGTCCGGGGAACGGGGGGAATGAGGCCGATCCGCTCGTAATAGCGCAGCGTATCGGCGGACAGGCCGTATTTCCGGCTTGCCTCAGCAATAGTCATTGGGCCGCCTCCCCAAACAGCGCGGCGGCGTGTTTCATGTTCTCCATGATGGGCACACCGAAGGGACACCGGGTTTCGCAGGCTCCGCAGGCCACGCACTCGTCCGCCCTGTGGGGCAGCAAGGCGTAGTGCTCCCGGACAGTCTCCGGCACGGCTCCCTGGGCTCTGGCCAGATTGTAGAACTTGGTCACATTGGCCACGCTGATTCCCTGGGGGCAGGGGGCACAGTGGCCGCAGTACATACAGTGCCCCTGCCAGCTGATTTTGGGCAGGGCGGCCAAGGCCGCGGCGTAGTCCTTTTCCGCCTCGGATGCGGTCTCATAGGCCAGACTGGCCTCCAGGTCTTCCAGGCTCCTGGCTCCGGACATAACACAGGCCACTCCAGGGCGGGTGAGGGCGTAGTGCAGGCACTGGCAGACGGACAGGGCCCTTCCCGCCGGGGAGTGCTGGGCATGAAGCAGATCCCCGCCGCCGAACGCCTTCATCACCGTAATGCCCACCCCCAGCCGCTGGCATGCCTCATACAGCGCCTGCCGCTGGGGGTCCATGTTCACCAGCGCGTTTTTGTAGTTCTTCGGGGCCCACAGTTCCTCCACATCTTCGCTGGCGGGCAGCAGGTCGTAACAGGGGTTGACGCTGAACATCAGCACGTCGATCAGCCCGCTGTTCACCGCAGCCAGGGACACCTCCGGGTTGTGGCTGGACAGGCCGATGCAGCCGATGGTCCCCGCCTCCTTCAGTGCCTGGGCATAGGCCATCACAGCGCTGTTTTTCACCCTATTTTCCCAGTCGTCCATGGAGTCCACATAGTGGATCATGCCGATTTCCAGATGGTCCGTGCCCAGCCGCTCCAGCTGGTCCTGGAAGCTGGCCTTCACCTCCTCCAGATTGCGGGTACGCTGATACTGCCCGTTTTTCCAGACGGTGCACAGGTGGGCCTGAAGGACAAATTTGTCCCGGCGGCCTGCCAGCGCCCGCCCCAGGTTGGAGCGCATATCCGGATTGGGGGCGTAGAGATCAATACAGTTGACCCCGGCCTGTTCCATCCGGTCCACAAACGCTTTTACCACTTCGTAGGACTGTTCCACCAGGCCTTCACAGCCCATGGCGATTTCACTGACCTTCAGTCCTGTGCGGCCTAATGTACGATACTTCATGTCTGCCTCCTTAACATGGAATAGGTTCCCTATCAGTTTAACACCTGGAGTGCGCTCAAAGTCAAGAGAAAAAAACAGCAGTCCGGTGAGGACTGCTGTTTGGATTATGTCTGTTGGGAGCCGGATCAGCCGCCCATAGCCGCGTTGGCCAGGTCGCCGCCAAAACCGTTGGCGTCCACAGGGATCCAGACTTCCTTCTCCTTGCCGCTGACGGTCACCTTCTCCAGCGTGAACTCAGTGTCAAAGTCCTTGGTGCCCTCCACAGGCTGCATGGAGCTCATCACCTCAGCCATCTTCTGAATCATGGCGCTGACAAAGGCGTCCGTGTCGTTGGCAAGGTCGGGGTTGTTGGTCATAACATCCGTCATGGCGTCGGTCATGGCATTCTGCACCGCAACGGCGTCGTAGTGGCCGATGTGGGAGGTCACCACGGCGGTGCCGGCCTTCTCGTCCATGTCCTTGACCTCAGCACTGTACTGCAGCTTGCCCAGCATGGACAGTACGGCGTCGATCAGGACCTGGGCGTCCTCAGAGGACACGGTAGCGCCCAAAGCCTCGAACTGGGATACCAGCTCCTCGCCCACTTCTTTATAGGGGTCCTCGTCGCTGCCCATCAGCTCGGTCTTGGCCTCAGACTCGGAGGCAAAGCCAAAGACTTCAACGGCCTTGGAGGCGTCGTTCTTGATAGCCATCAGGAAAATGGCTTCGGCGGACTCGTTGGGGGGAGCGGGCTTCTCCTTGGAGCCGCAGCCGGTCAGGACCAGAGAGGCCAGCATGGCCAGGCAGAGCAGCAGGGACAGTTTACGCACGTGTTTCATGGTTGTCAGACTCTCCTTTTTTCCTTTTTCATGTACAGGGTTTAAACCCAAAGCGTATTATACGCTTCCAAAATTGGAAATTCAAGAGGGAAATTTGTTTCTTAATAATTTATTAAGGTATTTCCTATTGACAAAAAAATTCTACAGATGTAGTATAAATTTTAGATACTACATCTGTAGGAGGAATGCCCGATGCTTCGATTGACCGGCAGCGAATGGAAGGTGATGGAGGTCCTCTGGCCCAGCCAGGGCCTGCCTCTGGGGGCCGTTGTGGACGCCCTGGCTCCGGAGACCGGCTGGAGCCGCACCACCGTCCACACTTATTTGACCCGCATGACCGCCAAGGGCCTGGTGCTGGCCGGGACGGAGAGCCCCCGCCGCTACCGGGCGGCGGTCACCCGGGAGGCCTGCGCCGACAGCCAGCGCCGGGAGCTGGTGGAGCGGGTCTACCGGGGCAGCGCAAGCCGTCTGGTTGCGGCCTTTGTGAAGGACGGCAGCCTCAGCCCGGCGGAGCGGGACGACCTGCGCCGGCTGCTGGACGAAATGGAGGTGTGACCGGTGGACATTTGGACGGTGCTTCTGCACGGCGCCCAGGCCAGCGTGGCGGCGGGGTTTTTGCTGGTGCTCCAGCGGATTTTCGGGGACAAACTGTCTCCAAAGTGGCGGTATGCCATCTGGTTCGTGCTGCTGGCGCGGCTGATTGTTCCGCCCCGGTGGGGGCCGGCAGTTCTGGACCCGGCTCCCTGGGTCAACGGCCTGCGGATCTCCGTGGAGCTGGGTCTGGAGTCCCACGAATGGCTGACTGACGGCCTGTTTGGGCTGTATCTGCTGGGAATGCTGGCCTGCGGGGGCTGGCTGCTGCTGGGCTGGGGCAGGCTGCGCCGGACCCTGCGGGATGCGGTTCCCGTGGAGGGGGAGCGGAGAAAAGCAGTTTTGGGCCGGGCGGAGGAATGCGGTCTGCGGCCCCCGGCTGAAATTGTAGAATCCCAGCAGGCGGGCAGCCCCTTTTTGATGGGTGTATTCGGGCCGGTTCTGGTGGTTCCCGTGGGGTGGCAGGAGGATAAAAACGTGGTGCTCCACGAACTGATCCACCTGCAAAACCGGGACGTGGCCGCCGGATGGCTCACTGCCCTGTTCCGGTGCCTCCACTGGTGGAACCCGTTTCTCTGGTGGGTGTTCGACCGCATTGACAGCCAGCGGGAGG
>ERZ777306.3749-NODE-3749-length-15234-cov-8.455629_pt1 | contig 15234 bp, 13 predicted proteins | sample MGYA00374966_ERZ777306 | MGnify/ENA primary metagenome ERZ777306 (study PRJEB29329, sample SAMN06343882) | mouse gut metagenome | isolation source: Mouse cecum | place: Austria: Vienna | collected 2014-11-15 ...
CAGATCTTTTTAAATAATAAATATATCCGGCAACTACTATTGGACAACTATCTAATCTACATGTAAAATTAGTACAAAACTTTAATAATTTTTTATTACTTCTTACTATATTAGTCCAATTAGAATAAGTTCTTTCAAATTTATTTGAAAGTCTTTTTATATCATAATTACTTATTTTTAAATCTGAGCATCCATATAATGAATTAATTTTTACATAATTTTTTTCTGTTAATGATGGATTTACTATAATATAACCATTTTCTACTAATTGCTCGCTAAACTTGTAAACATTTTCTGGTATATTTTTCAATCCACTTTCTGTATCCCATGTAAAAGAAAAATAATTACTTTTCATTACATTTTGTCTATACTGTTCTCTATCTTTTAACTTTTCTTCTAGCATTTTTTTATTTTTTAAATAAAGTACATATCCAGCATAAAACTTTGGACACCTATCAAATTTACAACCTAAGCAAACATAATCTTTATATCTTTCACTTGATGATGAAAATGATGCTGGCAGATTTGAAATTTCATTTTTCTCAAGTTTCTCTTTTAAATCTTGCATTGTTAATTCATTTGTGCAAAGATTTTTAATGGTATTTTCTATTTTTATTTTTTTATCTTCATCAAAACTAATTTTTAAAGAACCTTTTTCTAATATTGCAATTATAATATCTATCATTTCATCTGATATATATCTAAGTCCTGTATCTAAATTCCAATCAAAATCATATTCTAGCTGTTCTAACTTTTCAATAGAATTTATTCTTTCTAAAATTTCTTGTACTGAATATTCTTTTTCTTCATTGTACATAATTTGATAGTTTTTATTTAGTATAGAATTATTGAATTCATTTATATACTTTTCTATATGAGATTTATAATCCTTCTTAATTTTAGCATTCCAAAAAATATCTGTTACAACTCCTAATAATACTTCTTCATTAGGAGTTTTTAGTGAATTATCATGAAAAATAAATCTTTCCTCATATACATTACTTTTTTCAAGTCTATTTTCAGCAATATTATATAATTTGTCTTCAACAAGTCTTATTCCAGAATCTACTTGTTCAAATATTGGAAATTTAAAATAATATTTATTATTTTCTTCTACAATTTTTGGAAGATACATAAAATATTTTTTATCACTATTCATTATTTTCATTTTAGACTTGCTTAAAATTAACTCTAATTTTTTTCTTGCGTATTCTAAATTATTCATTTGTTTTACCACCTTAAATTTATTCTACTGTTGCACCTATAATTCCTGCATCATTTTTAAAATAAGCAGTAACAATCTTGGGCTTATCATTATTAAATGTTGTATTTGGTTTGTTTATTTCCTCAATTAATTTATTTAATACTGGATGTCCTTCATAATAAGAAAAACTTCCACCAAAACAAATTATTTCTGGTTCGAAAATATCTATTAAATTACATATTCCAATTCTTAAATAATCTATAAAATCATCAATATCATCTTGTACTTCATCATGATATTTTACCATTATGTATTCTCTTAAATATTGTCCTGAAATATCTGTACCATCTATATTTAAAGTTTTAGTTATTCTATTTTTCAAAGATTTTATAGAACAATATCTTTCAAAACAACCTTTTTTACCACATGTGCATTGTATTCCATCTTTAACTAAAGTCATATGTCCAAATTCAAATCCAGAATATCTTCTAGGCTCTAATAGTTTTCCCCCCATAAATGTTGCACCACCTAGACCTGTTCCAATATTAACAAAAACACAATCATCATAATTCTTTAATGCTCCATATTTCTTCTCAGCTAGTGCTGCACATTTTCCATCATTTCTTACCTTTATCTTTTTATTATATTTTTCCTGTAATCTTGATTGCAAATCAAATTCTTTAATATTAAGATTTCCAGAAGTTATTTTTCCATTTGTTACAGTTCCTGGAGATGCTACTCCAATTCTTTCTATATCATTTAAACTTAAATTATTTTCTTGTAAAATTCTATTTAATAATTCATCTATGTTATTTACAATTGCATTTTCTATATCTTTTCTATCCTCTTCTGAAAAAAATTTATCAACAGTTGCTTTTAATTCAACTCCATCTATTAACCCTAAACCAATATGACTTCCGTCCTAAATCAATTCCTAAATTCATATTATTCTCCTTTGTATTTAAATAAATAAAAATCCGCTCAAATACACTTGCAAACAAGGAATCAATATTATAATTAAAAATAAAAATATTATTATTCCTATAATTGTATATGAGATTTTTGGTAATAAATTCATTACCCTTTTTGTTTCCTTTTCAATTTCCACATCTAAATATTCAATAATTTTTTCTAAATTTATATCTGACTTTAATGTTGTTTCCTTTTTTAACATTTCTAAAATAATAGGATTTAGAATTTTGTTATTTTCAAAAGGAACAATCCACGATTTTCCAACATATACATTACTTATCGAATTTTCAATAAGTCCTATCATGTATGTATTATCTATAACATTTTTACTCACTTCTATTGCATCTTGAAATCTTATTTTATTTTTTATACTTATATTTAAACACCTTATAAATCTTGAAAAATCTAATAAATATATAAGCTTACCAAATAAAAAATTATGATATTTAAAATAATCATACTTACTTTTTCCTTCAGTTGTATTTATATATCCTACAATTCCTGAACTTCCAACTCCTACTAGTAAAATCACAATATACCAATATTTTATAATAATTCCTAAAACTCTTGATAAAAATTTTATACCAAACGGAACTGCAATTTTACTACCATTTGAAACAAAAATATCTTCAATAAGTGGAATTCCTATTAAAACAGATATAAATATCATTACTAAAATTCCAAAAAACATTGTTATATGTGGATAAATATTTTTTTCAATATTTAATTTTAAACTTTCTTCATCTTCTAAATATGTTATAGCATGTTCTAATGATTCTTCTAGTAAATCGTTCAGTTCTCCTGTTTTTATGATATTTCTATATACATAAGGAAATACATCTAAGTATTCTTTCATTGTTTTATACATGTATATACCATTATCTAAATTGCTAATCATTTTATGTAATATCTCTTTAAATTTTATGTTATCTGTATTGTTTACAAGTGTTACTAAAACATGTTTATTACTAAAATTAGATTTCTTTAACATCAAAAAATCTTGTGTAAATTTTATAAGTTCTTCTGTTTTTATCTTATCTGAAACTATAATTTGACTATGTAAATTAAGCTTAAACTTTCTTTTCCTTTTAGCATAAATGTCAGCAGAAAGTTTTTTCTTTTTACTTCTTGTAAACTCTCTGCAAATATCAATACTAATAGGTGTCATTCCATTTTTCTTAAGTTTCTTCAAACAAGTAATTTTATCATTTTCAGTCATTTTTAATTTTACTATTTGACCTTGAGGTGTTATTACTTTACATATAAACTTAGACATATTCCCTCCTTTCTACAATTTATTATTACTATTTAGTGTAAATTTATTGGTCCAAATTTAGTTACATTAAATGTAGTAAAATAACATCATCTGTATCATTAACTTTTTTCCATACTCCATTTATACCATTAAAACTACATTCATTAGATATATCAGGAATATCATCTGAAATTGTATTCAAATATAAATATTCTCCATTAGAATATAACAGATCTTGTCTTATTAAATTTTTTCCACTTCCATATCTAAAATATGAAATATTATCTCTAACTGAAAAATTAGGTATCCAAGTATACATATATTTTTGCAATTCCGCTGTGTTTTTTATAACACCCTGGTCATTAATAAATTGATTTTTAATATCTTCTCCACTTTTAGGAAATATCAATATCTTTGCCCATTCTTTTGCATAATAGTTATACCACTGTTCATCTCCCTCTGTAGTAACTACATATATATTCAAATTATTAGAATATTTTATCGGAATAATTTCATAATCATCCATATTAATTTCTAAATCAGAAAAATACTCTTTTGATATTTGAGGTGGATTACATTCTTCTACAAATTTACGTTCTAAAACAGTAAAAATTTCTAATTTTTCCACATTACTCATAAGTAGAATATTTACACTTTTTTGAATATCAAATTTTTCACTTAGATTATGTATTTTTAATTCAAGAATATATCCTTTTGGAATTTCTGTTCCAAAAAATCTGTCTTCAAATAAATTTCCATCAACTGTTATAACTTGATTATTTTCTTCTATTTTTTTAGAAATTCCTATAACTGATAAATTATCGATATATTCTTCAATTTCTGAATATTTTCTTGAATTCATATTTTCCAATATATTTGTAATAATCACAGAACCATTTGAAGTATTATTTACTATTTTACTTTCTGATTTTATTTTCAAACATACTAATGTTATTATTATAGAAATAATAATTATTATAAAAAATGATAAAATTGATTCTATAATTAAAAATTTATTATTTTTCATAATCAAATTTATATGTAAAATTGGCGCAAGTTTTTATTCTCACTGTTTTGGCTATTAACAAAATAAAGGCTACACAATTTTTTGCATATGCCTTCATTTTTTACTAATTATTAACAGTGTTTGATGCCTTCTCATCAACTGTTACAACATCACTTTCATGTACAAATAATTCACTATCTAAAACAGTATAAACAGTTACACCTAATATCATTATTAATACAACAATTAATACAACAAATTTTTGTAACGCCATATTTTTTATTCCTTTCTAATTCTTTATTTTGAATTTTTCTTTTCTGTATATTTTCCTGTTGAAGACTCCTTTATTTCTTCTTTTGTAATAGTTTCCTCTTTTAATATCGTTTCACTTTTTATTTCATTATTTTCTTTAGTTTCAATTTTATTTGTTTCTAAATTTATTGGATTTGGAGCAGTAGTTATTGTCTTTACTGCTTCTTCCTCAACTGGATCTGCATATTCTGCAAATGGATCTTTTTTACCAGTCTCATAATAATTTTCAGAAGCAAATTGTTCTAAATCTTCTTTTTTTATACTATAAGATTTTAATAAAGAACCATCCTCATTATTAGTAATATCTGCATTACTATTTTCTCTTATTTGCTCTAGTGTATTTGTTACACTTTTATCTGCAATATATTCAATAGACTCAATCTTTTCACTTTTCTGCGGAATACAATCATAAAATAATAAACCAATTGTAAAAATTACTACCATACAAAGTAATAGAATTATAAATACTTCTTTTATAACTTTACTCATTTTATAGTTCCTCTCTTTTAATTATTTGTTTCTACACTTGCATTAGAAGATACTGGAATTGCAGATAAATTTTTACTATTTATAGGAACATTTTTTACAACAAATATTGATTGTAAATTTTCCCCACCTTTTTCTAGCATAAAATCACTTATTTCAAAATTTAATGTTTCATCATCCTCTAAATTATATATAAAATTAGTTATTGGAATATAATCTCCAGTTACTGTAAAATTCAAATTGCATATAACATATTCTGAAGAAATAGATGTTGCAGATGAACTTTTTGAAACATCAAATTGAAGTGTAACTCCATTTTGAGTAGCGTACTTTCCAATTATAACGCCTAAATAATCTACATCATATAAATTAGAATTATATATATTACTTTCTGCTGTTAATTCTCCACTTTCTATTAAAGAATCATATTCTGCTTTTTTTGATTGATATTTTTTTGTTGCGGAAGATAATAATTTTCTAATTTCTTCATATTCTGTTACATTTTTTTCATTTAAACTTGTTAATAATGACTTTCTTTCTTTACTAGCTTTGCTTACATCTGAATAACTATATATTTTAAAAGCTCCTATTTTTACCCCAAATCCAATTATCAAAAAGCATATTATTGCAAGCACTATTAATAGAATTCCTAATACGTATTTTCTCATTGTAAATCTCCTTCTATTGTAACTTGAACATATGAATCATTTTTCGTTGCAATTGTTGATTGAACATTTACAAGAACTTGATCATTTTTTATAGCTGCTGAAAAATATCCTAATTGTTCATATTTTTCTGATTGTGCTTCAATTACAATATGTTTATTTTCTGTATTTTCTATTGATATAACCTGGACTTGCTGAGGTATTATATACATTATTTGATTTAATAAATTTGGTATTGCATCTTTAGAAATAACTCTACTATTAGCTGTACTATTATTTGCTTCATTTAATGAATCCACATTTTCTACTATTTTTGTGTATACTTCTGTTTGTTCTTGAATTTGATTAAGATCATTTTTCATGTTGTTTAAACTATTTTCTGTTAAAACAATTTTTTCTTTTGTACTTGCTATTTGAGAATTTATTCTTTTCATAACACTTCCACTTAAAGTAGAAAAACATATTATTGCAATTACAAATACAGCAATTCCTCTTACTAAAACTTTTTCATTTATATTTAAAGGACCTTCAAGCATTTCCTTCCAATTTTTCACATCAAATTCTTCTATTGCATCAAAATCTATATTATCAAACTTTGATGATGGAGCAAAATTTAAATATTTGTTTACAAATCCTAGTCCATCTAATGCTAATGAAATGGCTGAATTTACTTCTATATATTCTTTAATTGGTAATCTCAAAGAAGTACTATCCACAAAAAATGGTTTTAAAACTTCACATGATATTCCTATAAAAAAATTTTGGAAATATAAATCTATATTATTTATATTGGCTCCCATTCCTGTTATATATATTTTATCTATTCTATCTTTAAAATTTTTAAATAATTTTTTTGCTTCACTTGCAATCTTATATATAACTGGCATTACAAATTCAATATATTCATTTTCATCTTCATTTACATTTTGAATTTCACTATCATATATAGTTATATTTTTAAATATATTATAAGATTTCTTCCAAGACATTTCTCTTTTATTTACTTGAGAAACAACCTCTTCAAGATTTGAATTTAAAATATCTACTCTATTAATTTGACCATTTACAATTGTTGTAATTTGTGTTTCATTTTCAATATTTATTATTGCTATATTATCAGTTTCGTTTTGATCTATAAGATTTGTTATACTTGTTGAAACTGGTGAAATTGATGCTAATTTATAATTTTTCAAATTAGCAATTTTTTGTTCTAAATCTTTTTTATTAACTGATATATATATTGATTTAAATTTATCTGGATCTTCTCTATTATCCATAAGAATATATCTTGATTCTAATAATTTTTTATCATATCCTTTTTGATCACATAACATCTCAAATTCTATATCTAATGATTTAGTAATATCTTTTTTTTCAAGCAAAGAATATACATCAAAATAGTTATAAAGTTCATTTGAAATATTTATACTTATTGGAGTTTTTGTGCTATCTGTTTCTACAATAATTTTCTCTATTGTTTTTTCTAAATCTTCAAAAACTTCTACATTAGAAGACTCTATTTTGTATGTATTTTTAACTCTTTTTACTTTTGCATATTTAACTAAGTTTTTATCTACATATATTCCCAAACAGCTTAGCATAATTGTCTCCTTTTGGCACTTTTTCTATTTATATTTATACCTTTAAATTAGCAAAAAGTCAATATATATAGGGATTATTATACATAAATGTAACAAAAGAAAGTGCGTTTATACACTTTCTTTTATAACACCTTCTTTATATGAAATTAATAGTTGTTTTAAATCATTAATTTCTTCTTTCAACCTCTCTCCAATATCTGTATCTGCAACTCTTTTTCTTGTTAAAATATTCTCTTTTAATATTGTTTGTGATTTTATATCTAGTCCTTCTTCAATAGCTTTATTTTTAGACTCAAATGGTTCATTCATTGCAAGAACAAGACCATTTGAATTATATGTTAAAGTATATCCTGCAATTCCAGTAGTAGCTTGGTAAGCTTTTGCAAAACCACCATCTATTACAATAAGTTTTCCACCTGCTTTTACTGGACTTTCTCCATCTTTTGCTTTTACTGGAACATGGCCATTAATTATATGGCCTTCTTCAATATCTGTTTCAAAATTTTCTAAAACTTTATTACAAATTTCTTCTTTGTTTATCAATGTATAATATGGATTTTTATTTTCTTTATGAGTTTCTTTATCATCTATAAAATATCTTTCAAAAGTTGCTGCTTTTTCTTTTCCAAATAATGGTGATTTAGCTCCGCACCATAAATACCACATAAAATCCACTGCCTCTTCATTTTCTTCTGTTTTCTCTCCAAAATATGCTTTATGAGCAACATTTTCTAAATGTTCCAAAAGTTCTTTTCCTTTTAAAGATTTTCCCATCACTTCTATTTTTTCAAATTCACCATTTTCCTTCATCGGAATACATCCATGAAATAATATATTAGAATTAAATTTTTTATACATATGTCCTTTAGCATATAGAAAATTCACGTGTCTATTTAATTTCTCACTATGCATAAATGAACTTTTTAATCTTTCTATAATTTCAGCTTCTTCTTTTGTTAATTTATATGGATTTTTAGGATCAATAGTTGGAAAGTATTTATCATTTAATACATATTCTTTTCCACCAATTTTAATTGTTCCCTTTTCAAAATCTATTTTATCAAGTAATAATCTATCTTTCATCTTATATTCTGGATGTTTTTTTACCAATTCTCCCTCAATTTTAAATTGAATAATAGAAATAGCCTTTTGAATTTTAGATAAAATAATTTTATCTGTATTGCTATATTTTGAAACATCTTTATTTCTAGGCATAAACTTTTCACAAGAATCATTTTTATAAATTTCTGTTGCAAATATTGATAGTGGCCTAATATTAATGCCATATCCTTCTTCTAAAGTTGATAAATTATCATATCTACTACAAATTCTAATAACATTTGCTATACAAGCTTCATTTCCACTTGCAGCCCCCATCCACAATATATCATGATTTCCCCATTCTATGTCCAAACTGTGGAAAACCATTAATTTATCAACAATTATTGGAGCTCCTGGTCCTCTATCATAAATATCTCCTACAATATGCAAATGATCAATTGCCATTCTTTTTATTAAGTCTGAAATAGCTACAATAAACGAATCAGCTCTATTCAAATCAATAATACTATCAATAATTTGATTATAATATAATTCCTTATTATTATCATCTCCTTGTAAATGTAATAATTCATCAATTATATAATCAAATCCTTTAGGCATAGCTTTTCTTACTTTGGAACGAGTATATTTAGAACTTACAGCTCTAGTAACTTCTATTAATCTGTATAAAGATATTCTATACCATTCATTTAGATCATCTGATTTTGATTTTATTAAATTCATTTTTTCCTCAGGATAATAAATTAAAGTTGCAAGTTCCTTCATTTCTGCTTTAGTTAAAACTTTATCATATATACTTTCAATTTTACTTTTTATTATTCCTGAACCATTATTTAATATGTGAATAAAAGCTTCATATTCACCATGTATATCACTCATAAATAATTCAGTTCCCTTTGGCAAGTTTAAAATCGCTTGCAAATTTATTATTTCTTCACTAACTTCCTGAATATTTTTATATGTTTTACTTAATTGTTTTAAATATTTATCCATAAAAACTCCTTAATATAAATAAATTTCATTAATTTTTTTATTTTTTAAAGTAATTAAAAATTTACCGTTCCTTGCTGGTCGTCTCCACTACGTTTCGCTCCCAAACTGCGCATCACTCAAAATTTTTAATTACTTTAAAAGAATATAGATTTTATATGAAAGTTTTATGAATAATTAATGTATTTTATGGAAAATATAAGTATGAATAAAAAAATTATAGGGAGATGATTATTATTAAACCAATTGAAAGTAAAGAAGATTATCAAGAATATGTTGATTATAAAACTCCAAATTCACCTATATTAAAAAATTGCTTTAATGCATTTTGGGTTGGAGGATTAATTTGTGCTATTGGACAAATTATTTTTGAAATATGTATATCAAGAGGTCTTGATGAGACAAATTCATATACTGTTGTATCAATGCTTTTAGTATTTGCTAGTGCATTTTTAACAGCATTAAATGTTTTTAATAAAATAGGAAAATTAGCAGGTGCAGGTTCGCTTGTGCCTATAACAGGTTTTGCAAATTCAATTGTATCACCTGCTATGGAATATAAATCAGAAGGTTATGTAATGGGCGTTGGTGCAAAAATGTTTACAGTTGCAGGTCCAGTACTTGTTTATGGAATTTCAACAAGTATACTTGTTGGGTTAATTTATTTTATTTTTAATTTAGGATAGGATGGTGATTTTTATAAAAAAGGTTGGAAAACAAAGTTATATTTTATCAAATCCAGTTAATATAGCATCAACGGCTAGTATAGTAGGTCCAAAAGAAAAAGCAGGTCCTTTGCATCAATATTTTGATCAATGTTTAGAAGATGAATTTTGGGGTGAAAAAAGTTGGGAAGCTGCTGAAAGTAAAATTATAAAAGAAACAACAAATCTTGCCGTTGCAAAATCTGAGCTTGCATCACAAGAAATAGATTTTTGTTTAGCTGGAGATTTATTAAATCAATGTATAGCATCTTCTTTTGGATTAAGAGAAATAAATATTCCATTTTTAGGAATGTTTGGTGCTTGTTCTACTTTTGTAGAAAGTTTGCTTGTTGGCTCTACATTTATTGATGGAGATTTTGCAGAAAATGTATTATGTGGTGCATCTAGTCATTTCTGTAGTGCAGAAAAGCAATTTAGATTTCCATTAGAACTTGGAAATCAAAGACCTCCTTCAAGCCAATGGACTGTAACAGGAGCTGGTTCTGCTGTTCTTACAAAAAATGGTACTGGTCCATATATAACAGGATATACACCTGGAAAAATCGTAGATATGGGAATTAAAGATGCTAATAATATGGGTGCTGCAATGGCTGGAGCTGCACTAGACACTTTAGTTAGACATTTTCAAGATACTGGCCGTTCTCCAAATTATTATGATGCGATTTTTACAGGAGATTTAGGACATATCGGTAAAGATATTTTAATAGATTTAGCTTCAAGTAAAGGTTATAACATAAAAGCAAATTATAACGATTGTGGTGTATTAATTTTTGATAAGGAATCTCAAGATACACACTCTGGAGGTTCAGGATGTGGTTGTATTGCAAGTGTTTTCTCAGGATATATTTATAAACAACTTCAAGAAAAAAAATACAAGAAAATTTTATTAATGGCAACAGGTGCTTTGATGAATTCAACATCATCTCAACAAGGTGAATCAATTCCAGGTATAGCACATGCTGTAAGTATTGAAATATAAGATAAAGAAAGGAAAATTTATATGAACATTGATTGGATAATGATTCTAAAAGCATTTTGTATTGGTGGCTTGATTTGTGTAATAGGTCAAATACTAATAGATAAAACCAAACTTACTCCTGCTCGTATATTAGTAACATATGTTACCTTAGGTGCAATTTTAGGTGGTCTTGGAATATATAAATATTTAATAGATTTTGCAGGTTGCGGTGCAACTGTTCCTCTTACTGGTTTTGGAAATCTCTTATCAAAAGGTGTTGTATCTGAAGTATCTTCAAATGGTATAATTGGTGCTTTCACAGGTGGTATTAAGGCAGCTAGTGGTGGTATTGCTGCTGCAATTTTCTTTGGATACATTGCATCACTTGTCTCTAAACCTAAGATAAAGAAACAATAATTGCTATTATTAACATAATGTGCTATAATTCAATTATGGGATTTGATGTTCAACATTTTTTGGTTAGCCTGCTAACTATTTTGTTGAACAACAAGATGGATTGGAAAATCACACTTCTAAGAAAGGACAATTCTTATGAAAAACACTTCTATCTTTTCCAAGCTTGTCACACTTCTGTTGACTGCATGCCTTATCTTTGGCATCTGCCAAACTGCATTCGCAGCCGACATGACAAACGACCCTTATGGGTACACGTACGATGATGCTGCCAATGGGCACACCATGTACAAGTACTATAGCTACAACAGCCAAAGCGGAAGCTACTCTGCTACCCGCGTGTTTTACAGCGAAGGTACTTCAGTGTACATCGAAAGTGGGAACCTTTTGGTAAGTTCTACTTCTGCTGGTTCTGGTTCACGGTACAATGGTTTCGGAATAACTGGAATCTTTTATATGATCACCAGTAATGGAGGACTCATCAGCATTGATAGCAACAATATGGTTAATACCATTCTTGCTTCTGGCGCAATGAACCTCAATTACAATTATGATGATCTGGCAGAAACTGTTACCACAACATCTGGAACGCTGAATCTTTCGACTCTGAGTCCTACCACTCCCACCACTCCGACTGTTCCTACAGTACCGAATCAGCCTGGAACTATCAAAACGAACAATCGTGTTGAAATCTACACTAATTCGGCTGGAGAAATGGTGTACACTGCGTACAGTGCAAGCACAGTGAAAGTATCCATTACCGTTAGTAGCGATGGTCTGAAAATTCTTAACACCACAAACGATGTAAGACTTTCTGACACTCTCAAAGGCGTTAAATTCATGGGCATTGATTCTTCGTATAATGTCTACATGTACGAAACAAATGGTACTTTGTATCGTTTCATTTTCGGAAATTGGTATTCTGCAGAGAAAATTGTTCTTGATGGCAAGTTCAAAACAATGCGCACTGATGAAAACGGCTTTTTGAGCACCATCATTACTGATAAGACTACGTACACTCTCAAACAGCTTACTCCTTCTACTAAATGGGAGGCAAGCTATACGTACGCTGTCACCAAGGATGTATATGCAACACTTTATACAAAGGGATCTGCCAAGAGCACCACTTTGATGCTCACAGATGGCATTCTCACCTTGAACGGTAAGGAAGTTGATGACAAAGTGACAGCTTTCGGTTTCATTTCCGAGTCCAAGTTCTGCTACATCAGAAATGGAAAAGCATACACTGCTCCTATTTCTGATCCTACAGATTATCACAGACTCTGTTCTGATGCAGTAAGCTTCAAAATGAACGATATTGGTCTCGTAACAAAAGTCGTCCTGTCCACTGGAAAAACAGTCAAAGCAGTATAACTTTTCATAACCAAATCCCATAACATCAAAGTCAAATCCAATCCATCTAACGGGGGCACCTTCGCCCCCGTTTCTTTTATTTTTTTTATCTTTCACCCTAAAAATTTGTTATAATTGGAATTTTATGGTATAATTATATTATGGGATTTGATGTTCAGCGTTTTTTAGTCGGTCTTCCGATTATTTGTTGAACTACATTATGGGTTTTGGAGATTTAATCAGGCATAGAAAGGTATAAGGTATAGAGAATGAGAAAAAATCTTCAAAGAATTATTTTTGCAATTGTAGCAATGGCAATCCTGTTTTCGGGAAAAAGCGTTTACGCAGCAAACAACAATACAGCACCATATGGTTACACATACGAAGATTCTGCATCAAACCGCACGATGTACAAATACTATGAATATGGTAAAACATCATATGCATGCACTCGTGAATTTTATAGTATGCTGAATAGAGTATGTACCAAAAACGGTACTGTTGTAACTGCATTATCTGCTGGTTCTGGTTCACGGTATAATGGTTTTGGTTTAACTGGAATCTTCTATTCTGTAACCAGTAAAGGTGAATTGATTAGCGTTGACAAGAATAATAAGGTAACTACCTTAATTCCTTCAGGCGTAATCTCCCTTGCTTACACAGCAGATGAGCTTGCAGACATTGTTGTTACATCATCTGGAAACAAATACTTGGAAACATTAAAGGAAGCTCCTGTAAAGGATAATCCTGTAGATGCTCCATCACCTGCTCCATCCAAACCAGTAAATACAGCAAAAAATCGGGTTGAAATATACCAAAATTCTGCTTCAGAAATGGTTTATGATGCATACAAAGCAGGCAAAATCAATTTTTCTATTGTTACCAGCAAAAATGGTCAAAAGGTTCTAAATGTATCAGAAAGAGTTCGGCTTTCTGATTTCGCAAAGGGCACAAAATTTATGGGGATTGATCCTTCATATAATGTGTATATGTACGAAGTCAACAATAGTGGTACATTGTATCGCTTCAAACCCAATAATTGGTATTCTGCTGAAAAGATTGTTCTTAGCGGTGCCTTTAAATCATTTGAAACAAATAAAAATGGCTTTATTGAAAAAGTGGTTACAAGCAAATCTTCATATACTATCAAACAGCTTACTACTTCGGGTAAATGGAAAGCAAAAAAGACATATGCTGTTGATAAAGGAAGTTATGTGACACTTTATATCAAGAATTCAAGTAAAAGCCACACTCTGTCCATCGACAAAGGTGTTCTGTATTTGAATGGAAAAGCCATAGCAATTGGTGTTTCAAGAAAATTTGGGTTTGTCTCAGCAAAGAAATTCGCCTATATAAAAGGCGGAAAAGTTCGCACAGCAACAATTACGAGCCCAATGAAACAAAAGGTCTTTGTATCAAAGGTGAAGGACTTTAAAAAGTCAAATGGACTAATTAAAAAAGTCGTTTTGACAAATGGCAAAACGAAAAAACTTTCCTAATAACCACGTGACATGCATCGAAAATAAATAGGAAACTAAGCAAGGTTATTATAGTAACTTGTTAATTATATTAAAATCCCAATAGACACTTAAAATCTTCAAAATTCATCCAAAAGAGGGCGCAATGCGCCTCTTCTTTTTTTATTCTTTTTATGCAAAAATTTTTTTCTATTGTCTTTTCCTAGATATAATTGTGTTTGATAAATCGCTTTCAAAAAAGCGAACATTTTTTCGAAAAATGTATTGACATTTTATATTCATAATTGTAAAATAAAACAAACAAATATTTGCGAACATTTATTTTGTAGGAGGAAGTAAAAATGAATATTTTAAAATTAGTAAAAGTTAGTAATACAAAGGAAAAAGTAGAATTAAATAATGATAATTTCTTGTTCGGAAAAGATGAAACCTTACAACCAAAATTTGCAAAAATATTTGGTTTAAATTACTCTGTAAATATTTATTATTTAAAAATAACTTCTCCAGAATTAAACTTAGAAAAAAATTGTATAAATATTCATCTACCTATCTCTTATAGAAAAAAAAATAATCAAGAATTAATAAATATAATATTATTAAAAATGTATACAAAAATTGCAGAAAGTGAAATTGAAAATATAATGGAAAAAGCAAGACATGAATTTGATTTTGCACCAGAAGATTATGAAATTAAAAAGATTTCAGGAAGCCTTGCTACATGTAATAAAGATTTACAAACATTCACTATAAATC
>ERZ777306.3753-NODE-3753-length-15228-cov-4.594279_pt1 | contig 15228 bp, 10 predicted proteins | sample MGYA00374966_ERZ777306 | MGnify/ENA primary metagenome ERZ777306 (study PRJEB29329, sample SAMN06343882) | mouse gut metagenome | isolation source: Mouse cecum | place: Austria: Vienna | collected 2014-11-15 ...
TGGGGTAATCTGTTCAGCTAACCCCTGCTGTGCTGCTTTGGCAAGCTGATGCTCAAATTCTTCCCGTGTGACAACAAGCCCTAACATATTTTTCATGCCGCTGTCCGGGCCTAACCACTGATGATGGTCATAATAATAATAAAGCTTTAAATCCAGCCATAAAAACAGGTCGCGCATCAGCTCCCATTGGCTGGTATATCCGGATAGGTTCGGGCTGATGCCCTCATGCATGGTGTTCCGCCCCCCTTTTTCTGTTATGGTGTCTGAATGGTAAGCGCTGGCGTCATGCTGACTTGTATCACACCGCCATACATACACATTAATTTGCTATTGTTCAGCAGCGGTTTGCCGCAAACCATCACAGTTGGCACGCCAGGCGCCCATGGCGCCGGCGTTACCGGGATGCAGGCGCTTGGCGTTAATACGCCAAGCGCCGCGGCGGTTGCCGCGGCAACCGCTGGATTTGCGATGCTGGAACACATTCCAAAGGTTGTGCATTGATTATCCATAATGGTTGCCGCAAGCTGGGTACACATTTGCACGGTCTGCTGAGATGTCACCGACAGCACCATTGGCAGTGTGCCAAATGAACAAGTACAAATGGTTGTATTCACCACAGGATTTGCCATAACAACGCCCCCTTAAAACTTAAATATGATTTCCTGTTCCCCGGCTTCAAGCGGGATTTGCCGCGTTTTCTTGCCATACAGCACAGTCAAATTGCCCTCGGCGGCGAATGCCGCCTGTACCAACCCGTCAGGGCTGGTGCGCACAGGCTGTGCCTGCATCAGCACTTTGCCGCGCCCATGCGCGGCTTTTAAGGGAGCGGCTAAAATGCCCTGTTCTCTTTCAAGCGCTGCCAGCTGAATAAGTTCAGGTTTATTTTCATCCGCCACCAGAAACGTGCCCGGCACGGGCAGCAAAGCACGATTACCCCTGCAATAAAGCCGTAAAGCTTCCGCGCCTTTGGCGGCGGTATCCTGCGCGATGCGCAGTTCTGTCCGCCCAGTGGTACACAGCCAGATTTCCGCATTCGCAATGGATTTTTTGCCATGCACCAAATGAAGCGTCAGTTTTGCCGCTGTATCCCGAAATCGATAACCTGTCCCAGGGGCAAGCAGCATACTGCCTTCCCACAGCCCTTTTTCAGGCACTTCAATGGTCAATACACCGGTTTGAAACCCATACAGCGATACGGTTAAATCATACGCCCCGGCGGGCAAATCTGTCCAGATGAGCCAGCCGCCTGGGCGTATCTGTGGGCGGCTTTGCCGCCCATTGAGTGTACAAATGGCTTTGCCTTCGGCAGGGCAGCCCCAGAAACTGTCACGCAGCTGTAATGCCGCGCTGACCCTGCGCCGAATCATGACCCACCTCCATCCATTTGTTTGGTTGTAATTTCCACTTCTGTAACTCTTGTGACATGGCGCGACCGTTTGGATGCAATCGTTACCCCTGTCACCATCAGCACAAAAGATGCCTTATATTCTTTGGATGTATTGTTCCAAATTTTCAGCATTTGTTCAAATGGCACCTTTTCCATTGCCAAATGGATTTGTGCTTGTTCCTCAGCAAGGGAACCGCCTAAATACTGTTGTGGTATCACAGGGTTATCCCGCAAGGTTTGGATTGCCGCCCCTAAAATACGATGCTGGTCAGCTTCACGCAGCTGCACAGGCGCTTTAGAATGCGCCGTGACCAAATACCGCAGAATAAACTGTGCAGGGCTGCGGCGCTGGGTATTTTTATCCACCTGATAATACCCACTGGTCATATTTTGGCTTTCTTCCTCAATGTCATAAAGATATAATGTGAGCTGGTTATTTTCACTTTCATGCGGCGAACATAATGCAATCAATTCTCGGTTGCCCAGCGGTTCAGGCGTCAGGTTATCCCGCAGCAAATCAACCAATGCGCTGCCTGCTTCTACAATTGCCGTATAATCAGCCATTTTTCCCCTCCTTTACTGGGATGGTTGCCCTGCCGCTTGATAAAGCGGCAACAATGCGGATGCCTGCCAGCCTTGGGTACGGGATACCCAACCGCCAGTGAAATCATTGAGTGTATTTACCTTTGCGGTAAAATCGCTAAGCGCGGTATAAAGCGCCGCCTGGCAATCAGATTGTGTATTCATTGCCTGATACCAATCGGCTTTTGCCGCTGCACCTGTTGCAAACCGCCCCGCAATTGCTGTGGCATTTTGTGCCGCCTGCTGCGCTGCCGCAAGCGCGCTTTTCATCTGTCCATAAGCGCCAACCATATCGGCAAGTGTTGTTTTCACTGAAAGCGCAATCGCGGCGCTGTCCACTGGCTGATTTGGCGCGGCTGTCGCCTGCGCATATGCGGTGGCAATCAGCTCTAAATCGCTGATATCCAGTGTTACCGGGTCAAACTGTACGGTCAGCGTACTCAAATCATAACCAGATGGATTAATCCCGCCTGCGCTGGCAGCTTCTGCGGAAGCCTTGCCCATAGCGGCGGTACACGCCGCAAGCTGCCCGGATAACGATGTTTGCTGGGATTGTAATTTCGCTACTGTTTGTGGGTCGCCTATGCCGCCTGCCTGCGCATTTTGCGCATCAATCAGCAGTTCACCCACACGGGCAAGATTTTGTTCCACAGCGGCGCGGCGTTCCGCGTTTTCCCAATAAGAAAGCATGGCGGCAATAGCGGCGGATGCGCTTGCCGCTGACGGACAAGCCGCAATCGCGTTTTCTACCGGGGCTTTGCCCAGGTAGGGGTTTTCCGCCGCTGGTGCGGCGGCACTGCTGGCGGCGCTATCGCCGCCAGCCAGCCCAAGCGAGGCTAAGAAATCATCCAGCCGCGCCTGTTCTCCGGCTGCTGCGGCAGCTTCCGCGCCGCCCAGCGCGCCTGTCGATACCGGCATGGCATCGGTACGGCTCCATACCAGCAAAACCGGCTGTTCCTCATTCGTGAACAACTCAGCATAACAAGTGCCTAAATCATATGCTTTGCTGTCATAAGTGCCTGCGGGCGTACTAACGCCCATAATGCCAGGATAATATGGCATACTGACATACGCTTCGCCCCAACCATTGATATTGGCGGCATCCTGCCCGGGCAGCAAGGCAAATCGCTCCTCCCTTGGGGCGGATAAGTAAGCACGATAAACCATCGGCGGATTATCAGTGGTCTGGTAGCTGCACAGCGCGGCAAGCCCAATAGACGGTGACGCAATGACAAACCCGCCGCTAATCTGCCCATATTCCTGGGGCGTGACTTCGCCAAGGGCGGCGCGAAACTCATCGGCAGTCAAAGATGTGAGCCATGCGCCATCTATCGTACCATTTGCCATTTGCCCCTGATAAGCAATTTTACCATTCTGGTTATATAATGCGCCATACCCGGCAGGCATTAAGCCATCGGTTTCACCACTATAATATAATTTGCTGTTTTTATACCAATCCATAGCGCCATCCGGCACGCCATCGGCAAAAACCGCGTCAATCCGTTGATTTTCCCGTGGGAATAAACTGCCTTCGCCATTATATTGCCCAGCTGAAAAACTGCCTTCATATAATTTGCTGCCGTCATCCTGATAAGCAATGCCCTGCCCTTCATACAGCCCATTTGCAAAGGCACCTTTATACTGTGTTTTCCCATTATTATAATATTTTACGCCCTCGCCATCTGGCATACCGCCTGCAAAAGCCCCTTCATATTCTAAAGCGCCATCCTGATAGCGTTTGCCCATACCTTCATAAACGCCAGCGGCAAATTCCCCTTCATAAATGGTCACACCTTTGTCATAAGCTGTCCCTTTGCCTTGGCGCTGCCCATCGGCAAACATCCCATCATAAGCAAGCAGCCCTTCCGCATCAAAATCCCTGCCTTTCCCCTGCAAAAGTCCTTCTATCAATTTTCCTTCATAAAGCGGCAAGGTTTTTTGTTTATCCGCATAAACAATCACACGCCCTGTCCAGGTTTCAACACGTGGGTCTTCCACATAAAACCGTGCGGTTAAAAAATGCCCTAAAATAAACGGCCATACCACGAAATAGAGCAGCAGCGCTAAAATCACAATGCCTGCCAACAGCATTAGCAAGAACTTTTTCGCAATAAACAGCCGCCCGGTTTCGACATAATCCCTCCGTGCCGTTGGTTTTTTTGTCAAAGCAGCCGCCGACTGAAGCGAATCGGCTGCAACTTTGGTCGCCTGGCGGGAAAAATTGGTCATCCGCCGGACACGCGCCCATACGCCGGTCAAACTCCGGCTAAAAAAGGCGCGTATGGTGCGGAAAAAAATCCCGAACGACCGCAGCAACTGTGTCAGCAAATGGCTCAGCAAATTAAGTTCCTCCTCATGCGCCCTGGCAAGCCAGGGCTTATAAACTCAAAATGGAATACCGCACCAGCACCCATAAAATGCCCAGCCCAAGCAAGGCGGCAAGCGCAATGCCTATTCCTTTTTTCACCAGCCTGCGCTGGTAATCTGGCGGTGTATAGAGCATCTGCACAGGCGATACCCGTCGGTAGCCATCGGCGCAGGGTGCAGGCGGCTGTGCCGCCTGCACTTGGGGCGGAGCGCTGTCCAGCGCCCGCCCCGTATTCCTGCCCTCCTGCGGGGGGCGGGAATGGCCTGCCGCCGCACGTACCGCGCGGGCGGCAAGGCTGCTTAACTCTGCCACTAGGCTGGTATTGCGACGCAACCGCGCCATTTCGCCTGAAACCTGACGCTGTACGGCAGCTTCTGCCTGCCGCCGGATCATATCAAGCTGGGTAATGCCCATTGCTTTGTCCTCCCTGCTATAACTCTAAACTGATTTCCGCCGCCGGGTTTTTTTCAAGCTGGTCAGCAAGGTATAAATAATACCTTGCGCCGCCATCCCGCGGATTATCATGTACCAGCTCCAAGAAAATACGTTTTGCCGTCACAAAATCACGGCTATACAGCGAAAATACACCTTGTGCAAACTTTTTCCCCGCAGTTTCTTTATCCCGGCGCAGGGAATAAACATCCCCGTCATAAATTTCATAAACCCGCACTGGGCTGCCGCCCTGGATACTTTTTCCCATGTAACGGTTTCCATATTGTTCCGCACCAGCAATCACATTTTCTGTGCATAAAATGCCTGCGTCCAATCGGCTGCATAATGCAATCAGCCCTTGTGCCGTTGCAAAACTGGAAGAAATCGTCGTCGGCTCCATTTGTGATTCATCGCCGACAATGCCAAACATCACTTCGCCAACATCCAGTGCAATGCGCAATGTGACCGGCGGTACACCGCGTATCATACGCTGTTCATTGATGGAAAGAATCTCCTGTTGTATGGCAACAGCCGTACTGACAACCTGTTCAGGCTGCCCCTCCAAGGCAACATGATAACCGCTATGGGAAAAATTAAATACTGTGCCGCCCTTTTGGGCAATGATAGCGCTGGTGCGTTCAATAATTTCATTGATGCTGTCAAACAGTGCCCGTGTATTATGAGCATATACCCGTTCCGGGAAAGCAAACCAAACAGTCATTACCGACATTTGCCGCACAGCTAAGGTATGGCGGTCAACTTCCAAAATCGAGCTGCGCCCTAACAGTCGCAATACCTGTTCAGGCACAAACCGTAGATAGGCACGGATTAGCCCTTGCTGCTGTTCTTTTTGCTGCCGTATGCTTTTTGCCATGCTAGCAAGGGATGCGGACATCCCTTCGAGTTCATCGCCCGTATACAGCCGCGGGATATCTTCTTCCCCAGCGGCAACCAGTTCCATGGCATATGCCAGCGTGCGCACCCGATGCCCAATCAGCAATAATGCCAGCAGGAAAATAAACCACAGCAGTCCAAGCCCTGCCGCCATGCGGATGACCGCATTTGTTTGCTGGGCGGCGGCACGCGCCGCCAGCAACTGGTCAGGCACACTGACCCGAAGGATTTCACCTTGTTCCTCCAGATAAAAATCAATGCTGCCGGACTGCCAGGCAAAGGCTTGCCCTTGTTTTTTCGCCTGCTCTGCCAAATGGACAGAAAACCCAGGGGATAATCCGGCGCGGCTGCCGGCAGGCAAGCCGCCAGCGGCACGGCTGACATACCATCCATCAAACATTTTATCATATGCTGTGGCTTTTGCCCCAGCATAATCGCCATTTTGCGGCACCCCTGCTGTAATATCATCCAAGTTATCTGTGGCAAGTGATAAGATATTTTCCGCTTGCTCTGCCAAATTGCCCCGGATTGCCGGACGCAAACAAATCTGATACAACACCAGCCCACATACCAGCACCGCGAGTGCGGTCAGACTGCCCCAGCGCACCACAAGCGGCAAATAACCCTGCCGCTGCGCACAAAAACAGCCCCATACCAGCACTGCCAGCACCAGCACAACAAACAGAAGCCCCATCAGGATGAGCACACACGCGGCTGGTGTATGATAAAGCAGCCGGTTTAGCTGCATACTGCCGCTTTCCTGCACAAGCTGCAACTGATGCCTATCGCGCAGGATGAGCAGCCGTCCATCGGGTAAAAATGCCATATCCGTTACTTTATCCAGCATGGTGTTCAAGGAAAATGCTTTCACTGCCTCTGTCCCGGTAAGGTCGCTAAAAAACACATCAAAGCTGGCGCTGTCAATATAAAAAAATCCAGAGCCAACTTGTGTAAGTTGTGTGACTATTTGATTTTCCATCGGGAACCATGCCGGCTGGCCGTCAATGGTCAGCATCCCTTTGCCGCCAAGCGCAATGTTGCCATCAGACAGCATCGCGGCACAAACCGCATCATCTGCCGCACAGGATTGCCCTTCATATAACCCGCCTTCTTCCGCTGTATGATAAGCCTGTACCATCCCCTGGTCAAAGAGCGCAAAAGATACCTGTCCATCCTGCTCAGTAAAGCCGGAAATGCTACAATCTGCCATACGCTGCGCCGGGGTATCCCCTGCGCAAGGCTGCAATAGCAGCCGTTCGGGCGCGCCTTTGCGCGGCAGGCGGTACAGCGCAAGATTTGCCGCCGCGCCAATGCCCTTTTCGGGCAAATATATGGACAGATAAATGCCATCTGCTGCCGGGTAAACCCTGGCAACGCTGCCTTTGGAAGCTTCTGGCAGGTCTACTGTTTGACTGCCCTGCCGTTTGCCATCTGCGGTACCAAAGGTAAACCGAAACCCATTTTTCTCCTGGCTTACGGCACAAATCCCACCTTGCCCCGCACCAATGGCAAGATATTGCCGGTTGCCACAGCCGGTTTGCAGGATAGAAATGCAATCGCCAATCAATGGGCTGCAAACCATCGCCATAGCTGCCATGATGAATAGCACCACCACAGCAAATGTCAATTTCCCCTGTTTACCCACGGCGTTCCCTCCGCTTCCATAATTGCCGTTTGCATTGTTTCCACAACAAAGCAAACCACCGTTTAAACTTATTTTTCTTGTCCAGCGCTTCATATTCTTCGCGCATTTGCTGGGCGGCACGCCGCCACGCAGCATATAAAGGCACAATGGAAACAAATTCCCCACGCCGGAGCCTTGCCGCGAACGCGGCTTCGGCATCGCCCTGCGCAAAGCGCGGCGCAAGCACTTTTTGTGCCTGGTCACCCGCCAGCAGCGCGAGTTCACGAGCATTCATACCCGCCATCGGACGGATACGCCAACGCAAGCCGACCCGGTGGTTATCCCTGTCTATGTAGACATTTTCACTCAGCCATGCCGCACAGCTTATCGCAGGCGGCAAATTTGCCATGCTTAGCGCCTGATGCAGTAGTAATTCAGCATATTCCAGCCGCTGTTGCCAATCCCAAACCGCACCGCGATAAAACACCCGGTCAATTGGCAGCCCTGTGCAGGGCAGGAATGCGACAACCAAACTTTCACCGCATAAAAACGCTTCACAAAACGCGGTATGTTCCATCTTTGTATAAACCGCGGCATATGTGGCAGCTTGCTGCCCTTCATAAATATTGAGCAAGCGCACAGGCATTTCTCGGTCAGTGATATCCACCGTTTCCGCAAACGCATAATCCCCACCGGCTTCCAGCACCTGCACCACTTTATACCGTTCCCGTATGAGTACCGTTTCCATGCGCCCCTCCTTTCATAATCAATCCACAATGACAAATGCGCTGGCTGTGATATCCTCATCCACGTTAGCGCTTGCAATAATTTCATAAGTCCCTGGCAGTTCAGGCGCCTGATAAATGCCATTGCGGTCAATGCTGCCGCCATTTTGCTCACGCACCTGCCAGCTTACGCGGGTATCCTCACTGCCGGTCACTTCCGCTTCAAAACGCAGGGTACCGCGGCGGCTGACATGGGAAAATTCTGGCGTAATGGCAAGGCTTACCCGCCGCTGTGCCAGCAGGCGGCTGGTATCGCGTTCGGGTTTCTGCGCGAAATAATGCACCGTGACACGGTTGCCCTCCACTGTGTCATGCAGCCATAAGCCAATGCGCATGGTGCCGCGTGCCGGATAAACCAACGCGGCGGCATCCGCCCAAATCGCATTGCCGGGCGTATTTTTGCCGCGAAATACTTCACTGTTGCCATATAACAGGGTATTTTCCCCATCATCCTGACAAGCAATGCTTAACCGGATATCCACTGCGCCTGGCCCCAAGCCATGGGGGATTTCCTCAGAAAATACCCGGCTATTCACCCGGATGCCGCCAGGCAATGTCAAGTCAACCGAACCATGCGCCACCGCATAATCATACTGTTCAGGCGATGGAATGCCAAAATCAAAATGCAATGCACCGGTTGCGGGCTGATAAGCCGCACGAACATCAGGTTTTTGCCAATATTCCAAACTGCGCACTGATGTTGTTACTTCTTGTGGGCCACCTGCGTTTTGGGTGGTGTGTACCGCATAATCAAGCGCCTGTCCAAAAGGCAAATCGGTGACTGATGCGACAAATACGCCGCCTGCTGAATTGATTAACTCCAGTTTTGCCAAATAAATCGGGATATCCCGTCCACGCAGCCGCCGGTCTAGGTTATCCGCTGTGCGGGTACGGGCGTCCAAATCCGCCACACTGCTGCAAAGATGAATCTGAGCGGGGATTTCAATATAATTTTTATAGTGATGGCTGCCAAGCTCTAAATCCAATTCGCCGCCTGATGGGAATAAGCCGCTGTCCATATCACGAAGCTGCCGCGCCTGAAACTGGAATGAGGCGGTATAAACACAACGTTTTTCCTCCGGACTTTCGCGGAACTCCAAGCAGAGATGTCCATTTTCGCTTTCAATAAAAGGGCATTCGCCATCCAGCCGGAAATGTACTGGCGGTGTTTTCTCATTTTTCACAACCAGCACTTGTATTTCATACCCGCCGCCGCCACAGGCAAGGGCTGGCGCGGACAGCACCAATGTCAAATCCGCACTGGTATACAGCACCACCACATTGTCATGACCAGCAGCTTCCAGCACGCCCTGATATTCGGGTGGTTGGGCAGTGAGATAAATGCGGCAGCCTTCCCGCGTCATATTAAACTGACGGCTTTCGCCAGTATCCGCGCCGACCGCATTGACTGGTTCCATATCGGTTTCATGATAGCACAGGCATAAATACCCTGTGCTGTGCCCAGGCAGGGTTTCCTGTCCTTCTATCATTTGCAGTTTGCGCAAAAGCGGTTCTTCCAGCACAACCATACGTCCCTGATAATCCAGCGCCATACCGCTTTCAATCAGCAGCGTTGTATCATCGCTGGCGGCTACGCCAAGCCCGCATACCACACCTGCCCCAAAACGCAGCCGGTTTAAAAGTTGGCTTTTACTGCGGTGATAGCGCTGTTCCAGTTCAAAATCGCGCACAGTCAGCAGTTTACCATAAAAATAACGGTTGCGTTCCAGCGGGAAAAAGTCAGCGTTGCTCATGGTTTGGCTCCTCCAATCATTGTATCATAATGGATTGTCACCGTTTCATTGATGACCGCAGGAATATGGCTGCCCACACAGGAATTGATACCCAAATAAGTATGCCAATCAAGCTGTACACAGGGTTTTAACAGTACCAATTCGGGTTCCATACCTGCCGGGATGCGCTGCTGCATCCGGCTTAAAAACCATTCCATCTGGTCACGGCTGGAAAAGGCATCCTCCGCCAGCAGCAGAAAAAACCGGTAAGGGTTTTCGCCATATAATCTACGGTAAAGCATGGGATTGCAGCAGCCTGCGAGGTTTGGGTCAACCATAAAATGCTCTATGACAAATGGTTCCCGTCCAGTCAGGCGTTTGACACTGCGTTTGACGCCTTCCACCGTATACATGGACTCATAATCCTGCAAAGCAGTGCGGATACGGCTGCGCAGATTGCCGCCATCTGGCGCCGCGCATACCCAGTCCGCCAAATAAGCAATCATCTCTTCAGACGCTGCCATGGCATCAAAATCATGCGGCAAAGCTTCAACGGCATCTTCCATATCTTGAAATATCGTATTGAAAATTGACAAATAACGGGTGGTAAAATCCTGTCCCTGATAAATGGCAGGCAGATAATCCACCATATGGTCGCCGCCCATGCGCAGGGATACCGCATGAATCTGCGGCGCGCCGCCGCCTGTGGCGGCAAGCGCCAGCGCAATCCACAGATAACGCCCCTGCTCATGCAGCCAGCAGTCGGTACCGGCTGGCTGCGGTGCGCCAAACTGTGCATCAAGCGCCATATCCCCGGCGGCAAAGGCGCTTTGCAGCGCCTGCCAACCTGCCCAATCCGGGGTATCCGCAGCATAGGCATAAACCCACAAAGTGCAGTCCTGCGGCAGCAAGGCGGAAACCGCGAGGCGGCTCCAGGCAAAGCCTTTTTCGCCGCTGTCCACCGGCGGCAGGCAATATGCCCCCGCATGGCAATGGGGTGACAACTGCAACTTATCCCCATTGCATTCCATCTGATAAAATAACCCTTTTTGCCATTGTTCCCGTAGGCAAATCGACAAATTATCTTCAATTGCGCTCACAAGCAGCCTCCTTCCCCTTATACTCGGTCACAGGTAAAATCCAGCCGTTCCAGCACAGCAATGCAGTCCGGCGGGATTTGTAAATTCCCAGAAGCTTCCATATATATGCCATTGCCGCTGCCATGCAGCGCGAGCTGCCGGATTTCCAAAACACCCGGCAAATGCTGGATGCACGCGGCGATATCACCGCGGCAAACCGGCGCACCGATACTGGTGCGGGATAAGCCAGCGGCTTCCAGCCGCTGGGCAACCTGCGCTCCATCCAGGCGGGCAGATGCCCGCAAGTGCAGCGTAATGGTAAACTGCACATAACGCGGCGGCACAGCCTGCACCTGTATGCCAACTGTACGGCAATGGTCAAGCTGCCGCTGGACAGCCGCTAAAAAGCGGCTGTCCGGCAGGGGGCAGGGCTGCCCGGCATCGGGCAGCACCACCACAGCGACCTGTGCGGGGCGGTGGGCGCCAGCAGGCGCCGCCGGGTCATAGCCCGGCAGGGCTTTTGCTGCCGCCACCCGCAAGCCAGGCGTGTGGCAAGCCTGCGCTTCATAATCGGCAGCGGATAGGCATTTGCCTGTCTGCTGAATTATCCGCAGCAGCCGCCCACGGGCGGAAAGGTTGCTTTCCGCATCCCGCCCGCCTGCGGCGGCGGTATTATGGATGGCTTCGCCATCCGCGGCAAAGCGCAACCCTGCCCCGGCAGGCACATTACCTGCCCCGCACGCAGATAATACCAATTCTGCTACCAACACAGAACCTTTGCCCGGCACTGGCACCGCACCATATTGCCCATTGCCAAAATGAATGGTTTCCCGCGCCGCATCATAAGTAAACACATGGTCACGTGGACCACAGGCATATAAATCATCCACACGACGCCATAATGCGGGACGGATGGCGCCATCCCGCCCCAAGGTATCACATAACAGGGTCAAATGCAGCACTTGCCGCCCTTGTGCCGCCAAATATAACCCTTCATGCGGACGCCCAATGGTATCAAATAACAGTCCCTGTAAATGCACTGGGTCTAAACAAACCACCATACAGTTTGGCTGCCCATCCTGTGCTGCTTGCCCAGCATCCACCTGGATAACACGTCCTTTTTGCGGCAAAAATACTGCTTTATATTGGCTGCACTGCGCCCAGCCTTGGGCGGTGCGCAGGAATATAGCAAGTTCCGCTTGGGCGGCAAGGGCGTCATCCAGTATGATTTCTGCCATGCCGGCACCTACCTGAAACCGATGGCTTTTGGCACGGGTTTGCTGCTGCACCGCCTGATAACGGCAATCGGATATGTTGGATAAACGCGGCTGTTCCTCACAGCCTGCGCGTGCCAGCCGCAGGCAAAGCCAATATAACCCATCTTCATCGGGTATTCCGCCTGCGGGCAGCGTGATATAACCACTGCTGCTAAGCGCATGGGTAGCATCGGCAAGGGGCTGCACCTGCCCGGTGCCCTGCCATGCCCACGCAATATCGCGCGGGGGCGGCTGCCCCGGCGCAAATGGATTGCGCGGCACACCCGTAGGTGGCACCACCTCAAACCATAACCGAATATCTTCTTTTGGCGTGCCTGAAAACCCAAGCCGCAATTCACTGCCAACCTGCCCGCCAAATGCAAAGGGGCAAAGTTCCAAATTGCCGCTTAGCAACCCATCCGCATTGGTATCCTGCCCTGGCTGCCCAATGACAGCGTGTTTTAATGCCATATGCCGTATACCAATCGGCTCCGCCAGTTCAAAACAAATGCCCTGCTGGTTTTCCAGCCGGGACAGCCGTGGGCGTGGCTGTCCCATCGTGTCTTCCAAGGCGCAAACCGCTGCTTTTGCCGGTAGAGGTTCCGCCCCTGCAAGGGCAAGCAGCCTGCGTTCCAGCGATGGTGTGAGCTTGTCCATTTGATATTGCAGCATCTCTTTATACCATGCCATTAGCTCAAGGATGGTAATCCCTGGGTCATGCGCATTATGGTCTGTCCATTCCGGACACAACCATGGCAAACGGCTGACCGCTTGCTGTACAATGGTATCAAATCGCTGGTCATCCAGTTTTCTCATGCCAAGCATGGGGCATTCCCCCTCCTTCCTGTTTTATTTCACCCGCACCTGATGTATGCCGTTTTGTACCACAGCATATGGGAAATCTGTCCCTTCTTCCAGCGGAATCAGTCCTGGCTGACCTTCTTTATCATAAGCGCCCTCAGCTAAAATCTGATCAATTACAGCAACGCCTGGGGTATCCCGCACAGTGCGCCATAATTCATCCATCCGAATTTGACTGCCAATCTGCCGGTGCTGCCAAACATCTTGGATTAATAATTCCACCTGCCGGATGATTTCGCGCTGCACTTCGGCGGCATAGTCCAAATCATCCAGTGTGACTGAAATCCGGGTGCTGACGGTCAGCACTGCGGCTGGGCAAATATGCAGCCGGTTTTCTGCTGCCAAGCAGCAAATACACCGCGCCGCTAAAAATTCATAAACCCGCCTGCAAAGTTCTTCTGTGGTATGGCTGCCGCCAGTGGTATCCACCACCACAGTGACATGACCTGCCGCTGGACTGCCCTGCCTGTCTCTGCCGGAAAAACAACGCACATGCAGCACTTGTGGGAACGCTTCGAGGATAAGTTCTTCAAAATCCTGCGCGCCTGCGGCGCGCCAACGGTGGCGCAACCTGCGGTTGCCGATGGCTTCCATACGCTGGCGCGGCAAACCATCAGTGCCGCCGCCCATCGGTGTGATATTCACCACACTGCTGATGCGTGGCAGTGAACCCACCAAAGCATCCACCTTTCCAGCAGGCACATTGCCGCGTGTGCCGCCGCCGCTGGCATATTCCACGCGGATAACGCCATCACCAGCGGGCGGTACCCGCCCGCATTGCCCATTGCCAAACCGGAGCACGCCGGTTTGTGGTTCCAACACATAAGCGCGCTGCTCAGGCGCTGCCAGCGCAAGGTTTTCCACTGCCTGCCAGCGAACCCACGCATGGGCAAGCTGATTTTCCTCCCACAGCAGGGTGACATTTTGTGGGTCGGTTTCGGCAAGCGCTTGGGCATCTGCCAGCGGCAATGCCCCTGCTTCATCAACCCATACCGCACAAGATACCACAGGTGCGGCTAAAAGCTGAATGGTTTTATCCGCTTCATATGGCAAGGTGTTAAAATACAGCGGTTCTTCGGCGCGCACCTGGCGCGCCGCAACCGTATTCAGCCGCACTGTAGCCACACGGGGCGCAGGCATTTCAAAATAAGAACTGCGGCTGACACGCAGCCAATAACCGCCCTGCCCAAAAAATTCCGCATACGGCAAGGAATCTGGCAGATATAAAAGCACTTGTCCGGTATGGTGCAAGTTGCCTGTACCGTCCACACTGGCAGCAGGTTCAAACTTTTTGCCAGTATAGGCTTGCCAAACCAGTTTATCGGTACGCGGCACCCGCCCAATAACTTCAAACAGCAATGATAACGGCATGGCATGGGGCGAACGGTCAAACCGAAAATACATGGCGCGGGGTGCGGGTTCCATCGGCACCAAGGCGGGTAAATATAAATCAGTGGCATTACCATCCGCCTGTATGCGACTGCCGTTATTTTCCGCGCCACAGCACTGCACTGGTATTGGCTGCTCATAGTTCCAACTGAAACTAACCGCTTTAACCAGCGGGAGAATCCAGCGCGGATAAACGGAAAACTGATTTTCCACCTCGGCAATGCGTGCCCGGATATAATAACCCATTTGGGCATTGACTTCGGTTTCCATCAAATCATCCGGCACAGTGAACCGCAGTTCTAAAGCGCCATCCCGCTTGCATGAAAATGGGTTGCGGTCACCGGTGACGGCAAGCTGCCGCCAGCCTGACCCATTAAAATATTCCCAAACCACAGCGGATATGTAAACATCATCGGGTTTTTGCGCCACAGCTTCCCGTTTATCAATAATCGCTTGCGTAAAATTATACTGCAAAGGTTGTTCGGACGGCGCATCGGCAATGGGGGCAATTTCCAGCCGCAGGTTTGCCAGCGCGCCGCGCTTGGCAAGCGTTACATCCGACCGGATGTAAAACAGCCCATATGGCGCGGGGCGCCTGCCAAAGCAGTAGCCGCCTTCGGATAGGTCTATTGGCAAATCGCCTGCAAATACAGCATCTGCTGGGCATCGCCCAATGGGGCTGCTGCGCAGGCGTACGCCTGATAAATACAGGGCGGCTTCCGGCTGCCCCGCACAGGCAATACAGAAATTGCCTGTTTCATCGCGTTCCAGTGCATCCGGCGTATTTTTTTCCAGCAGCAGCCGCCCATATTGGGCCAGCTTTGCGGGGGCGTCCTGG
>ERZ777306.3765-NODE-3765-length-15171-cov-4.182257_pt1 | contig 15171 bp, 14 predicted proteins | sample MGYA00374966_ERZ777306 | MGnify/ENA primary metagenome ERZ777306 (study PRJEB29329, sample SAMN06343882) | mouse gut metagenome | isolation source: Mouse cecum | place: Austria: Vienna | collected 2014-11-15 ...
TGTTGAGCAACCTCATAAGCCAGCTCAAACAGCAAAACGCGTCCGACAGGCTTACGGAGGTGCTCGAGGAAGTTCCGCGTGTTCGCGCCGCTCTCGGATTCCCGCCGCTCGTAACGCCGTCGTCGCAGATAGTCGGAACGCAAGCCGTGCTCAACGTGCTCGCGGGCGAGCGTTACAAAACCGTCACAAAAGAGACGAAAGGCGTTTTGGCGGGAGAATACGGAAAGCTTCCTCTCGAGCCTTCCGCGAATGTTGTTAAAAAGATCATAGGCGATACGCCGCGCATCACTTGCCGTCCCGCGGATAATATTCCGCCCGAGCTTGACAAGTATAAAAAGGAGATAGAGGAGTACGCTACGTGCGACGAGGACGTGCTCACGTATGCGCTGTTTCCGCAGCTCGCTATGCCGTTTTTCAAAAAACGCGAGGCGAGACTGCACGGCGTGGATAAGGTCATATACGATGCAGATAACAAAGTCCAACCCGTGTAGGATCGTATGAGAATACTGTTTACAAACGACGACGGCTACGATTCGATTGGATTGCATGCCGTCGCCGATTTATTTTGCGGCGGGCACGAAATCGCGGTTGTTGCGCCGAGTACGCAACGTTCGGGATATTCGCATTCGCTGTCGATGCACGCGCCCGTAACGTGCGAAAAGATCGCGGGATATGATTATCCCGTCTTCGCTCTCGACGGTACTCCCGTCGATTGCGTCAAGTTCGCGTATACGCGTTTGTTCCCTACGCCCGATATTGTCGTATCCGGAATAAACAGAGGCAGAAATCTCGGCAGCGACGTCATGTATTCGGGCACGGTTTCCGCAGCGAGCGAGGGTGCGTATTTAGGGCTTAAGTCGTTTGCGTTATCGCTCAATTCCGTAGAGCCGCGCGAAGACTCTTATCGTGCCGCAGCGAAGTTTTTTGCGCGTAATTTCGATAAACTTTGTTCAATCGAATTGCCGAAAGGTTCTATGTTCAATATAAACTTCCCGAGCGGGAAACCTAAAGGCGTTAAAGCTGCGAAAATGAGTATCGATATCGCTTTCGACGACGCTTACAATCCGCGCGACGGCAAGTATATGTACAAAGGCGCAAAGCGAACCGAATACCGCGAGGACACAGACGAAATGTTTTGCGAAAACGGATACGTAACGATAACGCCGTTGACGATCGACCGTACCGATCGCGTAACGCTCGAAAAAATATCAAAAGAGAAGTTTGAATTATGAAGATAGCCGTTATCGGCGGAGGCGCTTCGGGACTCGTTGCCGCAGGCAGCGCAAAAGGCGCGGAAGTCGTAATTTTCGAGCGCACCGACAAACTGGGCAAAAAACTGTACATAACTGGCAAAGGCAGATGCAATTTTACCAACGTGTGCGACAGTCAAACGTTCTTGTCGAACGTAGTGACGAACGCATCGTTCTTGCGCTCGGCGCTGTCAAAATTTTCGCCCGACGACGCCGTTCGATTGATCAACGAAAACGGATGCAAAACGAAGATAGAGCGCGGCAGACGCGGATTTCCGCAGTCCGACAAGGCGAGCGACGTTATCAAAGCGTTGCGTAAATATGCCGAAAACAACAACGCGCGTATCGAGCTGCACGCAGAGATCGATCAAATAATACCCGATGACAACGGTTTAATCCTTAGGCATGCAGGCGGCAGCGAAACGTTCGATCGCGTTATAATATGCACGGGCGGAATGAGCTATCCTCAAACCGGCTCGGACGGGCGTGCTTACAACATTATCCGCGCGCTCGGGCATAATATCATTGCGCCCGTTCCTTCGCTTGTCGGGCTTATCCTCAAAGAGGATATTTCGTCGGCTCAAGGTCTTACGCTGAAAAACATAACCGTGCGCACCGACGGCATAAAGCCGATCTTCGGCGATATGATGATCACCGACAACGGCATATCCGGTCCGATAATACTAACGCTGTCCGCTTATGCCGCGCGAAAGCAGACCCCGTATACCGTGTATATCGATTTCAAGCCGGCTATGACTACGGACGAACTCGACGCGCGACTCGTAAGAGACTTTTCCGACAGGCTAAATAAACAATTCAAAAATGCGCTCGACGATCTGCTGCCGCAAGCGATGATTAAACACGTTGTGGCGCGTTCAGGTATCGGCGCGGCACGACAGGTAAATTCGGTGACAAAATCCGAACGTCGCGCGCTTGCGGAACTGATAAAAAACTTTTCGCTTAACGTCACGGGCAGTGAAGGATTCGAGCGCGCGGTGATAACGAGCGGCGGCGTAGACGTGCGCACCGTCAATCCGAAAACCATGGAGTCGCGCATAGTCAAAGGTTTGTACTTCGGCGGCGAGGCGATAGACGTTGACGCGCTTACGGGCGGATATAATCTTCAGATAGCTTTTGCAACGGGCTACGTTGCGGGTACGAGCGCGGCGCAAGCCGACGATTAAACACAGAGGAGCATTAAATTATGAGCAGCAATATAGTTTCGATTCGCGGCGCGATAACCGCGAACAACGATGAACAGAGCATAGCTAAAGCGTCGGAACTGCTTATGCGCAGGATATTTTTCAAAAACGGTTTGACAAATGCCGACGTTGTAAATACGATGATTTCCACGACAGCCGATTTGACGGCGTTTTATCCCGCGCGGGCATTGCGCGAAGTCGGATATTCTATGCCGTTGTTTTCGTGCCTCGAACCGAATATCGACGGCGCGCTCGGTCATTGCATACGTTTTCTCGTAACGGCGCGTTCGGATAATCCCGTCAGCAACGTTTATATCGGTGCGGCTCGCGCTTTGCGCAAAGATTTGACCGATTATTACGCAATTGCGCTCGACGGACCGAGCGGAGCCGGCAAGAGCACCGTTGCAAAGCTTGTTGCGAAAGAACTCGGAATAACGTATCTCGATACGGGCGCGCTGTACCGAGCGCTCGGTCTCAAAGTGTTGTCCGAAAAATTACCGACTACGGACGAAGCCAAAGTCAAAGCTTGTATAGAGCACGTCAACGTGTCCATCGAGTATGCCGACGGCGTGCAAAAGGTACTGCTCGACGGAGAAGACGTTTCTGCGTCAATACGCACGCCCGAAGTCTCCATGGCGGCGTCGAACGTTTCCGCGTTGCCGTACGTACGCGCAAAACTGCTGTCCATTCAGCGCGAAATCGCGCATGCGAGTTCGGTCATACTCGACGGCAGAGACATCGGCACGGTAGTTTTGCCGGATGCCGAATTCAAGTTCTTTTTGACTGCGTCCCCCGAAATTCGCGCAAGACGCAGATTCGACGAGTTGAAAGCGAAAGGTCAAAACGTCATATACGAAGACGTGCTTGCGGACGTAAATGCCCGCGATCGCAACGACAGCGGCAGAAAGATCGCGCCGCTCAAAATGTCGTACGATGCGGTCAAGATCGATTCCGACGAAATGTCCGCGCATGACGTGGCAATGTCGATAATAAACGACGTAAAAGAGGTTGTGCAATGACGGGACGGTATTTCATGACTTTGCGGTTTATCTTGTTTCCGCTCGCCGCGATAGCCGCGCCGTGCAAAGTAATGGACAAGGAAAAACTGAAAAAGTACGACCACGGCAGATTGTTGATATCAAATCACTTGTCGTGGATGGACATCGTTTATCAAATATTTTGGGTGCCGTCTTTCAAGCGGTTCTTATCCAAAAAAGAAAACGGAAACAATAAGCTGTTGATGCGGTTTCTGCGCGACGTAGGCGTAATATTCGTCAACCGCGATAAGCCCGAGCTGTCGTCTATGCGCGAGTGCATAGAGTCTTTGAAATCGGGCAAAACGCTTTCGCTTTATCCCGAGGGCACGCGTAATCGCGTAAGCAGAGAACTGCAGCCGTTGCACGGCGGCGGCGCGTTGTTTGCGCTTAAAGGCAAAGCTTTTGTTATTCCGATCGCCGTACATCACAAAGGCAAGCTGTTCAGACGAAATTATATGGGCGTAGGCGATCCGGTAGACTTGAGCGATCTTTACGAACGCCGCTTGGACGAGAGCGTGCTTTCCGAAGCAACCGAAAGATTTCGCGCGGGTATTCAAAAGACGTTGGATAAGCTCGACGCATGGGTGGAAAACAAGGGATGGAAAACCGACAAAAAACGCAAGCGCGCCGAAAAACTCGCGCTCGAAAAGCAGTATAAAGCTGTGAAGAGAGAATATGATAAGAGTACTCGTTGCGAATAACGCCGGCTTTTGTTTCGGCGTTAAAAATGCGGTCAAAGCGGCGCGGGAATGCGTCGGTTCGGACTGTTATATGCTCGGCAACATAATCCATAACGAGAAAGTTGTCGGGGAGCTTTTACGCTCGGGCATAAAAAGAGCGAACGACGTGTCGGAGCTTCCCGACTTAGATCCGAACGCAACGGTAAAACCGAAAGCGATCGTCAGATCGCACGGCGCGGGCAAGACTACATTCGACATTCTGCGCGCTAAGGGGTACGATATAATCGACGCCACATGCCCGTTCGTAAAAAAGATACACGACATTGTTCGCGAACATTACGAAAATGGCTATCATATAGTCATTATAGGCGAGCCTACGCATCCCGAGGTGATAGCGACAGCCGGCTGGTGCGATAATTCCGCCACCATAGTTTCGGACAAAAGCAAGTTAGCTGCGCTTGTACGCTACGACAAGCTATGTTTTGTGTGTCAAACTACTTTCGACGTTAAAAAATTTAGAGAAATTTCCGAAAATATACATAAAATGTGTTCAAAAACGGTTGTCATTTTCGACACGATTTGCTATACTACTAATGAGCGTCAGAGCGAGGCTGTAAAACTCGCCGCACAATGCGACATAATACTCGTCGTAGGCGATAAATCAAGCTCGAACACAAACAAGCTGTTCGACTTGTGTGCGGCTGTAAATGCCGAAACTTATTTTATCGATTCGCTTGCAACGCTCGAAAAAATCAATTTTCCCTGCAGCGGCGTGGTAGGTATCGTCGCCGGGGCATCGACTCCGACAGAGTCGATTATGGAGGTAAAGGCTTACATGGGTCAAGAGTTCGGCGAGGCGAAGAATCAGGAGTTTATCGACGCCATCAACAACGAAAACGTGTCCGGTCACCGCGAAGGCAAGGCGGTCAAGGGTACGGTCATCTCCGCAGGTGAGGACGGTATAAGAGTCAACATCGGCGGCAAAAACGACGGATTTATCGATAAATCCGAAGCGTGCTATGAATGCGACTACAATCCCGAGGATTTTCCCGCGGGTTCGGAAATAGAAGCGATAGTTATCAAAAAACGCGACGACAATCTCGGTTGCGTGTTGCTTTCCAAGCGTCGCGCGGATATGATGCGCAAAACCGACGAGGAAGTAGACAAGATCCGCAATAACGAAGAGTTCGAGATGGTCGTCAAAAAAGACATCAAGGGCGGACTCATAGGCAATCTCGGAACATACCGTGTGTTTGTTCCCGCATCGCAAGTTCGTCTCAAGTTTGTGCCCGATCTCAAAAAGTTCGTCGGCAAGACCCTTCGTTTACGCGCGCTCGACATAGACGATCTCAATCATAAGATCGTAGCGTCGCAACGCGTCATTCTTCAAGACGAAAAAGACGAACGCGATAAAAAAGCGGAGATATTCTGGGAAAACGTCAAGCCCGACGTTATCGTTGCGGGCGAAGTCAAACGCATCAGCCCTTACGGCGCGTTTGTCAGCGTTGACGGTATCGATTGTTTGGCTCATATCGACCACTTGTCGTATCAGCACATAACGTCTCCCGACGAAGTGCTCGAAATCGGCAAAACGTACGACTTTTTGGTACTTAAGACCGATCGCGAAAAGCAACGCGTTTCGCTCGGTTTCCGCGAACTCCAGCCTCATCCTTTTGATAAATGCATGGAAAATCATCCCGTCGGCAGCGTATGCGAGGGTAAAGTCTCGAGCGTGTTGCCTTACGGCGCGTTCGTAGAGATCGAACCGGGCGTAGAAGGTTTGGTTCACGTATCCGAGGCTGCGGCAACGTATGTCAAAGACATAAACGAGATTTTGCACAAAGGCGACGTAGTAAACGTTAAAGTCATGGCTTACGAACCCGATCACCATAAGACCACGCTCAGCATAAGAGCGTGTCTCGAGACCGAAAAGACCGTCAAGACCGAAAAGAAACAGGTCAAGAAAGCCGAAGAGAGCGAGGTCTACAGCGACAAGAGCGAAAAGAACAATATTTTTGCCGAGCTTTTGAAAGATGTAGGCGAAAGTTCCGACAATAAATAACAATAACAACATTCGCGTGCCGTACGGCGCGCGTTTGTTTTGTGACGGCGAATGCTGTTATAGCATAAGAATAGTTTATGATATTCGATTTGCATAACGATTTCCCTACGGCATTGCCGTCATACGAGTTCGCCCGATATATCGAGCGTGCCGCCGCAACGGTCACTGCGGCTATATGGACGTCCGAGCTTTCCGATCCGCGCGGATTTATCGAAACAATAATGCCGACGCTTGAAAACAGCGGTATGCCGATAGCCTTAGAGGACATCGGGTTTTTATGCGGCAGCGACATTGAAGAATTCGATTTTTCGCGGTTTTTGTATTGTTCGCTCACTTGGAACAATAAAAACGGTTTCGCAGGCGGAGCGTCGGACAACGGCAGTTTGACCGAAGAGGGCAAAAACGTTATCGAGCGCATGAACGGCGTTTGTGCTGTTGATCTCGCGCATATAGGTAAAAGCGCGTTCTATGCAGTACTCGATGCGGCGCAGCGTCCGATATGCTCGCATACGGGCTTTGCGGATAGCGGCAATCCTCGGTGTTTGGACGATTCGCAAATATCTGCGCTCGTCGCACGGCATGCGCCGATCGGCTTGTGCGCAGTCAGGCGCTTTACGGGCGCGGACACCGCTGTAGAATTTGCAAAAGTCATAGATTCGTTTGCTGAACGTTACGGCGTCGATTGCTTATGCTTGGGAACGGATTTTTGCGGATCCGACGATCTTCCGCCCGATTTGAGCAAATACTCGCATTTTTCCGCGGTATCGGCGGAGCTTAGCCGATTAGGCTACGGTGAAAGCGATATAGACAAAATATTTTACTCGAATGCAAAAAGATTTTACGAGGAGATACACAATGAAAGACATTTATGAAAACCCGCTTATCACGCGTTACGCCGACAGATCTATGGCGTACGTCTTTTCTGACGACTGTAAATTCAAGCTGTGGCGAAAGCTGTGGATCGCGCTCGCCGAGAGCGAGAAAGAACTCGGTCTTGACATAACGGACGAACAGATCGCCGAAATGAAAAAGTACGCGAACGATATCGATTACGAATATGCGGAAAAAGAGGAACGCAAGGTGCGTCACGACGTAATGGCGCACGTGCATGCGTTCGGCGCGCAAGCTAAAAAGGCGGACGCGATAATACATCTCGGCGCAACAAGCTGTTTCGTCACGGACAATGCCGAACTCATTCAGATATACGACGCGCTCGAAATCATACGAACGAAGTTGCTCACCGTAATGGACAAGCTTTGCGTTTTTGCCGAAAAACACAAGTCGTTGCCCGTGCTCGGATACACGCATTTACAACCCGCTCAGCTCACTACGCTCGGCAAACGCGCCACGTTATGGCTGTACGAACTGTATTTGGACTATCAAGACCTTAAGCACGTTATGCGCGATTATAAGCTTCGCGGCGTTAAGGGAACTACGGGCACTCAAGCGAGCTTCTTATCGCTTTTCGACGGCGACGGAAAAAAGGTGCGCAAGCTCGAGCAAAAAGTAGTTAAACGCATGGGTTTCGATCACGTTTTTGCCGTGAGCGGTCAAACGTATACGCGCAAATTCGATTATCGAGTTTTATCCGTATTGTCGCAAATTGCGCAAAGCGCGTATAAATTCGCCAACGATATGCGGATCATGCAGTCTTTCAAGGAGATAGAAGAGCCTTTTGAAAAGACGCAGATCGGGTCGTCGGCAATGGCGTATAAGCGCAATCCGATGCGCAGCGAAAGAATTTGCGCGCTTGCGCGTTTCGTGGAATCTCTGCCTATGAACGAGGCTGTAACGGCTTCGACGCAGTGGTTCGAGCGCACGCTCGACGACAGCGCCAATAAGCGTTTGACGATCCCGCAGGCATTTCTCGCGTTGGACGGCATTTTGAATATATATATCAACGTTGCGGATAATATCGTCGTGTATCCAGGCGTTATTTCGAGGCGCATAGGCGAAGAATTGCCGTTCATGGCGACCGAAGAGATACTTATGGAATGCGTCAAGGCGGGCGGAAACAGACAGGAACTTCACGAAGCTATACGCACTCATTCGATGGAGAGCGCAAAGGTAGTCAAAGAGCAGGGCAAGCCCAACGACTTGATAGACAGAATAAAAGCGGATAAAAAATTCTCTGCCGTTGCCGACAAGGTGGACGAAATATTAAAGCCCGAAAATTTCGTCGGAAGGGCAAAAGATCAGGTGGATGAGTTCCTCGGCGAATATATCAAGCCGTTGCTCGATACAGAATCTTTTGAAAGCTATAAACCGGATATTAAAGTTTGAGCATGATCACTATAAAAGCGCGCCGTTCGGCGCGCTTTTATAGTGATAGCTATTGTTTATGTTTCGAGAAGTTTCATTCCTTTTTTGGCTTGAGCGTATTCGTCGCGGTGCGGTATTTTGTAATGTTTGCCGTTATAGATAAAGTTCGATCCTGTTTGGTGAAAATCGAATTTTACGCCGAATTTGTCACAGTCGCATTTTATTTGTTTTATCCAAGAAAAATCGCATGTGCGTGCATTTTTGTATGATTCGCCGCCTGCGAAAACGGCGTCGATTTTACCGTCTTTCAAAAATTCGCCGAAATCCACATATTCGAGCAGCGGCGCGGCAAAAATGTATTTGCGTTTGCATTTTGCGTCGAGCAGGTAAGGCAAGCGTTCTTTAGCCGCCGCTTGATTTTCGCACGATACTGCTATCGTAACATTGTCGTATCCGTCGCCCCAATCATCTGGCGTGCAGTCGCCGAAACGACGAATACGTTTTGTGCAAATCAAAAAGTTGAGATCGGGTCGGGTTTTAATAATATCCCATGCTTCGTCTCGCCAAGGATCGGCTTCTTCGATAAAAAAATCGGACGTGAAGCAAGTAGCAACCTCGCTTCCGCTTGCGATCTTATACGCTCCGTCTCGCGTCTTTTTGCGCGGTAGATCGAATCCCGATTTTGAACGGGTGACGGTGTTTGCGTCGCGTTCGCGCTTTCCGTCGAAAAAATATACGAAACAGTTTTTACAGCCGTCGCTGCATTTGTGACAGCCGTGCCACGGATTCCACATTGCGCGTTTCATGTCAATTTATATTCATTCCCGTCGTGATGTTGTCGGCTGCTTTTTCGGATAGCTCGACGGTATAATTCGCTCCCCAAGCGGACATGGCGTCGAGAATCGGTTTTAGCGTTTGCCCTATATCGGAAAGCGAATATACCACTCGCGGCGGAACTTCGGCAAAAACTTCACGTTCGATAAACCCGTCTTTTTCCAGCGCGCGCAAATTATCGGTCAAAACTTTTTTACTGATCGCAGGGATGGTTTTTGTAAAATCGGTAAACCGCTGCTCGCCTTTATAAATCAAATTGCGAATTATAAGCAGTTTCCACTTATTTCCTATGAGTTGTACGCAGGTTGCGACGGGGCATTCGGGTAATTCTTCTCTTGTCAGCATGATTTTTACCTACTTTTTGCGGGATATATTTATTATATCGAAAATTACATGCAAAGTCAATAGTTCTGAAAAGTAACTATGTAACAAAACTATTATCGGATAATATAAAAGTAACGTTCTTGCGTTAATTTCTTTTTGTGATATACTGCGAGTGTGATCGATGGATCGCAAAAATAATTTTCGGGAGAAGTAAATATGACAAATTTTACCAAGGTAAGCGTAGCGGATGACGCGCGTACCGAACTACACGACAAACTCGTCCTTACGGGCGCGGAAGTAAGCATAAACAAATTGCTTGCCGGAACAAGCGTGCCGTTCGTTCATTCGCATAAGCAAAACGAAGAAGTTTATGCGATATTGGACGGAGAGGGCATAGCAGAAATAGACGGCGAAAAAGTGCCGTTGAAAACAGGCGATTGGTTGCGTATTGCGCCTTGCGCTAAAAGACGGTTTTTTGCTTCAAGCGATAAAGCGTTAAAATATGTATGTATACAAGTTAAAGCGGGGTCATTGGACGGCTACACAATGTCCGACGCCGTTGTGTAAACAACGGAATAATACGCAGACGATAGCCAAATGGTAAAATTAAAAGACAACGGTTTACGCTCGTTGTCTTTTTCCGTTTCTGATCTGAAACGATCAAACACTGTTGTCATGACAGTTTTGCAAAAACTTTTCCAAATATATATTGAACTCTTGCGGAACGTCCATATTTACGCAATGTCCTGCGCCCTTCATAATTATTTTTTCGCAATTCTCATATTCAGCCCATTCGTTTACGATCTCAATTTCCGTCGGTATATCGTGTTCGCCGCAGCCGACCAATAATTTATATTTCCGTTGCTTGTTCGGGTATTTATTAATGAGATTTTGAAGTCTTGCCAAATACATGAGCGAGCTTTTTTTGAATCGAATATTGAGATCGTAAAATGCCGTTTGCGCTTCGCTCGTATAAGCGGAGATTTTTTTGTTCGCTTCTGCAAACCACTTGATTGAAAACAATGCTTTCATCATCATTTTCATTTGACTTTTTGAGTTAGCTTTTTGTTTTGCAATATCGAAATTATTGATATCATAGCCGCCGAAACAAGCAAGCGATAATACTTTGTTTTCGTATTTGTTGGCGAAGTCCTGTATAAAAACAGATCCTAACGATACCCCGACGAAGTGAGCGGCGGGAATATCGTGTTTTTGAAAAATACGGTTTACCCAATCGGACATTTTTTCGATCTTATCGCCTTTTTTCGTGTGGATAGAATTACCGTGTCCCAAAATATCGATAGCCAATAAATTATATTTACCGGAAAAGTAATCGAATTGTTTTTCAAACATTCTGTGATCGACGAATGCGGCATGAATAAAAACAAGCCACTCTTTGTTTGCGGCGTCGTCTATATAATAGGCAATAGGCGAATTTTCGAGATAACAATTTTTCACTTCGATTTGCTCCTTATGATCTAATATTAACATTTTTGAAATGTATTGTCAATTCAAAATATAGACAGACAATACTTATTGCGCGGGTTGCTTTATCGCGTGCATAAAATACGGCGCGGCTCTATTATTCGATCAATGTAAGCGAATTATCTGTTTTTCCGTTCATGCATAGTATTTTTTGATTGATGTTTTTTTGAGTCAATGATATAATTGTTATATTAAAATTTTGCAGACATTGCAATAAATCGGTCGTTCAAATTGTTTAATAAATAGTAATAGCCAAATAGACGGTATTGACGACTTACTGTAAAAGGAACTAACTATGAATAAGCGAGAGATAGATATGGCTCTCAATAAGATAGCGCAAGGCGACAACCAAGCATTTGAGCGATTATACATAGAAACAAAGCGCGGGATATACGCTTTTATATTACCGTATTTTAATAATTCGGCGGATTGCGAGGACGCTATGCAATCAACATACTTAAAGATAAAACAAAATATAGGACAGTACAAGAAAGGTAACAATGGGTTGGCGTGGATATTACAGATTGCAAAAAACACGGCATTGAACGAACTGAAAAAGCAAAAACGAACAGAAAACTTATTGGATTATAAATCTGTATCGATTGACGAACAAAATAATTCCGCAATAGACATTCTGCGAAAAATTTTATCGGAAGATGAATATGAAATTGTGGTTTTACATGTTATATGGGGTTATAAGCATAAAGAAATAGCCAAACGTTTTAATTGCCCGATCGGGACTATTACATCAAAATACAATAGAAGCGTCAAAAAATTCAAACAGGCGTTAAAGGAGGAAAGCCGATGAAATCATGGAAGAGACTTCTTAAAGAAGATATCGACAAGCGAGTTCCGAATCTGCGGGACGATATAAAGAACTATCCGATTCCCGTAACATCCGAAGATGATATGTATAACGGAAACGACACGCTTGCTAAAAATCGAAAACCCATTGTTGTCGGGTTGTCGTCGCTTTGCGCTGTTGTTATAGCTTTTGTTATAATAATGTGTTCCGTCTTTATCAAACCCGTTTCGAGCTTTGAAGAATTTGTTTTTACGATTGAAATAAACCCTTCTATTACGCTTGCGACGGATAAAAACGGCATCGTAACTGATATAATGTCATCGAACGCAGATGCGGACGTCATATTAAACGGTGCGGAAGCCGAAAGCAAAATGAAAGGTAAAAAAATCAGCGAAGCCGTAGTTTGGTACACGGATAAAGCGGCAAGGCTTGGTTATTTGAATGTGCAAGCGCAATCTGCGGTACGGCTGTCGGCTTATGATAAAGGCGAAAAAATCTTGCAAATGACACAATCTGCGCTTGAACATTATTTTATGGATAACGGTATTTTCGCTTTGGCAATAGCGGAAACCGTCAATAACGAAAATTTTGCTATACGTAGCGGCATTAAAGATGTGCAGAACGCCGAAACGGCAGCGAAATACATTAAGCACCGTGAAACGCTGTTTGCGGAAAGACAAGCGGACATACTAAGCCTAAAAGAGTTATCGCAACTATACGAAACTTATATTACTACGGGCACATTTATTGAAAAATGGTCGGAATTACTCGAAAGCGAGTTGACAAACATTATGAAAAATGCGGAAGATATCCAAACAATATGTTCATTGTATTCGGAAATTTATAATCATAAGGACAATCCCGCAACGCTTTTGAAAGACTATTGGAATGTAAAAAAGTATTACGGAACGAATTTGTCGGGAGAGTTCGGCGCGCTTGTTATCGAAATGGATGTTGCGATTGCCGATTATAAAACAAGTTACGGAGTGGAAATAGCAAACGAAACGCAGATGTGGGATGCGGCAGCGAGATATGCACTTTCGTCCGTTGATAAATTGTCGGACATTATCGAAAAATTTTCGGCAGATTTATTCGTAAACAATCTATCTTTCATTGCCGATTTGCTGAAAGGGGTAGACATAATAGGTAATCCGCTTGTATCGATTTTGACTTTGCCGGCAACCGAAAAGGAATTTACGCAGAAGATCTCGGATGTTTTGACAATGGACTATTCGTTCCGTGAAAGTAAGTTTGAAAAAATTTACAATATACCGCGCGAAAAAATAGCCGCGGATGATTATAAATCATTTCGAGATAATATTATTTCAGAATTCGGAACTTTGAACAATTATTGGAATTCGGTAAAAAAATTTTAGAAAGTTGCAATAAAAACGCTGTGATAGCTGTTTAATAAATACAAATTAAATATTCGGAGGCATTTATTATGAAAAAGAAGTTTTGGGCGCTTGTATCGCTTTTGTGTGCAACGGCGATGTGTTTACCGCTTGCTGCGTGTGGCGGTAACAATAACGGAACTGCGAAGGCGGTTGCTTATGTCAGTATGGACATTAACCCGTCCATAGAGTTCACGCTCGATAAAAACAATAAAGTTATCAGCGTTTACGGCGCAAACGAGGACGGGCAGGTTCTTCTTTACAAAGAAAGCGGCATTATCGGCGCGGATATTGAAAACGCAGTTGAAAAAGTAACGAATCTTGCAATAGAACTCGGTTATCTCGACGAAAACAATACCGTCGTACAAACGAGCGTTACGGCAAATTCCGCTGCCGAAAAACTACTTGAAAAAGTAAACGCCAAGATTACCGCAACGGCAAACGGTTCTTCTCTTTCTGTGACCTGCGACGGAGCGGAAGCGTATTCGTTGTTGCGTAAGTTTGATAATATTAAAGCGCAATATCCCGATAACGCCGCAATTCAAGCGCTGACGCCCGAAAAATTGAAACTTGTAATTTCGGCATCCGAAACAGGCAAAATATCGTTGGAAGCGGCTGCCGAGTCGGATACGTCGAAGTTGCTCGAATTTGTATCCGACGCGCATAAGGAAGCGAAAGAATATGCTACGGTTGCTTATAACAAAGCGAAAGCTGCGGCAGACGGCGTGTACGATAGAGCGGTGAGCGCGGCGGTTGACGGTATTTACACTGCTTATTATACCGTACATCATCCCTTAAACGCATATTACGGACTCGCATATCAAGGTTATAAAACAACGGCAACGGCAATGCGCGTTCTTTCGGAAACGCTTTTCTATGCGGAAAGAGTTAGCGAAGAGCCTTTGAACGAGCAACAGATCGCCGCAGTATCCAAGGCTTTGGGCTTGGGTGAAAATGTTGATGCGCTAAAAAATTCCGACGGAGAAATAACCGTAAAAAGTATAGAGGCATATGCGGATAAGCTGTTCAAAAACAGTCAAACCGCCGTACAACTTGAAGAGGTTAAACAAAAGCTGACAGCCGCATTGAACAGCGCAGAAAACGAAATAAGGACAAAAACAGCCGAAGCGTCTAAGAAATACGAAAACGAGATTAATGTGATTAAAGAATCTTTGATCACGATTGCGGACGGGATTAAAAATCTTGAAAATCTTGTCCCCGCAACCGTAAAAGAACAAATAACGGTCATGCTTAAAGATTTCGGCGATATTGCAAAGCAAGTCGAACGTGTAGTATCGGACGGAAAGATAACGGCTGACGAGGTGAGAACGATTGCCGACAGCTTAAACATAAAATCAGAAGAGATGCTTAAAAAGATTGAAAGCGATTTGACTGCGAACGAATTGAAAGAAGTTAAAGATTTACAGCAGAAAGCGCTTGACGCCTTAACCGACGCGAAAGCGAAATTCGACCAAGCGGTTACAAAAGCCGAGACAGAGGCAAAGCAAAGGCTTGAAGATTTGAAAAATACTCGTGTCGAAAAGCGCTGAAGCGACGAAAAATATTCAAAAAGAAAGCGCTTTAATACAATTCAATAGAACGGTTGACCGCCATAGAGCGATCGGAAGTTGCAAAATACGGTTAAAAGTCGATGATTACGATAAAGTATCATCGACTTTTTGCGCCACTTTCAGATTTCTTCCTTTATTTTGGCGGTCGAGATAAATAGTATTAAACGGCAAACACCGATATAGCAACAAACTATATCGGTGTTTTTCTATGCTCGGAAGTTCTCAAATTCTTCCATTAAACAAAATAGCCCGAACGTTCTTTTTA